>Ga0163144_10004833_pt1 | contig 30188 bp, 26 predicted proteins | sample OliLak19BULKMAT1_FD_123175 | JGI IMG/M metagenome (GOLD analysis project Ga0163144, IMG submission 123175) | Freshwater microbial mat bacterial communities from Lake Vanda, McMurdo Dry Valleys, Antarctica - Oligotrophic Lake LV.19.BULKMAT1 | ecosystem: Environmental > Aquatic > Freshwater >...
AGGGTCTGACACAAAGAGTCCCGATGGGCGCTACACGCTCTGAACCCGCGCCCACGCCACATATCCAGGCCCGTCCTGTCCTCGGTGGCTTGCATCACGACTACACGGCAGCGGCGTGAACTCGCGGAAGAGCCAAGTAGCCCGGGCGCCCGCATCGCTCGTCTGCACCTGGCGCCTCCCGGAACCCTTGTGCAATCAAGCTGCATCTCGGCAGCCCAAACGCTTCAAAGCCCCCCGACGTTCGCGCTATCGCGCTAGCGCGCGACCGACTGAATCATGGGCGCGACCGACTGAATCATGCCGCTGTAGGTCGCGTAGAGATACACGACTGGCGAGACGACCAGCAGGGCGTCGATTCGATCTAGCATGCCACCGTGACCGGGGACGATGTCGCCGGAGTCCTTGATGCCGGTAGAGCGCTTCAGAAGCGACTCGATCAAATCCCCAAGCTGGCCGAGGGCGCCGCAGAACAATCCCAGAGGCAGGGCATGAGCGAGCGGAAGCTCGGGCAGATACCAAAGACTTGCCAGGGTGGCGCCCGCGCTGGCGCCCACCAGCGCACCGACGAAGCCGGCGCGCGTTTTCTTGGGACTCACGGCTTCGTACAACTTGGATTTCCCAAGGAATCGCCCAAAGAAGTAGGCACCGGTATCCGCCAGCCACGAAAACGTCAGCGACATGAACACCAGCTCACCGCCGAGCTCTGCCCCATCTCGGCGTAGGAGCGCCAGCATGGCCAAAAGCGAGCCGACATAAAACGGCCCTGCTACCCCTGCCAAGGTTCGCAGGGCTGCCGACTGCATGTCGCCAAGCCGCCAGAGCGGCATGAGCAAGCCGACCAAGGTAACGCCCGAGATCAGCGCGAGGAGCGCGCGCGGCTCCGCGGAGTACTGATACGTGACCGCGCATGCCGCGACGGTGGTGACGACGCCCACGGCCTGGGCCAAGCGATCCCCCGGGTGGGTCATCCGAAACAGCTCGGACGCGGCTATCGTGCAGGCGAGCAGCACGAGCAGAAAAAATCCCCACGAAGGTCCCCTGAACAACAGCCATAGCAACGGCGGGATCACCACCGCAGCCGTCAGCAGGCGAACGCTCAAGTTGCTCTTCACGCGCGGCACCGGCGTATCAGCCAGCCCCCGAATGCACAAGTATTTCCGAAATCCGCGCCGCCTGTCGCGAAAGCGACCGCTAGCGCCGCACTTGCAGCACTTGCACCCACCGCCGCTCAAAGGTACGCCGAGGAGCCTTGCCGATTCCGTCCGTCCGCGAGCTCCTGAAGCCCGGGAGCTTCCTCAGGAGCCGCGCCGCACTGTTCGGTCTTGCCGCGGGCCTTGGCGGAATGGTGCACCTCGCGTCCAGCTCGCCACCCGAAAAGTCCTTGGCCGGCCTTTCCGGTGCGCTCGGGCGGGCCAGCGGCGGCCTAGTCGAAGCGCCAGACATTGCGTGGGAGCCGAGCCCCGGATTTTTCAAGGAAACCTTTCTGGGTCGCCACCTCTTATTCTTGTCGCGGAAAGTCGAGAACGCGCCGCGCGACCTGTATCGAGCGCGGGTGCGGGTCACACTCGATGGTCAGATCATTCAGGTGAGGGACGTGCGAAACCTCACCGATACGCCGCTGGGCGACGATGTCGGTCTCGAAGCGCGAGGAGAGCGCGCCAGCTTCGCGACACTAGCGTTCGGAAAGATCCAGGGCATCAGCGTGCTCGAGCTGCCCGGCATTCGCAGCATGGATCGGCCAGAGTCCCTGCTGGATCGCTGCTTGCTCGCGCTGACGTCCTTGCAGCAGACGGGCACGCTGAGCGGAATCGGCCGGACCGACATCGTGCTGGACGTACCGGCGGATCACGCTCGGCTCGCGCTCGCCCCGGAGAAGCTGACGGTCGACTTCGGTCAACCCGGGCGTGGTCTCAGCTTCGACGTTCTTACGCGCAGGCTCTCGGCGCTGGAAGGCGGCGAAGTCTACGCGGCGCGCGCCGTGCCGCAGGTGCATGGCGGCAAGCCCTTGGTGCATTGGCTCGTGGACACGGTCCGCGCGGAGGTGGGTCCCGGCCCGATCGCGTGGCTCCAAAACAAGGTGTTTGGAGCAGAGGATAGCTTGAAGCGCGCGGCTTTCTCGCTCCTCACCAGCAGCAAGTCCACCGAGCTGAAAGTCGATGGCGAGCGGCGCGCGGTGGCTCGCGTGCTCGACGCCGCAGCTCTCCAAGGCGCGGCCGACACCTGGCCTCCTCCCAACGTGCCCTCCATTTGGAAGGCGCCGAAGCCCGGCGAGGGGGAGTGGAAGCCCGTAACGCATGGCTTTTTGAAGCCCATGCAGGGTCTACCTGGTGGCTCCGAACGACCGCCTCCTTACTTTTACCGAACCAAGATCCGCCCAGACGCCAAGCGCCAGTACTCGGAGGTGCTGCTGATCGCCATGGACATGCGGCAGTTGGAGCTGGGCATGCAGGCCGGATACGAGGATCCCAAACCGACCATAGGCCCACCCGGCGATGGTCGGCTGCCTGACGATCCTGCGACCTATCGACGGGTCGTCGCCACCTTCAACGGAGCGTTCAAGACCACTCACGGCGCCTACGGCATGATGGTGAACCGGCGAGTCTTGCTACCGCCGGTCGAGGGCGGCGCGAGCGTTGTCGTGAGTCAGACCGGAGAGGTCGGGCTCGGCAGTTGGCCGAACACGACGGACATTCCCGGCAACATCGTCGCGTTCCGACAGAACCTCGACCCGCTCGTGGAGGACGGGGTCGCCAACCCCACGGGCCGCAATCTGTGGGGCTGGCAGCTCGAAGGCGAAAGCGCGATGACGCACCGCTCGGCGATCTGCGTGACCTCCGCCGGCCACCTCTATTACGCCTGGGGCGAGGAAATTGACGGCTCGACTTTGGGCAAGGCTCTGCGCCAAGCGGGTTGCTCCTACGGCATGCACCTGGACATGAACCCGGCCCATACCGGCTTCGTATTCATGGACCTCTTGGAGCTGAGAAAGCAGAAGGCGGAGCTGCGAATAGCCGACCCCGGCATGAAAATAGCGATGGATAAGTACGTGCGCAGGGCTCCCAAAGACTTCTTCTACATGCTGGTCAGGGACGCCACGCCCTCTAAAGCGGACGGCATCGGCTGGTCCCCCGATCCAGGGTCGCAACCTCCTCCCACTTGGATGACCGGCATCTTTTCGTCCAAGGTTTCAATCGGCACCGTGGAGGTTCAGCTCACACGCTTCGAGAAAGGGCACGTGGCTTTTCGACTTCGTTCAGGATCGAAGGAGCCCGGCGTATGGGGCGCGCGCGGAGTCAAGCTTTCGCTCGACGACCGCGAGGCGCACGAGGTGCTGGCGGCGATCGGTCTAGGCCACACTACCGACTCTACTCGCTACGGCCTGAGCTTCGGAAATGCGGCGCCGATCGCGCACCGCAGCACCTACGCCATACTGGTGACGGATCAGCAAGGCAACGTTCGCCTCGAGCCGAACGGGACCGTGAAGCTAGCAGACGACGAGGACGCCGCGCAGCTACCGCTGCTGGCGAAAGCGACCAACCTGGAACCGCGAGCCAGGGAACGCGGCGAGCTCCGCCAGCGGGGCGCTTTGTGCGTCCTGGAGGACGGCGTGGTCGTGGTAGCCATCGCGCGCCATGATTCGAGCGATCCGATCGCTACCGTACTCTTGAGGGCTGGCTGTACCGACGTGGTCGAGCTCGACCGTGGCTCCCACCACCCCGCGTTCGTTCACCGGGCAGGTGGTGTGACGCCGCCCATGGGAAGCTACGAAACCAGCGTGCTCTACGCGCTGGGCCGCCCCATGCTGCCCCGAGCGTTCCGTTGGAAGCCCGAGGGCTCGGCACCATCGACCAAGGTGACTAGCTACGACACCGGCCGGCGGGAGCCAGAGGACGAAGAGACCCGGAAGCGCAAGAAGAAGCGCGAGCGGACTGAAAACCTAGCCGCAGCAGCCAGCAAACCGCGTGAGAAGCTCGAGCCAGCCGCCACGCAGACCGAGCCGCGGCCCCGGAGCGGGCAGCAGAAAACACAAAGTCCGTGATTCGTTAGAACGCATAGGAGAGCGTTCCTCCGGCGCTAGGGCCACCTTCGGTGAAGAGTCGGGCTTGGTAGCCGACCCGCGCCGCGATCGAGAACCCGGCGCCCGCGTCGAGGGCCAGCTCTCCCAAGAGCCGAACACCGAATTGGTCGGCGTGTGGCGTGTCGGTGATCTCGATGATGGGAGAGAATACGAAGCGCGCGCTGGCCGGGATGTCCATGCGGCTCCAAAAGCGCGTGCCGAAGGTGCGAATGCTCTCGAAGCCTAGAGTGAGCTTGCCGCCGTAAGGATCACCGATCAGAATTGCGGCGCCGGTTCCGAGCGAGAAACCCTCCTCGGTGACGCTGGTCAGAAACTCACCCTCGATGTGACAAAAGTCCGCCAAGCGAAAGCGGACGGAAGGGGCGCCATAGTTCAAGCCGACTGCGAAAGGGTCGCGGGTAGCAGCGCTGGCCTGGTCAGCGCTCGGCACCGGAGAGGTACCGCGCACGATGCCCGCGCGCAGGCTGAACTCGGTCACGACCCGCAGGGGCCGATAGGTGTAGCCACCTTCCAGTCGGAAATAGCGATCGCGCACGTTGCTCACGCCCGGGGCGCCGCTGGCGTCGACCGTTTTTGCCGCGCTGGTACCGAAATCCACATAGTCCCCGGACGCAGAGAACACGGAGCGGCGACCGCCCAGCCGTTGATGAAGGGCTCGCTCCCGCGCGTCCATCAATACCTCGGGCACCAAAACCCTGTGCAAATTGGCGCGGCTAGCGAACACCGCCCGCCTAGTCCCATCCAGAAGCTCAAGCTCTAGGGCGTAGGCGAAAAAGCGAGGTGAGAGCTCTTCCGCGGGCACCTCGGCGACGTAGGCGGACATGCCTCGGCGAAACTCACGTTCACGCGGGACCGCGCTCTGCTCGGTGATGTAGATCAGGAGCGCGCGCTTTACGAGCTCCGGGTGTTTTGCGCAGTTGTTGGGCCTCCTCGTACAAGACCACGGCGTAGCGCCCTTTCGGCTTGCGCTTGACGTACCCCTCGTACGCTAGGATCCGCGTTCGCGGGCTCTGACCGCGCAGCCCATCGAACAGCGCGCTCACCTCTAAGGCGTCGGGGTCGCAGGCTGACGCGGAACCGACCGCCTCGGCACACAGCGCCTGAGCTTTGGCGGGTTCGGGCTTCGTTGATCTCAGTAATTTCACATAGTTACAATCGCTTGCGGGCCGTGTATCCTGACAGAACGGGCCGTCCGCTGTGTAGTGGTTTGACCACTAGTGTGAAGCGTCAGCGACAGTCAGCTGACGCTTGCGCCTTGGGGACCTTGGTCGGAGCATAACGGAATGCGTTGCTTGGGCTTGGATCGACTGAGTGTGCTTGGTACCGCGGCTCTGCTTGCGCTCGCATGCGGCGATGACGCTGGAGCCGGCACGATGGCAGAGGCAGGTGCGGGCGGCGGAGCAGGCATCAGCGTCGGTGGCAGCGCGGCTGGCAGTGGAGGCACGGTACCTGGCAGCGGTGGCATCCTCACCACCGGCGGCTCAAGCGCCGGCGGTGGAATGACGAGCGGAGGTTCCGCCGGCAGCGGCGGAGGTGGCGGAAGTGGCGGTGGGAAGGTGATCGATCCCAATGGTGGCGCCCCAGCTGGCCCAAGCTCGATGCGTCACACCCCGAAGCCCAAGGGCAGTGTACCAGACACCGTGCAGGCTTACTGGGAGTACGTCCCTCCGCACTACGGCAACGGCGCGCTCTACCCCCTGCTCGTTTTCTGGCACGGCGTTGGCGAAAACGGCGACGGCAGCCTGGCTGCTCTTGAAAACGTACTCAAGAACGGTCCGCCGAAGCTCATCGAGGCCGATGCTTGGCCGGAAGCTCGCACCTTCGTCGTGCTCTCGCCGCAACACGCGCCCACGCAGCAGCCAGGTAGAGATTGCCCTACCTCGCCGGAGATCGACGAATTCCTTCAGTTCGCTTTAGACAACTACGAGCTCGACGCCAAACGCGTCTACCTCACGGGGTTGAGCTGCGGCGCCATCGGTAGCTGGAATTACCTGGGAGATCACACGAACGAGACTGTCGCGGCCGCCGCGCTGGTCTGCGGCGACGGGCAGGCCGCCTTCGCAAAGGCTGGTTGCTCGCTCGGGGCGCTACCGATTTGGGCGTTGCACGGTGGCGCTGACGAAACCGTCCTGCCCGCAGGCTCGGAGGTTCCAATCAATGGCTTGAACGCTTGCGCCACTCTGCCTGTCGACGCCAAGCTTTCCATCTACCCAGGCGTCGGTCACGACTCGTGGAAGCAAACCTACGATCTGAGCGCTAACAACGACATCTACACCTGGCTGATGTCGCACTCGAAGCCGTAGCGCTCGCTCCCTGCTCCGACGTTGAGACTGCGGGTTCGAGCCTATGAATTCAACGGACGCGCTGGCGGACGCGCTGGCGCTTCACGATCTCGTCGCGAGCCACCCTCACGATCCGGTGGGTTTGTGCGTCGCGAAAGCGCACCTGGCGCACCAGCTTGCCCGCACCGAGAAATCCGCCTTCTTCGAATAGATAGCGCACCTCGCGCAATTCCCCTGGCTCGGCGCCGGAATGTTCTGCGTCTTGTTGCCATTGTCCAAGCAATGGTGGCAGGGGCTCCAGCACTCCGAAGCGCGCCTCCTTGAGGCCTGGCACGAGGCCCATGACCAAGAGCAGATAGATAGCCCCACCCAGCGCCGCCACGCCCAGCAGAAATAAGTAGAACACCGGAGTAGCTACTTCTTTTCTGAGGATTTGTCGGTCTTGTCGGGCAGAACGCGGTCGGGCTCGCCGAGCGCGAAATCTGGCGTCCGCGCCTCGGCCTGAGTTACGGCTTCGGAGATCAGCTCCACCGGGATGCCGCGGAAATAGACCTGCCACGCCGGGCGACGAATCATGCCGTCGCACACACTCATGTACCAAGAGGCGATGGGGTTGTCGGCCCGACTCCGCCAAAAAAGCTCCGCGTGGTGCCGTATCAGCACTTCCCAGATGTCGCGCCCAATGCCTTCGCCCTGCGCCTCCGGCAGCACCGCAAACTTGCTCAGGTATGGCGCCGGGTAGGCGTCGTGCACCACGGCCGCGCCGCGGTAGGAAGCGTCCACGTAGACGGCGAGCGGCGGCAGGTCGAAGAACGCGGCCGAAAGCTCGCGTCCGAATGCCGTCTCCAGCAAGTGTTTGAGGCGCCGCACGTCGAGCGTTGCGTAGCTGGTGTGCCGCTCCACCAGGCTGCCGCGCTTGATGAGCGTGCCGGCTCCCTTGACCGTGAACAGCTCCTTGAGCAGGTTCAGCGGGGAGGCAACGCTAATCAAGAGTGGACTGGGCTCGGTAAGCTGGATCAAGGTGTCGCTGGCTGCGAGCAGCTCGCTGTCGCGTTTTGCGAGCGTAGAAGGCGTAATGCGATTTCTATCGGTCGTTAGGTTGATGATCGAGATGCGGCCTTCCGTCAGGCTCAAGCCTGAGTCAGCACGCTTGCCGGCGAGCGGTCGAAAGCCGCCGCGCCGCCGAAGCAGCGCAAGCTTGCGTGTGCCAAGTTGCTTGGCAAGCTCCCCTAGCTGCCCGAGCCGTTGCTCCAGCGTCTCACCGTCGCGCTTCGAAAAATGCAGCACCGGAATGCGCTCGCGTCGCAGCTCGTCCCGGACGGCCTCCGCTACGCCCGGTTGAGACATCTCGTAAGGGCTCGGTGCCAAGGCCGCGGAGGGCAACCGCTTGACCAGCCGCTCGGAGCTGCCGGCACCGGTGTCCGGATCGAACAGACCCAAGACCACCGTGGTGTAGAGGCCGAGATCCGATAGAAAGCGCAGCTGCTCCACGATGGAGCCTAGTGCCGAGCGAACCACCGGACCGCCGGGCGCGATGATCGCGAAGCTCTCTTTTGGGAGCCCGTGGAACATCCGCAAATAGAACTCCGCCTCGGAACGGCGCCCGACTCCTTCTAGAAAGGTGAGCACCGCTTCGGCAGCGGCAGATCGAGGAGCAAGTGATACCACGCGACGTGTTGCGACTTAGGCGAGCCCGAGTAAGCGCCGGCTTTCAAGGCCGGCGCCGCGGCGCCCGCACTACTGAAGCGTTTGCGTCACGAATGCAACCAAATCCGGATTCCCAACCGTCGCCGTCAGACCCGCTGGCAGCTTCCGCGCGTACCAAGTCACCTTCCAGGGCACGGATGCCCCCGGCGGGATCGAGGCGAAGGCACCTTGCTGCTCCACCTCCACGTACGTGTGCGCCGCGTTCACGTAAATCTCGACCTCTGCCTCGCCGGCCGCGGCCTTGCTCGCGGGCTCGTCCTGAAATTGCTTGATCAGGAGGTTGTCGCCGAAAACGTAGGCGAGCCAGCCGCCCATACCGTCGGCGAATACTTTGGCGACGCCGGGCGTGGCGGAGGGGGTGCACCAGGTGTGGCCAGCAACAGCCTCGGTGGCCAGCAGCGGTGCCGGGCCGGACGGCGCGCCGCCGCTCGGCCAGAACGCGATACCGGTAGCTGGCACGCGCGTGATCTCCCACGGCGCTGCCTGCTTCGGCGCGCTGCCGTTGTTGGTCATGAGGTATTCGATTTCCACGGCCTCCTTTTGCAAGTTGGCGGTGAACTTCTTGGTCACGCTCAGCCCCAGCTTGGCGTTGGCGTTGCCGACTGCGGTGATGACATGGCTGGCGTCTACGCTAGAGGTGTAGGCGCCGTTGTCGATCTCCGGGGGCGGAGGCCAAGTCCAGAGTGCCTGCGGGCTAGGCCAGAACGTGGAGCCGTACATGTCCGCGTTGTCCGCCGGCCCGCTGGTCATCAGCAGCTCTTGGCCGGCGTACCGCCACGACGTGACACGCGCGCCGTGACCCGGCGTTACCTCGAAATAGGTGGAACCGAATTCGAGCACCACTTTACCGCCGCCACGATCGACGGGCTGCGTCAACGTCAGCATGCCACCTGTTCCTCCGCTGCCATTCGCGCCGCCACTCGCGGCTCCCGCACTCCCGCCTCCCGAAAGCCCGCCACCGCTGGCGGCGCCGTTAGCGTTGGGGTTTCCGCCTACGCCGGTCGTGCCGCCAAGGCCGGCCTTACCCGCGCTGCTGGAGCTCCCCGCGGCGCTCTGGCTGCCCGCACCGCCGCCGCCGGAGCCGGCGCTGCACGCCAAAACAAGCGCGGCCAGGGTCAATGCGCCGCTGCCTACGAGCAGGCCCGGAAGCGAGGGCAACGACATGCTTCGAGCGTACACAGAAAATTTCGATATTTGAAGCCAAAAACCGGTTCCACACGAAGCTAGAAAGCAACGCCGAAGGGAGTGGGGCCACAGTAGCTCAGCCGCCCAGAGAGCCGTGGGAACGGTCCAAAGCTCAGCCAGCAGCAGTGGACGCGGGGGGCGGCGATCGCGGTGATCGCGGCGAAAGAGCCCGGTCATGCCCGTTTTTGGTCCGAATCGGCTGCACGATCTACATTCGGGGCCATGAAGCACCGAGGACTTGCCGTCTGCTTGGGTTTGGCCGCGCTGGCAACGGGCGCGGTCGCCGTGGCTGAAGCGGAAGACGCGCTGCTTCGCCGCTATCCGTACGATCCTGCCTGCGCCTGGGGCCGAATCGGGAACGGCAAGGGGATGGTCGTGCGCTGCATCTCGGAGGACGAAGCCAAAGTGCTGCGAGCAGCTCCGGCCCCACTCCCGGCCGGCGCGAAGCCTTCAGTAAGCGCGACGCCGGGCGCGAGCGCGGCCAAGCCAGGCTCCGCTCCCAGCAACGCGACCCCCGGCTCCAGCAACGCGACCCCCGGCTCCAGCAACGCGACCCCCGCCCCCTCGCCTCCGAGCGAGACGGAAACCGACAGCGCCGCCGAGACCGAACCCGGAAGCCCTGACGCTGGAGAGGCGCTGGAAGTCACGGTGGGCCCCGTGACGGCGGAAGAAGGCACGCTGGGCATCGGCAAGCTCGGAGTGCCGAAAGACAAGTACCTGGCCTGCGTGCAGAAGAACGGCGGCCTGAGCGCCAAGACGGGCGAAGTGTCCGTGCGTTTCCTGGTGCGAGGCAAGGGCATCGCCGAGGGAGTCAGCGTCTCCAAGCGCCAGAACCTCAGCAAGGAGGCAGCCCAATGCGTCGCGGACGTGGTGGACCGTCGCCGGGTCGGGACTCCCGAATCGTCCATGGTGGGCGCAACTGTGCTGGTGAAGTTCGCTAAATTGGAGAAGTGATCCCGCTCCGAGCGACAAAGCTCCCAGCCTGGTGTACGGCATGCCCAAGGCCGCCGTGACCGAACTCAATCGCCCCGCTCTCTACGACAGTCGTATCAAGAAGCTGTCGTTAGAGCTCGAAGCTCTCTCGGCACGCTCCGCTCGGATTGGCAACCTGCGAGGCTTGGCTTTCTTGGTCGGGCTAGGCTCCTTGCTCTGGGGTGCCGCTGGCAACGGAGGCGTGCTCTCGCTCGGGACCGGCGCCCTGGGCATCGCAACCTTTGTCTGGCTGGTACGAATACACGCGGCGCTGAGCGCAGAGGAAGATTACGCAGCCCGCATTTTGGCGGTGAATGAGCGTGCCAGGCTGCGCGTCAGCGGCCAGTCCAAACAGCTTCCCGACGACGGCGGCGACCTAGCCGAAGAGATGGCCAAAATCGCGCCCGATGCGGACGCCGCGAACCGAGCCCGTACGCTCTCCGACGATTTGGATCTATTCGGGCGCGCCTCGTTGTTCCAGCGCATCTCCGTAGCGCACACGCGCTACGGCCGCTCGGCTCTGGCTGGGGCGTTGCTCGCGGAGCCCAATCCGCTCGAAATCGTTCGTCGTCAGGCGGCGGTGCTTGCGCTCGCCCCGGATCTGGAGTGGCGCCAGCACATCGAGGCGCTGGCCTCTGCACTGACGAAGAAGAAGGTCGGTCAAAGCGTGGCGGCAGCCCTGGATCCGGAACCGCTCTTGGCCTGGGCGGAGGGCACGCCGCGGCTGCTCCCGAAGATCGCGCTTGTTTGGCTAGCTCGGCTGCTGACGCTCGCCAACCTTTTAACCCTAACCTTGGTTTGGCTGAAGATTTCGCCCGGAACGCTGCTGCTAGCTCCGCTCACGCTTTCACTCATCGTCCTACTCGCGACGCGCAACGAAGCGCATGCGGCCTTCGCTGCGGTCGCCACGCGAGAAGGCGCTCTCTCCGGCTACGACAGGCTGCTGGCGGCCATCGAGACGTCCAACGCCGACGCCGTGCTACTACAAGAGCTGCGCGCCCGGCTGCGGCAAGGCGACGCCACCCCCTCTCGCGCCATGGGTGAGCTCAGAAGCGCGGTCAGCTACTTCGAGCTTCGTTACAACGGACTCATCTATCCGTTCGCCAACCTGTTTCTGCTTTGGGACGTGCACTGCACGGTCAGGCTGGAACGCTGGCAAGAGCGATTCGGCAAGGGCGCACGTGATTGGTTTCGTGTTCTAGGGGAGGTCGAAGGGCTCTCGTCGCTGGCCGGCCTGGCCTTTGACGAGCCCGGGTTCTGCTTTCCTAGGATCGTCGAGGAGCCGCACATCTCGGCTGGCGGTCTTTCGCACCCGCTTCTAGACGGTGAAAAGCGGGTCGGCAACGACTTCGACCTGCCAGGGCCCGGCTCGGCGCTGCTCGTGACTGGGTCCAACATGTCCGGTAAAAGCACGCTTTTGCGCTCGGTCGGCATCGCCTGCGCGCTCGCGTACTCCGGGGGGCCCGTTTGCGCCAGCCGGCTCGAGCTCGGCAGCTTTCGCCTGGGTACCAGCCTGCGCATACGGGATTCGCTCGAAGAGGGCGTCAGCCATTTTTACGCCGAGCTGCAGAAGTTGAAGGCCGTGCTGGACGCGACGGACGGGCCCCTTCCGGTGCTGTTCCTGCTCGACGAGATCCTTCACGGCACCAACTCGCGCGAACGCCAGATAGGCGCCCGTTGGATCCTCTCCGAGCTCCTGCAAAGGAACGCTCTCGGCGCGGTCTCCACTCACGACATGGCTCTGTGTGAGCTCTCGCCCGAGCTCATGGCGCACGTGGGGCTCGTCCACCTGCGAGAAGACGTCCAGGGCCAGGAAATGACTTTTGACTACCGCCTCCGCCAGGGCCCGGTGAGCGCCGGCAACGCACTGCGCCTCATGCGACGCATCGGGCTCGCTGTGCCAGAGGCGTAGGGTTAAGTGCCGCAAAATGCCCCGGGCGAGTCATTCAGCCTCGCCAGTTCACTCGAAAAGCTGGTCTTTGCAGGGCCCCGCTAAGGAAAACGAGCGGGAGTGGGAATTGCACCGTCAGCTCACGTCAGCTGCGCGCCATGATGAACCCGCCCGTCCCCTCGCCCCAGCCGGCGTCTGCCCGAGGCCCGGGCAGGGTCTTGCTGGGCAAGTACGAGCTGATTCGACCGGTGGGCGAGGGAGGAATGGGCGTGGTGTGGATTGCGCACAATCGCGTCCTGGACGTGGCGGTGGCCGTAAAGCTGGCCCACCAAGGCAACGGGCCAGCTTCAAGTGCCTCCACGCAGCGCGTCCTGACCGAGGCGAGGCTAGCGGCGCAGCTCGCGCATCCGGCGATCTGCCGAGTCATCGACTTCGGCACCAGTGAGGACGGTGACCCCTTCGTAGTGAGTGAGCTGCTCTACGGCGAAAACCTGGCGGAAGCTCTAGCCAGAAAGAAGCGGCTTTCGGCCGTGCGTGCGGTGCAAACGTTGCTGCCAATTCTCGACGGTCTAGCCGCCGCGCACGCCAAGAATATCGTTCATCGTGACGTGAAGCCCGCCAACATCTTCCTCGCCCGGGAGACCAAGAACTTGGTACAGCCCAAGCTGCTCGACTTCGGCATCGCGCGGTTGATGAGCGTAGAGCCTGACCTGGCCGAGCTACCGAGCGTATTCGGTACGCCTTGCTATATGTCGCCGGAGCAAGCGCGCGGGGCGAGCGACGTGGACTTTCGGAGTGACATTTGGAGTTTGAGTGTCTCGCTGTATGAGCTCGTGACGGGCGTAGTACCGTTCATTGGCGACAACTACCGAGCTACCCTCGAGCAGGTACAGTCGAGTCATCCTCCGCTGATCACCCACTATGCGGCGGGCGACGTTCAACTGGCGCGCATCGTAGCGCGCGGCATGCAGAAAGACCCGAAAGAGCGCTGGGCATCTGCTGCGGAGCTCGCGAGCGAGCTGGCCCAATGGCTGATGCTCAATGGCGAGGAAGCCGACGCATGTGGACAATCCCTGCGCTCGCGAATTGGTGACCGCGCACCGGTCGTGGCGATTCTAACTCCGGCCTTCGGACGACCTGTGGAGGAGCTATTGGGGCCACTGCCACCTAAGGCCGTGCATGCAACTACCGTGGCACGCCAGAGCCCAGCCTCGACGCCCACGCTCGTCGCGGCCCGCGCGCGCCCGCTCGGGAAATTGGGGATCGCAGCCTCTCTATCATTGTTGGGAGGCGTGGCCTGGGTCGCGTCGCAACAAAAGGCGGAAGCTGCAGCTCCGATGGCAGTCGTGGCGCCACCGGCAAAGACTTCCTTCAGCGCGAGCCTAGCGCCCGTTCCGGCCGCTGCCGGCGCCAGCGTAGCGCCGGCAGCGGCACTCGCCCCTCGCTCTTCCGAAATCCGTTCCCGCTCAGCGTTGGCCTCTGCTGCGCGTCCTTCACCTGTGAAACCCGCCGGCGCTGGGCTGCCCGCCCCCCGAAAGCCGGCAGTCGAAGCTGCTAGTCGCAAGGCCAAGAAGCGAACGCACGACTTCGGATTCTAACCAGCTCAGAGCTCCTGCAGCCAGACGTTGCGGTAGCGCACCGAATGGCTGTGGTCCTGAAGACGTAAACCGGCCGGCGCTGGAGCTTCAGGGTCACCGAGGCGAGTCGGTCCAGGTACGTCGATGTCGTGCTGAACTTCCACGCCGTTCCAGACCACGCTGACGCGCGCATTGGCCGTCTTTTCGGCGACGGCAAAGCGTGCGGCCCTGAAAGTAATCTCGTAGGTTTGCCACGTCTCCGGCGGGAGGGCCTGGTTCGAGTCGGCGTTCTTTAGCTCGTAGATGGCGGCACAATCGTTGGCGCCCTCCAAGGCATGCATGAACGAGTCTATTACTTGCACTTCGTAGCGGCCTTGGAGATAGACGCCGCTGTTGCCGCGATCCTGCTCGGCATTGCCTGAAGGAGTCTGAGGGATCCAAAACTCGAGATGAAGCTTGAAGTCCCCGAATGCCTGCCGGGTTTCGATGTCACCGGAGCCGGGGGTCACTTCGAACGCTCCGTCGCTGACGGTCCACGTCGCGTCCCCTCCTGCAAGTGACTTCCAGGAAGAGAGGTCAGCTCCTCCGAAAAGCACGACCTTACCGGCCCCGTCGTTGCCAGCGCTTCCCCCGCCTCCCTCGCTCGTGCCGGCGCCGCCCGCAGCGCCGCCCTGGCCTACTCCTGCGCTGCCGCCCTGGCTAGCAAGCGCGCCAGCAACGCCCGCTGCCGCCAAGCCTCCTGCGCCACCACCACTACCGGTTCCCGCGACGGAGCTCTGCGCGCCGGCAGCTCCCGACGCCGCAGGCTGGCGGAGCGTCGTAGGCGAAACGTCGCTACAGGCCGCATTCGAAAGGAGTGCCAGACAGCATCCGGAACCACGATGCCATCGAGGGCTGAGCATTGCAGAAGCCTACGCACCGCAAGCGGCAGTCGCAAGGCGACTCGTGAGCGAAGGCGCGCACCAGCCAGGGCGCCGATCGCTGCAGGTGGCTGAATTTTCGGGCATTTGTGGGTCGCGCCTAGGCAGCCGGAAGGTTCGGCACTAACGAGAGACATGCCGTGCTTGATGGGTTGTCTGGCGCTTTCTTTTCCGCGGTTGGCGCTGTTCTTGGTGTGGTTGCTCGGCGGCAACTACATCGACAAGGCCTACGGGTCGTCGTGGCTCTGGCCAGTGCTCGGTTTCTTCTTTGCGCCGCTGACGACGCTCGCCTTCGCCTACGGACAACATTCACTGAGCAGCGGCGGACACATGTCGTCGCTCGGTTGGCTGTTGGTCGTGTTCGCGCTGCTCTGTGACCTCGGACTTCTAGGCGGCGGCAGTAAGAGTGCAAGTCGCTGGCGTCGGGAACGCTAGGGCCAGAGTGCGCCCGAAAGCCCTGAGACCATGAGACCGACGAGCCAGTTCCTTCGTGAGATCTTGGAGCAGCCCGATACGCTGCGTCGCTTGCTGAAGGAAGGCCGGGAGCCCGCCTCGAAGGCGGCCGCGAGCATCGCCGCGTTCGGACCCGACTGGGCCTTGATCGCAGCGCGTGGCAGTTCCGACAATGCCGCACGCTACGCGCAGTATCTGTTTGGCGCACACAATCGCCTAAGCGTAGCGCTCGCGCTGCCGTCGCTCATTTCACTCTACGGCGCGCCGCCGCGAATGGGTCGCGCGGTCGTGCTCGGGATCAGTCAGTCCGGACAGTCACCGGACATCGTGGGCGTACTCTCGGCGGCCGCGCAGCAAGGGGCGGTCACGGTAGCCGTTACGAACGACGCGGCCTCCCCGCTGGCTCTCGCTGCGGCGGCCACCCTACCCCTATGCGCGGGCGAAGAGCAGGCGGTCGCCGCCACGAAGACGTACACGGCGGAGCTGGTCGCTCTGGCCATGCTGAGCGTAGCGCTGGAGGGCGATCCGAGCCGCTTCGCGGCGCTCGAGCAAGTACCCGCCTATCTGGAGGAAGTGATCGCCTCGGTGGGCGTGAGCGTCGAAAAGGCGGCGGAAGGTTTCGCGAAAGCGGGCAAGCTAGTGGTACTGGGACGCGGGTTCAACTACTCGACCGCGTTCGAGGTCGCGCTGAAGATCAAGGAAACCTGCTACTTCATCGCGGAACCCTACTCGGTCGCAGACTTGCTTCATGGGCCGGTGGCCATGATCGACGAACACTTCCCGGTGATCGTCGTGGCGCCGAGCGGCCCCACGCAAGTCGACATTCCGGCGCTCTTCGAGCTTCTGAAGAAGCGAGGAGCCCTGACGCTGGCAATTTCGGACAAGAGTGACGTGCTGGCGCGTGCTCAGTTCGGCCTCAAGCTTCCGAGCAACGTGCCGGAGTGGCTATCCCCCATCGTGGCCGTGGTCGCCGGCCAGCTCTTCGCGCACGCGCTCTGTCTAGCGACAGGACAAGATCCGGACGCCCCACGCGGTCTGTCGAAGGTCACCCTGACCCGCTAGGAGGGTGGTGTGAAACACCAGCTGTCGAAATCGGCGGAGCCGCCGCGTGGAGGGGAGGCTCAAAAGCTTTGCTTTTTGAGGGGAGGAAGCGCGTGGTTCCTCCCCCAGGACAGCGGAGTCCCCGCGCACTTTCAGCGGTGCTGAGCCGGCTCTCGAGGGGACGGGCTCCAATGTGGGCGACTCGGGCGTGGGGACGCGGGTCATCGACGACGGGCCTGGGCCAGAAACCACACTCCGCGGCGCCTATCGTTATTTTATCAATCAATTCATGGACTAATACTCGCTGCCTTGCGCCTTCAAAGCACTCTTCACAGCGGGTGGAAATGCACCTATAGGAGGGCCTGCTCGGTTCCAAGGGGTGGGTTGCTCTCTTTTCTTCTTGTTGGTGGTCGGTCCCTTGACGGTCCCAAATCGTGGGAGCTATGCTGAAGTGTTCGGGAATTTTATGGTTTTTCCGTTCTGGGCTAAGCCGACCCTCACGTACCAGGCAGCTAGTGTGCCCGGGCACGGCGGGCGACTGACCCGTTGCCAGGCGGAGCCTTCGTGACCGCGGACTACGAAGAGAAAACACGGGTCACTCAGGTGGTTCAACAACCACCTCCCGACGACTCGCCGAGCAACGACTGCCTCGTAGTCATTTATACCGCCGAGCCTGGCCTGCTTGGGAAGCGGTTCGTCCTCGACAAAAGTCCTACGCGGGTGGGCCGGGGAGCAGAAAGCCAGATCGTTCTCGAGGGGGATTCGGTGTCGCGCCGCCATGCTCACTTCGAGCGCGGGGCCGTCGCCTGGTACGTGGTGGACGACGGCTCCACGAACGGCACCTATGTGAACGAAGAGCAGATCGCGCGAGAGCAGCTGCTCGTGAATGGCGACCGCATCAAAGTCGGCCCCAGCATCCTCAAGTTTCTGTCGGGCGCCGACGCGGAAGCCAAGTACCACGAAGAGATCTATCGAATGACCATCGTCGATGGTCTGACGCAGATCCACAACAAGCGAGCCCTGTTCGAGGCACTCGAAAAAGAGCTGATGCGCGCAAGGCGCTACGACCGCGATCTCAGCTTGTTGATGTTCGACATCGACTTTTTCAAGCGTATCAACGACCAGTACGGCCATTTGGCTGGAGACCACGTGCTGCGGGAGTTGGCGCGAATCGTTCAGGAACGCATACGCCGCGAAGAAGTGTTTGCCCGCTACGGCGGCGAAGAGTTCGTGATCTTGCTGCCGGAGACGCCGTTGCCAGGCGCCGCCGCTTTGGCCGAGAGCTTGCGCGCGCGAGTCGCCAATCACTCCTTCGTCTTCCAAGGCGAGCGCATCCCGGTCACGGTGAGCATCGGCACGGCGCTCCTGGGAGAGAATGACAAGGTCGCCGCCGACCTGATCCAACGGGCTGACGAGAAGCTCTACGAGGCCAAGCGCGGTGGCCGTAACCGCGTGTGTTCGTGACCGGCAAAGGCGAAGCGGCGGATGAGGTAGACCTTCCGCCGCGCATCGTCGTGCCGCCCCCGGGGCCAAGCTCACGCACTTGGCTGATACGTCACAAGTACGTAGCCGCGCCGATGGGGCCCAAGCCGCAACCAGGCCCGCCCCCCGGAATCGTCTACGCCAGCGGCCGCGGCTCGAACGTCAGCGATGTCGACGGCAATCGCTATGTCGACTTGGCTGGAGGCTTCGGCGCGCTCCTGCTCGGGCATTCACATCCGAGCATACGGCGCGTGCTCACGCTGCAGTCCGAGCGGCTCTTCCAGGCGCTCGGCGATGTCTATCCAGCCGACGCCACGATTGCGCTGCTGGAACGCCTGACCAAGCTGTACCCAGAGCCGGCCGCGAAGGGCATCCTGGCACAGTCGGGGTCGGACGCAGTGAGCGCGGCGCTCAAGACCGCCAAGCTTGCTACCGGCAAATCCGGTGTGCTGGCGTTCACGGGCGCCTATCATGGCCTGGGCTACGGTCCGCTTTCAGCGTGTGGACTGCGTGAAAGTTACCGTGCGCCCTTCGCAAGGGAGCTAAACTCAAGTGTCGAGTTCATCCCGTACCCGGGAAGTGCGGAGGGCGCGGCGATGGCGCAGGAGCTATGCCGCACGGCTCTTCGTCGCGGGACAGTGGGCGCGATCTTGATCGAGCCATTGCTCGGGCGCGGTGGCATCATCATGCCGCCCTCCGGTCTGCTGGCTGCCTTGCAGGAGCAAGCGCGGGAGTTCGGTGCCCTGCTGATAGCCGACGAGATTTGGACCGGGCTGGGACGGGCCGGCGCCTGGCTGTCCTCGGTGGCGAGCGGCGCAATCCCCGATCTCATTTGCCTGGGCAAAGGCTTGGGAGGCGGGCTACCGATGAGCGCCGTCATCGGTCGCGAAAGCGTGATGCAAAGCTGGTGTAGGGAACAAGAAGTCGTTCACACGTCGACCTTCGCCGGATCGCCTCTGGCTGCCAGCACGGCGATCGCCACGCTCGACATTTTGAGCAAGGAACACCTGCCAGAACGCGCGATTTCGCTCGGTACCCGCTACGCCCGAGACCTGAGCGCGGCCCTAGGCCAGCTGGCGACGGTACGCGAGGTCAGAGGCCAAGCGTTCATGCTGGGGATCGATCTCGGGGGGCGCCCGGGCGCGGCGAGCCGGCTGCAGCGGCTACTGCTAGAGCAGGGCTACATCACCTCGACAGGTGGCGGTGAGCGTGAGGTGCTGGTGCTGACACCCGCATTGAACATAGGGGAAAGTGCGCTCCTGGGCTCGGTGGCACCGATAGCCGAGCAAGCTTTACGCCTCGACTGATGCGTGGAAAGGACGTGGGCGTGACGCTAACGCGGCTCATCGAAACCTCCGACCAACTACACGAGCACGTCCAGCGCTTTGCAGAAGGAGCTAGGGACGATACTTTCGAGCAACTGGCACTTCGAATCGCTCGGTTCCAGGAGCGCTATTCGGAGGGGTTTCGCAGGCTGGTGAAGGCGCGCGCCGCCAAGCTGGAGTCGGTTGACGATATCCCAGCGCTGCCGGTAGATGCCTTTCGTCTGACGCGCGTCGCCGCATACCCCCCCGAGCTCGATCGCGTGCGCTTCGTCACCAGCGGCACTACGCAAGCCGATCCTGGCATTCACGTCATGCGTCGCACCGACACCTACGAGCAGCTTTCCCTCCGCTCCGGCCGTGACGCGTTGTTGCCCGCGCAGCAAGCGCCCGTGGCAAACCCGACGAGCTTCGTCGTAGTCGCGCTGGCCCCTTCCCCCTCCGACCCACCCAGCTCTTCGCTGGGCTACATGCTTGCCCACTTCATACAGACCTTCGACGACCCAGCGCTCCACAGCCAGAGCAGAGCTGGCGCGCTGCCCTGGCAAGCTCGCTGGCTCGTGAGCGACGCCGCAGGCGTAGACTTGGCAGGCTTGCGACACGCGACAGAAGTCGCGGCGCGCTCCGGCCGGCCCGTGCTTCTGCTAGCGACCGCCTTTGCGCTGCTTCAATTGCTGGACCGTCTGGGCGTAGCGAAGCTGCAACTTCCCGCCGCTAGCGTCGTGATGCAGACGGGCGGCTTCAAGGGACGCACGCGCGAGGTGTCAGCAGAGGCGCTCTGCGCACGAGTTGGCGCCGCCCTGGAGCTCGACTCCGCGCGCGTGGTAGGCGAGTACGGAATGACCGAGCTCACCAGTCAGCTTTACGAACCTAGCATCGCGGAGAGTAGCCTGGGCCGCAGCTTCGCGGGGGCCCCCGCGCGCGTCTACGTCGAGCCAAGCTGGCTGCGCGTCACTCCAGTAGATCCGGTGACTCTGATGCCAACGCCCGCGGGCGAGGTCGGCATCGCACGCTTCGTCGACCTGGGCAACATAGACAGCGCCGTCAGCATCGTCACGCAGGACCTAGTGCGTCGAGTGAACGGGGGCATTCAGCTCTTGGGCAGGCAGCCAGGCGCGCCGGCGCGAGGCTGCTCCCTGGCGATGGAGGCGTTGCTGCGTGACTGAACCCTGCGCTCGAGAGCGCCGCCTGCTCAGGTTGCTGGAAGCGGCGCGCCAGCTAGCGAATCCAACAACCAAAGCTGGGAACAGCCTGCGGCGGCGCCTACAGGAGAGCAGCGGGCTCTCGCCAGCAGGCATCGAGCTCGGACTCGAACGCTGTCTGGAGACCCAGCCCACCCAGCAAGCACTCGCGTCCCTATTGGCGAAGGTACCGGAAGCTCCCGCTTCCCACGTGCTGCTTTCCGCCAACGTTTTCGTGGCTGCGCTCAGGGCGATCGCCATCGGCGTCGTCGCCTCGCCGCGAGTACTCGTGCGCGCTTCGCGTCGTGACCCGGTGTTGGCTGAGGCGTTGCATGAGCTGGCGCCAGAACTGTTCGAGCTGGTGCGCGACCTGCTGCCCCAAGCTGGGGATCACGTCTGGGCCTACGGCTCTGATCCGACTCTGGCCGAAGTGCGAGCCTCTCTGCCAACAGGCGTCCACTTCCACGCCCACGGCTCCGGCATGGGCGTAGTGGTGGTAGAGGCGCGACCCGGCCGCGACGTGCTGGCGGAGGCCCGTGCGATAGCGCTGGATGCGGCGCTGTTCGATCAGCGCGGCTGCCTGAGTCCACGGATGGTTTGTGTGCTCGGAAGCCATGACCGAGCTCTCGAGCTTGCCCAAGCCCTGGCGAGTGCGCTGGTCATGCTCGAGGAAAAGCTGCCCCTGGGCGCCCAGAGCAACGAGGAAATGGCTGAAGTACGACGTTTTCGCGACACCGCCAGCTACGCATTCGAGCTACTGGAGGCAGGCAGCGGGGGGGTCAGCTTGTCGCAATCCCCCCAACTGCTGCTGCCCCCTCCCGGTCGTAACCTTCACGTGGCAGGAGTGGGCGACGTCATCCAGGCGCTGAAGCCGTTCGAGCGACACGTGACATGCATCGGCCAAAGCGCGTCCGAGGCGCTGCGAGCCCGGCTCGCGCTGGCGTTTCCGCACGCGCGTCACGCCGAGCTAGGAAAGATGCAGAGCCCGCCGCTAGATGGCCCGGTCGACTGGCGACCGCCTGCGTACGGGGAGCTTTTAGGCTCTAATCTGTTTCCTATCAGGAATCGCGCTAGTTTGTGAGCATGCGCCTCCCTGGAAAGCCGCGCGTCAGCGCGAAGGCACAGCGTTTTACCGAATCCGTCATTCGCGAGATAACCCGGCTCGCGCAGCGTCACCAGGCGGTAAACCTGGCGCAAGGCTTCCCGGACTTTCCTGCTCCGACTGCCTTGAAGGAAGCCGCCAAGCGCGCGATCGACGCCGACAAGAATCAGTACGCGATCACCTGGGGCGCGAAGTCGTTTCGCGACGCGCTCGCGAAGAAGCATGAACGAGCCAGCGGCGCAAGCATCGACCCGGAGCTCGAGCTCACGGTGTGCTGCGGCTCCACTGAAGCCATGCTGGCTACCCTACTCGCCACGGTGGATCCAGGCGAAGAGGTGATCGTCTTCGAGCCGTGGTACGAGAACTACGGACCGGATGCGATCCTTTCCGGAGCCACTCCGGTCTACGTGAAGCTGCATGCTCCGGATTGGCGCTACGACCCCGCGGAGCTTCGCGCGGCCTTCTCGCCTCGTACCAAGGGCATCATCGTCAATACGCCGCACAATCCCACGGGCAAGCTGTTCTCGCGCGAAGAGCTGCTGGAAATCGGCGCCTTGTGCGAGGAGTTCGACGCGCTCTTGTTCACCGACGAGATTTACGAGCACATCGTTTACGACGGCCAACGCCACGTCTACCCAATGACGCTGCCTGGGTTGCGCGAGCGAACCGTAATGATTTCCGGCTTGAGCAAGACCTTCAGCATCACCGGTTGGCGCATCGGCTACGCCATCGCGCCGCCAGACATCAGCGCCGCAATCCGCAAGGTGCACGACTTTCTCACCGTTGGCGCTCCTGCTCCGCTGCAAGAGGGCGCGGTGGCGGCACTCGAGCTCGACGACAGTTACTACGTGAAGCTCAGCGCGGAGTACCAACGCCGCCGTGACATGTTCCTCCCGCTGATCACGCAGGCGGGGTTTCGCCCCAGCGTGCCGCAAGGCGCCTACTACGTGATGGCCGAGTATCCGGACGTGGGCATCGGCGACGACGTCGAGTTCACGCGCTTCCTGATCGAGAAGATTGGCGTAGCGGTGGTGCCAGCCTCGAGCTTCTATCGCCCGGGCGACCCCGAAGCCAAACGCCGCATCCGCTTCTGCTACCCCAAACGCGACGAAACCCTAATCGAAGCCGGCAAACGCCTAAAAGTCCTCGTGCAGCAGGCATGACGGGACGTGCTGCTGACGCGGCAGGTCTCTTTTTGACGCCGAGGCCGCCAGTGAAACCTGTACGTCGGCTACTCGGCGGCCATTGGCAGGCGGCGTCGCCCGTCTTGGGGGCGCGTGACGACGGTGAGCGGCGTCTCCGGCAAGGGCAAATGCTGATTCTTCGCGTAAACAGCGTGCCTGCCGTGCGTTTTGTACCACTCCGCGACGGTCGCAGTGTGCTTCATCTTCTCGACGATCTGCCGGAAGCCCACGCCGGTGTTGTAGGCGCAGAACGACACTTCACCGAGCTGCGTACCGTAGGGGATGATGCACATCTCCGTACGGCGGAAGTCGTAGTTGAAGAGATCCTGAAACCACATGCCGGCCACGAAGAGGAACCGCCATTCGAAGCTGGCGGCGTCACCCTCGCTGGCGCCAACCTTGCCACCGCTTGCGCCGATCTGGCTCAGAAACTGCTTGACGAACTCGCCGTAGCCGTAGCCCTCGGGAGCCTTGCTGACGTCGAAATTGCGCATCAGCGAGAGCGCGACGGCCGCCAAGGTCTCGGGCTTGCTGCGGCCGGCATCGGCTACCGCCTGCATGTCCTTGAGAATCTGTTCCAGGTTCAAGAACGCGGCTAGCGGCACCATCTGCTTGGTGCGCTTGTTCACGAGCAGCGCAGTACCGATGCCGCAGTTGGGGTGGCAGCCGCATTTCAAAGCACCGAACTCGGCGTTCATGCCCTGCATCAAGTCCACTACATCACTGAACGGGTTCATCGCCGAGAGCGGAAACCAATCACGCATTGGCTCCGTCACGCCCAGCTGATCGTGCAGGTCGTGCGCGAGGTGGCCAAGCGTGTAGCGTTGCGCGACGCGCTTTTCGAGCGTGATGTCTTCGTCCCGGCCGGTAAAGCTGACAGGCTGAAAGGAGACGACCGTTACCTTATCGGCGTTGTCGATTGCAAATTGTACAATCGGGCCCACCTGGTCGTTGTTGACGCCGTTGACGACCGTGACGACGAGCACGACGTCGATACCGGCCGCTGCCAAGTTCTGAATGGCACGCAGCTTGACGTCGTACAGATTGCCGACCTTGCGATGACTGTTGGCTTCGTTGGTTACGCCATCGAACTGCAAGTAGCAGAGACGAAGACCGGCGCGCTTCGCCTCATGGCAAAGCTCGGGCTCTTGCGCGAAGCGGATGCCATTGGACGCGCATTGCACACAGAAGTAGCCAACGTCGCGCGCGTACTGGATCGAGCGAATGAAGTGCGGGCTCAACGTCGGTTCCCCGCCCGAGAACTGCACGGAGAGCTGGCGGCGCGGCTTGATGTTCAAGCTGTCGTCCAGAATCTTCTGTACTTCTTCCCAGCTGAGCTCGTGGACGTACCCAACCTGGTTGGCGTCCATGAAGCAGGGGTCGCACATCATGTTGCAGCGGTTGGTCAGGTCTACGGTGAGCACCGAACCGCGGCCGTATTTGATGGTAGAGGTGCCGTGGTTGCGCAGCGGCGACTTGGGGGCTTCGTAATCGCGCCCCGGGAAGAGCTTCTCTATCCGCGCTAGAAAGGCCGGATCCGAGCTCATGACGTCCTCGAAGCGCCCGTGCTTGGGACACTCCTTGACCATCAGCACGCGCCCCCCCTCCTCGAGAATGTGGGCGCGAATTTCACCGGGGTTCGAGGCAATGAAGGCTTCTAGGTCCTGATCACCCGACAACACCTTGGCTCGGGCTTCCTTCGTACAATCGGGACAAAGCGAATCCGTTTGGCGCGGCCAGCCGAGCGTCGGGAACGTGCGCTCTTTTTTGCGGATGAGTGGCGCAGGCGCCCAATTCGGCTGGATAGCCTTGCCCTCGTGGCGCTCTGCGTAGCGCTCGAGCCAAGGCCACAAAGCGTTCGCCGCTTTCGACGCTGCTTTTCCTGCCCCTGCGCCGATCCTTTGCAAAGCACGCTGCATATCGGCGGGAGCATACACGTATGGCGCGCGGGGGGAAGGGGCGCACCGAGTCAAGATACGCGAATGTAACGGCAATTCTGCCCCAAGAGTTTGCGAACGGGCTTGCACACCCGACTGACTCCTGAAAAAACTACAGAGCAGTTCATGAGTGCCCTCACCGAGCCGTTGATCATCGCTAGCGATGTGCACTTGGAGCACCAAGGCTCAGAGCGGAGCGCTGAGCGTTTAGCGCGCGTGGTCGAAAGCCACGCAGGGCACGAGGTAGTGCTGGCCGGCGACATCTTCAACTTGTCGGTGGATCGCCCGGGGCTGGATCCTGCAGTTTCGGTCGCCAGCATCGTGGCCAAGCACCCCAGCCTGGTGGCGGCCTTCCGCCAGCATTTGGCAAGGGGTCATGCGCTGACGTTCATATCCGGCAACCACGATGCGGGGGTGGTAGCGCACGGCACGCGGGAACGCTTGCTCGAGCTTTGCGGGCTGACGGCCGCAGGCAGGCTCTTGCTCGAGCCCTGGTTCGTTCGGCGCGGCGGCGTGCACATCGAGCACGGGCACGTGTACGACCCGGACAATGCGCCGGCACATCCGCTGGCCCTCTGGTCACCGGAAACGGAGCCGCTCGGGATCTCGCTCACGCGGCGTTTTTTGTCTCCGCACGATGCCTTCGCGTTTGCTCACGCTCATCAAACTACGCCGCTGCAGGGGCTCAAGCGCGCCTATCAGACCTTCGGCGCCGGGATGCCGCTGATGCTACTGCACTACTTTACGACTGCCAGCCGGCTGGCAGCCGAGTCCGCGGTGCCGGAGCGCTTGGGTGCCGAGAAGGCACGCGGCGCGGCGGCGCTCTCGGCTTTCGCAGAACGAACTGGGCTTACGCCAGAGGTGATCTCTGGGCTACTCCAAGCCTTGCCAAGGCCGACTCATGAAGACTTCAAGCGCACGTTCTTGCGACTCTACTTCGACCGAGTGCTAGCGACGGTGGGCGTGGCGGGCGGAGCACTGCGACTGCTGCTGGGTGGTGCCGTGGGCGGGGTGGTGGGAGGAGCGGTCGCGCTCTCGAGCGCGCTCTACTTGCATTCGTCGGTAAAGAAGGGCGTGGACCGCTATTCAAGCTTGCCGGTGACACGCCTCCACGAGGGCGCCGCGCTGGTACGCTCACTGACCGAAGCGCATCAAGTCATTTTCGGTCACACCCACTGCGAGGACCAAGCCGAGGGCTACATCAACTCCGCTTCGTTCACGTACACCCAGCGGCCGGGTTCGCCGTACCTGCTGGTCCACGAGGACCAAAGCATCGAGCGGCGCGAAGCCAACTAGAAGAAGCCATCTAGGAGAAGCCATCTAGAAGAAGCCATCTAGAAGAAGCCATCGCAGTTGGAGCCAAGCTACGGACAATCCAGGCAATTTTGGGGTAGGTTCGCGGGGCTGCTACACTGCAAAGCTTTGTCTTGCTCAGGAGGATCCCCGTGAGCTTATTCAAGCCCAAGTTCGTGTTGCTAGCGCTAGCGCTGACGCTTCTGCCGCTAGCCTTGACCAGCGCTTGCAGCGGCGTTGCCTTCACCAATAGCGGCGCTGGGGGCAGCGGCGGTACCGGCAACGTCAGCTCCGGGGGCACCGCGAGCGGCGTCTCGTGCGGCGGACCGGAAGACTGCAACGACAAGGACTTGTGCACGGCGGACTTTTGCAATGGCAACGGCGTCTGCGACGCTTCGCCGATCTGCGAGGGCACGCAGAAGTGCTGCGGCGACGGTGACTGCGCCGAGTGCTGCGAACACCAGGATTGCGACGACGGAGTCAGCTGCACCCAAAACAAGTGCTTCGCCGGCCAATGCATGTATGTGCCGGACGACTCCCAGTGTGAGTCCACCCAGTACTGCTCGGTCAAGGACAGCTGTCGCGCAAAACAGCTATGCGGCATCGTGCCCGGGGAAGCTCCGGCCACCTCCTGCGAGGACGGCAGCGCGTGCACGACCGACAGCTGCGTCGACAACTTCTGCAAGAACAACTACTGCGCCGAGGGCATATTGTGCTGCCCAGAAACGGGCTGCGCGGACCAATGCTGCAACGACTCGCAGTGCGACGAGGACGAAGACAAAGACCCTTGTACCGTTGGCTCGTGCCAGGACGGCAAGTGCAGCCTAAAGCCGCTGTGCGGAGCCGGACACCAATGCTGCCCAAGCGCAGACAGGACGACCGCGACTTGCGGTACTTGCTGCAGCGCGCTCGAGTGCGACGACGAAGTCGCCTGCACGGACGACAAGTGCACGGGCGGCGCCTGCAGCAACCATGCGGATTCGACCAAATGCGGCGTCGGCTATGCCTGTAGCCCCACCATAGGCTGCCAAAGAGCGGAGGAGTGTACGCAGGACAGCCAATGCGCCGGCAGCCCGTGCGGCAAGTGCGTCAGCGGCAGCTGCAGCTACGTCTGCCCCGGCACCAGCAAGTGCTGCCCGAACGGCTGCGCCACCTGCTGCGAGGATAGCGAATGCAGTGACAACATCCCCTGCACTAAGGACCACTGCGGAGCAACTGGCTGTAGCCACACGCCGGACAACGCGGCCTGCGGCGCGGGGAAGGTCTGCGATCTTCAGCTCGGCTGCGTGGCTTGCAGGGCTGATCGGGATTGCAATGACAACAGTGCTTGCACGCAGGACTCCTGCAACCAAAAGACCAACACCTGCGCATTCGTATCGACGTGCGGCGCGAGCGGCCAGGTTTGCAACAACGGCGTGTGTGCGCAGTGCCTAACGGCCTACGACTGCGCGGGAGGCGTGATCACTACGGCGGCACCTGTTCCGATCGGTCAGTGCACGTACAACGAGTGCATCGATGGAACGTGCAAGCAGACGACTACCAACTGCGGTGACCTAGGTCAGTGTTGTTCCTACGGATGCGGGGGCTTCCAGGGTTGCTTCGAGACCCAGTAGAGCGAACCGGTCGGCCACGAGAACCGCTTGCTGGCAAAGGAAGACTTCAACGACGACAAGAAGGATGCAGGCGAAATCGTCGCCGGCCACAGCCTGACGGCCCTATACGAAATGGTGCCCAAGGGCGGCGCGCCTTGGCTGCAGGCGCCGTCGGCCCAGACCTCCACGGTGATCGCCGCGAGTTCCTAGCGATGATCGACGAGGCGAAGCGCTTGCGTAGCGGCGGTCAGGGCGACTTGAAGAGCGTGGCGCGGTAGTGCGAAAGCTCTGCGATCGAGTTTTTGATATCGACTAGCGCGTCGTGCTCGCCTTTTTGCGACTTCTCGAAGACGGCCTCTTCGCCGTACCAGGTCTGAGCCAAGATTTTTACCGAGGTGACGTCCAGCGTTCGATAGCTCAAGTAGCCAGAAAGGCCCGGCATCCAACGGTCAACGAAGCGTTTGTCCTGGCCGATCGTGTTGCCGCACAGAATAGCCGGGTAAGCGCACCAGCCGGCAACACGCTCCAGCAGCCGCCGCTCCGCCGCGACCAAATCGACTCGGGATTTTCGCACGCGCGCGCTCAGCCCCGTCGTCTCGTGCATGTCGCGCACGAAGGGCACCATCCGCGAAAGCAGCGGCTCCGGCTGCCAAATGTCGCACACGTATTCTTCGAGCACGTTGAGGCTCGCGTCGGTCAGGATGAGCGCCGCTTGCAGGATCACGTCTTCCTGCGCATCTAGCCCCGTCATTTCGAGGTCCAACCAGGCTAAGTTTCCGGCGGACTGTTTGCGTTCGATGCGTTCTTGACCGGGCTTGCGCGACACGCTCGGGAGCCTACATCAGCTAGCCGCAGCCGATCACCCCTCTTCTTCTTCGTCGTCGTCGTCACTCTGGGTAGGGGCCTCGGCAGGCGCGCTTGGCTTGCGTGTCTTGCTCGGTCGCGGCAGCACTATCTTCGGTTCACTGTCATGCCGGCGGTAGAGGACCAAGGTGTGGCCGATGATCTGCGCCAGCTGGGCACGCGTCGCTCGCTCGATTTCGGGAGCGATCACCTCGGGGTCTACCTCGGCGTCGCCTGCCAGCTTGACTTTGATCAGCTCATGGCGCTCGAACGCGACCCGGAGCGCGCCCAGCACGCCGGCGGTTAGGCCTTGCCGCCCAATCTGGACGACCGGCTTGAGCGGGTGCGCCAGAGACCTGAGATGGCTCCGCTGCTTGCCGGTGAGGGGTGTGGGGGGCGCGAGCGGCTTTTTCGGCACAGCGCTCGTTAGCGAAGGTCTGGCGGGTGAGCAAGTCGCGCAGGCGTGGGGTAGGCTGCCCTGCTTGAACGACCCTGACGTCGTGGTCATCGGCTCGGGCCCCAACGGCCTCACGGCGGCCTGCACTCTCGCCCGGCGAGGCCACAGGGTCCTGGTGCTGGAGGCGAACCCGCGTCGGCCCGGTGGCGCGTTGGGGAGCGAGGAGTGGACCCTGCCCGGCTTCATTCACGATGTGGGCGCCGGCTTCTTCCCCTTCGGGCGCAGCAGCCCGGCTTTTCGCCACCTCGACTTGGAGGCCGCTGGCGTGGTCTGGCAGAACGCCGAGCTCGAGAGCTGTCACCCAGCGTTGGACGGCAGCTACGCTTGTATCGCTCGCGATGCGGAGCTCGCCGCACGTCACTTCGGCTCCGAAGAAGACGGCCAAGCTTGGAAAAAGCTCGCTGCCTTTCACGCTGGCGTCGAGCCCCACCTACTGGCCACGCTGATGGATCCGTTTCCGGCGCTGCGTCCGGCGCTGCGGCTGGGGCTCGCGAACCTACTGCGCATAACGACCAAGTTCTCGAAGAGCGGGCGGCGCCTCTCGCGCAGCTTGTTCGGCTCCGAGGCGGCACGTCGGGTCCTACCAGGCTTGGCTCTTCACGTAGACGTGGGTCCCGACGACTGGTTCGGTGCCGGCCTCGGCTACATGTTGGGCCTCACCGCGTCCACCGGCGGCTTCGCGGTTCCGCGCGGTGGTGCGCAGTCGCTCACGAACGCCCTCTTGACGCTGCTGGAGCGCAACGGCGGTCGGCTCCGGCTCGGTGCACGCGTCACGAAGATCCGGGTGCACGCCCACCGAGCGACCGCCGTAGTGCTGGAGAACGGCGAGGAAATAGCCGCGACCCGCGCCATCTTGGCAGACACCTCGGCGCCGAGCTTGTGCTTGGACCTGCTAGACCAAAAGCACGTGCCGTCGCGCATGCTGCGAAAAATGCGGCACTTTCCCCTAGGTTTCGGCACCTTCAAGCTAGACTTCGCGCTCTCGGGCCCCGTGCCGTTCAGCGTGCCCCAAGCCCGCGCCAGCGCCGTCGTGCACGCAGGAGAGAACCTCGACGACCTCTCACGGTTCGTGCGCGAAGTGCGAGCTGGCAAGCTTCCCGAGCAGCCCTACTTGGTGCTCGGTCAGCAAAGCCTGATCGATCCGACACGCGCCCCGCGTGGCGCACAAACGCTCTACTGCTACTCGCGTGTGCCGTCCGAGCTCGCAGGCGGTTGGGAGCAGGCACGCGAGGCCTTCGCCGACCGCATCAGCGCGCGCATCGAGGGCTTGGCCCCCGGGTTTCAGTCGTTGGTGCTGGCCCGCAAAGTCCACGCTCCCCCCGACCTCGAGCGAATGAATGCAAACCTCTTGGGCGGCGACCTCGGCGGCGGCTCGAATGCCTGGAATCGTCAACTGCTATTCCGCCCCATGTTCCCCTACTTTCGCTACCGCATGCCGGTTCGTCGGTTGTACTTGTGCTCGAGCTATGCGCACCCCGGCGCCGGCGTTCACGGGATGTGCGGATACAACGCTGCACGGATTGCGCTGGGGGACATCGAATAGGGTTGCCCCAACTCGCAGGTGCTCCCGGGCTTCGCCCGCTGCGCGCCCGCGGTCTTCCCCAAATCCGTGCTCGCGCTCCGCGCTGCGCGCGTCAGGGGAAGACAAGCGACTTACGGTTTCTAAGGGGCTGAGGGCTGAGGGCCAGA
>Ga0163144_10004836_pt1 | contig 30180 bp, 21 predicted proteins | sample OliLak19BULKMAT1_FD_123175 | JGI IMG/M metagenome (GOLD analysis project Ga0163144, IMG submission 123175) | Freshwater microbial mat bacterial communities from Lake Vanda, McMurdo Dry Valleys, Antarctica - Oligotrophic Lake LV.19.BULKMAT1 | ecosystem: Environmental > Aquatic > Freshwater >...
TAACGTCTTTCCAAACTCTCTTTTTAGCAATAAAAAAGAATATAGTGAAGACTGATAGAAAGATCATTACCTTTAATCCCATGGATTTACGATGCTCCATTTCTGGTTCTGCTGCCCATTGTAAGAAGACGGTGACATCGCGGGCCATTTGGTCAACCGTGGCTGAAGTTCCGTCCATAAAGGTAACTTGATCGGCAGAAAGTGGAGCAGGCATTGATATCTGTCCGCCTTCAAAATAGGGGTTATAATTTAAACCAGGCATCATTGTAAAGTGCGAAGGTGGTTCTTGGTAACCAGTTAGTAAGGAATATATATAGTTTGCTCCATCTTCTCTTGCTTTGACGATCAAGGATAAATCAACGGGAAAAGCTCCATTATTTGCAGCTCTTGCAGCTTCTGAATTAGGATAAGGTGATACAAATCTGTCAGACGGTGTTGCTGGTCGATCAAACATTTCTCCCGTGTCGTTTGGTCCGTCTTTAACATCTTTTTTGGCAGCTATTTCTTTGATCTCGGCATCAGCAAAGCCTAAATCTTTAAGATTTCTGTAGTAAAGATGGTTCAATCCATGGCAAGCTGAACAAACCTCGAGATATACCTGAGCTCCCCTTTGAGCTGCCTGGCGATCAAATGTTCCAAAAATGCCTTCGAATGGCCAAACTAGTTGTTTTGGCTCTTGTGCACCAGAGGACGCAAAGGCGTTTGGAATCATGAAAATTACCAATATACTAGCAAGAAGTGGGGATATTATTTTATACATTTTCATATCTAATTATTAAATTATATCATCTTTATGCATTTTTTCCTCTTCTTCTACATTATGTGGGAGAGGGAGGGGTTTTTCAAATTTCGCGATAGTAGGTATGATAATTAAAAAATGAAAAAAATAATATGTAGCTGCAATCCTACTGACCGTTAAATAAGGTTCTTCAGCGGGCTTGCCTCCGACATACCCTAGAACAAGGCAGTCAATTACGAAAAGCCAAAAAGCCCACTTGTATAGAGGCCTGTAGTTTGCGCTCCGAACTTTTGATCTGTCAAGCCACGGTAGTACAAATAAAATTAGGATACTACCGAACATTAATAACACCCCACCAAGTTTAGAAGGTACAGCCCTAAGTATTGCATAAAATGGTAAAAAATACCACTCTGGGACTATGTGTGCTGGTGTTACTAAAGGGTTCGCCGGCGTATAATTATCAGGGTGACCAAGCAAATTAGGTTTATAGAATATAAAATAAGCAAATATTAGGAAGTAAATTCCAAAACCAAAGAAATCTTTGATGGTGTAATAAGGATGAAAAGGAATCATATCTTCTTTTTTCAACTTTACGCCTGTAGGGTTATTGGATCCATGCGTGTGTAGTGACCAAATATGCAATATAACGAGCCCAACAATAACAAATGGAAGTAAATAATGCAGGGAGAAAAACCTATTAAGAGTAGGGTTATCTACAGAAAAACCGCCCCAAAGCCATGTAACTATACTTTCTCCAACTATGGGAATAGCGGAAAAAAGATTCGTAATTACCGTTGCCCCCCAATAGCTCATTTGTCCCCATGGAAGTACATACCCCATGAATGCTGTTGCCATCATAGTTAAAAATATAACTAGACCAATCATCCACAAAAGCTCTCTGGGCTCTTTATACGATCCGTAATATATACCTCTGAAAATATGTAGATATACTGCAACAAAAAACATCGAAGCGCCTACGGCGTGCATATAGCGTAATAACCAACCATAGTTGACATTGCGCATTATTTTTTCAACACTGTCGAATGCATGATCAACGTGGGGCGTATAATGCATTGCAAGTATAATCCCAGTAATAATCTGAATTAATAAAGCTATTCCGGCAATTGAGCCTAAACTCCAAAGATAGCTTAGGTTTTTAGGGGTTTTATATACTGCAAAGTGAGACATCCAAGAAAAGATGGGAAGTCTGTAGTCAATCCACGCGATAATTCCAGTTGATTTACTAGAGGGGCTATTTAGTTTGTTGTTATTCATAATCAGCCAATTTTTATTTTAGTATCTGATAAAAACTCATAAGGAGGCACAGCTAAGTTTAGAGGAGCCGGTCCTTTTCTGACCCTGCCAGACTTGTCGTAGTGAGATCCATGACAAGGGCAAAACCATCCTTGAAAATCACCTTTATTTGACAAAGGGACGCAACCAAGATGTGTGCATATACCAATAGTAACCAACCATTTCGCATGACCATCCTTAACCCGTGCTGAGTCTGGTTCTGGATCAACTAAATCCTTTAAAGGAGTGTTTACAACTTCTTGAATTTCGGCTTCGGTTCTATTTGTTATAAAAACAGGTTTTCCTCGCCATTTAACGGTCATAGTTTGACCTGGCTCTACTTTAGAAATATCAACTTCTATAGCTGACATAGCCAAGACATCTGCTGATGGATTTAATGAGTCTATAAGAGGCCAAGCCGCGCAGGCTGCTCCAACTGCAGTCATGCCGGTCGCGGCTAAAGTCATAAAATCCCTTCTTGTGGTCTTATCTGGATCGTCTGGCAAAATATCTTCTGACATAGATTATCTTAAATTTAAATTAGATTGATGGTCATTATAACTTGAGATATCTGGCATTGGCAATAATTTAGCTCGGTTTGCTCAGAAAAAAGTTATCCCTACTAGTATAAAAAATACGTTCTTTAGAAAGATCCATTAGAATCTTTGTCTGCATAAGGGTCTTTTGTTTGGTCATAGTTTTCAAAATCTAGCAAATTTTTTACGGTTTTTTCGAGATGAATTTCGTCAGGAGTTGCTTCGTACTTAGGTGGACTTTGTAGGCATTCCCAAAAATCTTCAAGCCTTGTGATTTTTGGAACGCAATATCTAGCGACAGATTTTGTATCACTTAGGGCCTTAGATACAACTTCTTCAGCTGCTTGAAGCACTCCAGCTTGTGTTAGGCCTTGAAGCACCCAATAAGCAACAATAATAGCCGAAACCATGACCATAATGTACCATTTACTAATAATACCATAGACAAAAAGTAGCATCGGGCTTTTAAGCAAAAACTTTAGTTTGCTAAGGAATATATCTAACATGAATTTATTGACATAGGTTAATTATATAAACACCAGTTTAGATCAATCTTAATGTATTGATCTCGTTGTAACAAACTTTTTACCTATGCAGAGTAGTGTTTCTAAATCAGATGTTGTAAATATTATCAATAAGGTAACTTGAGAGATAAAGTGTTGGTGGGATAATTACTAAGTTTATACCAAGCATTATTACGAGTAAATGAGTTTCTTGCGGATTTTGAGTAAGAATTCCAGCAAGAATTATATTAGGCAGGATCAAGGGCATAACTAAAATAGCAAAAAAATTAGTATTAGAACGAAAATATCCTTGTATCGATGCTATTAGTACTATTAATGCTGCGCTGAGAGTTATAAGTAATAAAGATGTTAATAACAGAATAACAACTTGATGGAGTTGTAAATTAAAAAAAATAGCTAATAATGGGCTCACTAAAACAAAACAAAAAAGCGTAATGAGGCTTAGTACGAGAAACTTAGATAAAACTATTTTTTGGGCTGAAGAGGTTATTAATAGATATTCAAGGCTACCATCTTCAATATCTGTTTTGATTAAGTTATTCGTCAAGCCCAAAAAACATAACGGGATACAAACCAGAGAAAATATCGCGCCAAATTTTTGTACGTCATCGTGTGAGTTAATCAGTGTCAGGCTGAATATACAAAAACCAAAAAATAAAACAGAGTATTTTATCAGGTTATATACTTTGTTTTGAATAAGGAATTCCTGAGACAATAATATTTTCATTTTAAACGCTAGCTTTGGATTAAGAGTGATTCAACTTCATATAAATTAGCCTTATTGAGTTTACATTATAGAATTTATTACTTCAATAAGCATTATTGTTTTGCGCTATATGTCTATTGACATATTTAAACTGAACAAATAATCTCTACTTATAGTTTATGTTATGTTTAGTAATGTAAACTATAAGTTTAATTAATAAAGAGGTTTAATTATCATGAAATATACAGAAGATCAAGTTGTAGGACAAATCACATCAAATTTATCTATAGATTCAAGTATGGCTGCTAAACAAAATGCTGGAGCTGCTTATGCCAACTGGTTTTATGCGCATCATAACCATGGGGTGGAGAATCAAAGAAGTTGTATTGTTAAAATCGCTTCTGTTTTGGGAATAGATTTTGATACTGTCCTAAGAATACAGGCGCCTATTTTATCAGCATATTCTGCCGCCTATGTTATAGGCATATCAAACGAGGTAATATTTAATCAGCACGCTCAAGTATCACAAAAAATATTTAACCATCTATCAGCTGAAGCAGCACAGCATGCTCAAGCAGCACAGCGTGCTATGGATCAGCAAATAGCTCAAGCAAAGCTAGCTCAAGCACAAATAGTAGCTCAGCAACCGCAATCATCGCTTGAAGCACAATACGTTCGAGCACAGCAAGCTACAAAAGAAGCTTATGAAGCTCAAGCAGTTCAAACCAAGAAAGGTCAACCATACCTAGCTCCAGCTAACTCCCCACTTTGGAAATATCTGGATGAAAATTCTAAGGCCAGCGCTTTAAGAAACGCGAGTATTGCTGAAAGAAACGCGGTTACCGCTTTAAATAACATTAAAATAGCTGAGCAACACCAAGCACGGGTAGCTCAAAAGCTGCAATTAGAGAAAGAAGAGAGAGAAGTCAGTTTTGTTGCAGGAACTAAACTGACAGAAAATGATTTAGGTCGAGCAACTAAAGCGCTTGAAGTAGCTAAAAAACTGTATAATTTCTCTGTAGAGGAGGTGAGCAGAGCGTTAACAACGACAGATAAAGACCGCGTCACTACTGAGGCTGGAACGTGGTCAAAAATTGTGGAAGCACGCAAAGAAATTAAAGTACAAGTAGAGAAAATTGCTATAGTGGTTGAACATGATAGATGGGTAGCCGTAGAGCGTATAAAACTTGAAGAAGCCGCAGGGAAAGTAATAAAATCTTTCACTTCCGCTGAAAAACACTGGGCTCTCAGCAGCAAACCAAATAATCAAAACGAATTTACTTTTTTCTTGAATAGCATGTGCTTTTTTCCTAAGATTGACACTACGACTATAGTGACACTTAATTTAAGCAATAGTAGTATGGATGACAATGGTGCTCATACGATGGCTCAATTCTTAAGCACAGATAGGCGGTTTAGTAATCTAAAAACTCTTGACGTGTCGGGTAATCAAATTACACCTACTGGCGAAGGATATTTTGCTAAGGCTTTGCAAAATGAAACTGTACAAGATATTATTATATTTTTATATAAATTTGATCAATACTCAAAGCTACTAGCTGGTAGCAAACTAGAGAAGATAGAAGCTATACAGACTAAGCTGGCAAAGGCAGAAGCGGCAGGAATCGATGTTAAAAATGTTGTTGTTGATAAAAGTTTTATAGCTTCCGTTAAAGATAGGTGGGAAATAGGGCAGAAAGCGTTCATGAGTTTTGTGAAATGTTATGTAGTACCAGATGATCTGCAAAGTTATACTGCTGATAAAATAATTGCTAAAGGAGCGCCCAAACTTTATCCAGCACTTAATGCAAAAGACATGGTAGTTTGTGGTTTTCATGCAATAGATGAGGCTTACATAAGCAAAGAGGGAGTACATCAACTGATGAAAGAACTGGAGGTTTTAAGCGCTGGTGAATTATACGAATATATGGAATAAGTTAACTAATAACTTCAAACGTTTATTTCTCAAAAAGTTATTTAGCTCTAAAGGCAGAGCTAGTAGGAAAGAGTATATCGTTGGATTGCTAATTTTCATAATTGTTGTCTTTGGTGGAGAGAAAACCGACGATTATTTTAATTTTTTCGGTAAGAGTTCGTCATCAAGTATATTTTTTATAGGTCAGGGTTTTTTTGCTATTTACGTAATATGTGTAGTTAATTACTTTTTTATAGCGGCAAGGAGATTGCATGATCTCAATGTTAGTGGCTGGTGGCAATTAATAACATTCGTATCTGTTAGTGGCGGCTGGCGGCAATTAATAACATTCGAACCTATTGCTACGCTGCTCAGGGTAAATATATTACTTTTGATCTTCGCTATATTTTTAATGTTCAAAAAAGGCACCCCCGGCTCTAACAAATACGGGGAGCCTCCTTGCGATTAAAAAAGGTGGTGTGAAAGTGTTTCGTTATTCAATATTGATATTATAATAATCATTTAAATCAATAATTTGTGCAGTTTTTATTTCAGGTTCGGTATGGCTGGCGAGGAAAACTATTCCACCATTATCTGCGTGCGAAATAATAAGACGCATAAGTTTCTTTTTAGCTTCATCATCTAAGTTAGAGTCAACCTCATCAAGAAGCCATAACTTGGACTGGCAGGCAATTAATCTAGCAAGAGCTACTTTTTTTTGGTTTCCTGCTGAAAGCTCTAGGCACCGCGTGCTTAAAATATTTTGTAAACCAAAATACATTATTGCTGCATCAATTAGAATTTCTGAGTTATACAGTTTTGACCAAAAGCTTATATTTTCAAATACGGTTAATTCTGGTTTTATTGCATAGCGGTGTCCAATGTAAGTACAATAAGGTTTTTTTAGCATTGCAAGTGGTAATGAATCTTTGCTAAAAGTTATTTTGCCTGAACTAGGTTGTTGAATGTCAGCGAGCATCCTTAATAGAGATGATTTTCCTGCTCCGTTTCTTCCTTTTAAGTAAACAATAGAGGAAGGAAGAAAACTCATTGAAACGTCTCTAAAGAGTTCATCTTCGTTGATAGAAAATCCTAGAGAGTGTAGTGATAGCATAAAAATTCAAGTGTTTATAAAACTATTAGTAACAAATTTATAGACAAAAATAACGAATCTTCTTGTTGTTGTGTTTCAGTTTAATTAACATCATTGATGTACATAGTCAAAGAAATACGGACTATTAATACCTAAGTCCCATTTTTAAATGACACAACGAATTTTGCGGATCTCTCCTTGTGCTCACCTATAAATATAGGCTGAGCAAGGTCATCCTGAAATTCATTTGTCTCATTTAGTCTGGGATTTGGTATAAGTCGTGTGTAAATTTTATTTAGAGGGGTTTTTATTATGGCTATAGATTTTAATTCAAAATATGCTAAGCGAATTAAATTAGATAACGTCGATTACAACATATTCGATGTAAAGAAAGCGGCCTCAGATAGTGGTTTTGCACTAGAAAAATTACCTTATTGTCTTAGAGTGTTGGCAGAAAATGTTCTAAGGCATGGCTATGGTGACTCTATAAAATCATTTAAAGCATGGCTTCAAAATAAAACTTCGGAAGATGAAATAAATTACCTGCCAGCTAGAGTCTTAATGCAAGATTTTACAGGAGTTCCGGCAATAGTTGACCTTGCTTCAATGCGTGATGCTATGCAGGTGTTAGGCGGAAATCCATTAAAAATAAACCCACTAATTCCAGTAGATTTGGTAATTGATCATTCTGTTCAAGTAGATTCCTACGGTAAGAATGACTCTTTTGCTCAGAACGTTCAAAAAGAGTTTGAGCGCAATAATGAGCGTTATGAATTTCTAAAATGGGGGCAAAAGAGCTTTAAAAACTTTAGAGTGGTTCCGCCTGGAACTGGTATTTGTCATCAAGTAAATCTAGAATGTTTGGCGCAAGTGGTTCATGTGGAAGAAACCGAAAAGGGAAATTTTGCTTATCCCGATACCCTAGTTGGGACAGATAGCCATACAACAATGGTTAATGCTCTTTCAGTTCTGGGGTGGGGAGTTGGTGGAATTGAAGCAGAAGCGGCAATGCTTGGTCAGCCATTACCTATGATTCTTCCGGAGGTTATCGGATTCAAGCTAACTGGCAAAGTTGCTAAGAACATAACAGCAACTGATTTAGTTCTCACGGTAACTGAAATATTACGTAAAAAGGGAGTAGTGGGTAAATTTGTTGAGTTTTTTGGCCCAGGTCTTGACTCCTTATCCTTAGCAGATAGAGCGACAGTGTCAAACATGGCTCCTGAATATGGTGCTACATGCGGATTTTTTCCTGTAGATGATGAAACTTTAAAGTATTTAACGCTTACAGGGCGCGATAAACATAAAGTTAAACTAGTAGAAGAGTATGCAAAACTTCAGGGGATGTGGAGAGAAGATCACCAAGCGGTGTATACTGATGTTATTGAGTTAAATATGGATAATTTGGAGCCTTCGCTTGCTGGGCCAAGGCGCCCTCAAGATCGAGTTAGGCTTTCAGATATGAAAAACAACTTTATTGAAGCATTGCCAACTTTTGTAGCGAATGCAGATATAAATCAAAAACATAAAGTAGGTGATGGAGATTACTCTATTGGTCATGGTGATGTTGTGATAGCAGCGATTACAAGTTGCACCAATACATCTAACCCATCTGTGATGATAGCGGCGGGCATTGTTGCTGAAAAAGCTAGCAAACTTGGTATAAAATCAAAACCATGGGTAAAAACTTCTCTAGCACCTGGCTCACAAGTAGTTACAGAATACTTGAGTAAAAGCGGATTAGATAGATATCTAGATAATTTAGGGTTTAACCTAGTTGGCTATGGTTGCACAACATGTATTGGTAATTCTGGACCATTGGAGTCAGAAATTGAGAAAGTAATTAAAGATAGTGAGCTAGCAGTAGCTTCAGTACTTTCTGGAAATAGGAATTTTGAAGGTAGAATTCATCCTTTTGTTAGAGCTAATTATCTTGCTTCTCCCCCTCTAGTTGTTGCCTATGCAATAGCTGGTAGTGTTTATATAGATTTGGATAAGGATCCGATTGCCACTACGGCTACTGGACAAAAAGTTTTCCTAAAAGATATTTGGCCTACTCAAGAAGAAATAAAGGCGTATATGAGTTCTTGTGTTACTCCTTCTATGTTTTCTTCAAAATATAAAGACGTATTTCGTGGGGATAAAAACTGGCAAAATATTCAGGCTATTGAAAGCCAAACGTATGATTGGAAGCCATCTACCTATATAAACAACCCTCCGTATTTTGTCGATATAGCTAAGCCAAAAGTAGCGCTTAGTGACATTAAAAATGCTAGGGTCCTTGCATTATTTGGCGATTCAATAACAACAGATCATATATCACCGGCAGGCTCGATAAGCAAAACAAGTCCAGCTGCACAGTTCTTAATGAGTCATGGAGTTTCACCTGCTGGGTTTAATTCTTACGGTTCAAGGCGGGGAAATCATGAAGTTATGATGCGTGGTACCTTTGCCAATGTAAGAATTAAAAACTTATTATGTGCTGGGGTTGAAGGAGGAGTAACTATTAATCACCTGACCGGTCAACAGATGAGTATTTATGATGCGGCTATGGAATATAAAAAGAAATCAGTTCCACTTGTGATTTTTGCCGGTAAAGAATATGGTACAGGATCTTCTCGTGATTGGGCTGCAAAAGGAACTAGTTTGTTAGGTGTAAAAGCCGTAGTAGCGGAAACTTTTGAACGTATTCATCGTTCAAATTTAGTTGGGATGGGGGTGTTACCTATTTCTTTTAACTCCGGAGTAACATGGAAAAGTTTAGGCTTGAAAGGTAATGAAGAAATTAGCATTTTGGGTATTACAGACGATATTAAGCCGTATCATCCACTTAAGTGTTTGATAAAAAAAGCCGGTGGCAATAATGAAACTGTAGACGCAACATTACAGGTCTATACTGATAACGAAGTAGAATATATAAAGCATGGCAGTATACTTGGTGCGGTAATAAAGAGTTTAAAAAATTAATAGATTTATTTATGAATGATGAGATTAAACGATACCTTGAACCAGGAAAAAAGAACCTGATTCTTGTGTATATATTATATTTGGGGGGAATAATTATTCCTATTTTACCATTGATAGGTGTGGTTTTTGCTTTTGCCAACATGAATCATGATGATAATAGGTGGCGTAGCCACTATATTTTCGCGTTTAGAACTTTTGGTTTTGGTTTACTTGGAATTTTTGTTGCAATGATTACAACTTTAATTTTTATTGGACCTATTTTATACATGGTTGTATTCGTGTGGTTTGTGGTTAGGAGTATTGTTGCTTTACAATTTTTGTTGGAAGGTTCTTCTCATCCTAATCCGTTGACTTTTTGGATAAAGTGAGTATTAATAGTGCTTTGAGTATTAATAGTGCTTAATATTTTGTAACTTAAACTATTTAGTTAGATGCAGGTCATAATTCAGTTTTTTAAGGAGATGAGCCAAATAAGGCTTGCCGCCACCGCTATAACAATACTTACGTTCTTAATTTTATTTATCATTTTTGTCTCTAGAATTGGTGACAATGAAATGTCTGTACTGTATTCTGATCTCGCTCTTCAGGATAGTGGTAAAATAGTTCAGGAACTCGAAAATCGTAAGATACACTATGTTGCCGCGGGTGATGGTAGTATAATAAGAGTACATAAATCTCAAGTGGTTAACGCTAGGATTGCTTTGGCTCAGCAAGGATTACCTTCTAGTGGTTCGGTCGTTGGCTATGAAATTTTTGACAAAGAAGATAGCATTGGAGCGACTAATTTTTCACAAAATGTTAAATTGATTCGAGCCTTAGAGGGAGAATTAAGCAGAACTATTTCTGCATTTGAACAGGTTGAAAGGGCGAGAGTTCATCTTGTAATGCCGCAGCGCGAAATTTTTTCTAAGGAAAGGATGGAGCCGCGCGCCTCTGTGGTACTAAAGTTTCGTGGTAGTAAAAGACTTGGTAAATCTGAAATCGATGCGATTAGTCACCTAGTTGTGACTTCCGTTCCTGGTTTAGAAATGAAAAGTGTTACAATTGTTGATACGAAAGGTGTTGCTTTAAAGATTGGTTCGGCAGAAGAGTCAGCGGATTTTGCTGGTGGGAAAAATGATGAAATCAGGATAACAAGTGAAAATAGGTTGCGTAGTGTTATAGAAGAGTTACTTACAAGAAGTCTTGGCCCTGGTAAAGTAAAAGCCCAAGTTGCTTTAGAGATGAACTTTGATCGTACGGTCATCAATTCTGAAGTATACGATCCGGATGGTTCTGTAGTTAGGTCGGTTCAGTCAATTGATGAAAAAGAGCAAACACCAGTTGCCAATGGAGCCGGTCAAGATGCTTCAGTTGCCAATAATATACCTGGTGGAGGTAGCGGTGATTCGGCAGCTAATAAGTTTGCCATTATTGAAAAAAGTGATCAAACAACTAACTACGAAATTTCAAAAACGGTTAAGAATCACATTTCTGAATCCGGTCTTATTACAAAAATGTCTATAGGTATTCTTGTAGATGGAGTATATACCACTAATGCAGAAACTGGCGAGCAAATTTATGCTCCTCGGTCGCAAGAGGATTTAGATAAAATTGCTAATTTAATTAAAGTTGCAGTTGGATTTAATGAGGATCGTAGTGATAAAATTGAAGTCGTAAATATGAAGTTTGCGGCCGAATTTGGTCAATTAGATGAAGAGACTGATTGGATTAAGGAAGAATTACCAAACTTATTTCAAACTTTGATTTTTGCTATAGTTGTATTGTTAATATTAATTACGGTTATAAGGCCTATTGCTTTAAAGGCTTTTGAAGTTAGAAAGTTAGGGAGTGGTGCTGGCGATGATGGTGAGTTTGCACTAGATGGTTTTGGATCTGGTGAAGCTGGTCTCGGGTCAGTAGGGCCTGACGGTATTCGTAGCGCCATCATTTCTGGTCCGGCTGATGGGGAAGCTCCGGCAGCAGCTCATGGTTCTAGCCCAATTAAGAAAGTTAATGATATTGCAGAGGCTAGCCCTCAAGATTTGGTAAATGTTTTAAGAAAATGGCTTAATGAGGAAAATTAATGGGAGTTACAGCTAAAGATATTGAAAAATTAACGGGATCGCAAAAAGTAGCGATAGTATTATTATCATTGTCTGACGAAAACGCTACTAGAATTTTTTCCTTAATGTCAGAAGATGAGATTACTGATATATCTCATGCTATGTCTCACCTCGGAGCGGTTAGTCCTGAGGTAATAGATTCAGTTATGGATCAGTTGGCTGGTGGCTTGACTGGTGACTCGATGTTTCTTGGGAATCTTCACAGCACAGAGCGTTTATTAGAGAAAATACTAGATAAAGATCGTGTTAGCGCGCTTATGGATGAAATTCGAGGTCCACAAGGGAGAAATACTTGGGAAAAATTAGCTAACGTTAATGAAGAGTTATTGGCTCTGTATTTTAGAAATGAGCATCCGCAAACAGCTGCGCTGGTTCTTTCTAAAATTTCTCCTGATCATGCAGCTAAGGTTTTGAGCAATTTGCCAGATGGTTTTGCGTTTGAGATCATTTCAAGAATTTTAAGTATAGGTAGTGTAAAAAAAGAAGTGCTTGAAAGAGTGGAAAGAATTTTACGAGCAGAATTTATTAGCAGCGTAGGCAAAACTCAGAAATATGATAGCTTTGAGATGCTTGCTGAAATATTTAACAATTTGGATCGAAATAGTGAAAGTAAGTTTATGACTATGCTTGAAGCAAATCTTCCAGATGCTGCTGCAAAAATAAAAGATATGATGTTTACTTTCGATGACCTTATTAAAATTGATTCTAAAGGTATACAACGATTACTTCGTGATGTTGAAAAATCTAGACTTACTTTGGCTCTTAAAGGTGCTCCTGATGAGGTTAAAAATGTACTTTTCTCTAGCATGTCTCAAAGAGCAGCTAAGATCATAGAAGAAGATTTAATGGCGCTAGGATCTGTTAGAGTAAAAGATGTGGACGCTGCAAGAGGAGATGTTGTTGCCGTCGCTAAGAAGCTTATAGAAGCTGGTGAGATTGATGTAGCATTGAATAGCAACGATGATGAGTTTGTGACGTGAGGTTATAGTTTTTTGCTAGAATTCACTTGTCTTTAAAAGCTTTGTTTTTAATATTGCCAAGTAAATTCAGTAGCCTTATGTGCTGCGTGAAGTCAAGGAAACATTTGGATATAAACTGTTTGAAATACTGCAAATGTTATTGTATTTCGTGCTTACAATACCAATCTGGATTATGAGCAATGGTTGTTAAAAGAAAAAATAAAGAGTATGCTAACTAAACTCAAACGATTATGTAGGTTTTTTTATGTCAAAGCATGAAAAATTTGAATTGGAAGATTTGCCAAAATCGGCAGTAGTAAATTCTACTTTTTATAATGAAGAATCGGAAGTTGATAAACTTATTAATGAGGTAGTTACTGAACATCTTATTAAAATAGTTGAAGATAATTCAACTAATAATGATCTAGAAAGCAAGAAAAGTGTTGACGAATCTTCAGAAAGTATTAACATGCATCCTGAGAGTGGGAAAGAGTCCATTGACATAGATTTTGTTAAACAAGAAGCTTTTGCAAAAGGTTACGATGAGGCGAAGCTTAATTATGAAAAGCAACTAGAAGAGCTTACTTCAGAGAATAAGTTTGCTGATTTATTTAAAGAAAAATTGCAGAGTATTGTTCCTGCGGTAGAAATTGACTCACAAATTGCTAAAGTATCAGCAGAAGCTATTGCGGGCATTGCAAAGAAACTACATCTAATATTACCTGCTGATTTTCAGGAAATTATTAGACATGGTTTGTTTGAGAAGCTAAAAAATTTCTATAAGGAAGGTTTAATTACTTTGACTATTCACCCAGATCGCTATGCTTTCTGCACAGAAGTTTTGCAATCGGATGAAATTCCTAGTAGATTTAAAGATAATTTTCAAATCATTCAGGACGATAAGCTGAATAAAGATGATTGTAGTTTGGAATGGTTAGATACAAGGCTTGAATACAATCAAGAACAGCTTTCAGCTGAAATAGATAAGATAATAGAGCAACTAAAAAGTACGACAAATAGGTAAAATATGGCTGACAAGAAAGCTAGTGATGATAATATAGAATTAACGTTGGAAGCTCTTTATGATGTTCCAGTTCAAGTTTCGGTTGTGCTCGGAGTTGCCACAATGTCTCTTAGTAACATATTAAAACTCGGGAAAGGAGCTGTTATTGAGCTTGAACGTACAGTTGGCGAACCAATAGATGTTTATGTGAACAATAAAAAGGTTGCCAAGGGTGAGATAGTCATAGTAGATGAAAAAATCGGCGTTACATTGACTGAAGTTGTGATAAGTGATAAAGATTTTAAATAAAATTAAGTCTGTTTTCTGTTTTTTCTAGGTATTTAGTGATGAAAGCAGAGAAGTCTTTTTACTAAATTTTAAAATTGGGGAAAGGGATGTCTAAAAAAAGAAATAAAAATGAAAAAAAACAACAGGGGCCACAACAAAAAAGTAATGGCATTTCAGAAGAGGCTCTAGACTTCCTAGTACGGGCTATGTTGACTCCTAAGACAATTGGCCTTTTGTTGCAAGATAAAGCCTTTGTAAAAGAAGCTTTGAATGAAACAAGAAAAGCTAAGACAGATAACGAAGATATACAAAATTTGGGTGAAAAATACGGTATAAATTCAGAAAGCGTTGAGCAGAGTCTTGGAGAAGTTGAAGAGATGTTTATCAAGATCCTTGGAGATCATCACAACTGATTTATTATATTATAATTTTATCGGTAAGAGTTTAATCGCTTATTCTCCTGGTAAGAAGAAATTATGCCAGGGCAAGTCATCTAAAGCTTGGCTGTCCTTTACATGCTTTTGGCTAAGGATCTTCTTCTACTTCATAAGGTCCTTGGCCAAAAAAGCCAGCGCAAGTTTCAATCAGGTTCAGCAGATACTACTTGGTTCCCATACTTGATCCTAGTCTTTTGGCCCAGATGAAAGACTAGGTCAAGAAGCTGGCTTCTCCGCATCAAGTTTAGGGTAACTTTGCTATGTTACTCAATTTCTTTTTGTCTTAACGAGGATTTAATTAACCATAAACTATGGAAAGCAATAGTTTTTTATAATGCTGCTTTACCACATGCAGCGGCATACTGAACTTGTTTCAGCATGATCGCCACCAGCCTCCTGGTTTGAATCCTGGATCTTCTTCTGTCTCATGGCCATGGGCCCAGGCATGCGAAGCCCAATAAATTCAAGATGACTTGTAAGCCCGGGATAACTGGTGTTTACTCTTGATAACTTTACAGTATGACAACTATGTTGCCTAATAACCCACTGATCTCTTATCCAGGTTCTTAGGTTAATTATCTAATTCAATACGTTTTACTATAAATTCAACCCCTTTTACTATAGAGTTCTTATGAGATTTTTTGAGCGTTTAAGCCTAAAGCTAATTTTTACCAAAAATATTTGCTCTTCATATCAAACTGGCGTTACATATACAAAGCAAAACTGGCGTTATTGGAGCAAGATGGTGCTTCATTACCCCCTTCTTAAGAAATTATTTCCTTCTTTAATATTATAGGTTTGATTTGCCTAGTCTAATTCAATTAGACTAGGCAGGTATGCATTATACTAAGTATCAAATTAAACTTAAATTGTGATGCTATTTAATGCGTAATTTTAACGCATAATTTCAAAAGGAGTAAATCATGTCAGGACAACTCTCTACAGATCCTTTATTTGTCGGTTTAACGAGACCATCAATGATTTTTGGAGTTAGTATCCAATATGCCATGCTTAATATGATGGTTTCTGTCACTATTTTTATTCAAAAATCAAGCGTTTACATAATTTTTATTGCCGCTGTGGTCCATTTGATAGGATACCTTCTTTGTTTTAAAGAGCCTAGATTTATGGAGTTGTATTTGAATTATGCTGGAAAGTGTAATCAATGCCCTAATAAATCATATTATGGAGCTAACTCCTATAGTATTTAGAGTATAAAGATTTATGTTCAAATTATCCAAAACTGCTGCGGCTAAAGAACAGTACGCAAAACGAGAAAAGCCTGTGGCTCATTTTATCCCATACAAAGGTCATTGGGATAAAAATACTATCTTGACTAAAAACAATGGCCTATTGCAGGTGATTAAGGTTGGTGGGTTCTCATTTGAAACAGCCGATGATAGTGATTTAGATATTCGTAAAAACATCAGAAATTCTCTGCTAAAGAATATGGCTTCTGGTAATGTTACTTTATATTTTCATACAGTTCGTCGCCGTAAGGCTGTAATGCAAAGAAATAGTGAGTATAGCATTGATCCTACTGTCAAAACTTCCAAAGATTTTATTAGTTATTTAGAGGGTGAATGGCAAGCAAAAAATTCTTCTTCTGATTCATATTTCAATGAACTATACGTTAGTATTCTATATGAACCAGATAAAGAAGGCGCTGCTATAGTTGAGTATATATTTACCAAAATTCGTCAGAAATCAAATAAGGTAGCTTGGGAAAATGATATGCGCGAGATGCATGAAAGCATGCAAGAAATGACTACTAGGGTAATTAATACATTGCGCGACTATGATACGGAGCTACTTGGTATAAAGAAAACTAAAGACGGTGTTTTTTGTGAAATAAGTGAGTTTCTAGGAACGATTATAAATTGTGGCGATTCAAGTCCGATGATGGTTCCAAGAAATTCTTTAGATGAATATTTGCCTACGAATAGATTGTTTTTTGGTTCTCGTTCGATTGAATCAAGGGGGCCAAAAGGTAAAAAATTTGCTGGTATAGTAAGTGTACTTGAGTATGGTCCTAGTACTTCGGCTGGAGTATTTGATGGTTTTTTACAAATGCCCTTTGAGTTTGTTATGACTCAGAGCTTTCGGTTCTCAAATCGAACAATTGCTATTAATAAAATGCAGTTGCAACAGAACCGAATGATTCAAGCTCAAGATAAGGCGGTTTCTCAAATTGCTGAGATTTCTCAAGCTTTAGATATGGCAATGAGTGGTGATATTGGCTTTGGTGAGCACCATATTTCTTTGTTATGTATAGACAGAGACTTAAAAGCGCTTGAAAATACATTGTCTATGGCAGCTGTGGAGTTGTCAAACTGTGGTATGCAACCTGTACGTGAGCGGGTTAATATGGAGCCAAGTTATTGGGGGCAATTACCTGGTAACCTTAATTATATTATCAGGAAATCTACAATTAACACTCTGAATCTAGCCGGATTTGCGTCTATGCACAACTACCCACCTGGGCGTATGTATGGTAACCATTGGGGCGAGTATGTAACTGTGCTTGATACTACATCAGGTACACCTTTTTACTTTAATTTTCACGTACGTGATGTGGGTCATAGTTTGATTATTGGTCCTACTGGAGCTGGTAAAACTGTTCTTATGAATTTTCTTTGCGCTCAGGCTCAGAAATTTAGGCCAAGAACATTCTTTTTTGATAAGGATCGTGGTGCAGAAATTTTTATCAGAGCTCTTGACGGTGTTTATACCATTATTGATCCAGGACAAAACTGTGGATTTAACCCACTGCAGCTACCTGATACCGGTGAGAATAGGTCATTTTTGCTTGATTGGCTAAAAGCACTTGTGACGTCACATGGCGAATCATTAAATGCTGAAGATATTAAAGTCCTTACACAGGCAATTGATGGTAATTATCGCTTGGATAGAAGAGACCGAAAGCTCGATAATATCGCCCCATTTCTTGGGATGGCAATACCTGGCTCATTGGCCAGTAGAATGGAAATGTGGCATGGTAAAGGTTCGCACGCGAGGATATTTGATAATGAAACAGATTCGATTGACCTGGGAGTGTCTAGGGTTTTTGGTTTTGAGATGGCTGAATTATTAAAAGATCCATTGTCGCTTGCTCCCGTCCTCTTGTATATTTTTCATAGGATTAATATTTCTTTAGATGGTTCAAGAACAATGATTGTATTAGATGAGGCCTGGGCCTTGATAGACAACCCTGTCTTTGCTCCAAAAATTAAAGATTGGCTTAAAGTTTTGCGTAAGCTAAATACTTTCGTAATTTTTGCGACGCAAAGTGTTGAAGATGCAACAAAAAGTCAGATAAGTGATACTCTAATTCAGCAAACAGCAACGCAGATTTTTCTTCCTAATCTTAAAGCTACTGATGTTTACAGAACTGCATTTATGTTATCTCAAAGAGAGTATGTATTAATAAAAACTACCGACCCGGCTTCAAGATATTTTTTGATAAAGCAAGGAGTAAATGCAGTTATAGCAAAAGTAAACCTTGCTGGCATGAGTAATATTGTTAACGTGCTTTCAGGAAGGGCTGAAACAGTTATGTTGCTTGATAAGATTATTGAAAAGCATGGAAGTGACCCCAAAAAGTGGTTACCAGTTTTTTATGAGGAAGTAAAAGCGTTAGGTTGATGAACAGAATTTATCAAAATAAATTAGGGGATAAATTAAAGCATCAAATGCTATTAGTTAGCTATCGCGATTTTTTGCTAATGTTTTGTTCTAAGTTTATCATTTTTTTGACCATTATTGCCTTTGTTAACGTTGCAACTGTTCGCTCTGCCAAAGCAAAAGATGTACTTGATACTATTTTAGATACTCTTACCGGACTTACTTGTGAAACTCAGGGTATTGGAAATTTATTACGTTCTGAATTTACTCATACATGTATCCCAGCTTCATTTTTTACTTTCCTTGTAGCTAATATAGTATCTCCAGGGTTATATGCTAACACTTTTTTGCGTGTATCAATAAATGATGAAGAGATGTTTCCTGGTGCCTGTACTAGGGGTAATAGAATTGACTTCAATGACCAAAAACTTAGCTTTGGAATGTGTAATAACATTAAGTTGGCAGCTGTTAGAATTGGAGCTATAGCGAACACTGCTGTAGTAATAGCAAAGTCAATATTTACTGGAAAAGATCCTTGGGATGATATACTTGAGGCTTGGGACCTAAGTAAAGAATCATATCATGAGATGCATCGTGATAGCCGCGAAGGTGATGAAGGTATGATGGTCGATATTGGTATAATTCCGGTATTTCCATGGAAAGTAATTAAAGAAAACGATAAAATGTGCGTGGCTACGGCAAGCTTTGGTGGATGGATTCCTATTGGCTGTAAGTACATCAAAGAACCATTCCCCGTTTCGATTTACGCTGATTTTCTGGATATTAGCCCCGAAGGAAGAGCGGATCTTGCAAACCTTACGTCTTTAACAACATGTGGTAACATGGGTGGGTGTTACCAAAGGGCTTACGGTCATTCAAGAGCTGCAATAGTTATGACAGGGCCGCTTATTGAGTGTGTCAAAGAGATGATTGCGAAATTGATGATCAGTACGGCAGTTTGTAGTTTTGATGATGTAAAGCTTGTTTTAGGTAGTAATTCTAGAACCACAAGCGCACTGTTTCAATTTCAAAAGAAAATGCACTTAGCAGTTAGCGCGTTATTGACTATTTATGTTATCTTATTTGGCTTTAAAATGGTCTTGGCGGGCGATGTTCCACCTAAGTCTGAATTGGTTACATTTATCGTAAAATTCCTTTTCGTGGTTTATTTTTCAGTTGGAATAAATATAAATCCAGGTAGCACGAATGATTTAGATAGAATGGATGGCATGATCCAATGGGCATTTCCTTTTATGCTAGATGGAATGACTCAGCTTGCTAGTTGGATTATTAATGCTAGCCCATCAGAGTTATGTAAATTTACTGACGTAGAATATCCGAACCACTTGCGTCACCTGCAGCTTTGGGATTCTCTGGATTGTAAAATTAGTCACTATTTGGGCTTAGATGCAGTTCAAACCTTAATGGTTGAAAACGCTACTAGGAATCATGACTTTTCAAAGCTTGATATACTTAGTTTTCCAATACCTCCTTATATTTATTTGTTAATTCCAGCCATTATTTCGGGATATATGCAATTGGTGTCATTAGCTTTAATGTATCCATTATTGGTTATTTCAGTTGGGGCATTTGTTGTGAATGCAACGGTTGTATGTATGATTTCTATTGTTATTCTTGGAGTGTTAGCCCCACTTTTTGTTCCGCTATATTTATTTAACTATACAAAAGGATATTTTGAAGCGTGGCTTAAATTGTTAATCTCGTTCATGTTACAACCAATGGTTGCAGTAGTATTTATGACTACAATGCTTTCAGTTTATGATTTTGGCTTTTATGGAACATGTAAATACACTTATACGGATTTTACCTATTCTGGCCCTAAGGTTGATATACAAATTGGCCCTCTAAGTGCTTCTGTACCTGGTTTAGATAATCGAAGTGCTAGGTATTTCTATGTTGATCAGAAATGGTCAGCTAGTTATGAAGATAAGGATGAAATTGATGGATGCAAAAATAGCTTGGGCTTTATTCTTAATAATCCATTTCAATTCTTATTTGATACTGGTGAATCACTTGTTGACGATGCTGTTATGCCTTGGATTGAAGATGCCTCGGGTGAAGAAGATAAAAAGAGATTTGATTTCTTGGATGCAGTTTCTGCATCTCCTGGGATGTTTTTTGATATGGTCGAGGTTCTTTTTGAAAAGATAAAAACACTTGTACTTGCTTTGCTTACAGCATGTTTTACCCTCTATTTAATGTATCATTTTAGTGAAAGCTTAGCAGAATTTGCTGCTGATATGACAGAAGGTGTTTCAATTGGAAATATGGCTATCAAACCTCAAACACTATTTAAAGGTGGGATGAAAGTTGCTTCTGCAGCTGGTGCAGCCGCGGGCGATAAATCAGCGGGAGGCGGCGGTGGTGCTAGTGATAAAATGTCGACTGGAGGCGGCGGTGCTAGTGATAAAATGTCAACTGGAGGCGGCGGTGCTAGCGATAAAATGTCAAGTGGAGGCGGAAGCGGCGGCGGTGGTGGAAAAGAAAAATTTGCAGCTAAGGTTGGTCAAAAGATGCAAAGTGTAGGAGGTAATATTGCAAGTGGTCTGAAATCGAGTGCAACTGGTGGATTTGATGCATCTAAAGCTTCTTCTACATCTGTAAAAGGCGAAGATACTAGTGGTGCTAGTTCAAAGACGCCAGTTCCCCAAACGAAATCTTCTGGATCAAGTGAGGGCGATGAATGACAGTAATGTTAAATTCTACAATTAATCATACGTTGCCAGTAATTCGCCAGCCTATAGTATATAGGTTGTGCTTATCTATCCTAGTATTGTGTAATTTTAGACTTGGTATAAATTTCATAAAAATAATGCTTATGAGTATTATGTTGTTAGCGACTAACATAAATACATATGCAAATACTTTTGGTCAAAGTTGTTCGGCACTACCAAATCTTGATACAACAAATTATTTGATAAACGATACTGCCTATGGCTTCATTCAGAAGAGCCTAGATATGAAAACTCATGTTACAGACGCTTGCTTAGCCGCTGGCAGTGAATTTAAATTCTGTATAAAAAATCAAACCGCAAGTCCGGTATGTACGCCTGTGACAATGAATATAGGTCAGACCGCTAGGCTAGGGAGTTTAACAACTAATACTGATATCACAGGAAAACCTTCTCTTGCTAATATTCCTTTGACCATTGCGGTACTTGAGAATGAAATATGTTTGATTATGCCTACTTCAAGGGGCATGATGCCTGTTATGTGCAGAGATAAAGCGCCAACTGGTGTTGTTGGTGAAGATGTAGAAGAGATTTGCCGAACTCTTGGTAAATCTTGCTACGATGGACGGAGTAAAAGTCAATCTCTTTTGAGTTTTTCTGGTCTTACTATTCATTGCTTAAGAGATACTTTAAATAAAGTTTTTTATGTAGGTAATGAATGTCCAGCTTTTGAAGATGATATTACATTTACAATGCTAAGACCATTTCCAGAATTCCAGAATGCTATGAAAATGGCAGTGAGGGGAGCTCTAATTCTCTATGTAATGGTTTATGGTTTTCAAGTAGTAATGAATGGTGAATATGCACATTTAAATAAAATAGCACTGTTCTTGATGAAGTTTCTTCTGGTTGTTTATTTTTCAGTTGGTCTTGGAGCTAAGACTATAGAATACGGCAGAGAAGTGCAGCATAACGGTATGACTGAGTTTGCTTTGCCCATATTGGTAGAGTTGACTTCTAACTTTACGGAATATGTTTTTTTAGCTGGCGGAGCACAAGGACTATGTAATTTTGACAAATCTAAATATGAAACCGGCTATGAGTTTTATAAAATATGGGATGCGATAGATTGTCGTATAGGATATTACTTAGGAATGCAGCTGTTTTATAATATGGGAACTATGATAGGGTCCTTGGTTGAAACTGGGAATAATATTGGTAATGCTGGATCCGCAATTGATTGGGGAGATCCAGGAGATAATGGTATAGAGGTATTAGGAGAGGTTGGTTCTTTAACTTTCTTTACGGTTATGTTTGGCTTCTTTATGGCTGGTAATATTATCATAGTGATGATGGGACTGGTTTTTGCTGTCGTATTTATGTCTGTATTATTATACTTTTTGACAGCCTATTTAGTTTGTATGGTCACACTATATGCGCTTGCCTACATATCACCAATTTTTGTCCCAATGGCTCTGTTTGAGCGAACAAAAGGTTATTTTGACTCGTGGTTAAAGCTTGTTATTTCATGTACATTGCAGCCAGCCGTTATTGGAGGGTTTATTGCGTTATTGCTTACAGTTTATGACTCATCAATTTATGGAAATTGTGAGTATAAACGTCATGATTATTCTGCGGGAGAATATAATTTCAGTACCTTTGAGTTAAGGCTACCCGCGGCTGAAGTAGAAAAATGTGAAGCAAGTATGGGATATAAATTAATGAAATATTCTCTTGGCCATGGTTGGGAAAAGAAAATCATAATTTTATTTGAGATACCAAAAATTAATGATTACCTAAACATAGCGCTTGGTTTGCTATATGTAATTCTCTATGTCATTGTGTTTTATTTCTTCATACAATCTGTGAATGAATTTGCTTCTGACTTAGTCGGTGGTCCAAGCCTCGCTTCAGTGACAGTAAATCCAAATGCAATAATAGATAAAGTTAAAAATGTTGCTATGGCTGCTGTACTTGCTGCTTCAGCGGCTATAAAGGCTAAAGCTGGAGACAAAGAAGGAGCAATGTCTGATGCGTCGGAAGCTGCTGATAAAGTTTCTGAGGATACGTCCTCTAATAAAAGGGGAGGAGCGTCAGATAAAATGTCTGTGGGTGGTAGCAAAGAAAAAGAGGCAAGTGATTCAGCTTCAACTGGGGATAAAACCGGAGGAGGCGGCTGATGGACAAAAGTAAATTGGTTATGATAGGAATACTAACATTGGTTGCAATACTACTCTGTATCGTTTTATGGATTATTGCAATAGTAGGTGGTATGGATCTAACTGATGGTTGCTTATATAGATATAATTTTGATGGTGACGGCTCTGTGTCAAGTGCAGACAAGTTAACTGATACAATTACATTAAAGGCTAATGCGAATTATACTGCCCTTAGTTCAGAAACTACTGGTGCTGCAACTAGTTTAGATCCAACCACCTATGGTAAATGGTTAAATACTAATTTAAGAGTCGCCTCAGGTCAAAAAGTTACATTCATAATGAAAGGGGATATTAGTTTATGTAAATCTTATATTCCTAGGTACAATTTGCAAGATGAGTCAGATAGAAATATTAGTAACGAAGTAATGGAAATTCCAAGGTATGAGGAGACGCCTTCAACTCCAGCAACATTAATTTTTAATGCAAAAACTAATGAATGGAGAAATTTAACGCAAGTTTTCAAAAACGATAAGATAGTTGTTACTCTTCAAAGAGATAAAAAAGGCTCTGCTTCAAGTTCTAGTGTCTATAGTTCGATTCGAAAAGGAAATGTTAGCGCTGATTGTAGTGAAGGAAAAAGGGCTTATGAACCTATTTGTGGTAGGTATTCTCTTTGGAATTCTGCTTCACCGTATGTGGATAAATGTGAATATGTTGCTCAGTGTTATGAATGTAATTGTAGTGAAGGTTGTTATACTAGAGGAGCTCATTGGAGCTTTTGGCCGAGTAATGAGTCAACCTGCCATACCAACTCAGGAGATTGGGAAAGAAATTGTGATTGGTGTTCGTGTTATAGGAATATTAACGGTGTAGCACCAGAGCCTTATAAAAACGATGGAAAGTATACATCACCTTGGTCTAATGACATTAATGCATTATTTACCAATTTCAATAGAGATTGCACAACGGAACATGAATATGTCGGTGGAGAATATCAAAATAAGAAATATTTTTGGTTTTCTGCAGACGATGCGGCCGGCTTGCTATACAGATTTGATTCAAATCTAAATCCAACTAATAAAACTACTAGAGGAAGTGGCTACTCATTTGCCGCCATACAAGAAGATCAATCGTATTTGAATGGTGCAGATAACCAACAAATTATAATGAACACGATTTATACGGGTAGTGATGTTGGATATTTGCAATATAGGTTCCATGACTCCGATCCTAATTTTGCAGACAATACTGGCGGTTATGTGCTTAGTGTAAAGCAGACAAAGTGTCGTCGAACAAATGGTAATGTGTTTAATGATACTCTAGAAGGTCGTGGCGCGGTACAGTACATAATTGCAGATTATGGCAAGAATCCTAATAACGACATGAGTGGTCTGGCTACAGGCAATATTATTGTAGATGCAAATGGTTCTGGTAGTATTACAGCGTCATCAAATAATCAAGGTTATTTATGGATGAAGATTAAGAATACTCCTGATGATTATAAAGATAGCTTTGGTCAATATCAGGTTCAGTTTTTTACAGAAGTTGAAAGAGGTGGTTTTTATAGAGATGTGCTTGATCCTTTTTTCGAAGGGTTTAAGGGGAAAATTAAAGGGGCGGCGGTAACAGTCTTTAAGAATATGACATGCTACAAAGGCCTTGGCGGAGAAGGAAATTGTACTAATTTCTTTACTTATATTAAGGCCATACTAATTCTATACATAATGACATATGGCATGATGTTCTTGCTTGGAATGGTAAAAATTAGCCAAACAGATTTGGTTGTTAGAGTAGTGAAAATAGCCTTTGTTTCTGGTTTGATGAATGATTCTACGTTTGAGTTCTTTAATACTTATGTATTTGATTTTACAACGGAATTTTCTGATACAATCATTGCAAACATGTCTGGGTATAGTTTGTTTAGTGGAAGTACAAGCATTTCCAATCCTATGATGTTTATGAACGAGGTAATGACAAAAATCTTCTTAAGTTCCACTTTTGCTGCTCAAATTATGGCTCTTCCTGCAATGGGATTAAATGGCATATTATATTTTATCCTTATGATTGTGTGTATTGGAATAATTATTATAGTGTTATTTAGAGCAATTGCGATCTACTTGATGGCTTATATGGCTATAGCAGTATTAATTGGTATTTCTCCTCTATTTTTAACTTTTATATTATTTGAAAAGACAAGACATCTTTTTGATAACTGGGTTAAGTTTACATTCAGATACATGCTAGAGCCTATAATTATGCTTGCAGGTATTATAATTCTAACTCAGCTATTTACTATCTATCTAGATTACGTCATTGGCTATAGTGTGTGCTGGAAATGTGCGATTCCGATAAAAATACCATTCCCTAATATTGAAGGGATTTCTCCAGCATTTCTTGATGTTGAATTATTTTGCTTCAATTGGTTTGCTCCTTGGGGTTTCGACCACAGGAGTAGCCAAATGGGACTAAGTATGCAGAATATGGTTGTGTTGTTGATGATTGCATATTGTTTATGGGGGTATATTGATTTTTCTGCCAGTATAGTTGGTAGAATAGCTGGAGGTGCTGGTGGTCCATCAGCAACAGGAATGGGTCAGGCAATGTCTGGCGCAGCAGAAAATTCTATGTTGAAAAAAGTTGGGTTGGATGCTGAATCGCGGGAAGCAATGAAGGGTCAGGCAAAGGAAAGGCTTAAAAGCATGCGAAAAGGAGATAAAAAAGCCCCGTTGTAGAAAGGGAATAGGCATGATGTTGAGAAAGAGGGGGGGAGTAAGTCCGATCCTAAATCTGATCCAGATAAGCCAAAGAATGCTCAGACTTCTAGTTCATCGGATAAGCCGGAAAGTTCTACTGAAACAGCAAAAACTTCTTGGAAGAAAACGGCTCCGAGCACATCCGGTAAGAAGTCTGGAATACAAATTGGAGGCAGGTCTTCGCAAGTGTCTCCTGATGATTCCAAGGCTAGACAAGGTGTGGTATTTGGACCAAGCGATTCCAAAAGTCAGGGAAATATTAGTGTTGAAGAAGGGTCTGCAAATCAGGGAATAACAATGTCGGAAGGTGCAAAAATCCAAGATACAAAAGCAGAACAACCGGTTGGAATTGTTAAGAAAATGGTAGCAAAATTTGAAGCGCTAATTAATCAGTCAGATAAAGGAGGTTCTTTGTCAGAAAGCAGCAATCCTAGCGCTGTTCAAAGATCAGGGATTGAAACAAAGGTGGGTGATAAGAGTAAAGATAATGATTCAGAAAATGATGAGTAAATAGTATATTGATATGAAATTTATTCGGCTAATCTTATTATTAATTATTTGGAGCGTACATAATAATGTAAGCGCTGCAGAGGATGATTCTCGATTTGGCTGGATGAATTCTACGTTTGATACTATTACATCAATCATTCCTGCATGCTTAGAAGCCCCACAATTTTCTGGTATTAATCAATCTTCTGCTTCTTTGAATTTAGATAATAGTGGAAAATGGATACCAACCGGGACTAATGTTAGTGAAGGAAAATTACTTCAGATTGAATGGTCAACAAAAGGAGTCTTGCCACGACCGTCGAAATATAAAGTGTTATATAGAATAGATCCTAGATTTGAAGAACCTCAGGTATTTATTCAAAAATATAACTATGATCAGGATAAGTATATTTCTGATTTTCATCATTATAAAGATGGTGTATTGCTGAATTATCAAGGTGTACCCGAGATGACTTTTCAAGATAGAATAAAGGATTACGGGGATTATTTTAAGTTTAATGACCGTCTAAAAATTCCAGTCAAAAAAGATGACGTAATTAATATCACTTTGGATCAAAATGCTTCGTATTTTGGTACTAAATCAGAAATGAATACAGAATTAGGATCGTTGGATAGTTTAGTGGTGATATATAGCCAAAGTCCTCTTCCAGACAACAGAATAATATACAGTAATGCTCAGCAATTCTGTACGGATGGAATCAAAGCTACCAGGCCAGAATATGCAATAAATTGTGGAACGCCAGGTTTATATTGGGATCTTGAAACTAATACAAAAATTATGGAAGGTAGGATGGATAATGTGGCATTAAATGCTACTAAGCAGAATCTTGCGAGTTGTCCCGAATCAGCTAATGGAAAAGATAATGATCCTCTTTGTTACTACGATAAGGGTAGAGGCTTAAAACTTGCAGTTGGTGGCACGACGATAAAAGAGATTAATGAAAAATTCGTTAATTCTCCATTCACGGGTAAAGATTTTTTCTATCATAAATCTGATGTAGACGGAAATCTTGAATTTAAAACCAGTTGGCTAATCAATGGTATGGTTCAAGGATATAGTCAATTTATGAAAGATTGGTCCTCCATTTCATTATATGAAGAATTTTTAAGTACTATAAATGACGCAAAGCCTAGCCAATTTATGAATTTCTTACATTTTGGAAGGTATCTTCTAGATATTGAAATAGGGAATGCAGTAGCCACGGTAAGTAAAGCAGATTTGGATGCCATAAAGGTAGAGTATCTAATTTTGGAGAATGGTGTGCCGAGTGATTCTACTGCTGGCACTTCAGTAGAAAGAACTTTTAGAGGTAATGCTGGGTCAAGTGGATTTTTGTGGGTACGTGTTGTTCGTCCAAATGATAATTTGACGGGAGTCGTACAACTTAAAATTGCTAATTATACTGGCAGCACTTGGTTTTCTGACCTTGTCTATGGTAAATTGGTGAAACCTTTGCGAGAAAAATTTAATGAACTTTCTATGATAATTTATCATAAGTTAATTAGTAATGCCACTTTTCAAGGGATCGCACGCACGATGCTGGTATTATACATCATAATATACGGATTGGTGTTCTTAGCTGGTGCGACACAAATCACAGTTACAGATATCGTTACAAGGGTTCTCAAGATTGGTGTAGTTCTGGCTTTATTTAGTGAAACTAGTTGGACATTTTTTAGTCAAAATTTATTCAATGTTTTTATAGATGGAGCAGATTCTTTGATGACGGCTGTTGTTGGAGTTACAAGCCAGGCGGGTAATGTGTTTGGATTTGTTGATCCGATATTTGATAAATATACAAATGGTAGGATTTGGGGATTATTATTCATTCAGTTATTACAGATTCATACTGGAATGACATTTTTTGCCATAATAACAATATATGCGATATTGATTTATTTTAGAGCTATTCTGGAAGTAATAGTTAGCTATTGCTTGGCATTCTTAGGCCTTGCAGTGATGGTTTCACTAGCTCCATTCTTTATAGTGCTAATATTGTTTGAGAGAACAAAAAGTATGTTTGATAATTGGTTATCAGTAATGTTTAGCTATATGATTCAACCAACAATCTTGCTAATTTTCTTTTTATTGATAGATCAAATTATGGGTGATCATATAGCTAAAACAGTAGTTAGAGCTTGTTGGGGCATCTTGATTCCAATAAAAATTGGCCTTGACCTTAATAATATGGGAATACCTTTAAGTTTTTCTTTTACTTTACCATTCTTGCCTGGAATACCTTTTTACGTTCCTCAACTTGGAACGATTGGTAATATTACTGACTTCTTCTCTAAAGGCGGAACACTCTCAGTGCTTGCAACTTCTTCTTTGTTATTTTTTGCTCTATCCAAACTAGCTGCTGGTCTCGTAACTTATACCACTTTAGTAGTGCAATATTTAACGAATGTGATAGCCGCTCGTCAAGATGGCAAGTTGCAACAAGGAGTAAATCCGATTAAAGACATTACGGGTGACATAAATAAACTTGCAAGCCCTATTACGAGCATACCGTCTAAAATAGGTAAGTTTGTTAAAGAAAAGGCGATAGATCAGAAAATTTCACATAGAGGTGGCGGTAAGTCGGGTAGTGAAGTAGATTATGAAAAATTTGCTCGTAATAAGGAAGAACCAAAAGAGACAGCTGATAAGGACCCAAAGGATAATGCTGTTGATAAGGCGAATACAGAGTCTACTAAGAGATCATGGGTATCCACAAGTCCGAGTAGCGAAAGAAGTAAATCTGGTTTGACAATGGGTTCTAGAGATCCTGGGAAAATTGATAATAAGTGGGAAAAGGTAAGTCCAAGTAGCATAGAGAGATCAGGATCTGGGTTTAAAATGGGTTCTAAAGATTCTGGGAAAAGTGATAGTAAGTTGGAAAAGGTAAGTCCAAGTAGTGGAGAGAAGCCAGGATCTGGTTTGACAATGGGTTCTAGTAGTCTTGGAATGAGCGATAATTCTGCTACTTTAAGTGAGGGGTCAAAAAATATTTCTTTAAGCAGCGTACCTCGGTCTGAGTCAGATTTAGTAGAAAAACCTCTAACACCTGGAGATGTTTTGAAACAGCATGTAATGGATTCAGGGCGTCATCTTGATAACCCTGAGCAAATGATGAGTCAACCATCAGATTCAGTTGAAAGAAGAGATAGTGTTGAGGAGTCGCCAGTGGAAGGGCCAAAAGAAGGGCTAGCTAAAGAATCTAACCCACAAGATTCAGTTGAAAGAAGAGATAGTGTTGAGGAGTCGCCAGTGGAAGGGCCAAAAGAAGGGCTAGCTAAAGAATCCAACCCGCAAGATTCAGTTGAAAGAAGAGATAGTGTTGAGGAGCGTCCAGTGGAAGGGCCAAAAGAAGAGCTAGCTAAAGAATCTAGCCCACAAGATTCTGTGAGTAGTAAAGTGGATAATGTAAATTCTTCTCAGTCAGAAAGTCAGGTGCCTAAAGCTTCGCGCAAAACAAGTGCAAAATTACAGGGAGGTGAATAAGTAATGAATAAAAACTGGGTCATTACTATATTTGCAATGCTACTTCTGTCTGGATGTACAGGTGAGCGTTGTATTGAAGCGGACGATTTTGGTCATGCAACATTCAACATATCAGCGAGATATTCAAAGACGAAAGATCCTCTGACTGGCAAGTTAATAGACCCTTTTGATGGTCAGGTTGGAGCAAATCAGGTCGCTCCCTGGGTTGACTCAACTTATCGAATTAATGGAAGACCTTTAGCTATAGCTATAAGAGGTTGGGATTATGGCTTAGATTATAACACTTCCTTTGAGCTTTCGGCTTGGTGTGCATGGTATGGAACAAGTGACCATGCGCATAAGTTATCTAGGTTTTGTGAACGTTTGCGTGATTGTGAATATATAGATGGTCA
>Ga0163144_10004837_pt1 | contig 30179 bp, 19 predicted proteins | sample OliLak19BULKMAT1_FD_123175 | JGI IMG/M metagenome (GOLD analysis project Ga0163144, IMG submission 123175) | Freshwater microbial mat bacterial communities from Lake Vanda, McMurdo Dry Valleys, Antarctica - Oligotrophic Lake LV.19.BULKMAT1 | ecosystem: Environmental > Aquatic > Freshwater >...
ATCCCCTGGGCGAGGATGCCGGAGAAGCGGCTCATGCGGCGCAGGTGGCGGCCCGTATCCTCCTGGTCGCGATACTCCGCCACGAGCGCCATGCGGTAGATCGTTTCCAAGTGAGAGCGGCGCAGGTCGTCGTAGAGGGTCGCGTTTTCGATGAAGGTGGCGGCCATGGTCGCCAGGATGCGCAGCAGCCCCTCGTCCTCTTCGGTAAACGAACCTTTGGCCTTGTTGAGGACCTCGAAGACGCCGAGCGCCTTGCCGTCGCGGCCGCGCAGGGGCACCGCGAGCACGCTGCGGGTCTGGTAGCCGGTGATGCGGTCGAGGTCCTGCGCGAAACGGGTGTCCTTGTAGGCGTCGCGGATGTTGACCGCCGAGCCCGTGCGCGCCACGAAGCCGGCGATGCCCTGGCCGATCGGGATGCGCAGGACCTTCTCCTCCATGCCGAGCGCGATCTTCGTCCACAGCTCACCCTTGTAGAAGTCCACGAGGAACACGGAGCAGCGGTCGGCGGAGAGGATGTTGCGGACCTCCTCGGCGATGATGCCGAGCAAGGTGTCGAGGCTCGTCTCGGCCGCGACCATGCGCCCGAACCGGGCGAGGAGGGACTGGCGCTGCTCCAGCTCTTGTCTACGCCCCATGTTTTTTTTCGAGGGCCCCGGCGACGAACTCGGAGAGGTGGAGCACCTTGGCGTCAGGATAGTATTTACGAAAACCACGGGCAAGCTGGATAAGACACGAAGTGGAGGAAGTTAATACCGAGGCCGCTTGGATGGATGCGACGTTAGAAACCTTGGTTTTCAGCAAGTCGTCGGAAAGATCTTCATGCACGAACCCGAACGCGCCCGCGCCGCCGCAGCAGGCGTCCGCGCCCGCCATTTCACAAAACGAGGCGCCCGCCGCCTTTTTGGCGGCGCGTCGGGGCTGATCCTTGATCCCTTGCGGATTAATCGCGCGACAAGAGTCGTGATACGTGGTCTCCACGCCTTCCGCGACAGCGGAAGGCAATTTGTCGGCATGCTCCCCGTAGACCTCGATCGCGTCGCGCACGCGGCCGGAGAACGCGACCGCGCGCCCCCGCCACGAGGCATCGTTGGGATTCAGGAAGAGCTGGGGATAGCTCTTCAGATGAGCGACGCAAGAGGAACAGTCCCCGATAATTTCTTCCGTGCCGTTCTTCTCCGCGTGCTCGATATTTTGGCGGGCCAAATCGCGGGCGTCCTCAAGATCGCCGTAGTTGTAGGCGAGAAGGCCGCAGCAGGGGTTCTTGAGCATCGCGCCGGGGCCCTTCAGCTTATCGAGGGCGAACAGCGTCGCGACGCCGACTCTTGGGAACAGATACCGAGGGCCGCAAGGTGAGAAGTAACGGTATGCGGGGTTGGTCGGGTCTTGGCGGGCTGTGGTCAGGTCGTCCAGATTCCTCAGCGGAGACTCATTGGTATGCTCGTCCATCGACGCGAGGACCGAGAGTCCGGCGGCGCGGAGCGCCGGCCGCCCCAAAGCCGATAGGCCGCACTTTTTGAGAAAAAATCCGATCTTCAACAGAACGGCAACGACTTGTGGACTCGTTACCAACCCCCTGCTGAGTTTTCTAAATAACCAATGTGATTCACCACGCAGCATCCTCCGCCCTTCGAGGACGATGTCGGCGACGGGGACCTTGGCGTAGCACGCGGTTGTACACGCGCCGCACGCTAAACATGTCGACAAAGCTTCCATCGCCGCGGCCTTGTCGTCGAGTTTGCCCTCCAACATCAGCCTGACGATCTGATTGCGGCCTCTAGGCGACTTCGATTCATCGCCGGTGGCCACATACGTAGGACACGCCTGCTCGCAATAACCGCAGCGCGAGCACTGGCTCACCGCGTCGTAGGTGGTCCTCTCTCCGAGGTCGGTGATCAGGCGTCCAAGGGATTCGGCCATGACCCTTATTATAGCCACTTCGGGGAGGCGTCAAAGGACTCCGGTTGTCAAGAGCAGCCCGCGCGACCGAGTATGAGCTTAAAACGTGCGCGGGTGCGTCCGGACGCACCAGCGCGCGTCGCCGCTATCCAGGTTGTGGATTGCCGTTAAAGCTTCAGAGCGCGAGGCCGGGATTGAGCCGTCCCTCGGGATCGAATGCGCGCCGGACCTTCAGCGCCCACGGCGACAGGACGGGCGGCCGCGGCTCGGGAAGATCCGAGGGGACGGAGATCGCGCCGGCATGGATTTTCATGGTCACCTCGAGGATCACCCCGAACGTTCCCCAAGAGCCCAGGAGCAGGCGCGGCAGGTCGTAGCCCGCCACGTTCTTGACGACCTTCCCCCCCAGCTCGACGACGTCGCCGTTGGAGAGCAGGACGCGCATGCCTAGAATATCCTCGCGCAGGCCGGCCCAGGGGCGCGTCGCCAGGAGGCCGCCGATGGTGCCGCCGAGCTTGGGCAGGCGCGCGTGCACGGAGTGCGTCTCGAGCTCGCGGCGCAGCGCGTGCAACGAGACGCCCGTCTCCACGGTGAGCGTGTAGTTGCGCTTGTCGAGGTCGGCGATGCGGCCGAGCCCGGTCGTCAGGAGCTCGACGGCGCCGTCCTCCGTGGGCTCCTTCCAGCGCGTGGACGCCCCGCGCACGCGGAACGCGGCGCCCGCGGGGGCCGTGCGGACCTTGTCGACGAGCAGAGCCGCATATTCCGACAACGCGCCCGACGGCGGCCGGATAAAGGGAAGCCCCGCCCCCGGCTCGCCTGCCGCCGGAAATAATTTATCCGGATTCGAGAGATGGGCCGGATCGATCGAGTCCTTGACCCGGTGGAAGAGCTTCAGCGTTTCCGGGGTGAAGAGCCAGGCCATCGCGTCCCGCTTGTCGAGGCCGATGCCGTGCTCGCCGGACAGCGAGCCGCCGAGCTCGACGCAAGCCTGCAGCATCTCGTGGCCGGCCGCCTTCACGCGGGCGGTTTCCGCCGCGTCGCGCTCGTCGTAGACGATGTTCGGATGGATGTTGCCGTCGCCGGCGTGGAAGAGCAGATAGGCCTTCACCTGGTGCTTGGCCGCGATCTCCTGGATGCGGCGCACGATGTCGGGCAGCTTGTCGCGCGGCACCACGCCGTCCTCGACGAGCACGTTGGGCGCCAGGCGCGCGAGCGCCGAGTAGGCGCCGCGGCGGCCCTCCCAGAGGCGTTCCCGCTCGAGCGCGTCGGTCGCCGCCCGGACCGAGGCCGCTCCCGCCTCGAGGCAGAGCCGCTCGACCGCCGCGGACTCGCGCGCGCAGTCGTCCTCGCTCCCGTCGAGCTCGATGAGCAGCACGGCCGGATCCTTCGGGTAGCCGAGCGGGCGGCCGACCTCGACCGACTCGACGGTGGCACGGTCCATCGCCTCGAGGCAGCGCGGCACGATGCCCGCGGCGATGATCGAAGACACGCAGGCGACGGCCGCGTCGATCGACGGGAAGCCGGCCAGGATCGTGCGGGTGTCGCGGGGGATGGGCGTGAGCTTGACCCATATTTTTACGAGGATGCCGAGCGTGCCCTCGGCGCCGATGAGCAGGCTCAGCAGCTCGGGCCCGTCGTCCTCGAGCGAGAAGCGCGCGAGCGACCCGTCCGGCATCACGGCCTCGGCGGCCAGGACGTGGTTCGTGGTGACGCCGTATTTCAGACAGCGCGGCCCCCCCGCGTTCTCGGCCGCGTTGCCGCCGATCGTCGAGACCTTGAAGCTCGCCGGATCGGGCGCGTAGAACAGTCCGACCTTTTCCGCTTCCTTCTGGAGATCGAGATTTACGACGCCCGGCTCCACGCAGGCGGCGCAGCCCGCGGCGTCGATGGACAGGATGCGGTTGAGCCGCGCCAGCGAGATCACCAGGCCGCCCTTGACGGGAACGCAGCCGCCCGACAGGTTGGTGCCGGCCCCGCGCGCGATGAAGGGGACCTTGTTCGCCGCGCACCAGGCCACGGCCTTGCGCACGTCGTCGGCGCTGCGCGCGATGAGGACGGCGTCGGGACGGGCCCGGTCGAGCGCGCCGTCGTAAGAATAGACCGCAAGCTCGGTGGCCGACGAGAGCAAAGATCCGGGCGCGACCTGCGCCTGGAGCTCGGCGAGAGCGGGCAACGTTTGCCCGCTCATCAAGCCTTCGGCGCGAAAGGGTTGTACTGAGGAGGAGCCGCAGGCGCGGCGACGACCGCGGCCGCGGGCGGCTCGGGGGCAACCGCCTTCGGGGCCGGCAGCTTGAAGTAAAAGAACGAGCCCACGCCCAGCTCGGACTCGATGCCCATGTCGCCGCCGTGCATCTGCACGATCTCGCGCGAAATCTTGAGGCCGAGGCCGAAGCCGGCCTTGCGCATCGTCTGGGCCTCCTTCGTCTGGAAGAAGCGCTCCCAGACGCGGGGAAGGTCCTCTTTCGAGATGCCGATGCCCGTGTCGCGCACGCCGACGATAACCCAGTCGGCCTGGACGGAGACCTCGATCCTGACCTGGCCGCCCTCCTTCGTGTACTGGATGGCGTTCGTGCTCAGGTTCTGGATGACCTGGCCGATGCGGTTCGGGTCGCCCTGCAGGACCGGAAGCCCCGCGGGCAGGGCGGTGGAGAACTGGATCTGCTTGCGCGAGGCGACGACGTCGACGCGCGACTTCACCTCGTTGACGACGGCCGCGAGGTCCAGCGCGCCGATCTCGACGCGCAGCTTGCCGGACTCGATGGCGGCGAGGTCGACGAGATCCGAGACGAGAAGGTTCAAGGTCTTCGCCGCGTTGTGGATGTGCGAGGCGCACTTAAGCTCGTCGGGCTTGTCCTTCAAGCGCATGCCGAGCACCTCGGAATATCCGAGAATCGCGGTGAGAGGGTTCTTGACGTCGTGGGCGACGGTCGCGAAGAACTTGGTCTGGAAGCCGTTGACCTCGGCGAGCTTCTGCGCCGAGATCTCGGCGGCTTTGCGCAGGCGAAGGTTCTCGAGCAGCAGGAAGCGGCGCTCGAGGGCCCGCTCGATCGAGAGCATCAGGCGCGAAACGTCGATAGGCTTCAAGATGGCGTCGTCGAGGCCGAGCTCGATGGCGCGGCTCACGCCCTTGAGCGCGTCCTGCGCGGGAAACTGGTCGATCATGAGCACGATGCGCAGGTCCTTGTCCTTCTCGCGCATCGCGAGGGCGAGCTTGGCGCCCATGAGCCGCGTGGTCTCGAGGGCGCTGCCGCCGATCGCCGCGAGCGCGAAGGGCTTCTTCTGCATGAGGCGCAGGCCCTCCTCGCCGTCGGTCGTCGTGAGGACCTCATAGCCGCGGGACAGCAGGGCCTCCGAGAGGCGCGCGAGCGTCGTCATCTCGTTGTCGACGGTGTCGACGATGAGGATGCGCTCCACCTCGCGGGGGCCGGCGCGCACCGCATCGAGACCGTCGGTGAGGATCTCCGCGACGCGCACGGAGGACTCGCGCGGCAGGAGAGCCGGGATGCCGCCCTTGACGGCAGCCGTCGCGGCGCGGATCGGGTCCACGGTCGTCACGGAGTAGGAGACCGCGTTCGGGATCGTCTGGCGCAGGCGCGCGTCGAACTTGGCGGCCTCGGCCCACGTCTGGCCGAAGCGCACGACCGCCACCTTGCCGAGCATGGCCTGAGGCGCCTCCGTCTCCGCGGGCTTGCCGGCGAAGCGCTCCCAGAAGCCTGCGACCGGCCTGGGCCGCGCGGTGGTACGCTGCTCCTCGGCCAGGCGGTGCTGGTCGGCCAGCATCTCGAGGAGGCCGACCTGCGTGTCCATTTGAATGAAGACCACGCCGGACTGGCGCAGCGCGTTTTGCAGCGCCTGCGTGATGAACAGGGCCTGCTCGACGAAGAACACGACGGGGGCTTCGACCGCGCGGACCTGGTCCAGGAAGCCCTTGGGCAGGGGCCACATCAGGCGGCGCAGCGGCGCCGGCTGCGCGGGCGAGAGGATGGTCGCGGGCTCGAGCAGGAACAGCGCGAAGCCCCCCTTGTCCTTCTGTAGCTGCGCCAGCGTCTCGCGATCCTCCGGCGGCACGCGGCTCGCGTCGAGGACGACGGCCGAGAACGCCTCGGTCGCGAGGCGCACGGCGGCCTCGCGGACGTCGGGCGACGAGACGAGCTCGAATTCCCGGCCGACCATGGACGGCGCCATCTCCGCGGCAAGCGCGGCGTCGGACGTGACGAGCAGGACGCGCCCCTTTGGGGTCATGCGAGCACCTCGGGCGCCAGCTTCGCGGTGAAATGCGCCAAGCGCGGAGAGGCGGACACGAGACGCAGCGGCCGGATCGTCTTCGCGCGCTTGGCCACGTCGGCGACGACCTCGATCAGGAAGTCCACATGGCTCTGCGTGTACACGCGGCGAGGGATCGCGAGGCGGACGAGCTCCATCCGGGCGGGCAGGAAGGCGCCGTTCTCACGGCGGCCGAACATCAGCGAGCCGATCTCGACGGAACGGATGCCCGCGGTCAGGTAGAGCTCGCAGGCCAGGGCCTGGGCGGGATAGCCCGAAGCGGGGATATGCGGCAGCAGGCGGGACGCGTCGAGGTACACCGCGTGGCCGCCCGGCGGCTCGACGATCGGCACGCCCGCCTTGCGCAGGCCGTCGCCGAGGTATTCGATCGAGCGGATGCGGTACTCAAGATAGTGCTCGTCGAGCACCTCGCGCAGGCCGACCGCCATCGCCTCGAGGTCGCGCCCGGCCAGGCCGCCGTAGGTCGTGAAGCCCTCGCCCAGAATCAAGGTCTCTCGCGCCGCGTTCATCCACGTCTCGTCGTTGAGCGCCAGGAAGCCGCCGATGTTGACGAACGCGTCCTTCTTGGCGCTCATCCAGCAGCCGTCTGCGTACGAGAAGATCTCCTTGACGATCTCGCGCACGGGGCGGGTGGCGTAGCCGGCCTCGCGGCGCTTGATGAACCACGCGTTCTCAGCGAAGCGCGCGATGTCGAGGAACAAGGGGACCTTGTAGTGCTTCGCGATCTCGGACGTCGCGCGCAGGTTCGCCATCGAGACGGGCTGGCCGCCGAGGGAGTTGTTGGTGAGCGTCATCACGATCATCGTGACCTTATCGCGGCCGAGCTCGCGGAGCTTCGCCTCCAAGGCCTTGAGATCGATGTCGCCCTTGAAGTCCCCGGTCGTCGCGAAATCGAGCGCCTCGGGCACGGGGAGGTCGATCGCCTCGGCGCCGGACGCCTCGACGTTCGCGCGCGTCGTGTCGAAATGGGAGTTGGAGAGCACGACCTTGCCGGGACCGCCCACGACGCCGAACAGGACGCGCTCCGCCGCGCGCCCCTGATGGACGGGCATGACGTAGCGCAGGCCGGTCAGGTCCCGCACCGTCCGTTCGAGCTCGTAGAAGCTGCGCGCGCCCGCGTAGGATTCGTCGCCGCGCATGATGGCAGCCCACTGCTCCGCCGACATGGCCGACGTGCCGGAGTCCGTGAGCAGGTCGATGAGGACCTTGTCGGCGGGGATGGAAAAGAGGTTGTAGTCGGCGTCGCGCAGCGCTTTCTCGCGCTCGGCGCGGGTCGTGAACCCCAGAGGCTCGACGCTCTTGATCTTGAACGGCTCGATGATGGTCTTCCAGCCGTTTTCCATCAATTGGTCTCCGAGCCCGGATGGTACTCGCAATCCTTGCAGCGGCAGAGCTTGCGCAGCATCTCGAAGGTGTAGATCCCCGTACCGTGGCCGTCGCTGAAGGCGAAGCTCAGCGCGTAGTTGCCGACGACGTCGGCGCGCGTGGCGCCCAAGGAGTCCGGGACCGCCGTCGGATCCAGCAGGGACTCGCCGGTCCATTCGTCCTTGCACATGGCGCAAGGACATGAGCGGCGCAGCAAGGTGAACGGCAGCTCGGTCTGGTGGCCGTCGTCCCAGATGATGCGCAAGCGGGCGTCTTCGACCTTCTCGATGGAGCGGGGGGTGAAATTAAGCATGGCGGGTGCGTTCAGAATTTTATTATATCATCTCCGCACTATTAAAGGAGACCCCATGTACGCACTCGCCGCCGTCCTGCTGGCCGCCGCGCTAACGCCCTCCGCCCGCGCCGCGGCCGTCCCCGGAGATTTCGACGTCGTGAGGGTCAACGGCGTCGCGATCCGCCAGTCCGAGGTCCTCGAGCGCCTGTGGAAGCGCTACGGCTCCACGACTCTCGAAGAGATGGTCGACGAGCTCCTGATGCGCCAGGCCGCGACCGCCAAGAAGATCACCGCCCCCCCCGCCGACGTCCAGCGCCGCTTCGAGCTCCTACAGTCCCGGTTCGGCAGCCGCGAGCTCTTCATCAGCCAGCTCGAGCAGGCCGGCACCACGGTCGCCAAGGTCAAGGACGACCTCGCCGAAGAGATCGTGCGCGAGCGCCTCGTCGTTGAGGACCGCGGCCTCAAGGTCGGAGACGACGAGCTCAAGAAAGCCTTCGACGTCCACAAGGAAACCCTCGGCGTTCCCGAGTCGGCGCACCTGCGCCACATCCTGGTGAAGAACGACGCCGAGGCCAACGAGCTCATCGCGAAAATCAAGGGCGGCGCCGACTTCCTGGCCTTGGCCCGGGAAAAATCACTCGCGGCCAGCGGCAAGGCCGCGGGCGGCGACTACGGGTTCGTCTCGCGCGGCATGCTGCCGCCCGAGATCGACGCCGCCGCTTTCTCGATGAAGCCCGGAGAGCTCAAGATCCTCCCCGGTCCGCGCGGCTCGCACCTGCTCCAAGTGGTCGCCACACGGCCCGCTTCGGCCGCCGTCTACGCGGATGTGAAGGACGAGCTGCGAGAGAGGCTCCTGGCCGAGAAGATCAAAGAAGCCTCGGGCCCGTTCCTCGTCGACCTGCGCCGCAAGGCCGACATCAAGACGCCCGGCCAGCCCAAGCAGCCCGCCGCGAAGAAGTAACTATCTCTGGGCCTACGGGCCCCCCGCGCACCGGGCCCTTTGCCTAGACGGCGTTGGGTCTTATACTCCTGCGACGAATGGGAGCGCCGGGCTATACTGGCTCTAATGCGTCGAATGTGGCGGCTCTCGCTCGCGCTCGTCCTGGCCGGTCCCGGGCCCGTATTCGCCCAGGTCATCGCGCCGACCCAGGTCCGTCTCGCGACCCCCCTCGCTCCCATTACCGGCTCGATCGGCGCGGCCGGAACGTTCGCTCCGGGGGGGACGGCCCTCGCTCCGCTGTCCGGCCCTTCGCTCTCCGGCCCCACGATCTCCGCCCCCGTCGCCGCGCCCTCCGCCCTGACGCCCGCGCTCGCCGCCGCCGCGATCCCCGCTCTGCCCGCCGCCGCGATCGCGCTCGCCGCTAAGCCCGCGCTTCCCGCGGCGTCCAAGGCGGACAAGCCCGGCGTCCCCGGAAAGACGTCCGAAGCCCCGAAGACCGCTTTCGAAGGCCTGAAGACCGAGCTCGACGCTCCGGCGCCCGCCGAAGGCGACCTCGCCGGCGGCCGGGAGCACGCGGCGCGCTCGTTCGAGGCGAAGCTCGGCGTCATGGCCTACGTGCCGGCGGCGCTGGCCGCCTTCACCGAGGGCGCATTCCATCCGCTCGGCAAGGTCAAGACGCCCCCGCCCGCCCAGGCCGGCGACGACGGCGGCGGCCCGACCAAGCCCCGCGACGTCTCGTTCAACGGCGAGAATTTTCCCTCCGTCGCCTTCCGGCCCAACGAGCCCGTCGAGCCCCACATCGTCCGCGCCATCGAGACCTCCAAGGAGTCCATCCAGATCGCGCTGTACGAGTTCACCTCGCGCGGCATCCTCAAGGCCCTGCTCGCCGCCAAGAAGCGCGGCGTCAAGGTCGAGGTCATCCTGTGCGACACGAGCGTCAACCCGCGCAACGAGCCCGACGCCGATTACAAGCGCTACCGCAGCGAGCAAATATGGGCCCTGATCCGGAACCAGGTGGACGTGACCGTCCTCGGCAGCCCGTCCAAGTACGGCATCAACCACCACAAGTTCGCCGTGTTCGACGGCAAGATGGCCGAGTTCGGCTCCTACAACTGGACCTACACCTCCGAGAAGAGCCACTACGAGAACGTGATCTTCACCGCGGATCAGGACCGCGTCAAGGCGTACCAGGACGCGTGGGCCCACCTGCGCGCTCTGGCCGTCACGGTCGCCGAGTCCGCGACGAAGCAATGGACGCTCGACATCCCCGCGCCGCCGTCGGACGCGCAGAAGCGGATCGCCTTCAACGGAACCAAGCTGCCGGCGTGGGTCTTCAATCCCGGCGACCTCTTCGAGGACTCGATCGTCGCCGCCATCGACGCGTCTAAAGTTTCCGTCGACGCCGCGTCCTTCGTCATCACCTCTCGCAAGATCATCGACGCCCTGGAGCGCGCCGCCAAGCGCGGAGTCCAGGTGCGCCTCATCGCCGACAAGAGCCAGACGAAGAACGAGCACATCGTGCCTTTCCTCGGGTGGATCCAGCGCCGCGGCGCGCAGCTCCGCCTGCTCGGCGGTCCCAACGGCGAGGAAAGCGACTTCCCGCTCGCCGAGAAGATGCACAACAAGTATTTCATCTTCGACGGCAAGCTCGTGGAGACCGGCTCCGGCAACGCGAGCAAAAACGCCGCCGTCTCCAACTTCGAGAACGCGAACTTCCTGGACGACAAGTCCGACGTCGCGGCGTTCGTCGAGACCTTCCAGCACATGTTCGACGTCGCCGAGACCGCCCCGGAGTTCCCGGACGGCCCGGTCCCGACCGACGCCCAGATGCGCGAGACCGCGCTCCAACCGCGCGGCCCGCCCGCGCCGCCGGAGCCCGGCCACGACCCCCTTCCCCCGTCGCGCCGAGTCGCCTTCAACGGCGTGGATTTCCCGGCGAGCGCCATTCGTCCTCATGAGCCCGTCGAGGCGGACCTCGTCAAGCAGATCGACGCCGCCGCCAAGACCCTAAGGATCGCGATGTACGAGTTCAACCTGTCCAGCATCTGGGACGCCTTGCACCGCGCCCAGAAGCGCGGCGTCAAGATCGAGATCGTGCTCGACCGCAGCCATGTGTACACGACGGGCTACGAGGACGACGGGACGCCTCGCCGGCCGAAGCAGATGATCGTCGACCTCATCAAGGAGGGCTTCGACGTCCTCCTGCTCAAGGGCCGGCTCGGCGGCATCATGCACAACAAGTTCATCATCGCCGATGAGGCCCTCGTCTCGATGGGCTCCTTCAACTATACGCGCCAGTCCGAGGAAGACCATTACGAGAACGTCTTCTTCAGCATCGAGAAGGCCCGCGTCGCCGGCTACGTGAAGTACTTCAACTATATGCGCGACCTCGCCGAGGAGCCCGACCTGGAAAAGCTCGAGGACGTCCTCACGCGCTCCGAGGCCCTGGAGCCCGAGGCCGAGGACCTCGAGCCCGAGATGGCCGGCCGCAAAAAGCCCCTTCCGCCCGATCCTCCCCAGGAGACGCAGACGCCCATCGAGCTCCACGGCGAGCGCTTCCCGATCCAGATGTTCTCGCCGAACTCCGGCATCGAGCAGGCGCTGATCCGCGCCATCGAGGCTTCGAAGGCGACCGTGCAGATCGCGATGTTCAGCTTCTTCTCCCAGCCGATCGCCGAGGCGCTCTTGCGCGCCAAGGACCGGGGCGTGAAGGTCCAGGTCGTCATGGACAAGAGCCAGACCGGCACCTCGAAGCTCGACGAGTGGTTCGCGTGGCACGGCTTCGACCTGCGCCTGATCAGCGGCCCGGACCGCACGCGCGATCCCCGCTATCAGAAGATGCACAACAAGTTCGCCATCTTCGACGGCAAGATGCTCGAGAGCGGCTCGTTCAACTTCTCCACGCGCGCCGAGACCCTGAGCTTCGAGAACGCAAACTTCTTCAACGAGGCCGACGAGATCGCGCGCTTCGCCGCCGCCTTCCTGCAGATGTTCGAGCGCGGCATGGCCCCGAAGGCGCCGAGGCGCGAGCCGAAGTTCGCCGCCCCCGCCTCCGAGCCCGAAGTTTAGCTCAGCGCCCGCTCCGCCGCGCGTGCTGGTTCACGCGGATGTCCTGCCCCCGCGTGCGCGAGGATTGAAGGATGCGCACGTCGCCGACATGCCCCGGCCGCTCGGGCCGCGGCCGCTTCGCCCGCTTAGACTTCCTTCCGGTGGCCATAGGCTCACCTCCTTCCGCCTCAGTGTAGCCCCCGCGGCGGGCTCGGGGGCGTAAGGATATCGCGACCGCTCCGTGACTTCGGGGACCCCCAAAAAAATCGTAAGATGCCCTTATGGCTAACAACATCTATGTCGGCGGCTTCCCCTATAAGACCTCCAAGGAGGACCTCGCCAAGCTGTTCTCCACGTGCGGGACGGTCCTGAGCGCCAAGGTGATCCTCGACCGTGAGACGGGCCGGCCCAAGGGCTTCGGCTTCATCGAGATGTCCACGGACGCCGAGGCCAAGGTCGCCGTCGATAAGCTCAACGGCGCCTTCATCGGCGACCGCAAGATCTTCGTCGTCGAGGGCCGCCCGGACCGCGACCGCCCGCAGGGCTATACCCCCAAGCCGAGCTTCGTGAAGCCCGCCGCCGCCTCCGCGCCCGGATTCGTCGAACGACGTTCCGGCAAGGACCGCCGCGTCGCGGGCAGCGTTCCTCCCGCGACGCCCGAGCGGCGCGACGCGCCCTCGTCCGCGTCGGCCTCCAGGCCCGAGTTCAAGAAGCCATGGGTCAAGAAGCCTTTTGATGCCGCCAAGAAGCCTTGGGTGAAAAAGCCCTTCGACCCGGCTAAAAAGGCATGGGAGAAGCCTCCTTACGATCCCGCCGCGAAGGCGAACCACAAACCCTGGGCGAAGAAGCCCTTCGACGCCGCCAAGAAGCCCTGGGAAAAGAAGCCGTTCGACGCCGCCAAAAAGCCGCCGTACGATCCGGCGAAAGCCAAGCCATGGGCCAAGAAGCCCTTCGACCGCAAGGCGCCCGTCCGCGGCGCGAAGTGGACTCCTAAGAAAGACTAAGTCGCCGGAGCGTTCATGATCCGCCTTCCCCTCCTTCTCGTCGCCCTATTGGCCTCGCCGCTGCGCGCGGATGAGGTCTCGACCAAGCTCTTCGCGGATTACTGGGCCGCGCAGATGCGGCTCTCGCCGCTGGTCGCCACGTTCTACGGCGAGCGCGGCCACGACGAGCGGATCGACGACAACGGCCCCGCGGGCCGCGCCGAGCGCAAGGCCGCCGACGAGGCCCTGCTCAAGCGCGTGAAGGCGCTCGACCTCCGGAAGCTCTCCGCCGAGGAGCGCTTGTCCGCGCTGGTCATGAAGACCTTGCTCGACGACGAGCTCGAGGGCCTCGCTTTGCCGTTCCACGAGCTCGAGGTCGACCATATGGACGGAGGGCAATCGTGGATCCCGACCGTGATCCAGACCGCCCAGCCCATGAAGGACGCCGCGGACGCCGCCGCGCTCGAGAAGCGGCTGAAGGCCGTGCCGCAGTACTTCGCCCGCCACCGCGAGAACCTCGCGTCCGGGCTCAAGACCGGGCGCATCGCCGCGCGCGTGCCGACCGAGAAGCTGCTCCGCCAGGTCGAGGAGCTGCTGGCGAAGCCGTCGGACAAGTCCCCGTACGCGGAGGCGTGCGACCGCCTTCCCGAGCCCCTGCGGTCCGAATGGAAGCCGCGCCTGCTCAAGATCATCGACGAGGAGATCGCGCCGGCGCTACAGGAGCTCGCGGCCTTCCTGCGGACGGAGTATCTTCCCAAGACGCGCGACGGGAATATCGGCCTGTCCGCGGTCCCGGGCGGCCGCGCGATGTACCGCCACAAAATCCGCTCGTATACGACCGTCGACAAGTCTCCCGAGCAGCTGCACAAGATAGGCCTTTCGGAGCTCGAGGGGATCCGCGGGGAGATGACCCAGATCGCGCGCCGCGCCGGGCACGCCGGCGACCTCGAGAGCTATCTCGAGTCCGTGCGCAAGGATCCCGCCAACTTCTTCGCGACGCGAGAGGAGCTCCTCAAGAACGCCGAGCTCCTCGTCGGCCGCGCGACGGTCCTCCTCCCCCAATGGTTCGGGACTTTGCCCAAGACGGCGCTCGTCGTAAAGCCCGTCGAGGAGTTCCAGGAAAAGAATGAGGCCGCGGCGCGCTATTACCAGCCGCCGACGGACCTCTCCCGCCCCGGCGTCTACTACATCAACACCTACAAGCCGGAGTCGCGCCCCCGCTTCTCAATGACGTCGCTCGCGGCGCACGAGGGCGTGCCCGGCCATCACCTGCAGATCGCGCTCGCGCTCGAGAACAAGGAGCTCCCGCAGTTCCGCCGTAGCGCGGGCTTTACCTCGTATGTCGAGGGCTGGGCGCTGTACACCGAGCGCCTCGGCGACGAGATGGGGCTCTACGGCGACGATCTCTCGCGCCTCGGGATGCTCTCCGACCAGGCGCTGCGAGCCTCGCGCCTCGTTGTCGACACCGGGCTCCACGCGAAGGGCTGGACCCGCGAGCGCGCGATCGAGTTCATGAAGGCGAACACGCCGATGTCCCAGGAAGAGATCGAGGCCGAGGTGGACCGCTACACGGTCTGGCCGGGCCAGGCGCTCGCGTACAAGGTCGGGCAGCGCGAGCTCATGTCCCTGCGCGACGAGGTGAAGGGCCGCACGGGGCGGCGCTTCGACATCAAGGCCTTCCACGACGCGGTCCTGCGCCACGGGCCGCTCCCGCTGCCCGTCCTGCGGGAGTCCGTGCTCGAGGCGTTCCCCGCCAAATGACGGGCAATAATTAGTTACAAAGATTAGCAGGTGCTTTTCATATAATGGCGCGTGAGAACCGCGCCGAAAACCACCTCCCGCCGTCCCTTAGCGACCGGCGCGGCGTTTCGAACCCTGTACGAGCACTCGCCGATCGGCATCGCGGAGCTCGACGACGACGGACGGTTTCTACGTGTCAATAAGGCGCTGCGGAAGATGCTGGGCCGCTCCGAGGCGGAGCTCCGGCGCCTCACCTTCAATGAAGTCGCACATCCGGACGATCGTGCCGAATGCTACGACCTCTTCAAACGTGTCGTCACGCGCAGCATCGAGCATTTCGAGATGGAGAAGCGCTTCCTGCCCAAGGCCGGCGGCATCCTCTGGTCGCACACGGTCGTCACCGGGGTCCGCTCGGGCCGCGGCTCGTGCACCATGATCGGCATGATCAACGACGTCACCGAGCGCCGCAAGGCGCAGGACGAGTTCGCGCGCCTCAAGACGGAGCTCGAGGACCGGGTCGCGGACCGGACCGCGGCGCTCTCCTATCAAGCCGCGCTGCTCACCGCGCAGATGGAATCCTCCCCGGACGGCATCATCGTCGTCGACGCCAAGGGAGGCATCGTCTCCCGCAACAAGCGCTTCGCCGCCATGTGGGACGTCCCCGATTCGATTTTAGAAGAGCTCGCCGAGGTCGCGATGGCCGCCTTCCTCGCGAAGCTGAACGATCCCGCGGCCTTCCTCGAACGCGTGCGCCAGTACGACCAGGACCGGAACATGACCGGCACCGACGTGCTCCGGCTGCGCGACGGCCGAGTCTTCGAGCGGTACACGAGCCCGATGACCGGCAAGGACGGCCGGTATTACGGGCGCGTGTGGCGCTTCCGGGACGTCACTGAGCGAACCTTGCACGACGCGGAGACACAGGAGAAAACGGAGGCGCTCGCCCGCTCGAACTCCGAGCTCGAGATGTACGCCTACGCGGCCTCGCACGACCTCAGCGCGCCGTTGCGCAAGATCATTTCCTTCGGAGACCTGTTGGAAGGCCGAGCGAAAGGCAAGCTCGACGCCGCCGAGCTCGAATTCCTCGAGCGCATGCGGAAGGCCGCTTCAGCGGCGCTGAAGCTCGTGGGCGACATGCTGACGCTGTCGCGCGTGGGCCGCGACGCACTGTCTCTCGAGGAGGTGGACCTCGGCTCGGTCCTCGACGAGGTAAAGACCGTCCTGGCGCCCGAGCTCGAGGGCGCTAGAATCGACGCCGGCAGGCTGCCCGTCCTGCGTGCGCACGCGACCCTGATGCACGCCCTCCTGATGAACCTGCTCTCTAACGCCTGCAAGTTCCGAAGCCCTATGCGTCCGCTCATCATCAGCATCGAAAGCCGCCGCGACGATGCCTTCGTTGAGATCACCGTGGCGGACAACGGCATCGGCTTCGATCAGGAGTACGCGGAGAAGATCTTCCGCCCCTTCCTGCGGCTGCACACGGCGAGCGATTACGAGGGTAGCGGAATCGGTCTCGCGATCTGCCGCCGCGTCGCGCTGCGCTACGGCGGCACCCTCACGGCCGAGAGCGAGCCGGGGAAAGGCTCGACGTTTCTGCTCCGCCTGCCGGCCGCGATGCTCGTGCGCTGACGGACCGCGCCCCCCCGCGGGTGTAGTATGATTTCTCCATGAGCGATCCCAAAACGAGCGTGCTGGGCGAGGAGTACCTGGACCTGCCGGATGACCATCCCGATCTGAAGACGAAGCTCTCCGCGGCGCAGCTCGAGATGCGCTGGTACAAGAAGGTCTATCAGGGCGACGACATGCCCCAGCTCACCTGGCGCGCCGTCGTCATGGGCTCCTTCCTGGGCGGCTTCATGGCGCTCTCCAACCTCTACGTCGGCCTCAAGACGGGCTGGGGCCTCGGCGTCGCGATCACGGCCTGCATCCTCTCCTACGCGATCCACAAGACGATGATGGCGGCCTTTCCGCGCTGGTTCCCGACGGAGATGTCCATCCTCGAGAACAACTGCATGCAGTCCACGGCCTCCTCCGCCGGCTACTCGACGGGCGGCACCATGACGAGCGCCATCGCGGCCTACCTCATGATCACCGGCCACCACATGCCCTGGCCCACCTTGGTCGCCTGGACGCTCGTGCTTTCCGCCCTCGGCGTCTTCATGGCCATCCCGATGAAGCGGCAGATGATCAACGTCGAGCAGCTCAAGTTCCCAAGCGGCATCGCCGCCGCCGAGACCCTCAAGAGCCTGCACTCCAAGGGCGCCGAAGCGGCCCTCAAGGCGAAGTCGCTCGGCGTCGCGGGCCTCGTCGGCGGCGTCATCGCCTGGCTGCGCGACGCGGGCAAGCCCTTCGCGATCCCGGGACACATCGAGTTCCCGGGCTCCATCGGCGGCTTGGCCCTGTCGAAGTACACGATCTCCTTCGAGATGAGCACGATCATGCTCGCCGCCGGCGCCATCATGGGCTGGAAGATCTCCTGGTCCCTGCTCCTGGGCGCCTGCGTGAACTACGGCGTGCTGGCCCCGTGGCTCGTGAGCCTCGGCGCTATCGACGGCACGAAGCTCGGCTACCGCGCGATCGTGACGTGGAGCACCTGGACCGGCGGCGCCATGATGGTCACCTCGGGCCTGTTCATGTTCCTGCTCCAGTGGCGCACCATCGCGCGCGCGTTCGGCGGGCTCACGGCCCTGTTCGCGCCCAAGGCGGGCAAAAAGAAGAACACCGCGACCGAGGACGCGATGGACGCCATCGAGGTCCCCACCTCCTGGTTCCTGACCGGCACCGCCCTCTCCGGCCTGGGCTGCGTCGCCGTGCTTTACCTCGGCTTCGGCACGCGCTGGTGGATGGGCTGCATCGCGGTCGTCCTGACGTTCCTGCTCTCCCTCGTCGCCTGCCGCGTCACCGGAGAGTCCGACATCACCCCCATCGGCGCCATGGGCAAGATCACCCAGCTCGCGTTCGGCTTCCTCGCTCCCGCCGACATCGCGACGAACCTGATGACCGCGAGCGTCACGGCGGGCGCCGCGGGCGCCTCGGCCGACCTGCTCGTCGACCTCAAGAGCGGCTACATCCTGGGCGCCAACCCGCGCAAGCAGTTCATCGCCCAGTTCCTCGGCATCTTCGCGGGCACGCTCGTCGTGATCCCGGCCTTCTACCTGCTCGTGCCGACGGCCGCGTCCCTGGGGACCTCCCAGTGGCCGGCGCCTTCCGCGCAGATCTGGGCGGCCGTGGCGAAGCTTCTAGCCACCGGCGTCCACGCGCTGCACCCGACGGCCCGCAACGGCATGATCGTGGGCGGCATCCTGGGCATCCTGATCCCGCTCCTCGAAAAGCTCTTCCCGAAATACCAGAAATACATCCCGTCGGCCACGGGCCTCGGGCTCTCGATGGTCATCCCGTTCTTCAACTCGCTGTCCATGTTCATCGGCGCGCTCGTCGCGCTGACCCTCGAGAAGAAGAAGCCCGCGCTCGCGGACCGCTACCTCGTCACCGTCAGCTCCGGCCTCATCGCCGGCGAGTCGCTCATCGGCGTGGCCATCGCTCTTCTCGCGGCGACGGGCATGCTGACGCCCTAGCATGTCTCCGATCGCCGCCCTCGTCCTCGACTGGGCCATCACGGCGCTTTGGCCGCTGATCGGCGCTTACGGCCTCGTCCACTTCTCGGGAGCGCTGTTCACGACCGGCGGCCTGGTCGTGGGCCTGGCCGCGATGTCTCCCTGGCTGCTGGCCAAGGGACGATGGCGCCTCATCCTCTCGCGCGAGGTCGCCCCCGTGCTCGGCATGATGGGGCTCTGCAGCGGGATCGCGACCGTGATCTACATCTCCGCGCTCGCGCACACGACGCCCGCCAACGCCGCCATCGTGGCCCAGGTCGAGGTCCTCTACTCCGCCGCGCTGACCGCCTGGCTGCTGGGCGAGCGGCCCTCGCTCAAGCTCGCTTTGGCCGCGCTGCTCGTCATGAGCGGCACGTCGCTCGTCGTGCTGCACGACTTGTCCTCCCCACGGTGGAAGGGCGACCTCATGATCCTCGCCACCCCCTGGCTCTACCAGGTCTCCCACATCTTCGCCAAGCGCCTTCCGCCCGGCCTCGACGCCCTGACCTTGTCCGGCGGGCGCGTGTTCTACGGCATCCTCGCGATGCTTCCCGTCTGCGCGTGGTCGCTCATGCACGGCGGCCGCTGGGCCTTGACGCCCGAGGCGCTCGGGTTCCTCGTGATGCAGGGGCTGCTCATGTCCTCGCTGAACTTCGTCCTTTGGTACATGGCGATCCGGAACATGGAGCTCTCGAAGGCCACGACCTTCATGCTCTCGTATCCGGCGCTGACCCTCGTCTTCTCCTGGGCGCTCGGCCGCGACGTCATTGAGGGCGTCCAGATCATCGGGCTCGCCTGCTCGTTCGCGGGCGCCGTCTGGACCGCGCGCCTGACGCAGGAGGCCAAGCGGCACGCGGCCGAAGGAGTCCCCGTCGCGCTCTAGCCCATGGACAAGAAGCCCGTTCCCTTCCAGAAGACCGTCTTCGTGTGCGTGAACGCGCGCGAAGGCGGCCGCGTCGCGTGCGGCAACCCCGGCCGCGGTGGCCTCGAGCTCTGCGAGTCGCTCAAGCACGCAGTCAAGGCGAAGGGGCTCAAGGGCAAGGTGCGCGTCGCCAAATCCGGCTGCCTCGACCTGTGCGAGCAGGGACCTAACGCCTTCGTCTATCCCGGCGGCGAGTGGCTCTCGGGAGTGACCGCCGCCGACGTGCCGGCGATTCTCGCCAAGCTCGAGGAATAGGGCGCCCATGATCCCGCTTCTCCTCCTCGCCCTCGCTTGCGCGCTCCCCGCGTCCGCGGAGCCGCTGACCATCCCCGAGGCGATGCGCCTCGCGGTCGAACGCTCCCCCGAGGCGTCCGCCGCGCGCGCGCGGCGCGACGCCGCGGCCCTCGAGGAGCCGCTCATTCTCTCCAACCTCGACCCGAAGGTCCTCGGCTCTTACTCCTTCCAGGACGATCGCTCGCCCCGCACCGCCCCCGCGTTCCAAGGGACGCGCGCGCGCACCGAGCGCTGGGAGACGGGGCTCTCGCAGGTGACCATGCTCGGCACCGAGGCCAAGCTCGTCTGGCGCGGCGAACGCCTCGTGAACCCGTCCGCATTCCGCCCGGTCGACCCGACCGTCGACTCCCGCCTGGCGCTCGAGCTCAAGCAAAAGCTGCTTCGCTACTTCTGGGGCCGCCCCGACGTCGCCCGCCGCTCACGCGCGCGCGCCGGCGCGGCGGTGGCCGAGGCCGAATATTCGCTCGCCCGCTCCGCCGCCGCCGCCGCCGCGGCCTCCGCCGTCGTCGAGCTGCGCGCCGCGCAGCAGCTTCAGTCCATCCGCGAGGAGGCCGTCGCGGACGCGAAGCTGCTCCTCAAGCGCACTGAGGAAAAAAGCCGATACGGCACCGCCGAGGCCTCGGACAAGCTGCAGGCGAGCGCGGCGCTCGAGTCCGCCGAGACCGAGCTCCTGCTCGCCGTGTCGGCGCGCCGCCGCGCGCGCCACGCGCTCGCCTCCGCGCTGCGCGGGGAAGGCCCGCTCGACGCGCTTGAAGTTTCTACCGAGGCTCCGCGGGGCCTGCCGCCGGAGTCCGCGCTTCCCGAGGGCGAGGCCGACGCGCTCGCCGGACGTCCCGATCTCGAGGCCCCGCGCCGCCGCCGCGACGCGCTCAAATGGGCCGCGCGCATTATTAAGCTCGACACGTTGCCAGATCTGTCGCTCGACGCGTCGTACGCGTTCGCGGGCCTCGACACGAGCTACGGCGGCGCGTGGAGCGACATGCGAGGCTGGCGCCACCCCGTCGCGGCCGTCGGCGTGAGCGTGATGGTCCCCCTGACCTTCCGGCAGGAGCGCCTCACGCGCCGCCAGGCCGATTTGGCGCTCGCCGCCGCCGAGGCCGAGCTCGCCGGCGCCGAGAACGGCGCGCGCCGCTCGTGGCGCGACGCGCGCGAGCTCCTCGCCCTATCAAGGCTCCGGCTCGCAGCCGCCCGGCGCCTGGCCGAGATCGAGGCCACCAAGCTCAAGGCCGGCGAGTCCGACTTTCGAAGCGGCCGAGCCACGACGGATCTGCTTGTCCGCTTCCAGCAGGACCTGCGCAGGGCCAAGGCCGAGCTCGTGCGCGCCGAGGCCGACGAGGCGCAGGCGCTCATCGAGCTCGCGCGTCAGGCGGGCCTCGCCGGAGCGGCCTCGTGATCGAATTCTTCCTGCGCCGCCCCGTCTTGTCGAACCTCGTCACCTTGGTGCTGTGCCTCGTCGGCGGCTATCACTTCTTCCACTCGCGCCGCGAGGCGTTCCCGGACATCAAGTTCGACATGGTCCTCATCCAGACCCCCTATCCGGGCGCCTCTCCCGAGGAGGTCGAGACCCTCGTCACCCGCAAGATCGAAGATCAGGTCCGCGCCGTGTCGGGCGTCGACCGCGCGGAAAGCTGGTCGCTCGAGAACCTCTCGGTCGTGCTGTTGCGCCTCGATGAGGAGCTCACGCAGCGCGAGAAGGACAAAGCCGTCAGCGATCTTTATCAAGCCGCCCAGCGCGTCGAGGACCTGCCCGAGCTCGCCGATAAGCCGATCGTCCAGGAGCTCACCGCCGACCGCCCGCTGATCACGCTCTCGGTCGCCGGCGGCACGGACGAGGAGCGCGACCGCTACGCCGAGGAGCTCAAGGACATCATCGAGGAGGTCGACGGCGTCTCGCGCGTGACCTTCAAGGGCGACCGGGAGCGGGAGATCCTCGTCCAGGTGGACCGCGACAAGCTCGCGCGCCACCGCCTGACGATGGGCGAGGTCGCCGCCGCCATTCGCGCCCGCAACGTGGACCGCTCCGCGGGCTCGACCTGGTCCGGTCCGCTCGAGTACTGGGTGCGCGTGCGCGGAGCCGTGTTCACCGCCGAGGAGGTGGGCTCCATCGTCGTGCGCGGCAACGACGCGCGCGAGAACCTGCGCGTGCGCGACCTGGCGCTCGTCTCGGAGGGCTTCGCCGAGGGCGCGCTTCGCACGCGGGCGTCGGGCAAGCCCTCGATCGAGCTCCACGTCAGCAAGCACAAGTCGGCCGACGTGATCGAGCTCACGGGGCGCGTGATGAAGCTGCGCGATTCTCAAGCGGTCCGCGCCTCAGCGCGGAACATGGAGCTCGTCCTCTCCAACGACGTGAGCTTCTTCGTTAAGCGCCGCCTCAAGGTCATGACGGGGAACATGCTGCAGGGCGGCTTCCTGATCCTCGCCGCGCTATTCCTGTTCCTCGACTGGCGCCTCGCCGCCGTCGCCGCGTGGGGCGTACCGATCTCCTTCGCGACGGCGCTCGTCTTCGCGGTTCCTTTAGGGTTCACCTTCAACCTGATGACCTTGCTCGCGTTCATCATCGTGCTCGGCATGCTCGACGACGACTCGGTCGTCGTCGCCGAGAACATCTACCGCCACCTCGAAATGGGCAAGCCGCCCTTCCAGGCCGCCGTCGACGGCACGAGAGAGGTCATGTGGCCCGTGCTGGGCTCCGTACTCGTCTCCTCGTGCGCGTTCCTCCCTTTCGCGATGATGGGCGGGATTATGGGCAAGTTCATGTTCATGGTGCCGGTCGTCGTCGTGATGTGCTTCCTCGCGAGCCTCTTCGAGGCGTTCTTCATCCTGCCAGGCCACGTGCTCGAGCTGCTCCCGTTCGGCCGCCCCGTCGGCGAGAAGCACGCGGAAGGCCGCTGGTACCTCGCCGTCGTCCGGGGCTACCGCCGCGCCATCACCTGGGTGATCTCGCACCGCGGCAAGTTCGCGCTGCTGCTGCTCGCGTTCTTAATGTTCACGGCCGGCGTCGCGTACTGGCGCATCAAATTCGTGCTCTTCCCCGAGGGCCTCGTCGACCAGTTCTTCATCCAGGTCGAGATGCCCTCCGGCACGAACCTCGACGCGACCCAGAAGGCGATCGAGTTCGTCGAGAAGACGGCGAGCGCGCTCCCCAAGGAGGAGCTCGACGTCATGACCGCCGTCGTCGGGCAGAAGGGCCAGGAAGACCAGGAGCGCCTCGGCACGCACTCCGGCCAGGTCCGCATGTACCTGACCCCCGAGGAAAACCGGAAGCGCAAGACCAAGGAGATCGTCGCCGACCTGCGAGCCAAGATCGGCCTGCCGCCTGGCGCGAAAGCGATCACCTTCGACGAGCTGACGCCGGGTCCCCCTGTCGGGGAGGCGATCATGGTGCGCGCACGCGGCCGCGATCCGGAGGTCAACCGCAAGATCGCCGGCGAGATCCGCGCGTACCTCAGCGGCCTCAAGGGCGTCGCCGACATCCGCGACTCGCTCGAGGACGGGAAGTGGCAGTGGCGCGTGATCCCCAACGAGATCGAGGCCGCCTTCGCGGGCGTCGACGCGGCGAGCATCGCCCGCGACCTGTTCTACGCCGTCGACGGCATGAAGGTCTCCCTCATCCAGCGTCCCGATGAGGAGGTCGAGATCCGCGTGCGCCTCATGCCGGGGCAGCGCGACTCCAAGGAGGACCTGCTCGGCCTCGACGCGCTGAACCCCCGCGGCCAGGCCGTGCGCGTGTCCAAGGTCGCTCGCATCGAGGAGCGCCGCGGGGCGCCGTTCCTGCCCCGCTACAACTACAAGCCCGCGGTCACGATCACGGCCGACGTCGACGAGAACGTCGTGACCTCGCGAGAGGCCAACCGCCTCGTGCGCGAGAAGTTCAAGGACATCTCGGAGCGCTTCCCGGGCTACGAGCTCATCTACGGCGGCGAGGACGAGGAGACGCGGAAGTCGATGCTCTCGCTGTTCCGCTCGTTCGGCGTGGCGCTCCTGCTCGACTTCGTCATCCTCGCGGTGCTGTTCGGCTCCTACCTCCAGCCGTTCATCATCCTGCTCACGATTCCGATCGGCCTGCTCGGCGTCGTCTACGCGTTGCTGCTCCACGGCCAGCCCGCCTCGTTCATGGCGATGCTCGGGGTGATCGCGATGACGGGCGTCGTCGTCAACAACGCGATCGTGCTCGTGAGCTTCATCAACGACAAGCGCGCCGCCGGAGTGCCCGTGGAGCAGGCGGCGATCGACGCGGGCGCCGACCGCCTGCGCCCGATGTGGGCGAGCTCGATCACGACCTTGCTCGGCCTTTTCCCCACGGCCTACGGCTTCGGAGGCTACGAGCCGTTCGTGGCGCCCATGGCGCTGTCGCTCGCGTGGGGCCTCACCTTCGCGATGCCGATGACGATCTTCCTGATCCCGGCCGCGTACGTGACGGTGGACGGATGGATGGAGTGGGCGAAGGCGCGCTCGAAGCGGATGTTCGGCCGCGGCTGATCAACTGTTTCCGGAAACAGTTGATCGCGACGGCTAGGAAGGACGGACGGCGTTGTGCAGCGCGGCGCCGTGCTTGCGGAGCCAGCGGCGGTGGGAGCGGTGGCCGGGGCAGACGGTTTCAACGACCGACCAGAAGCGGCGGGAGTGGTTCATCTGGGCGCGGTGGGACAGCTCGTGGACGATCAGGTAGTCGAGGACCGGGTCGGGGGCGAGGGCGAGGCGCCAGGAGAAGTTTAAATTCCCCTCACGAGTGCAGGAGCCCCAGAGGGTGCGCTGGTCCTTGACGCTTAAGCGATTGAACGTCACGCCGAGATAAGGAGCCCAGTATTCGGCGCGGGCGCGGAACAACGGCACGAGATCCCCCACGGGAAGACCGGCTTTCAGGGGAGCGTCTAAAGCAACGGAAGGGATGAGGATAGACGCAGGAGCATTACGGGGAGCGGGCGCCTGAGGAACGGGAACGGCGATGGGGGTTGGAACTTCGGCCTTCGGCCGTTTGGCTATCAAGAATAGCTCCGGCCATTCCATTTTTAACGACGATAGAAAATCTTTAACCTCCGTTAAAATTGAGGGGCTCGGGGCCGGTACCATTCGGAGATTTTATATCATCCACCTATGCCGCCGGCCGACAATCTCCTCGAAGAAAAGCTTGAAGCATTGGAGCGGCGCTTTACCGAATCGGCCGCCGAAATAAAGGAGTTGCGCAAGCTTTTGCCGCGCGTTGCGCGGCGTGAAATCGCAGAGATCAAGGATGAGTGGCACGGGGTCCACTACAAGTGGTGGATCTACACCCTCGCGGGCGCCCTGTTCATGTTCTGCCTTTCCTACGCGCTCTATACCAAGCTCGGCTGGGTGGCCGATCAGCGCGCTTTACCGATCGGCAATGATTGGCTCCTTCGTCGCCTGCCGCTCGTAAATACTTTGCCGATCCTTTCCTGGGGCTGGTTCGGGCTCCACATTTACGCCGTAGGCGCGGCGGTCGCCTATGGGCCTCGGCGCATCCCGTTCCTCATTTTTTTATTGACCGTGTATATGGTCGTGAGAACCGCGTTCGTGTTCTTGTCTCCCATCGGGGCGCCCGCCGGGATGGTCGACATGCGGCTGCACGACGCCATCTTCTCGAAGATCCTGGGAACCTGGACATTCATGAACGAGTTCGTGTTCTCCGGCCACACCGCGATCCCGTTCCTGTTCTTCCTCTTCTTCAAAACCCCAGGGCTCAAGCGGCTGATGCTGACGGGGTCGATCGTGATGGCGGTGTGCGTGCTGCTCTCGCGCAACCACTACACGGTGGACGTGATCGCCGCGTTCTTCACCTCATACTCGGTGTACGCGCTGGCGCGCGCGGGCTACAAGCGGTTGCTCGAGCCGCTGTTCAGGACGACTTCGGTCTAAACGCTATTAGGATTTCCTAAGCGGCGTTTGTGCCGGCCGCTCGCGGCCGGCCCCTGTAGAAGAAGGACAAGACGAGGGCGCCGGCCGCGAGCGCCAGGAAGGCGGGCAGGCCCCAGCGCAGGCCCAGACCCTCCATCGAGTCGGCCCAGAAGTGCGCCACGATCGGGATCATGAGCAGGCCGGAGCGCTTGTAGATCCAGGCGAGCAGGACGCCGAGCGCTGAGCGCGCCACGAAACCGGCCCACGTGAACGCGTACGCGCCGCCCAGGCCGGACGCGGCGGCGGCGTCGCCGATGCCGACCTTCGCCAGCATCGAGCCCCAGTCGATGTAGTGCACGCCCGAGAAGATCAAGCCGGAGGCGATCGCCGCGATCCAGAAGGACCGCCCGAGCGAGAGTCCCCGCTTGTCGAGCCAGTCGTTCATCATCCTGAAGAGGCCGCGACGGAAAATATACTCCTCAAGCAAACCGACGATCACGAAGTTGTAGAGCACCAGGTCGACGCTCGAGGTCAGCATCTTCGCGAGAATCGCGGGGGCGGGCTCCGCGCCCGGCGCGAGCCAGTTCACGCCCCAGAAGATCAGGTCGCCGACCGCGTAGACCACGAGGCCCCAGACGAGGCCGGCCGAGAGCATGCGCGCGGGAGACTTGGGGCGCTGCCCGGGCTCGGACGCGTTCCACCAGGCGCCGATCTCGGCAAGACGCAGGGCCGGCGACTTCAGGAGCACGGCTAGGCCGACGAGGCCGGCCACCGCGACGCCGCCCCAAACCGGGGGCAGGCCCGTCAGCACGCCGGGCACGCCGTCGCCGAGCCAGGCGCCGAGACGCGCGGCTTCAAGGGAGAACAGCGTCAGGATCCCGCGAAGGGCGAGCGGGACGACGAACGAGCGGGAGCGCGCGGCGCTCCAAAGAACGCCGGCCTCGAGCGCGAGCGTGACGACGACGATGAAAGGAGCCTGGGTCAGCGCGAGCAAGGAGGCGGCCGCGAAGCCGAGGGCGGCGCCGCCGCCGAGCCAAGGGGCGGCGCGCGGGAAGCCGAGCTTGCGGACGACGAATTCGACGCCGAAGAACAGAGCGACGCCCGCGGCCTGGGACGCGAGCGCCATCGGAACCATCCCCATCATCAGAGAGGACATGGAGATCGAGTTGATGACGGCGCCGCCGGCGGCGGAGGAGGCCGCGACGACGGCGGCCTTCGCGGACGCCGCGCCGACGAGGAGGGCGGAGACTTTCGCGAGGATCGCGCCGCCGAGCATTAGCAGCAGAGAGGGGCCGATCCAGTAGAGGCCGGTGCGCAAGCCGCCGAAAAACCAGTCGGAGAACGCGGAGACGGACGAGCCGCCGACGCGGGTCTCGAAGGAGCGCTGGGCCGCGGCGCTGTCGCGGGCCGCGGCCCAGGCGGCTTTAAAGGACGAGAACGCGCCGCCGGACGGGGCGGGCGGGCCGCGGGGGACGTCGGGGGCCGAACCCGGGGAACGCCAGAAGCGGGAGGCGGTTAAGGCCGTGAAGCCGGACCAGATCATCGGGCCGGTCCACGCGGTCAACGCCGCGGGAAGCAGAACGGGGAACGCGGCGGCGGCGACGGGATAGGCGACGAGGGCGGCGCCGACGGCGAGGAGCGCTTTGGAGAGGCGGGGACGGCCCAGAGAGGCGGGCGCGGATGCGGGGGGCGGGATGGAGCCGGGGGCGTCGGGAGTCGCTGCGGCGGCGGAGATCGGGGACAAGGCGCTCGGAGCACGAGCGAACGACGCAGCGAGGACGTCCTCCGGGGAGCGGGCGGACCAATGCGCGACTTCGTCGCGGACGACCGAGACGGCCGCCTCAGAACGCGAGACGGGGATTACGGAGTTTTTAACGGCAACGGATTGGGGAACCTTGCCGGAAGGATTGAATTTTAGGGTCAGGCTTCCAAATTCGTTAAATTCGGTTTTAACGGAAACGGCGGAAGCTTGAACGCGGGGCAGAGCGGTCGCGGCTGGCGCCGCGGTGATATTGTGGGAGAGAGACGGAATTGGAGAAAGAGACGGCGATGGGGATAGAAATAGGTTTAACGACGACGAAGGAAGACCGACATTCGAAGTTGGCCCAGGAATAACCGCTGAAATGGCCGCGGATGCGCCGACGGCAGAGGAGCTTTGCGCGGCGACGTTGACCTTAATCTGCGCGACGACCGAAAAGGGGCAAAAGGTCAGCCAAACGGCGGTGAGCGCCAGATGTTTGATCACAACCAGAGAATACCCCCCTTTCGTTCATGACACCTGAGCCTTCGGGCTAATTATTCCTTGCCGAAAGGCCCATCCAAATTGGGCCCGGCTGGCGCCGATTTTGTTTTACCCTTATAATCCATGGCGATATGAGCGAGGCATTGAATGGGGGGCGATACGCGGTCGCAATTTTGCCCGGGGCCGCCCCCTTGGGCGCGTTGATCACGCGATTCCGGGATCCCAGCGGTTCGCATTTATTTCCCATTCTCATCGTTTGCCCCTGGGCGGCCGGGGCGTGGGTAGGGTCGTTTTGCTTTCGGAAACCGCCCGAAAGCTGAGCATGTATACCATCGACCGCGATCGCGCCGTCATCCTGGACCTCGCCCCCGGCCCCGACGCGACCGGCGATCCGCTGCCCATAGTGCTGGCCAAGGACGGCGCCGTGATCCTGTCGTACGTGGCGGGCCGGGAATTGACCGTCATGGCGACCTTTCCGGTCTGCCGGCAGCACCTCTTCGGCGGTCCGGACGCCAAATCCCTCAAGGAGCATCCGCTCTGGAATCATGGTCTCAAGGCGCACGGCGCCTTCGAGGTCAAGGACTCATCGTGGGGGCGGTCGCAGGATGGCCGCTGGAAGCACTTCGTCTTCACCTTTCGCGATTCCCTGTTCGAGTGCCTGGCCAACGACATTGGAGTCGAGCTGATCCGGGAAGACGACGACACCATCAAGCTGATGTCCCGGCGCCTCTACAAGTAAATACTGTCCGATCGGCATGCCTGACACCCAAATAGGACAGTATTTGGCCTTCGCTCCTTAATGAGTTTGTAACAGCGATCCGGCACTATTGGTTTGCGCGGCGCCGACGCGTCGAACAACCATGGATAATCGCCCGGAACCGCCCCAGCCCCCGGATCATAACGGCTTTGATCCGTCCACGGTCAACGACCTCGACACCGCCCGGCTGGCGCTGCGCTGGGCGCTTGAGCGCCTGCACCGGCTCGGCACCGAGGTCACGGAGGCCCGCGAGGAGGCGGCCAAGGCCAAGAAGGCTCAGGAAGAGGCCGCCCTCGACTCCCGCGAAAAGGACGAGACGGTCAAGCGCTGGCGCGAGACGGTCAAGGCTTGGGAAGCCTCCATCTCCGATCACAAGAAGATGGAGGACCAGCTTCGCGAGGAGCTGCGCCGGGAGATGCACCGCGAGCAGGACGTCCACGTCAAGGAGGAGCGCCTCCAGCTCACGATGCAGATCGACGCGCTCAAGCGCGAGATCGCCGCGCGCGAGGCGTCGATCGGCGGCCTGCGCCGCGAGGTCATCGACGCGGTCAAGACCGCACGCCAGGACGCCGAGCGCGAGCTACAGGGCGCGCTGGCCCACCAGGAGAAGGCGCTGTCCGACACGAAGTCCTCCCTGCTGGAGCGGCTCAAGATTCAGACGGACGCGATCCGGGCAAAGGAGAAGGACCTCGAGAGCCAGCAGCGGCTGCTCGACGAGCAGATCAAGACCAAGGAGGGCGAGTTCCGCCGCCGCTACGAGCGAGACATCGAGGACCTCCTCAAACACAACCGTGAAGCTTTATCCCGGGAAGAGCACGCGCTCGGCGAGAAGTTCGAGGCGAAGATCAACCAGTTCGAGGCGCGCCTGCGTCAGAAGGAGCAGGCGCTCGAAGACCATCACCGCCATCTCGACGAGGAGCACGCGAAGCGCCAGGGCGATCTCGAGCGCAAGTACACTCATAAGAACGAGCAGGAGTGGGGCCGTCTTCAGGAGCGCCTGGAGGCCGAGCGCCGCTTCCTAGAGGAGCACTACCGGGAAAAAGAAGCCAAGATGGCCGAGTCGCTCCAGGAGCGCAACAAGGCCGTGCTCGCGCACCACGAGAAGCAGGAAGCCGACCTGGTCGCGAAATATCAGGCCCTGCAAGATCAGCTTGTTCTGAAAGAAAAGGACGTCTGGAAGCAGCAGCAGAAGCGCATCGAGGACATCCTCGCAAAGAGCCGCGCCGAGCTGGCTTCGCAGCGCTCCGAGCTGGAGGCCGAGTACGGCAAGCGTGACGCCGCGCTCAACGAGCGTCTGCGCGAGATGGAGGGCGGCTACCAGAAGAAGGAGGAGGAGATTTTCCGCCGCCAGCAGGAGCTGCAGGACCACTATCGCGTCAAGGAAGAGGAGCTCGGAAAGCGCTTTCTGCAGATGCAGACGGAGTGGACCGAGCGCGAGAAGCAGCAGTGGGAGGCTCATCAGGTCAAGCTACGGGACAGCCTCGCTTCCAGCCGCCAGCGGCTCGAGGACGAGCGCGCCGAGCTCGAGGCGCGGTATCGCGTTAAGGAAGAGGAGCTCGCCGCCGGGCGCGTCGCCGACGCGCAGGCCGCCGAAAAGGCGCGCGCCGAGCTCGAGGGCGAGCTCGCGCGTCGCCAGGCCGAGATCGACGCGTCGTTTTCCGGCCGCTGGGCCGAGCGCGAGCGCCGTCTGCAGCAGGAGCATCGCGATTCCCTCGAGCGCGCCCGGACCGAGTTCGGCGAGCAGCTCGCGGCGGAGCGGCGCGCCACGGAGGCGGCCGCGTCCAAGCGCGACGAGGAGCAGTCGCTCTCCTTCATGGCCCGCGAAAGCGAGATGCGCCGCTCGCTTGCCGCCGAGCAGGCGCGCTGGAAGAAGGCGCACGACGAATCCGCGGAGGCTCTGAGCCAGGAGCTCCTGGCGAAGGCGCTCAAGGAAGAGGCCCAGAGCCAAGCGCAGCACGAGCAAAAGC
>Ga0163144_10004838_pt1 | contig 30178 bp, 28 predicted proteins | sample OliLak19BULKMAT1_FD_123175 | JGI IMG/M metagenome (GOLD analysis project Ga0163144, IMG submission 123175) | Freshwater microbial mat bacterial communities from Lake Vanda, McMurdo Dry Valleys, Antarctica - Oligotrophic Lake LV.19.BULKMAT1 | ecosystem: Environmental > Aquatic > Freshwater >...
CGTTCCGGGATGATGCGAGCACGCGGCGGGAGTTCTTGGCGCTCATCGGCCGGCCGATGTAGCGCGCAGCGCGGCCTCGATCGAAGCGAACGCCACGCGGCGATGCACGAGCACGCCAGCGTCCATCACCTCGCCGTCATCCGGTGCGAAGATCGCTGCGGGGCCCGGCGCGTGCGTCGGCGGCCAGCGCAGGCGTCCGTCGATGCGTGCCTGGGCGCGCGCAACCTCGCGCTGCGGATCTGCGACGACGACAGCACACACCAGCGTCGCGCGGACAGTCGCGCCGACGATCGCACCGGTCGTCGTCACGAGCTCGAGCAGCGCCGCATCCCAACCTCCGTGCTCCGCGACCCACCTCGCCGTCTGCACACCCGGCGCCCCACCCAGCGCATCGATCTCGATCCCCGTGTCGTCCGCGATCGCGAGCTCGCCCGTCGACCGTGCCGCCGCGATCGCCTTGATCGCGGCGTTGTCGAGATACGTCGCGCCGGTCTCGTCCGGTGCAACCAGGCCGAGCTCGTCCGCGCTGCGCAGCGCGAACGGCAACGGCGCCAACAGGCGCCGCCACTCGTCGAGCTTGCCGGGATTCGCGGTCGCGATGACCAGCTCGGTCATCCGCGGATGCACGCGGTGATGCGCGAGTAGTTGCCGTCGTCGATGTTGTTCCAGAACGTGCAGTTGTCCGGCTCCACGCAGCCGAGGCACGGACCGACGAAGTAGTTGTTCGCGCCGTTGGAGAAGTGCCAGGCGTTGTCGAAACCCTCGCAACCCATCGGGTCGGAGCAGCACAGCGGGGCCCCACCGCACATCGTCGAGTAGCCCTGGACCGCGCGGTACATCGTCGAGACGTCCTCGCAGTACCCATCCATCAACCAGTTGTCGTACGTGATCGGCTCCCAGCCGAAGCACGAGTCGCACGCGGTCGCCGAGCTCGCGCCATCGGCACATGAGAAGCGGATGCAGCGTCCGCCGTCGGTGATGCACCCGCTGTCGCCCCAGCAATCGTTGCCGCAATCCGCGTAGCAGCTGTTGTCGCAGAAGTCGTCGGGGATCTGGTTGCCGTCGTCGCAGATCTCGCCCGCCGCGAAGTTCGAGTTGCCGTCGCCGCAGAACGCCGGCGTACAGTCGTCGTCGCAGGCGATCGACTCGCCTCCGTCGTCGCACTCCTCACCGGCGGTCGCGTTGATCTGGCCATCGCCGCAATCGGCGTTGGTGCAGTCCGCGTTGCAATTCGCCGACTCACCTTGGTCGTCGCACTGTTCTTGTGGCGGGCTCACCACGCCGTCGCCGCACAGCGCGTCCTGGCAGTTCGCGTCGCATGTCGGGCTGCCGTCGGGTCCGTCGTCGCACTCCTCGCCAGCGGTCGCGTTGATGATGCTGTCGCCGCAGTCGGTGTCGGTACAGTTCGCGTTGCACGTCGTCGACTCGCCGGCGTCGTCGCAGTCTTCGCCGCCCTTTTCGTTGACGACGCCGTCGCCACACGACGCCGAGGTGCAGTCGCCATTGCAGTTCAGCGTCGCCATACCGTCGTCGCACATCTCGCCGGCCGCGCTGTTCACGACCATGTCACCGCACATCGACAGCGAGCAGTCGTTGTTGCAGAGCACGGTCTCGCCGGCGTCGCCGGGATCGCAGTACTCACCCGCGGGAAAATTCTCGTAGCCGTCGCCGCACTCGACCGCCGTGCAGTCGCCGTCGCAGTCCAGATCGGAGCCGCCGTTGTCGCACTCCTCACCCTCGTCGATCACGTTGTTGCCGCACTCCGCGGGGGCTCCCGTGGAGCTCTCCGAAGAGTCGGCGACCGTCGGATCCGTCATCGTCGTCGTGAGCGTCGTCGACGGATCCGTCGTGACGTCGCTCGTCGAAGACTCGCTGCTCGTCGCCGTCGGAGCCGTCGTCGTCGCGGGATCCGTCAGGCTCGTCGGAGCCGTCGTCGCCGTGTCCGGCGACGTCGACGGACAGGCGGGGAGCCACGGCAGGACCAATGCGAGTCCGATCAGGCGGGAGGTCTTCATTATCACCAGGCTATCACCGCCTCATTCCCGAATGCAGGCCGTGATGCGCGTGTACTGCCCGTCGTCGATGTTCGCACGTTTGTCGAAGCGCGGGCGTTGTCCCCGCCGCCGCAGCCGGCCGGGTCGTCGCAGCACCAACGGCGTCCATCGGCTGCCAGCCGCAGCATGAGTCGCACACGATCTCGTTGCCGCAGCGCGCGAAGCGCTGATCTGGCCACTGATCTGGTCACTTATCTGGTCACTGATCTGGTCACTGATCTGGTCACTGATCTGGTATCAGGACGCGGCCCGCTCAGCCGCGGATGCACGCAGTGATGCGCGTGTAGTTGCCGTCGTCGATGTTGTTCCAGTACGTGCAGTCGTCGACACCCACACAGCCGAGACACGGACCGACGTAGTAGTTGTTCATGCCGTTGTGGAAGTGCCACGCATTGTCGCCGCCACCGCAACCCGCGGGATCCGAGCAGCACAGCGGCGCAGCGCCGCACAGCGTCGCGTAGTCCTGCACGAGGCGATACGTCGCCGAGATGTCCGTCGGCACACGAAAACGAATGCAGCGTCCGCCATCGGTCAGGCAGCCTTCGTCGCTGAAGCAGTCGCCGTCATCGCATTGCTCACCGGCGGCCATGTTGACCACCGTGTCGCCGCACATCGCGAGCGAGCAGTCGCCGTTGCACAGCGCCGTCTCGCCCTCCGCACCGGGATCGCAGTACTCGCCAGCCGGGAAGTTCTCGTAGCCGTCGCCGCACGCGACCAAGGTGCAATCGCCGTCGCACTCGAGGTCGGAGCCGCCGTTGTCGCACTGCTCACCCTCCTCGACGACGTTGTGTCGCGGGCGAGAAGCAGGCAGGGATCCACCCGAGCGCGGCACCGAGGAAAACCAAGCGAGGCTTCTTCGTCATGGATTCGAAGCTACCACCACCGCAAGCGGTGCGGCTTGCCCCCCTGCAACCTCTCGGGCAACTTCGACACACCTTCGCGCTCGCCCATGATCCCACCTGGTGGGCCAATGTCTCACGTCGGTTCACCGGCTGCCGATCCGCCTTCGCCCGGCATTGCGTACCATCTCGCTCCATGCGGCTCGCCACCTCACTCGCGTCGATCGCCTGCGCCGCGATCATCCTGCTCACGTCCGCGACCGGATCCGCGCACGACTACTGGATGATGCCCGACCGCTTCGAGTACCGCGTCGGCGACACGATGCGGCTCGATCTCTGGCTCGGCCAGGAGATGACCGGCGAGGAGAGTAAGCCGTGGCAGCCGAAGCGGACCAAGAGCTTCTCACTCGTCTCGACCACCCGCACCGTCGATCTCCGACCGCACGCGACCGACGGCGAGTCGCCGGTCCTCACCGACGTCGTGCTCGAGACCGAAGGGCCCGTGCTGGTCGCGATGGAGCGACGCTGGACCGACATCACGCTGGGGTCCGCGAAGTTCGAGGACTACCTGAAACACGAAGGCCTCGCCCACATGATCGCGGTCCGCGAAAAGCGCGGGCCGAAGGCGCAAGAGCGCGAGTGCTACACCCGCGCGCTGAAGTCGCTCGTCCAGGTCGGCGACGCGCAAGGTAAGGTGCACGCGAAGGTCCTCGGTCATCTGATCGAGATCGTGCTGATCGACGATCCCGCGCGGCTCGACGCGGGCGCTCGCCAGCGGGCGCGGCTCCTGTTCAAAGGCAACCCACTCGCGGGTGCCCGCATCGTCGCGCACGTGCGCACCACCAGCGGTGAGGTCGCCACGAGGGCCGCCGTCACCGACACCAAGGGTGAGGTCGGCTTCGACGCTGCCGCAGGTACGTGGCTGCTTCGCACGGTGCACATGACGCCGTGCGAAGGCTGCGACTACGCGGAGTGGGAGAGCTACTGGACGTCGTTCACGTTCGCGATCGACTGATCGGCGGGCGGCGAAGGCGAACCACCCGCTCGCGCGTGCTCGTATCCTGGATCAGAACTCGCAGTGACCTTCGCCGTCGATGTGCCCGAGCGTCGAGGTCTGCGCCGTCATGAAGTCCCACAGGTTCGTGATGTCGCGGCTACCGACCTGGTAGCGCGCCTCGGCGGTGATGTCGCGTGCGAGCAGCTCGTCCGACGTGACGGTACCGTCCATGTCCGCGTCCGACGCGGCCACGATATCGAACGACACGTTCGGCTCCGGCGAGTCGAGATCATCGTAAAAGACGTGGTCGGAGTGGATCGTGATCACCGTCGTCGCGTCCGCGCCGTTCGGTACCGACTCGACGACCTCGCACTGCGAGTACTCGGTCGTGCTGTCGAAGCCCCACGCGAAAGCGATGCTCGCACCGTCCTTCGCGGCACTGCCTTCGACGAACACCGACCAGCCGTTGTCCGCCATCATCGCAGCGTCGGCGTCCGCCGCATTGCCACCGTCGGCTGCCCCGCCGGGCGCGATGCGGTACTCGAGCGCCTGCGCGCCCTCGGGCACGACGAGCTCGGTCACCTCGTGGCCTTCGCCGTCGGAGCCCGGCACGAGGTCGAACGCGTAGCGTTCGCCGTCCTTCACGGCGTGCGCCGCGATGTCGTCGACCACGACGATGAAACGCGTGAACGTGACGGCCCAGCCGTCGCTGAACACGTCGGCGGGGATCCCTTCTTCGATGAACGCCTCGCCGTAGATGCGGGTGAGCAGTGTGCCTTCGCCTTCTTCGGAGCAGGCCGTGACGAGCGCGAGCGCTGCAGGAAAAAAAATGGTCTGGATCTTCATCGGATACTCACTCGGTATTGGTCGTGGACTTGGAGCTGGCGAACCAGCAGGTTGTAGGGGGCCTCGCCGGCCACGAGCTCGACGTCGCCATCGGCGTCGGTGTCGGCGGCAGCAAAATCGATCCCGTCCAATGCGGTGTCGGGCTCGAACGGATCGAGCATGAGGACCTGCAGGCCGAGCGTGACGTCGGTCGACGCGTCGACCTCGAAGTCGGTCTGCGCTTCGGTGACTTCCTCGCTGATCGGGAGGCCGACGACACGCTTGCCGTCCTCCTCGTCGACGAAGCCATGGAACGTGAAGGACGTGCCGTCCTTGGTCGCGGTGCCTTCGATCTGTATCGTGTGGCCGATGATCGGATCACCAGCCTCGAGGCCGTCATCCGCCGTCGCGCGCGTGAACACGAAGTTCGCGCCCGCGTACGAACCGCCGAGCAAGATGGCCTCGCCGAGCGACGCACCATCGTCGAGCCAGTCGACGACGAAGCGCCCCTGCATCTCGCCGGTGACCTCGCCGCCCGCGTAGTGACCGGGGTGGGCGTAGGCGGTCGGCACGACGAGGTCGTGCAGCCCCTGGCCGACGCGGCGGATCAAGGATGCGTGCATCTCTCCGCCGGTCGTGAACTCGACGTTGTCGAACGCGACCCGGAGCTTGGTGATCTGGATGTGATAGCCGAGGTCGCTGTCGAACTCGACGATGCCGTCGCTGTCGACGACGACGGGTAAGGTGACGCGCGGCGCCTGCTCGCTGTCGCAAGCAAGGACCGACGTCACCACGAGGGCGAGCGCACCGAGAGGCGCACGCCGAAACATGGTGGGCATGGGAAGACTCCGTGAAAGGTGACTGGTGGGTAACGACGCTGCACACTCGCGAACGCACGTCGAAGACGTGAGCACGAGGTGCAGGGCCGTGGACCACACGCCCTGACCGGACCGTCGCCACGAAGGGAGAAGACGCTGTCCTTCGCACACGCGATTCGATGCGATCAGGCCGTGCAGTCCACGGCGCGGCACGTGGCCGCGAGCACCGGCGGACCACGAGCGCGTGCGACCAAGGGCACGCGCGACCACGGTCTGTCGGTGAGCGGACGTAGCCGCGCCAGGACCACTACCGGTGCCTGTGCGATCGAAGGTTGAGCGAGTGGAGGCTGCGCGATCGCGACGCCGCGATGCAGTAGATCGTGATCGCCGTGCGCCGGATCCAGACGCGACGCAGTGGAGACGAGTCTGGCATCATCCGCCGCGGCGTGAACCGCGATTTGCGTGAATTCGGGCTCGTGGACCGGGGATTCGTGCGAATCCGCGATGGGGTGCTCGTCGTGATGCGCGTGCCCGATCTCGGCTTCGTGCGTGTGGCCGTGGTCCGCGTGCTCGGCGTGATGATCGCGATCGTGATCGTCGTGCGCGACGGCGCCACCGTGGGTGTGCAGCGCGATGTGATCGTGCAGACCGAGATGCAGGTTCGGCGCGAGCTCGAAGCCGAGGACCCACAGCGCGATCGCAAACCACGCCATCACGTGGCGGGTGCGGTCGATCGAGCTGCGCGAAGTGGACACGGGCGGCGAAAGTATAGCCTGCGGGTCGGTCGACCCGCCACGGCAACGTCGAGTACGCGGCGCGCGGCGTGCCGGATCGATCCGCGCCGGTCCGCTCGATCCCGCAGGTCGCGTCCGAGCGTACCGAGGAGGACTCCCTGGTGATCCGAGCACTCCTCTCGCGACGACAGCAGGTCGTCGCCCGCACGGGTTCCGCGGCCGTGCTCGCGACCGTTCTCGGCACCGCCGCGCCGGCGATCGCGTCGCCGTTCGCGGTCGTGCATCCGATCGAGCCGCCTGCGACCGACGACGACGACGACGACGACGGCGCGGTGCGCACGGTGAAGGTCCGCACGCGCAGCGACGGACTCACGGCGTCGGGCCGGCGCATCGGTTCGGATCAGATCGCGACGGCGCCCAAGCGCAGCGCCGAAGATCTGCTCCGCATGGTCCCGGGCCTGCTCATCGTGCAGCACGGCAACCAGGGCAAGGGCTACCAGTTCTACGTCCGCGGCTTCGATGCGGTGCACGGCTCCGACATCGAGTTCGAGGTCGGCGACGTCCCGATCAACGAGCCGTCGAACGTGCACGCGCACGGCTACCTCGATCTCGCGTGGATCATCCCCGAGACGGTGAAGCAGATCGACGCGCACAAGGGCGCGTTCCGCCTCGACCAGGGCAACTTCGCGACCGCAGCGAGCATCCGCTACGAGCTCGGCGTGCCGAAGAAACTACGTGGCACGCGCGTGTCGTACGAGATCGGCACGACGCAGCGGCACCGCGTCGCGGTCGTGCACGCACCGAAGTCCCGCGGTGAAGAGACGTTCATCGCGGCGGAGGCGATGTACGACGAGGGTTACGGCACCAATCGCCAGGCGCGTCGTCTGTCGGCGATGGGTCAGGTGCGGCTCTGGGAACGCGAAGGCTGGGGCCTCGATGCGCTCGGCACCGCGTATGGTGCCGACTTCGGATTGCCGGGCACGACGCGACTCGACGAACTGAGCTCGGGGCGGGTGGAGTTCTACGACGCGTACACGACCGACACGACCGGCAAGTCGCAGCGATCGATCGCTGCGCTGCGCTTCGGCGGGACCGATGGCGACAACCGACTCTCGACGACGCTGTGGGCGCAAGGCCGGCGACTGGGGCTCGACGAGAACTACACCGGCGCGCTGCTCGATCCGGTGCGTGGCGATCGGCATCGCCAGCACCAGGACGCGGCTGCGCTCGGCGTGTCGCTCGACTACGAGCGCCAGCTCTCCGATGCGGCGGCGCTGCGGATCATCGGCTCGTGGCGCGGTGATGCGATCGAGCAGGGGCAGGACGAGGTGCTCGACAGCGGCGCGATCTGGGCGAAGTCCCGCGACCTCGTCATCATGCAGCAGACGTTCGGCATCGCGCCGGGGCTGCGCATCACGCCGCGCAAGTGGTTCCTGCTCGACGCGGGGCTGCGCTTCGACGCGTTCAACGGTCGCGTGCGCGACCGACTGCAACCGGTCGGGCGGCAGGAGTACTCGGGCACGTTGGTGCAGCTGTCGCCGCGGGTGAGCACGCGGTTCTCGATCCGCGACCGCTGGCAGCTCTTCGCGGCGTACGGTCGAGGCTTTCGCACGCCGGAGGCGCGCGCGTTCACGCTTCCGACAGCGACACCGGAGAACGTCGACCTCGACGTCTATGCCGGCGGCAAGCCGTTGATGACGACGACGGAGAATGTCGAGATCGGCGCCCGCTTCCAGCCGAACGAGCTGTTCGACGTCGGCGCAGCGATGTTCGGGATCTGGATCGGCCGCGAGTCGCTGTTCGATCACGTGTCGGGCTTCAACATCGAGCTCGGTGGCACGCGACGGCTCGGCGTCGAGGGCGACGTGCAGATCCATCCGACGAAGTGGCTGGATCTCGGCGTGGACGTCACGGCGGTGCGCGGGAGGTTCGTCGACAGCGACGGACCGATCCCGGGCGCGCCGCCGCTGTTCGTGCAGATCCAAGGCGCGCTCAATCACCCGAAGGGATATCGCGCCGGTGTGCGGTGGTTCGTGCTCGGACCGCGACCGCTGGCCTACGGCGCGAAGGCGGGCGCAGCGACGGTCATGGACGTGTCGGTCGGCTATCGGATGAAGTGGCTGCAGCTCGATCTGTCGATCGACAACGTGTTCGGCGCGCGGTGGCGCGAGGGCGAGTACAACTTCGCGAGCTGGTGGGATCGCAGCGAGCGACCGAGCCAGATCCCGGCGGTGCACTACGTCGCGGGGCCGCCGACGATGGCGCGGCTCAGCGCAACGGTGTTCTGGTGAGGGTCAATCCCCGCGCGGGACCGCTCTTCATCTCGCCTTCAGGCGCCGGCGATACAACCGAGATCATGGCACCCCGCGAGCTCGTGCCGATCATCGCCTTCCTGGTCGCAACGCTGCTCGGAGGGTGCTTCGCCGAGGCGCCGATGAGCGAGGCCAACACCATCGCTGCCACCGACGACGGCGCCTGCCAGGCCATCGAGGAGCCGGATGGGACCGAGTGCCCTGCGATCTGCAACGGCGGCTGCGTCGAGAACGAGTGTCAGATCGTGTGCGACGACGCCAATCCGTGCAGCGCGACGGAGCTCGCGTGCCCGCCCGACTTCGCCTGTGACGTCGACTGCGCGGGCACCAACGTCTGCGAAGCGTCGGTGTTCACGTGCCCGAACGACTACGCGTGCTCGCTCTCCTGCGAAGGCGAGAGCGCCTGCGCGACGGCGCAGCTCGAGTGTGGCTTCTCGGAGTGCGCGATCGAGTGCGGCGCCGACGAGACCGCATGTGCGGGCACTATCGTGCGCTGCAGCGGCGCGGCATGCTTGGCGGAGTGCGCGTCGGATGTCGCGCCGACCCTCGACGGGTGCGACGGCGCGTGCAGCTGCACGGAGTGTTGAGCCGGCTGCGGCGTGGCGACCTCGATGCGTACTGGGCTCATCGCTTGCACCGCGAGTACAACCTCAACGCGATCTGCGCCGAGTCGCGATCACGCGCGAGGAAACGCGCGCATGCACTGATCGAGCAGCCACGGCAGCTCGCCCGCATCCTCACCCACGAGGAGCGTCACACACGTCGCCGCGGCCGCCGAAGTCATCGCCTCGCACGACGCGAGATCCGCGACACGCGTCGCGGCGAGGCGCTCCACCTGCGCGGTCCCATCCACCTCGGTGCGGCGGTACATCGCGACCGCCGCATCGAGCATGCCCGTACACGCATCACGCACCGCCGGGAACGAGGCCGGCATGCGCGGCGCGACGTCGTCGTGCAGCCGGCGCGCGAGCCCCTCGTAGTCGGGCTGCTCGTCGGCGCCGCGCGACGGATTGCCGACGCGTAAGACACGATCGTCGCGTGCGTCGCCGGTGGGGCGATCCGGCACGTTGCCCTCGCCCGTTCGCGGACAGCCGAGCTCAACGCCGAGACCCAGAACCGCGACGATCGCGACGGTCGGGCCCTGGAGCGCGCGCGACATCGCCGGTACCATAGCCCATGCCCTCGCGCTCGCGCACCTTGCTCTCGATCGCCGCGGTGCTCTCGTTCTCGACACCCGCGCTCGCGGCACCGACCGAGCCGGGCAGCCTGACCAATCCGCTGTTCGCCGCGTCGACGTGCATGAACTGCCACACGTACGGCAACATCGAGCCGCACGAGAACGCTCCTTTTTACGCGCCATGGATCACGTGGCAGGGTTCGATGATGGCGAACGCGGCGCGCGACCCGGTCTTCTGGGCCGGCGTCGCGATCGCGAGCCAGGACGAGCCCGGCGGCACGATCGACTGCGTGCGCTGTCATGCACCGCGCGCGTTCCTCGAGGGCCGCGGCAACGCGATCGCGATGGACGAGCTGCAGCCGAACGACCTCGCTGGCGTCGACTGCGAGCTGTGCCATCGATCGATGGAGGACGTCGGCGTGCCCGCCGGCAACGCGCTGTACACGATCGACGACACGGTTGTCGGTGATCAGGTGCCGCGGCGCGGTCCGTTCGACTACGCGGATGGCGTCGGTCAGCCGCCGCATCCGTTCATCGCGGATCCGTACACCGGCAGCTCGCGGCTGTGCGGCACGTGTCACGACGTGACGACGCCGCGCGAGCGCGTCGACGACGACGGCGTCGGCATGGGCATCGACTTCGGCGAGCAGCGCACGTACAGCGAGTGGCTCGGCAGCAGCTTCGCGCAGCAAGGCGACGACTTCCGCAGCTGTCAGGACTGCCACATGCCCGAGGTCACCGACATGCCCGGCTGCATGGAGAACGCGAACGCGGGCAACGTGCACCCGACCGGATCGCGGCGCCACGATCTCGTCGGCGCGAACCGCTTCATGCTGTCGCTGCTGCAGGGTCTCTACGGTGAGATGGGCACGAACGAGGTCGACGACTTCTTCTACGAGATATCGATCGCGAGCACCGACGCGTTGCTCGCGACCGCGGCGACGCTCGAGGTGACCGCGCCGGCCGAGGTCGATCTCGGCGCGGGTCTCGACGGCATCGAGGTGGTCGTCACCAATCAGACCGGCCACAAGCTACCGACGGGTTACTCCGAGGGCCGCGTCATGTGGATCCAGATGATCGCGCGCTACGACGGCAACGTCGTGTGGAGCTCCGGCGCGTGGACGCAGGGCACCGGCTACGAAGAGGACCCGCAGCTTCGCACGTATCGCGCGACGGCCGAGGACTACGCCGACGGCACCGTGTTCCACCTGCTGCGCAACAACCACTGGGTCGAGGACACGCGCATTCCGCCCGCGGGCCTGCGACCCGACGTGCAGACCGATCCCGTCGGCGGTCGCTACACGCTGCAAGACGACGGCACGTGGCCGAGCTTCGACACCGTGCAGTATGTGTTCGGCGGCAGTCCCGACATCGTCGATGCGACGCCGGCCGACATCGAGGACGACGTGCTCACGCTCGAGACCCAGCTGCTCTACGTGATCAACACGCCCGAGTACGTGCAGTTCCTCGCCGACGACAACACCATCAACGACGCCGGCGACGAGGTGCTCACGCTCTTCGAGGATGCCGGTGGCGCGGTGCCGGTCGTGCTCGCGTCGCAGACGGTCGAGATTCCGATCGTCGGCTTCGGCGGCGCGGCGGAGACGAGCAGCTCCGGTGGATCGGGCACGACCGCACCGGCCGACACGAGCACCGGCAACACGACCGACAACGCCGACACGACGGTCACGACCGCGGCGACCGATGCAGAATCGAGCACCTCGGGCCCGGCCGCCGACGACAGTGGTACGGGGGGTTGCGGCTGTGACACGTCGCGATCCGCTGGAGCATGGTGGCTGGTCGGTGTGATCGGACTCGCGCGGCGCCGCCGGCGGCGATGACTTGCGAGACGAGTGTGAGATCTGCATGTAGTGCCTGCGTATGCACAAACGAGTGCGTTGACCGCGTCGCGATCGGCGGCCTAGCGTCGACCGATGCGTTGGATCCCGATCGCGCTCTCGCTGCTCCCGCTGGCCTGCACCGACACCTCGGCGCCGGCCGGCGACTCCACCGGCGGCGACGCATCGAGCTCGGGCAGCGAGACCGGTGAGCCGTTGCCGCCGCTCGTCGGCGTCGCCGATCTGCACCTGCACATGTTCGCCGAGGAAGCGTTCGGCGGCGGATGGTTCCATGGCTCGTACGCGGGTGCGGGTGACGTCGCGCTCGCGCCGTGCGACGGCGGTGATCCGGGTGATCACGGCCGCTTCCGCGACGAGCTCGCGCCGCTGCTCGGCACCTGCGAAGGCATGCCGATCGAGGAGGTCGCGCAGCTGGTGCCGCTCGTCGCTGCGATCGTCGACGGCGGTGGCGGGCTCATCGGCGAGTTCGTCAGCGCAGTGCCCGGATCCGACGGCGACACCGGTGCACATGCCGATCGCAAGGGCGGCTGGCCCGAGCTCGACGGCTGGCCGCGCTGGGATGTCATCGCGCACCAACAGGTCTGGGAGGAGCAGCTGCACGAGGCGTGGCAAGCCGGCCTGCGGGTCGAGGTGATCTCGGCGGTGTCGCTCGACTGGCTGTGTCGCGCGCTGCCCGACGAGAACGTGCAGCGGCCGGAGTGCGACGAGATGGTCGACGTGACGCGACAGCTCGAGCTCGCGAACGAGTTCGATGCGGCGCACGACTGGGTCGAGATCGCGAGGACGCCGCAGGATGCGCGACGCATCGTCGGCGAAGGCAACCTCGCGTTCATCCTCAGCGTCGAGGCATCACACCTGATGAAGGACGGTGACTGGCGCCCGCAGCTCGACGCGCTCTTCGACCTCGGCGTGCGCACGCTGCAGATCGCCCACCAGGTCGACAGCCGCTTCGCCGGCGCCGCGCCGCACAACACGATCTTCCACGTCGCGCAGTACGCCGAGAACTGCCACATCGACACCGACTGCGGGCTGACGACGAGCGACGTCACGCTCGGCTTCGACGTCGATGCGGACTGTCGCAACACCCTCGGGCTGACCGCCGACGGCCAAGCACTCGTGCGCGCGATGTTCGATCGCGGCATGCTCGTCGACGCGGCGCATCTGTCGGAGCAGAGCGTCCGCGACCTGCACGCGATCGCGGTCGAGTACGACTACTATCCTTTGTACATCTCGCACGGCCACTTCCGCGAGATCATGGTCGAGGACAAGCAGGCCGAGGAGAAGACGACGCCGGCGTGGGCGATCGAGATGCTGCGCGAGACCGGCGGCATGTTCGGGCTGCGCACGGCGCACGAAGAGGTCGACACGTACGAGCCATCGGCGGTCGACAACTCGTGCCACGGCTCGAGTCGATCGTTCGCGCAGGCATACGATTACGGGCGCATGGGTCTGCACGTCGCGATTGGGCTCGGCTCGGATCTCAACGGGTTCATCCAGCAGACGCGGCCGCGGTTCGGGCCCGACGCGTGCTCGGCTTCGTTTCCGATCGAGGCGCAGTGCCAGGCAAAGGCGGAGCGCGAAGGCGGTCCCGCGGCGCTCGGGCGGGCGTTCGACGAGATCGGCCTCGGGCATGCGGGGACGATCGTTGATCTGCTCGACGATCTCGATCGGATCGGCACCGATGCGACGCCGCTGCGCAGCTCGGCGGACGACTTCGTGCGCATGTGGGAGCGCGCCGTCGGCGAGCGCGTGGGTGCGGTGCCGCTCGATGTGACTGCGGATCTCGCAGGGATCGTCGAGTCGCCGTCGCACTACCAGCGACTCGGCGACTATCCCGAGGAGTGCGGCGAGCCGTACTGCCCGGGTGGGCTGCTCGCGGGCGAGCGCTGTAGGTTCGCGGCGGAGTGTGAGAGCGGAGTGTGTGCGGGTGCGGGCGAGTGCGGCGAGCCGCAGGGCACGTGCGAGTGAGGTTGCGGCGAACCCCTTTCACGCCAGGCTTGACTGCGGACTCCAGATGGCGCTCGATCGAAGTGGAGGAACGCGGATGCGCCTGCAAACGTCTGTGCTCGCTGTGTTGGGGTTGGCCGCCGGCTGCGCGGAAGCGGAGCACCACTACGAGCTAGTCGACAGCCTCGGCGTGCGATTCGCGATCGAGACGCACGGTGCCGATTACGACTGGATCTACCCCGACGAGCCACCGTTGCCGTGCCCCTCGAGAGCCGCGATCTGGGGAGGATCGTGGAATCGGATGATCGAGCTGTGCACGGCGTGCGCCACCGACGGAGGGTACTCGACGGCCCCGCTCGGCGACTGCCGTCCGACCGTGTGCGCGGTCGATGACGACTGCCCGCAGTTCGGCGAGTGGTCGTTCGTATGCGCCGGGGGCGTGTGCCAGGACGACGAGCTTGCAGCCGAGCCGACAATCGCCGAGGGCGACGCGACCTCGCTCTGCGCAGCCGACGTTGCGCGAGCGAAGCCGCTCATCACCAGCGAGGTGCCCGAGCTCGCCGCGCGGCTCGAGGCGCTGAGCTGCGACGACAAGCTTCGGACCTGCGAGCTGCCGTTGCCGGAAGGGTGCCTGCAGCCGATCGCGTTCTGATCGATGCCCGTCGCGGGCTCGATCCGTCCCCGAGCCGCCGCCGCTGCGCATTCCCGATGCGCAGGTGGTCCGGCTGCTGCGCGAGCTCGACTACTCGCGTGGATCGCCGGCGTTCACGATGCTGCAGCTCGGCGGTGCCGGCATGCCGCGGCGCTACGCGACGTACGTGCCGCAGTTCACCGAGATGCACCGTATGACGTCGATCGCGGCGTTCGTCGTCGCGATCGGGGCGGTGCTCCTCGTCGCGGCATTCGTCGCGGGACGGCGCGTCGACGCATCGTGATCGCTACGGCGCCGTGAACAGTCTTCGTGTTGGTCCCCGGCTCCGCCCGCTCACGTCGCGCCTCCCGGCTTTGTGCCGCTCCCCGACGAGGACGATTGCCGAGCATCGAGATCCCCGCGCACACTCGTCGGCGTGGACGTCAGGAACGACGAGCCGAGCGGATTCGACGACGCGCTGCGGCTCGAAGCGAGGGACATCACCGAGGGTCGCATCGCCTTGGGGCTCCCGTCGAACGAGCCCACCCAGACCCGCACCGCCATCCACGAGCTGGCCGACGAGCCGTGGGTCACGTACACGTCGTCCGATCGGGCCGGCCTCGCGCTGTCGGGCGGCGGCATCCGCAGCGCATCGTTCACGCTCGGTCTGCTCCAAGCGCTCGCCGAGCGCGGCGTGCTCCCGCTGTTCGACTACCTCTCGACGGTGTCGGGCGGCGGCTACACGGGTGGATTCTGGACGAGCTGGCTGCGCGCGAACGGGCGCACGCAGCTCTTCCCTGTCGCAGGCAGCGGCGCCGCATCGCACGAGCACCCCGCGATCCGACACCTGCGCGAGTTCAGTCGCTTCCTCGCGCCGCGCACTGGCCTCGGCTACATCGACCTGTGGGAAGCCTTGCTCGCGCTGCTCGCGGGCATGGTGCCGACATTGATGTTCGCGACGCTGCTGTTCGCGACCGGCGTCGTCGTGTGGCGATTGATCGTCGACTACGTCATGTGGATGGCGCTGCAGCCGTGGGTGCTGCCGCCGATCGTGTTCGCCGTGTACGTCGTGCTCGCGGCGCTGATGGAGAACCGCTGGCAGTCGGTTCGCATCGTGCCTCCGCGTCCGCCCGACGGCACCGTCGTGATCGGCTCGGCGCTCATCACCGCCAGCGTCCTCGCGGGCGTCACCGCGTTCGCCGTGCACCCCGACAGCCCGGTGTGGTTCGGCGACGCGCTCGCGCCGAACGGTCCCGCGCGCCTGATCCGCTGGCGGCTCGAGACTCGCTATCCAGTCACGGGCCTCGACTGGATCCGCGGCTACCTGCTCCCCGCTGGGTTCGCGATCGGAGCGGCCGGCGTGTGGGCGGTTCGCTGGCTCGGACCGTGGTGGATCGGTTGGAAAGGTCTGGGCAGTCCCGACAAAGCGATGCGACGACGCGACGATCCGGCCGCACTCGGGCGTGCGCTCGAGCGCGCGAGTGCCCGCCTGTTGTTCTTCTCGCTCGTCGCACTCGCGTTCGCGATGATCTCGCACCTGTCGGTCTTCCTCGGCGAGACGCTGCCGGCGCTCATCGACAGCAACAGCAAGGGCGTCACCGGATTGCTCGAGTCCATCGGCATCACGGGCGGGCTCACGGCGATCGCATCCGCGGCGTTCGGCGGCTTTCGCAGCATGCTGCAGCCCTCGCGCACCGATGATGCGGCGGGACTGCTCGCGCGCCTCCGGCCGGTGCTGCCGCAGCTCGCCGCTGGCGCGACCGTTCTCCTGTACCTGACCACGGTCACTATCATCTGCCGCGCCATCGATCTGAGCCTGCGGGACTCGGGGAGCTCCGCTTGGTCGTGGCTGCTCGCCCCAGCCATCGTCGCGCTGCTCGGCGGGCCCGATCATCGCGGCACGGGTCTGCACGAGTTCTATCGCCGTAGGATCTCGCGCGCATTCGTGCAGCACGCGGGCGACGAATGCCCGCCGGATTGCGATCGCCTCACGCCGTGCGCGCCGAAGCTCACGCGACCCGTTCACCTCATCTGCTGCGCAGCGAACGGCGTCGCCGACGATCCGCTGCACACGCTGTATCGCGGGGCCCGTAGCGCAGTGCTCTCGCCGCACGGCCTGCTCATGGGCAACCGCCGCATGCCGAGCGACATTCGCCTCTCGGATGCGCTCACCGCATCGGCGGCGGCGTTCAACTCGCAGATGGGTGGTTACTCGCTGCGACTCGGTGCTGCCGTCTCGATCCTCATGACGGCGCTGAACCTGCGACTCGGCCTGTGGCTACCGACGAGTCGCGCCACGACGCCCCTGTCGATCGGTGGCGTGCGTCTACTCGTCGAGATGTTCGGCGGCACGCGATCCGATCACTCGTGGGTGCATCTGTCCGACGGCGGCCACTTCGACAACTCCGCCGCGTACGAGCTCGTGCGACGGCACTGCCGCTACATCGTCGTCGCCGATTGTGGCGCGGATCCGAAGGTGCGTTTCGACGACGTCAGCGAGCTCATCCGCCGTGTTCGCGAGGACTTCGGCGTCGAGATCGAGATCGACGTATCGCCGCTGCGGCCCGACGCGAGCGGCTACTCGCGCCAGCACGTCGCGGTCGGCAGCATCTTCTACGGTGGGCGCGGCACGTCGGACGTCGGCACGCTGATCGTCGTGAAGCCGACGCTCACCGGCGACGAGCCGCCGGATGTCACGCAGTACCGCGCGCGCAACTCCAACTTCCCCCACGAGAGCACGGGCGATCAGTTCTTCGACGGGCCACAGTGGGAATCCTATCGCCGCCTCGGCGAGCACATCGGACGCACGGTGTTCGAGTACGTCACCAACCTGTCGCCCAATCAGCTCGTCGGCGGCGAGCGAGTCTTCACCGACGCGGCGCGCCAGTGGCATCCGCTGCCGCCCGGGTTCGATGACAAGCTCATCGGCCTGTCGTTGCGATGCGCCACAATCGAACGGCAGCTGCGAACGGCGATGCCCGCGAACATCCGCGGCGAGCTCGTGCCCGAGCTCGTGCCCACGGGCACCGCGCCTGCTCCGTCCGCCGACGAGGATGCGCAGACGTTCCTGTTCTTGCTCGAGGTGGCGCAGGTGCTCGAGGACGCGTGGCTCACCTGCGGTCTCGATGCGCACAGCCAGCACCCGCTCAACGAGGGGTGGTCGGCATACATCGGCCGTTGGGTGACGATGCCGTCGTTCATGCGCATGTGGCCGCTGTTGCGTCCGCTCGCGAGCCCAGGCTTCCGCGAGTTCATCAAGCGACGGTTCGGCTTGCGCGTACGCGACGAGCACGAATCGACCGCGAAGGGGCTCGTGCATCCGTGGGGAACTGCCCGACTGCACCTCGAGACGCAGCCGGTACGCTCGCGATCGACGACGGCGGTCGAGCTCGTCTACCTGCTCACGCTGCCGGGCGTGATGGCCACGGTCGTCGAGGTCGGACGCGCCACGATCCACTATCGCGGTGAGCTCGTGTGGTGGCGTCTCGAGGATGTCGTCGTACCCGCGCGCATGAGCGGTGCGGGCGTCGTCGGTCGGTTCCTCGACGCGATCATCGAGTGGACCGAGCGCGAGAAGTTCACGTGTGCGGCCGTCTCCGTTCGCGTGAGCAAGAGCAGCTCGTTCGCGGAGTACAACCGGGCGCTCGAGCTCTATCGCGGCCGCGGGTTTCGACTCAGCCCGTCGGGCACGGTGCTGCGCCGCGAGCTCGAGCCCACTGCAGCCTTGTCGTGACGGTCAACTTCGGGGCAGTCCTCGAGCCGCTGACCGGACTGTCCTTCAGCACGGGTGTGGCGCTCGTCGAGGTGCCCGAGCGGGGCCATCGCGTCTACGAGGGACAGCTGGTGACCGGGCCCGGCGATCTGAAGCCGCGCATGCCGCAACCCCTTCAATCGCGATTGTCCGCCGGCACACCGAACGCCCATCCCTGGGGCTCCCGCGGCGTGTGGCACGAGATGCAAAACCCGACCTGGCCGGTCTCGCGCACCGTGCCGTCGGCGTCGACGCGCCCCCACCACCAGCCGCCGGATATCGACGTGGGATCGCCCTGCGCCATGATCGTGAGACCCGTCGTCGCGCCGTCCGCATCGAGGTGGGTCTTGACCAGCAGCGCATCGGCGGACCACGGTGCCGCCGAATCTGGCGCGTCGGGATCGAGCGAGAGGTAGGCGGCGAGCGAGCCGTCGTCGACCCAGACGTCGACCGTCTCGGCGAGGCCATGCTGGCTCGGCCGCGCCTCGACATTGACCTTGGTCAGCGCGGTCTCGTATCCGAGGGCGCGGGCGATCACGGCGTCCTCGTCGAACGCGGCGCCTTCGGAAGTGGCCCCCTGCGCATCGCTCGCGGCCTCGCTGCCAGGTGCGTCGTCGGAGGCGTCGCACGCGGCGACGGGCGCCCCCGCCAAGATCGAGACGCAGGGGATCAATCGTGGGTGCACGGCTCACTCCTGTGGTCGGGGGATTGCGCAGAGACCAGCACACCGGCCTCGACCAGCGCGTCCTGGGCCTGCAAGATGGCGTCGTCGGACAGCGCACCGAGCGACGCCGGCAGCGGCAGGCCACGGCGTCGCGCGAGCGCGGCCAGGCCCGCGGCGCCCAGTCGGAACGTGCCGAGGTGAGCGGTGCGGGCGTGGCGGAACACGGCCACCAGCACCGGAACTTCGGCACCTGGCGCCTCACCGCGCAGCGCCGCGACCGCGAGACGCGGGATGTCGCTGCTGTACTGCCGCACGAACAGGCGCACATCGAAGCCATCGACATCGCTCGCGGCATCAGGGGCGTGGAAGGCAATCAATCGCGTCCACTCGTAGTCGGCGAGTTCGGTCCAGACCGCAGGCACGCCGGTCTGGGTCGCGAGCCACTGCGGAAACCGTGCGGCGAACAGGTTGGGGTCGGCGCCGGTGCCGGGGTGCGCATCGGCATAGGCGGCGGCGAGCTGAACCCACCGCCCCTCGCCGCCGTCCCCATGACACACCGCGCGCACCGACGGGAATACGTCGGACAGGATCTTGTGCAGATTCCGCCGCACCAGTTCGGCGTAAAAGCCCAGCGCGGCGGTGCCGGAGGGCGAGGGCCCGAGGCGCGACTCGACCTGCGCGGCGTCGATGCGACCGGCGAGCATGGGCGCCATCGCAGCGAAGAACGCGGTCATCTCCGGCGCGATCATGCGACCTCGCGCTGCCGCGCACACGCCTGCAGGATCGCGCGGGCCTTGTCGGCCTCGTCGAGGACGCGGTCGAGCGCCGGGATTGCGGTGTCCCACTCGACGAGCGTGGGGATCGGCCCGTGCCGCGCCATCACGGCGCGGTACAGCGCCCACACCGGATCGCCCACCGCGGCGCCGTGGTTGTCGAGCAGCCGCTCGCCCTCGCGGATGTGACCCGCCAGGTGAATGTGCACGGCCCGCTCGGTCGGCAGCGCCCACAACATCTCGAGCGGATCGCAGCCATGGTTCACCGCGTTGACGTAGACGTTGTTCACGTCGAGCAGCAAGCCGCAGTCGGCCCGCTCGACGACTTCGCGGACGAAGTCGCCCTCGTCCTGCACGCTGCCGGGCATGGTCGCGTAAAACGAGATGTTCTCGACCGCGATGGGCCGCTGCAATCGGTCGCTCAGCTCGATGATCCGCGCGGCGGTGTGCCGCGCCGCGGCGGTACAAAACGGCAGCGGCAACAGGTCGTAGTAGGCGACACCGCCGATCGCCGCGTAGCACAGGTGATCGGTGTAGCGCTCGACACCGCAGTCACCCAGCACCGCGGCGAGTCCCGCGAGGTAGTCGCCATCGAAGGCATCGCCTCCCCCGGGCGAGACCGACACGCCATGGGCGGCGATGGGCCACCGCTCAGCGCAACGTCGGAGCAACGACAGCGGCGCGCCGCCGCGCCCGACGAAGTTCTCGGGGACGATCTCGAGGAAATCGAGCGGGCGTGTGCACTGCAGGATCTCGCCGTAGTGCTCGCGACGCAGCCCGATCCCCACGCCACCGATGCCTGCGTTCTGCATGGGTGCAACCTCAGGCGCTGGTGCTCGTCGGCCAGCCGCCAGCAGTGCCGGGGCAGCCCGCGGTGTTGCCGGGCTGGAGAGCGCCGGTGCTCGAGGCAGCGGCATCGTCGTGGTTGGCGTCGTCGCTCGCGCAGCAGGCGCAGGACCACAGGCCAAGGCACAGAGAAACTCTTGGGGCTCGAGACATTTCAGAATCCAGTAATCCCGGAGCGCCGACTCGGTTGACATGCGGCTGCAGCCACAGCGCCCACGTCGCTGGCGACGACCGTCCTAGCGGATCGCGAGCGAGCGAAATCGATGGACAGAGCAGCGGCAACGACGGGCTGGATTATCCCGGCTGTGGCGCGGTGGCGAGGGTCCGGGAAACCCGTCGGCGTTCCGGCGCCGACGGGCCCGCCGCGCCTCACTGCAGCGGGTACGGGGTCAGTACGCGATCGATGCCGCCGTCGGAGTGGCAGTCGTCGCAGCCAGCGAGGCCATCACCCTCGGCAGCCACGCTCCCGTCCATCTGGAGGTACCAGTACCACGAGGCAGCATCGCTACCGTCGGTGGTCTTCACCATGACCGCGAAGCCGGTCACGGTATCGTCGTCGGCGAGCAGTTCCTTCACCGCGGCGCTGCCCACCGGGTGGGTTGCGTCTGCGGCGTCGAACGACGCGACCAGGCTGTCGTTGAAGTGGGTGAGGACGCGGCCGTGTGGCCCCGTCGACGCGTGAGGAGCGGACTCGGCGGCCCAACCGGCGTAGCCGTCGTCGGCGAGCCAGGCGGTCATCGCAGCGGCGTCGGTTGGGACAGCGTTGGCGGGGCAACCGGCGGTGGTGCCAGGGCAGCCCGCGGTCGTGCCAGGGCAGCCCGCGGTCGTGCCAGGGCAGCCGGCGGTGGTGCCAGGGCAGCCCGCGGTCGTGCCAGGGCAGCCGGCGGTGGTGCCAGGGCAGCCCGCGGTGGTGCCAGGGCAGCCCGCGGTGGTGCCGGGCTCAGTGGTTGTCTCGTCCGCGCCGTCCGCGTCGTCGTCGTCTTCGCCGCACGCGGGCGCGAACACGACGAGTGAGGTGAGAGTCAGTGCCTCGAGGATAGACTTCAAGTCGGTCTTCATGACGCGTGCTCCAGTGGGCGACGGCAGCGATATGCCGAGCAAAGTGGGCGGTTACGCCGACTCGGTTCTTTTTTCACGCGCACGGATCGAGCGCGTGCTCGAACGCGCCGGCCGCATCACCGAGTGCGTCGACGAGGTAGCGCCGCGAGGCGCAGATCTAATCGAGACGTGCACCATCGGTACGCGCGAGTATGGCCCCGTCAACGCGTGCGCGCAGCACCTGCCGATCGGCGCACCGCTGGCGATGCACGCCGGGGCGCACCTCCTCGAGCGTCGCCTCGCCCACGGCCGGGAGCGCGCTCAGCCCCGCTCCTGCGGCAGGTCTTCACGTGCGCTCCACTCGGCCCACGATCCGTCGTACAGCCGTACGTCCTCGAACCCGAGAGTACGCACGTCGACGAGCGCGACCGTGGGATCACCGAGACGCTCGACGATCCACGCCGCGTCGTCCACACCACCCGCGCGGGTGATCGACGCCGGCGTCGAGTTCGAGAATCTCCAGCGCGCGGCCACGTCGGGCTCGAGCGGCGGCCCAGTCACCGCGGGCCTCTTCGATCGAGGCGGCGGTGCCCAGCGCGGCCGCCATCAATGGATGATCTCGAAGGCCGGCGCGCTCCCACAGCGACTGCGCGACGTTGGGGTGATCGGACCCACTGGCGCGTTCGATGATCGTGAGCGCACGCCCGTGCAGCGCCTCCGCTTCCGCGCGCTCGCCGAGGTGCTCGAGCACGTTCGCGAGCCCGGCCACGGACATCGCGGTCTCGGGGTGATCGGGGCCCAGCGCGCGCTCGGTGATCGCGATCGCCCGCTCCAACAGCGCGCGCGCGGCCGGGTAGTCGCCGCTACGGTTGTGCATCGCGGCGATGTTGTTGAGCGTCGACGCGACGCGCGGGTGGTCGGGGCCGAGCAGCCGCTCGCGGATGGCGAGCGCTTGCCCATAACGAACGAGCGCGGCCGGCACGTCGAACTCCTCGAGTACCGCGCCCGCGTTGTGGTGCAGTGCAGCCGAGAGCAGATCGTCGTCGGGGAGTCCGATCCGCGTGGCCAGCATCTGCGCGATGTCGACCCACGTCTGGCCCACGTCGCTCTGGGCGAGCTGGTGCCCGACCCGCCACGCGAGGCTGTTGGCGGCCGAGAGCGCGAGGTCGTCGTGCGCCGCAGCACCGGCACCAAAGAACGCAGCCTCGAGAGTCGCGCGCGCGTCGTCGAAGCGTCCGACCTTGAACAGCGCGGCCGGTCCGATCCTCCTCCGCCGCCGCCGCGCCACAATCGCGCGCTGTAGATCCGGCAGTCGCCAGTTCGGCAACCCCCAGATGCGACCGTCTTTGTCCGTCGACTGCTCATACAGCGACGGCAGTCCAACGCGCGAGGCGCCACGCCGGTTCCAACCGCGGACACCCCTGCCCTCGATCGCCCGCGCGCGACCCCGATCGCGCTGATCCAAGGCCCAAGCCGCGACTGGCCCGAAGCCGCCGCCGAGCCTAATCGAATCGAGGACGGTCAAACCCTCGCGGGTTGCCGAGCGCGATCATGATCAGCTACCTCGGTCTCGTTGTTGTGTTCGGCGCGGTCATCGCGGGCTATCTGATGCACCACGGCAACCTCGCCGTGCTCAATCAGCCCCACGAGTTCGTGATCATTCTCGGCGCGGCGATCGGCTCGCTCATCGTGAGCACGCCGATGAAGATCATCAAGATGATGGTCGGTCAGCTCAAGGGCCTCATGGCCGCGCGACCGGGCAAAAAGGAGTATCTCGAGCTGCTCTCACTGCAGTACGAGCTGTTCCAGCTCGCGCAGCGATCGGGCTTGCTCGGCTGGGAAGAGCACCTCAACGATCCGAACAAGAGCGCGATCTTCAGCAAGTACCCGAGCGTGCTGAAGGATCACCACGCGGTCGTGTTCATGACCGACACGATGAAGGTCATCGTCAGCGGCTCTGCGGATCCCCACGACCTCGACAACCTCATGGACGTCGACCTGGAGACGATGCACAACGAGGACGCCAAGGCGCCGTCCGCGTTGACGACCGTGTCCGACGCGATGCCCGGCCTCGGCATCGTCGCGGCGGTGCTCGGCATCATCATCACGATGGAGAAGATCGACGGCCCACCTGCCGAGGTCGGCATGTCGGTCGCGTCGGCGCTCGTCGGTACGTTCATCGGCATCTTGCTGTCGTACGGCGTGTTCTCGCCGCTCGCGGGCGCGATGGGCCACCGCAACGCCGAGATGGGCAAGTACACCGAGTGCATCAAGCACGGTCTGCTCGCCCACGTGAAGGGCGTGTCGCCGACGATCGCGGTGGAGTTCGCGCGGCGCTCCATCACCCCGGTCGAGCGCCCGTCCTTCGACGAGCTCGAGAAGGCCTGCCGCGCGGCGAAGGGTTGATCCCCAGGAGTTTCGAGTCATGGCCGACCCCGACAAGCGACCCATCATCATCGTCAAGAAGAAGATCCACGGGCACGGCCATCACGGCGGTGCGTGGAAGGTCGCCTTTGCCGACTTCGTCACCGCACTCATGGCGCTGTTCATGGTGCTGTGGCTCGTCGCCCAGAGCCCGCAGACGAAGTCCGCCGTCGGTGCGTACTTCCGCGATCCGCTCGGCATCGAGAGCGGCGGCAACACCGAGATCAACACCGGCCCGAACACCGGCGGCGCCGGCTTCTTCGGGGGCGGCAACACGGCGGTCGCGGTCGACACGAGCTTCTCCGCCGGCAACGGTTCGGAGCAGCGTCCGACCAAGGAGCTGCCGGAGCTGTCGAACGCGCGCAGTCGGCTGACGCAGGCGCTGATGGCCCTGCACATTGACTCGTGGGCGCGACACGTCGAGCTGACCGCCGTCGAAGAAGGTCTGCGGATCGAGATCCAGGACGGCGACGACATGAACCTGTTCGCGCCCGGCAGCACGAAGGTCGATCCTTCAGCGCGGGGCGTGCTCGCGGCGATCGCCGCGGAGATCGGGGTCTTGCCCAATCACCTCGTGATCGAGGGTCACACGGACTCGACGCCGGCGAGCGGCAAGCACTCTAATTGGGAGCTCTCGAGCGAGCGCGCGAACGCAGCACGGAGGGTCTTCGTCGAGGCGGGCATTCGCGACGAGCAGGTGCTCGAGGTGCGTGGGTATGCGGATCGGCGGCCGAAGCTGTGGCACAAGCCGACGGATCCGCGGAACCGTCGGATCTCGATCCTGGTGATGCTGGACGAGAAGAAGGAGGACGGCGCGGTGCGGAGCGCCGCGGACGAGGCGGGTCATCCGCTGATCCAGCGGCTGCGCGCGTTGGATGTGCAGGCGCAGGGTGGGACCGAGGTCGATCTGCAGCCGGATGGCTCGGTCGCGCTGCCGCCGTGAGCGGTCAGTCGCTCGTCTTCGTGCACGAGGCCGCGACCGTCACCACGGAGATGTCCAGCCTGGTCATCGCCATCGCGCACCAGGTTACACTCGATGGCGACTTCGCGGATGACGTCGGGCCAGTCCAACACGCTGCAGGACGAGGAGACACCGCCTTCGCTGTCCCCGGAGGAAGCGCGTGTCCTCGGCCAGGTCCGCGCGGGCCTGTTCGGTGTCGACGCCTCGGTGAAGATCGATCGATTCGTGCTCGTGCGTCGCACGCGATGCACCGCGCCGCAACGCGACGATCGCCGGCATCAGCGGCGCGCTCGGGATCGGTGGTGGCATCGCGTGGTCGCTCGCGCCGGCCCCGGCCGGGTGTCGCGAACCCGAGGCGAGCGCGCTGGCGGGCTCGGCCGACGAGCGCGCGCAGTGGATCGCGACGATCGATGCCACGAGTCACAGCGAGGCGAACGGCGAGCGCGCGATCGCGGTGCGGGCTCGACCGCCGAGGCGAAGGACGCACTGCAACGCGCCGTCGCGATTGCCGAGGCGAACGCGGTCGGCCGCGAACGATTGGACGAGCTGCGCGCGGCCATCTCCGAGACCACGAACCCGCCGCGTTGATTCCCTCCCCCGATGAAGATGGCTGAGAATCGACAGCGTACAGAGCCCGGCGTATCCTTCGCTCTCACGTGTCCGCTTCTGTCGCCGCACCCCAAGGATCCGACGGCACGCTGTCGCTGCGCTGCGATGGCTGCGGCGCGCAGATCCAGGTCGACGCCGGCCTGCGCACCGCGAAGTGTCCGTACTGCGCGTCGCCGGCCGTCGTCGAGCGACCCGCGGATCCCTCACGTCCCGATCCGACGTTCGCACTCGGCTTCATCGTGACCAAGGAGCGCGCGCTCGCCCAGGCCCGCGCGTGGATCAAGCGTCCGCTGTTCGCTCCCGGTGCGTTCCGCTCCGCGCATCCGTCCGACGTGCGCGGGCTGTATCTGCCCGCATACCTCTATAGCGCGGTCGCGGGCGCGGACTACGACGCGGAGATCGGCGAGAACTACACCGTCGTCGAGACGTACACGACGACGGACAGCAAGGGCAAGACCGTCACCCGCACGCGCACCAAAACGGTGACCGAGTGGCGTCACCTCTCGGGTAGCTGGGCGGCGTACGTCGACGACGTGCTCGTCACCGCATCCGCGGGGCTGCCGAACAACGAGCTCGAGCGCGTCGAACCGTTCGACATGCGCACGCTGCAGCGCTTCTCGCCGAAGCTGCTGTCGGGCTGGATCGCCGAGGATCCGTCGCTCGATCGCGCGCACTGCCTGTCGCAGGCGCGCGTCGAGGCCGAGGCCGCGATCGGTCGGCGCATCGCGGCCTACCTGCCCGGCGACTCGCAGCGCGGGCTGACGTTCCGCTGGCTCGCGCGCCACGAGGACATGCAACTGTTGCTCTTGCCGGTGTGGGTGTTCGCGGTGAAATACGCCGCCGACAAGCCGCCGGTGCGCCTGGTCGTCAACGGCCAGACCGGTGTCGTCGGCGGCCGTGCACCGCTGTCATGGGTGAAGATCGTCGTGGTGATCGTGCTGGCGCTCGCACTCATCCTCGCTGCGGTGCTGCTCGGAGGTGGCCGATGAACCCGCCGATCGTCGCCGCCTGCGTGCGCTGCTCGAGCCCGCTCGAGCACGGTGACTTTCGTTGTGCGATCTGCAGCCTGCCGACGCCGATCCCCGCGGTCGAACCCTCGCGCGCACGCGAGGTCACCGCGGCGGTGATGCGTTGCAACGGCTGCGGTGCCGCGGTCGCGTACGACGCGAAGGCAGCGGCACCGAAGTGCGCGTTCTGTGGATCGGTGACGCAGCTCGAGCAGCAAGAAGATCCGCTCGAGCAAGCCGAGGCGTTTCTCGCGTTCCGTGTCGATCCCGAGCAAGCGAAGGCGGCGCTGAAGCAGTGGATGGCGGGCCTCGGATGGTTCCGTCCGCGGGATCTGCGTGACACGGCGGTCGTCGACAAGCTCGAGCCACTGTGGTGGGCGGGCTGGGCGTTCGACGCGAGTGTGTCGGTGACGTGGGCCGCGGATTCCGACGCGGGCTCCGGCCGATCGTCGTGGGCACCGCACGCCGGATCGTTCGCGCTCGAGCTCGACAACGTGCTCGTGTCCGCGTCGCGCGGGCTCACCGACGCGGAGTGCGAGGCGCTCGCGCCCGGCTACAACCTCGCCGACAACTCACCGACGCCGGACGAAACCCGTCGCGCGAAGGTCGAGCAGTTCGACGTACAACGATCGTCCGCACGCGCCACGATCTCGCGCGCACTGACGACCGTCGCCGCGAACCACGCCCGGCCACGCGTGCCGGGCAGCAGCGTCCGCAACCTTCGGGTCGCGGTCGTGCCCGAGCGCATGTCGACGCGGCGCCTCGGATTCCCGGCGTACGTGCTCGCGTATCGCTACGGCGACTCGGTGTACCGGGCGATCGTCCACGGCCAGAACCCGCAGTTCGTCGTCGGCAAAGCACCGTGGTCGTGGACGCGCATCGTGATGATCGTCGGCGGAGCGATCGCGGTGATCGGCTTCATCGCGCTGATCGTCGCGCTGCTGTCGCGGCGGTGAATCCGGAGGCCGGCCTCGAAGAGGCCATCGTCTCTCCGTGGGTCCGCTATGCTCGCCGAACGATGAAGGTGCTCGTCGTCAACACCGGTTCCACGTCCGTCAAGTACCAGCTCTACGAGATGGACACCGAGACGCAGCTCGCCGCCGGCAAGGTCGAGCGCATCGGGAGCAGCGAGACGCCCGACGCTCGCGCCGCGATGACACGGATCCTCGCAGACCTCGTGCGGGCGGATGGCCCGATCGCGCGCGTCGAGGACATCGGTGCCGTCGGTCACCGCGTCGTCCACGGCGGTGAGCGGCTGGTCCGCCCGGTGCTCATCGACGACGAGGTCCTGCGCACGATCGCCGACTGTTCGCAGTACGCGCCTTTGCACAACCCGCCCGCTCTGGTCGGCATCGCAGCCGCACGCGACGCGTTCGGGGCTGCGCCGCACGTCGCCGTGTTCGACACCGCCTTCCACGCGGAGTTACCACCCCACGCGTTCACCTACGCGCTGCCGCACGAGCACTATCTCGAGCGGGGCGTGCGTCGATACGGCTTCCATGGCCCGAGCCACCAGTACATGGCGCTCGCCGCTGCGGCGCATCTCGGCACCGATCTCTCGCGGCTCAAGCTCGTGACCTGCCATCTCGGCGGAGGTGCGAGCATCTCGGCGATCGAGGGCGGCCACTCGGTGGACACGTCCATGGGCATGACGCCCCTCGAAGGGCTCGTCATGGGCACGCGCGCCGGCGACCTCGATCCCGGCATTGCGCTGATGCTCGCGCGTGGGGGCATGACGACCGACGAGATCGATGCGCTCCTCAACAAGCGCTCGGGCCTCGCGGGTCTCAGTGGTGTGGCGAGCGGCGACTACCGCGACATCGAGACTGCTGCCGACGGCGGTGACGTGCGGGCTCGACTCGCCATCGACGTCTTCGTCCACCGACTGCGCAAGTACATCGGTGCCTACGCCGCGGTGCTCGGTGGTCCCGACGCGATCGTGTTCACGGGCGGCATCGGGGAGAACAGCGCGCGCGTGCGCACTGCCGTGTGCGACGGCCTGTTGTTCATGGGCGTCGCCCTCGATACCGAAGCCAACGCGAAGGCCGCTGGGGCGCTGCACGGGGGGATCGTCGACATCGCGGCCCCACGTGCGCCGACCCGCGTTTTGGTCGTCGCCACGCAGGAGGAGATGATGATCGCGCGCGAGGTCGTGCGCTGCATCAGCGGCCCCGCCGCGGCGATCGACGGCTTGCGCGGCAAGCCGATCCCCGTCGGCGTGAGCGTGCGGCACGTGCATCTGTGCCGTGCGCACTGCGACGCTCTGTTCGGCCCGGGCTACGAGCTCACCGCCCGCCGCGACGTCAGCCAGAAGGGACAGTACGTGACCCGCGAGACCGTCGACCTCGTCGGGCCCAGAGGCGAGCTGCGCGGCGTCGCGATCATCAATCCACTGCGCGAGCGCACGCAGGTCGAGATCGCCAAGACGGATGCCTTCACGCTCGGCGTGAAGCCGCCGATTCGCGAGAGCGGACAGATCGACGGCACGCCGGGCCTGCGGCTGCGCGGCCCAGCCGGAGAGGTCGCGCTCGCGGAAGGTGTGATCCTGGCGCTGCGTCACGTGCACATGAGCCCCGACGACGCGCAGCGGTTCGGCGTCGCCGACAAAGACGTCATCGAGGTGGCGGTCGCAGGCGATCGAGAGATGACGTTGGGTGACGTACTCGTCCGGGTCCGCGAGGACTTCGTGCTCGACCTGCACATCGACACCGACGAAGCGAACGCGGCCGGCCTCGACAATGACAGCGTCGTCGCGTTCCGCGGCGTCCAGCGAGCGCGCTCGATTCGATCGTGAACGGGCGGCGCCTGGATGTCGCGGGGGCGATGAACCCCAGCGCCAAGGCTCAGCGCAGGCGCGATCGTCGGCAGTCGGACGAGCCGCCGCGGGCGCTGCCTCCGATGACGCAATGACTGGGCCACACCCGCCGCCGCGACATCGGCTTGCGCAGTCGTTCACTGCAACGGGATACTCCTACAGGGTCGTCGATGAGCGACGACCCTGTACCTTACCGAATTGGAGCTGAACCATGCGACGTAGTGGATTGACCCTGAGCATCATCTTGTTGGCGACCGCAGGCGTGCCCCGCTGCCGACGAGAACAACGACACCGACAACGGTAGCAGCGACACGACCGACTCGACGACCGACTCGACGACCGTCTCGACGACCGACTCGACGACCGTCTCGACGACCGACTCGACGACCGACTCGACGACCGTCTCGACGACCGACTCGACGACCGTCTCGACGACCGACAGCACCGACACGAGCGAGTCGTCGGGACCCGATCCCGACACCGGCAGCAGCAGCGACGGTGGCACCGATGCCGAGAGCAGCAGCGGCGAGTCGACCGGCGGCACCGCGGAGTGCAAGCCGACCGGCGACGCGTGCGAGGACTGCCTCAACGAGGCATGCTGCCAAGAGATCACGGAGTGCTTCGCCGAGAAGGAGTGCGGGTGCACGGTTGCCTGCCTCAACGAGCCGAAGGCGACCTTGGAGGCCTGCACTGTGGAGTGCGGCCAATCGGAGGCCTTCGGGACGCTCCTCGGATGCTTCCAGGGCGCCGGCTGCGACAAGGCCTGCGGCTGATCCGTCGGGCTCCCGCGCGGGGGCTCACCGATCCCGAATGCGAGGCGCACGCGCCCGGCGACAACTCGTCGACAGCACGCCGACGCCGAGTCGACGGGCCGCGCCCGCGTTGTGACGCCGACGGCCCGGAATTTTCGCGGAATAACGACGTTCCGGCCCGTGGGTGGTCGACCCGACCGCGTCCCGATTTTGCCGGCGTACGATTGCGCCCGCGTGACCGCCCCGCCTCCCGACGACGAGCTCGCCCGGCTGCGCGCGGAGGTGACGCGTCTCGCCGACGACCTCGCGGCCGAGCGGGGGCTGCGTAACGCGGTCATCGATCAC
>Ga0163144_10004839_pt1 | contig 30172 bp, 31 predicted proteins | sample OliLak19BULKMAT1_FD_123175 | JGI IMG/M metagenome (GOLD analysis project Ga0163144, IMG submission 123175) | Freshwater microbial mat bacterial communities from Lake Vanda, McMurdo Dry Valleys, Antarctica - Oligotrophic Lake LV.19.BULKMAT1 | ecosystem: Environmental > Aquatic > Freshwater >...
TCTAAATCCTGGTGACGTGGTGGTTCTCTACACTGATGGCATTACCGAAGCGGAAAATAATAAAGCTGAATTTTATGGTTTAGATCGCCTCTGTGTGATAGTTAGTAGAAATTGGCAAAACTCGGCAGATATGATTAAGCAGGCAGTAATTGAAGATTTGCGATCGCATATTGGTAAACATAAAGTCTATGATGACATTACGCTAGTGGTTCTGAAACAAAATTAACTCTAAGATTTAGTGGAGCAGATGCGATTCACTTTGGCATAGAATATATCCTCAAAGCTGATACAGTTTGTCGCAATACTCTCTATAATGGCACTGCTCAGACTGGAGCCGAATATGTGCGCTTAAGCCTATTAAGCGCACATTACTTTAGGTTGGAATCTCTGCATGAATCTACTCGTCAAGTTCTCCAAACTAGTACCGCCTATCAAAAACTACTGAAGCGTGAAATCACTGGGCAGTAGTGTGGGCTTCGATTGTAGCGATGTTTTGTATGAACCTATTTTTGAGGGAATTAAAACTCTTTGTCGAGTGGTGCGCTATTGAATCTTTCTCTTTAAATCTCTTTCTAGATCTCAGTAACAGGGCGATCGCTAATCAGTATTTTTTGAGTGAGCAGATCAAATACGCTTAAGCATAGCTGCCTTTGCGGATTAATTTGGAAACTTAACTTTAAGCGATCGCAGCCGATAGTTCCAGGTGGATCAAGGGGAATTTGATATGTTTGATTTAGGGGGATAAATTCTGAGCGACTTTGAGCAGTCTCAATTGTGACCAAGCGATCGCCTTCCAAAATAATCTCTGGCAATCCAGAGTGATAGTGACAAACTTCGCCAATTACTAATTCTATTTTGGTTTGTTGTGGTTGCGAACAGCTGAGAATTATTTCCCTAGGCTGTTTAGTTGGATAAATTTGACCTTTGGGAAAGATTAACTGGTGACACCATTGGGGTGGCTGATTTTGCCAATATCGTAGCGCATAGCCATGCACAAGAGTATCTTTAACCTGCATTTTAGCGAAATGAAGTGCGCCTTTAACCACTGCGCCAAATGGATCTGAGCTATGACAGCGATCGCGCCGAAAATACTTAGCAATATAGTCTTGAACTGAGGGAATTAGACAAGTTCCGCCCACCATTACCACCTGTTGAATATCAATTTTGAGAATACCTCGAGTTTTTGCCCGATATAACAAATCTTCTAAAAGGCTCTGCAAATCTTGATAGAATCCCCTTGTCTCCAATATTTGCTCAAGTTGCGATCGCTGATAGAGTATTTGCTCACAATCTGAAGTTACAGAATTAAATAGCACTTCTTCCGCCTGATCCTGGGTAGATAATTGGATCTTAATTCTTTCCATCAAGGTATAAAGCAAGTTAATTTCTGCCTTCTCAAAGCTTCTATTACTTTTTTGAATAGTTCTTTGGCAGTAGTCTTCCACTAACCACCGATCTATTTCTTCTCCACCCAAAAATGCACCCACCTTAGCAATCACTTCCACTTGAGTATCCGAAGGCGAAGCAGAATTAAAATTACGTGGTAAACGAATTAACGCCAAATCAATTGTGCCTGCACCAAAATCAATCGCCAGGATCAGGCTACCAGGCTCAGCTACTGCATAACCTAAAGCGGCTGCGGTTGATTCATCTATAACTTTGGCAGGAGAGAAAGAAATCTGTTTTGCTAAAACCTGAAGCCATTGCAAATAGCGTTCTTGGGCTAGGATCGGCATGGTGAAAATCAGTTGTGATACTTCGATTTGGTGTGATCGCACTAAAGAAATAATCTTCTTTAAAAAGAAATTTCCTGCCAATTCTGGCGAAACATCCACTTGATCCAACTTGGGATTGATGCCTATATGAGTCGAAAGATGACGCTTAGTTTGTTGAAATAGCCGTGCATTAGGAATTAGTTTGCCTCGGTCAATTACTTGCTGACCGATTAGACATTTTTCGGAAGCTGCATCTTGAACATAAAGCAAAGAAGGGATGAGATAGGTTGAGGGACAACTTATCCCAGGCAACTTGATCAGTTCGGGCTGATTGGTGGCAATGTGCCAACGGGCGATCGCGGTATTTCGATTACCAAAATCAATTGCAATTACACTCATAATTTACCATAGCCCTAGTAATGCCAAATTCGCTTCAGTATAGCCGAGTAATTCTGCCGATTTAGGAAGAGAATTTACCAAAACTTCTAGACTCAAATCCACATTGGCTAAAGCTAGGGAAAGCCGATCCTTAAGTGGTTTTAGAGTTAAGCGAATCTGTACCGCCCTGACACTATCTGGTGCATGATCTTCCACTAGTACATGACTGCGCAACAAGCGAATTTGACGTAGACTCTCCGACTTTACCAATACTTCTACCTCTCTGCTACATTCGGTTACAAACTTCTTGTTTACATATTTCATTACTACCGGCTCCAACATAAAACAGACTTGTTGCTCTTCGGTTACTTTCTCAATTAGCGATCGCCAACGTAAAGATTCTAAAGCATTAATTGCTTCGGAGCCAGAAGCATAGGAACTCAGATCACGGCGCAAACTAGCTAGACTCACAGGACGACGTTTCAGAGCCAGCCAATATAAGACATCTTTTTCGACTTTGGAGAGACGCTCAAATTGGGTGTAGAGCAGATTTAGCAGAATGTCGCCCATGCCCAACATGGTTTGATTGAGAAACTCAGAAATGTCGCCATTAAATACTTCATGGATAGTAGTTGCTACGATTTTTAAGGCGGCTGGATTGCCTCGATACTGCTGTACTAGTTCGTCCAAGCCTGATTCACTCCCACTAAATCCCCTCGCCTTCAGTAATTCTTTTGCGCCTTGACGCTGCATACCACCCAAACGGAAAGAACGAACTAACAGATCATCGCCATGCATTAGTGCGATTTCTTTCGGTTGCTCTCGACTGATTAAGATTAGACAGCTTTGGTGGCGTTCTTGTCCGACTCTTTCTAAAAGTTCGCCATAGCCTTCGCAACCTTGACGATAGGCTCCAGCTAATTCGCCTTCCTGCAAAATCGCTTCAAAGTCATCGAGGATAATTAAACAGTGTTGTTTCTTTAAAACTTCAATTAGGTTAGAAATTTCTCTTCCAACTTTGCCTGAAATTGTGGTTAGAACATCGGCAATCAATTGCTCAATTGGTTGCAAATGCCGTAGCGATCGCCACACCACATAACTAAACTGTCGCTCCAAACTTTCTACCAAATTCACGCCTAGAGCGGTTTTACCAATACCTCCCATGCCCCAAATGGCAATTAGCCGAGCGCGATCTAAAATAATCTGTTGGCTTAGAGTGACTAATTCCTCTTTTCTGCCCAAAAATAAGGGAACTTCTGGTGCTTCCCCCCAATCAACCTGGCAAATTTGACTAGGATTAATTGGACTAGGGCTAATTGAATTTAGAGCTTTGGCTGGAGAATTACCAGGAATAATATTAGAGAAAGAATTATTAAGAAGCTGATCTTGACGCGATCGCTTATATCCTTTTTGCTCTAACCACTCTCCCACTTTCTCCCAACGCAGCGTATTAGGCGGCTGATCTGCTAAGATTTCAATGAAGCGATACAAACCTTTATTCAACTCTACCCGCAAGGTGCCAGATGTCCAGTTGAGATGGAAGGCAATTTGTCCAGGCCGATAGCGACAGAGTAACCCGCGCAAACAAGCTTTCTCGGCGGATTTTAAGGCTCTGCTAGAAATTTGGTTACTTACTTGATCCAGATCTGCATAAAGAAGCTCAAGCTGCCACATTTGTAGCGCCTCTGGAAAAAGTTGATCTAAACGATCAGTGTGATTCTTGGTAAATGTCATGCCTACCCCAATCGATTACCAATCAAAAGTATTTTAGCAAAATTCTACCCTGCGAAATCTACAAATTGCGATCGCTAAAATCTTGTTGCTGCCTAGCCTGGCAAAAATAAGTGGGGTTTGGGCGCAGCCCATCCTGGTCTTAATTGCTTCAATTGGCAAAATCATCTGGTTTTGAGCGAACTCCAAAAGCTTGCTAAGATATAAAAGTTAATCTGGCATGAATTTATGGCAAATTTCCGTAATGCCCTTGAAACTCCTGTAGTAAGAGCAGCCCAAAATGAATTGGAAAGCCTAGTAGGCGAGCCCAAAATCCCTAGTCTGGTGGAAGTGGTGGCGTATACGCTCAATCGTCTTCCGCCCAAATATGCTACTACCCATCGTGGTTGGTTGAAACATCGACAGTCGGTGCTGCAAACTATGCAGTTACAAATCATTGAAACCATAGGCAGAGGCATTCAGCTTTTACGTTTGGGTGACCCACTTCATGATCCTAGTCCGATTCCTGAACGCGAATTCCAATGCAAATCTATGACCTTAGTGAGATTGCGAAAGTTACTAGATTATCCCTATTTAGAATGGCAAGATATTCCAGTCGTTTTATCGCGTAAATTAGCGCAAATTGAAGAGAAAGAATATGAATTTTCTACTGTTCCTAATCTTCAACACAACCCTAAATTTAGCGGTATGAGTCCTGCAAATCGCCAAACCGTCTCTGCCTTAACTAGTTATTTGAACCGTCAGAAATCCCGCAGTTGGAGCAATTCGACAGATTCTGCTACCAAGCCAAATCCCCAGCCTGTAAGATTGTCAAAGAATATTTTCGATTCGGATTTAACTGATCGTAGAGAAGTATTACGACATTATACGCTCAAAGCCGAGTTGGGGTTTAGCAATGTTTTGGAGAATCTAGTACTTTCTGCTGCGGATGTCTTAATCCAAAAAGTGAACCCAGAATGGCGATCGCAAGTGAATCTCTCTGAAGCCGCTGCCTATGCACTCAATCGTTTGCCGCCAATGTATGCTACGAGTCAAAGAGGCTGGCAACTGCTGAGACGAAAAGCGAAAGAAGAACTTTCCCGTGAAATTTTATTACAAGTTCAATCTGCCATTACCCAGGTGATTAATCGTCCAAAAGGAGAACCACAAGCTCTGCCATTTCAAATGTTTGATACGGATTTTGATCAAGCTCTATTGCAATTGAAAATGATTTTGCGTAGAGAAGATCTAACTTGACTAAATGTAGCTGATTTAGTGGAAGCAGAAATTGAGCAAACCCGTCGCAAATATTCCTAATATTCATGTCATTATTTTTATGTCATTACCATTCCAAGCAATTCTAGTGCCTCAAGGACAGGAATATCAGGCAGTTTATCGGGCTGTTCAAGCTTTAAATTCTAATTTACAAGTTATCCCAATTCCAATGGGTAATCCTAATTTTGCCAAACAATTAGAAAAATGTTTGAAGAATTATTCATTTAGTCAAGCAATTTTACTTGGTCTTTGTGGCAGCTTATCTGCTAAATATCGGGTTGGAGATATTTTAATCTATCAAATCTGCAAAACTGAAGACGACCAAAAAAGAAGTTTGCCAACTAATACTTTTCTGACTGATTCAATTGCTCAAAAGCTAGGAAATGCGGCGGTTTTAGTAAATGGTTTAAGCTGCGATCGCTTAATTTGTGCAGCTCAAATCAAAAAACAATTAGCAAAAAATCATCAAGTCTCGGCAGTAGATATGGAAAGTTATCAAGTATTAGCTGAATTTGAGCAACGAAATATTTCTTTAGCAATCATTAGAGTGGTGAGTGATGGATTAGATTTTGACTTACCAGATTTAAGTAAAGCTAATGTGAATGGAGCATTAATTAGCTCAAAGTTAGCGATCGCTATGATTTCTCAACCCTATCGCTCTTTTCAATTAATTAAAAATGCACTTAAAGGACTCAAAAGCCTAGAGGACTGTACCAGATTAATTCTAAGTTGATATATCTACTTAGAATTAATCTGTTTATTTTTTTGGCTAATATTCTGATGCAACTAAGTAAAGCTGAAATATAATCAAAAATAATATAATCTAATGCAAATGTTATAAGTTTAGATTATTTAATAGTATTAATATATTAGCTAAACTTAATTTATTAATATTATTTTTAATTTTAAGATTTTAAACATAAAACGAAAACATGACTTTTAGGTTTAACTTAATATATATCTAAATCGATAAGTAATATAGACTTTATAGTCAATTAAGTTAAAGTAATAGTAAAATTGATAAAGTTATTAAAACAAAGGCTATATTTAGCTTTTATATCTGCAATTAAAGCTAGTGCTATTAAGCGGATAGTTATACCTGTAATTTCATTCATAATTTTGATTTTAATTCTTGGATTTAACACAGGGTTTTTAAGACTTGCTGTAATAAAGTTATCCTGGTTAGAAATCATAAAAGTTTTAGCTATTTCAAAAAATTTAGTTCTGTTTAAGCAAATTCTGGATAAAAATACTATGACACCAGCGAGCCGCCACAACTAGAGCCACTTCCAGCCGTACAACCAAAGCAATAATTAGCAGTTTGAACTTGAGCGATCGCATCCATGCTATTCATATTTAACAAGCTTTCCAAATTCAATAATTCTCCATTAATGGCAATGATTGCAGGTGAGATTACAGCGTCGTCCCAGATTTATTTCTAGTGTGCGAATCCTTTGCTTAGCGATCGCCGTTTCAAATTAAGGCTAGGCAATTGAAGATTTGGTGATTGAAGGCTGTGCAGTTAGGAGTTAGGCATAAGATTATGATTACTTAATATTTGGCAAAATCGGTCAATTTAGATAGAAAATTGATCGCAACAACTCCGATCATTTTAGCTTTTCCTATGACTGTCAAAATTCTGGTACTCGATGACGATCCCACTGGCTCTCAAACTGTGCATAGTTGCCTACTATTGACTAAATGGGACGTACCAACTTTACAAATTGGCTTGAGAGATAATTCACCTATTCTATTTATCCTGACAAATACTAGAGCGATCGCCCCGCAAGAGGCAAAGGAAATTACCACCGAAGTATGTAAAAATCTCAAAATCGCCTTACAACTGGAAGGAATTACCGATTTTTTGTTAGTTAGTCGCTCTGATTCAACCTTGCGCGGACATTACCCGATTGAAACCGACGCGATCGCTGCTACTTTGGGCGCATTTGATGCCCACTTCTTGATTCCTGCTTTCTTTGAAGGCGGAAGGTTTACCCGCGATAGCATTCATTATTTAGTAGTTGACGGCGTTCCCACTCCCACCCATTTAACCGAATTTGCGAAGGATTCTGTATTTGGCTACAGCACCAGTTATTTACCTGATTATGTAGCAGAAAAAACCCAAGGTAAGATTACTGCGGCTCAAGTAGTCAAATTCTCTTTAGATCAAGTTCGTTCTGGTAGTTTAGAGAAATTATTAGAACTAAGAGACAATCAATGTTGTGTGGTAGATAGCGAAAAGCAGGCTGACCTTAATCGCTTCGCTCAAGATTTACTTGCTGCCGCTAACCAAGGGAAACGATTCTTATTCCGCAGTGCCGCTAGTTTGCTTACTTCTCTTGCCCAATTGCCACCTCAACCGATCTCAGCCGAATCCATGTCTAGCTATAGGCGATCGCTTGCTCCTGGAGTTGTAATCGTCGGTTCCCATGTGCGCAAAACCACTGAACAATTAACCCAACTACTCCAAGAAGAAACAGTTGCGCCTGTAGAAATTGAAATAATAAGACTGCTTCAACCAAATGGCAGAGAAATTCTCTTGACCGAAGCTCTAAATCAAACACAGCAAATTTTTAATCGCCATCAAACTGCGGTAATTTTTACTTCTCGCACCGAGCTTTCTTTCCCAGATTCTGCTACTAGATTGGAGTTTGGGCAGGCTGTTTCAAGTTTGTTAATGGCGATCGTTCAGGGTTTACCCACAGAAATCAGCTTTTTAATTAGTAAAGGCGGAATCACTTCTAATGATGTTTTAAGCACTGGATTAAGCCTCTCAACTGCTAGGCTACTAGGACAGATTCTGGCGGGTTGTTCCGTAGTAATCACGCCCAAGGATCATCTTCTCTTTCCTTCTTTGCCAGTGGTTTTATTCCCTGGTAATGTAGGTGATCAAAACGCTTTAGCTATGGTTTATCGACGTTTAAGCGGATCAATCTAATTGATCCAATCTAGGTCAGTAAAGTTAGCCCTTAAAGCCTTAATTTCGCTCCGCTTAGCTTTATCCTCAATTCGCCTATGCTTGGCTCCTAAGGAAGGTTTGGTAAGTCTACGAACTGTTGGTGTGATTGTCACACTTCTAATTAAACTCTGAAGCCGTTTTAGCGCATCTTCTCGGTTCTGTTCTTGAGTGCGATGCTGTTGGGCTTTGATAATGATAATGCCTTCTTTGGTAATGCGGCGATCGCTCAAATTCAGTAGCCGTTCTTTAAATAGTGGTGATAGGGAGGAAGCATTTATATCAAAACGCAGATGGATTGCGGTAGCGACCTTATTCACATTTTGCCCACCTGCGCCCTGGGATCTAATTGCGGTAAGACTTATTTCGTCGATCTCAATGGCGGTATTTTTGGTGATTTGCAGCATTTAATCTTAAAAAAATCCAATGAACTTAATTATTTTTTTGAGGTATGTTATCTTCAAAGCAGTACTAATCTACACTATTCCTAGAGAGATACCGATATTATGACTATACGTTTAGGCGATATTGTTCCTGACTTTACCCAAGATTCTTCTGAAGGTACGATCAATTTCCATCAGTGGATTGGCGATAGCTGGGCAGTGCTTTTTTCCCATCCTGCCGACTACACCCCAGTTTGTACCACTGAGCTAGGCGAAGTCGCAAAATTAAAGCCCGAATTTGATAAGCGCGGCGTTAAAGTTATTGCCCTTAGTGTGGATGATGCCGAGTCTCATAAAGGTTGGATTGGCGATATTGAAGATACTCAAAGCTGTTCGGTCAACTATCCGATTTTGGCAGATAGCGATCGCCAGGTTGCAGAACTCTATGGCATGATTCACCCAAATTGGAACCATACCTTAACTGTGCGATCGGTATTTGTAATTGATCCTGCCAAAAAGCTTCGGCTTGAGCTTACCTATCCTGCCAGCACTGGTCGCAACTTTGTCGAAATTTTGCGAGTGATAGACTCCTTACAACTGACTGATGGTTTTGGCGTTGCTACTCCTGTAAATTGGAAAGATGGCGATGATTGCGTAGTTGTACCTTCTATTTCTACTGCAGATGCAAAGGTGAAGTTTCCTAAAGGTGTGACTGAAGTTAGACCCTATTTACGCACAACTCCACAGCCGAATAAATAGTAAATTTTTGATCCTAATTTTCAACTTTAGAAAAAACAGAAAATTAAGAATGTAAACGCCCCGAATCCGGGGCTTATTTTTTCAAAATTTACCAGCCGCCGTCGGTATGGTTGGATTTGTCCCAAACTTCCAGATTGCGCTCTCGTAAATAAACCAATCCACTTTTAACTTTTTCTTCCGCTCCCTCTAGCTCCAGATTAAACCAGCCATCACCCTGATTTTCGCCCAAAACGGCGGCGGTGATATTTACCACTAAACCAAAATCTGAAACCAGGTGGGAGATAACTGGCTCACGGTGATTGCTTTCTGGCACCCGCATGGTAATTGAGACCTTAGTGACGCGATCGCTTTGCTCAGTTATTTCTATGCTTTCTGCTACAGATTCTTGATTTTCGATCATCATAAATTTGTTTTCTTAGAATTAAATTTTTCTTTAGATTACTAGAATATAGGCGATCTATTTGGCTTCTGGCTAACTCAATTAAAGCGAATTTTCAAATAATCATCTTCCATTTTGGCACCACTGGGCTGAAGTAAAGATAGAGCTTGGGGCAGTACCAGGTTGCGACGATGATTGCCAATCCGAATATTCAACTCATCCCCAGTTTTGGTCAGTTCTACTTTTTCTTTTGGTACGCTGGGCAGATAGAGTTCAAGCCGATATTCACCATCTTCCTGCACCACGCGCATCGTTACTTCTTTGTAATAAATCTGAGTTGGATCTTCATCTCCGTAGAGAGTTTCCTTCAAGCGCTCCAAGGCGGGAATGCCACACATCTCTTCAGAATAAAGCGGCACTTTTTTGATTGGTAAGGGATGAAAGTCCGAATCGATCTGCTCGCAATATTGGCGCTGAGACTCTTTCCATGCCTTGAAAAAGGGATCTTGAACCGAGTCAGGGATAATCCGATTGGCGATTACCATGTCGGTAGCCACATTGTATAGACTCAAATAGGAATGGGCGCGCAGGGATTCTTTGATCACCATTTTTTCGGGATTGGTTACCAGGCGCACGGTTGTTTGGCTATTGTCAGTCAGGATTTTTTCTAAAACTTCCAACTGCTCATAAAATTCGTAGGGCGCATCCATAACTGCTTTGTCGGGCAAAGAAAATCCAGCGATCGGACGGAATAATGGTTCTACCAAGGGGCGAAAAAGCTGCGCCATACCCTGCAACGGCTTATAAAATTTACGCATATACCAACCCGCTACTTCTGGCAGAGATAGGAGGCGTAAAGCTGTACCAGTAGGTGCCGAGTCAATAATCAATACATCATATTCCTTCTCGTCACAATGGCGCTTTACCCTTACCAAGCCAAAAATTTCATCCATCCCTGGCAAGATCGCCAGTTCTTCTGCCTGCACTCCATCCAAGCCCCTTGCCTGTAAAACTTCACTGATGTAGCGTTTGACTGCACCCCAGTTTCCTTCCAGCTCTCGCAGTGCATCTAGTTCTGCACCCCAGAGATTTTGCCGAACCAGACGTGGATCATGTCCAAGTTCTAAGTCAAAACTATCGGCTAAGGAGTGGGCGGGGTCGGTACTCAATACAAGCGTTTTATATCCCAATTCGGCACAGCGTAGACCTGTGGCAGCGGCTACTGAGGTTTTACCTACACCACCCTTGCCCGTCATTAAAATAATTCTCATGCTTGGTAAGTTTAGGGAAATTCCCTTGATTTTTATTAAAAAATTTTTACATTTGACTATGATTTAATCTTAACAGAACCTCCCTTAAGCCTTTAGATTCAGATAGATTAATCAGATGGGTAAGCAAATTGAATATTTGGCGCTGGCTTTAGATGTGGGGCAGAAACGAATTGGCGTAGCGGGTTGCGATCGCACAGGTTTGATTGCCCACGGCATTACTACTATTTTGCGACAGTCCTGGGAAGCAGATTTAGCTCAAATTGAAACATTGATTAAAGAGCGTCAAATTGATACTTTGGTGGTAGGTCTACCCTACAACATGGATGGCAGTTTAGGTTACCAAGCTAAGCAAGTACAAAAATTTGCTAAAGCCGCAATCAAGCATTTAGCCACCAAAAATTTATCTTTGCAACTGGAATATATGGACGAAAGACTCACCTCTTATGAGGCGGAGCAAATGATGATTGCCTCTGGATTCTCGCCGCGTACCGACAAAGCCATGATTGATCGTAAAGCCGCCGCCCTAATTTTGCAACAGTGGCTAGAGCTAAAAAAACAAGAATTAGCCAAAAATCTTTTAGCTGATCAGAAATTTTAAAATTTATTGTCAAAAAATAATCAGCTTAAGAAAAGTATTTAAGCGTACCAAACCCTGGCATAATGCATAAAGTTAAGATCTCCTTTGAAATCAACTTATGGATGAGTCAATAATTGTTTTGACCGATGAAACAGGTAAATCTTTACCTTGTTACCTAGAAAAAAGACTACCGCTCAATGGCAAGGAGTATATTCTTCTAAATCCGATTGACTATCCAGTCCAGATTTTTGCTTGGGAATCTGAAGATGATGAGTCTGGCACTTTGGCGGATGTAGATGAAGATGAAATCACCACCATTTTTGATACTGCCCAGGCAGTATTGGCTGAGATGAATCTCGTCCTAAAGCGCACTGCCTACACACTGACAGTGGAAGGTGAACTGCCCGAAGTGGACGAGGAGGACATCATTCAAATCGATGGCGATGATGATGAGGAAGAAGGTGAAGAGTATGTGGAAATTGCGCATTTCTACTTTGAAGAAAGAGAATATTCTGTATTCGCCGAAGTCGATCCTCTACCCTACTTTGCCAAACAGTCTCACGATGGTGAAGTAGAGTTGCTCTCTCCTGATGAGTTGGAAGAGATTCAACCATTTTTAGAAGAACAACTGGCTGAGGATGACGACGAAGAGTTCTAAAGGAAAGCCTGGGGGAAATCGGCAGAGAGCTTGGCTGGTTTGGTTGACCATTTTAGTCACCAGCTTAGGCATAGCTAGTTGGAGTATGAATCGCTGGTGGCTTTGGGCGATCGCTCCTCCAAGCTTAGTTAAGGAAAATCTACCTGCAGAAGCTTTGCCGAAAGCAAATTCAAAAAATACTCTCAAACCCCAAAAAATCAGAGTAACTATCCCACCCAATACCCCTTTACAAGCTGTAGGTGAACGACTAGAAACCGCTGGTGTTATCCGCTCAGGTTTGGCGCTGAGGTTGTGGGTCAAGCTATCAAATGACTCAGCGCCTCAGGCGGGTACATACGAGTTTTTGTCCAGCCAAAATCTAAGTGAAGTAGTAACCCAAATGCAGTCAGGCAAACTGGCTGAATTCAAGTTTACGATCGCTGAAGGTTGGTCTGTAGCCCAGATTGGTGCCTATTTTGAGCAAGAAGGTCTTTTCAAAGCGGCTGACTTTATCGTGGCAGCAAACGAGGTTACTAAGCAGAGAGCCAAGCATCCCTGGCTACCGCAAAATATTCCCAACCTTGAGGGCTATCTTTTCCCAGATACCTATCAGATCTATGCCGAAGATGTTACGCCTGAGCGGGTAATAGATTTAATGGTGACCCAGTTTGAACAAGCCGCACTACCTCTGTATATTTCCTCTCAATCTAAGAAATCTGAAAAGATCCAGCCCAAAAAGATACTGCCTGAAAAGATGCAGCAGCATAAATCTACAAAAGTTAATCACCTTAGCAAAAAGCCAATAGTTTCCAAGCTCATTCCTAATCTCAGTTTGCATGAGTGGGTGACCTTAGCGAGCATAGTGGAAAAAGAAGCTGTTCTGAGTGAAGAGCGATCGCGTATTTCTGGTGTTTTTATTAATCGTTTACAGAAAGGAATGCGCCTAGAATCTGACCCTACCGTGGAGTATGCCTTGGGGATCAAGCAAACAATTCAACAGCCACTCACCCTTAGGCAAGTGCAAATCCCCTCGCCCTATAATACCTATCTAAATGCAGGCTTACCCCCAGGTGCGATCGCTGCTCCAGGATTAGCTAGTTTGAAAGCCACTCTTAATCCAAGTAATACCGCTGAATTATTTTTTGTCGCTCGTTATGACGGTAGCCATATTTTTAGTCACACCTACGAACAGCACAAGTTGGCGATCGCTAAAGTAGAAAAAAGTCTAAAGCCTTAATCAAAATTTTGAGAAAAATTTTCATTCTGTGGGATGGTAGAAAAGCGTTTTAGATCTGCAATATTAATTAAAAAATGTAGATTCGATGAAGCACCTGGCAAAGCTAATTAAAGTTCTAGTAGCAGCGATCGCCATTTTCGCGGTAGTTGAAGGAGTTCTAGCATCGCCACCTGAGCAGAAGCCTGAATATCTCTCTGAAAAAATATTTGAGAAAATTGAAGACAGTCCCCTGTTACAGCGTTGGCTAGATCGGCCCCCAGATTTGTTACAGGAAATTCGCCATAAGCCTAGTTTCAATACCAAGCTGGGCTTTAAGCTAACTAGTCGCGATCAAGTGCTGGGCTATGGTATCAGCCTAGATGATCTTTTTTTAGGGCGATCGCCTTTTACCTTTAGCGCCAACTTTGAGCGGGAATTTGACAAACCCAGTACTAATCTAGATCTAAATCTGCGCTACTATCTCCTACCCCTGGGTGACTATTTTAATATTGCGCCCCAAATTGGTTATCGTTCTGTGGCGATCGCTGATCAGCCATTTTTATCGGGGTTTGATATCGGCATTCAAGGCATCTTCGCCCTTTCGCCCCACAGCGCAGATATTCGCTTAGCCCAAACCTGGACTTCGATTGGTAGCAATAATGAAATTAGTACGACTAAACTTTCTACCAGCTATGCAATTATGCCCCAGTTGCGCCTAGCCAGTAGCATTCAATGGCAGCGATCGCCGAATAGGGCAGATAGTCGGGTAGGGATTGGCTTGGAATTATCTTTTTAGTTAGAAAAAAATTAAGCGTTAGCGCTCGACTTAGTCTAAGCTAAAATAATCTGCCGATTACCGATCAAGACCCGCATGATTTCTAGTAATGACTTTCGCACAGGTGTGACAATTGAACTTGATGGCTCGGTATGGAAGGTAATAGAATTCCTCCATGTCAAACCAGGCAAAGGATCTGCATTCGTGCGAACTAAGCTTAAAAATGCCCAATCTGGCAGCGTTTTAGAACGTACATTCCGCGCAGGTGAGATGCTTCCTCAAGCGACCCTGGAAAAGAACACGATGCAGCATACCTACAAAGAAGGAGATAACTTCATCTTTATGGATATGTCCACCTTTGAAGAAGCTACCCTTAGTGCTGCCCAAATTGGTTCACGGGTAAAGTATATCAAAGAGGGAATGGAAGTAAGTGTGGTGAATTGGGGTGAAAAAATCCTCGATGTGGAATTGCCAAACACGGTGGTAATGCTCGTAGTCGAGACCGACCCAGGGCTTAAAGGTGATACTGCCACAGGTGGCTCAAAACCTGCCACCATTGAGACTGGGGCAATGATTATGGTTCCTTTATTTGTAAGTAAAGGTGACAAAATTAAAATCGATACCCGCGATGATTCTTACTTGGGGCGTGAAAATTAGTGGAATTTGATTTGGCACAGCTACGGGAATTGATCCAGATTCTTAACCATACTGACATTGCCGAACTGACTTTGGAGTCAGGCGATTTACGTCTTAACATTCGCAAAAGTGAAGCTAAAAACTCCATAAATGCTAAGGCTGAACCTGTAGCTGTACCGACAAATGAGGTAATAAATGTAGAAGTTGCCGCGATCGCTAATCCACAACCTATACCCGAACCTCTCTCTAATCGCAAACTAGCAGATATCACCGCACCGATGGTGGGAACTTTTTATCGTGCCGCAGCACCAGATGAACCTCCTTTTATTAGTGTGGGCGAATCAGTCAAGAAAGGACAAACCATGTGTATTATCGAAGCGATGAAATTGATGAATCCGATCGATGCAGAGGTAAATGGCAAAGTTGCTGAAATCCTAGTGGAAAATGCCCAGCCGATTGAATACGGACAGTTGCTGATGCGGATTGAACTAGCAGAATAATTTGATCACAAGTATGGAGCAGCAAATCATTGCTAATTTTATGGAAGAAGCAATCAAACAAGCCAAATTAGGGCTGATAGAAGGCGGTATTCCAATTGGTTCAGTGATTGTAAAAGCTGGCAATATCGTTGGTCGTGGTCATAATCGAAGAGTGCAGCAGCAAAGTGCAATTCTTCACGCCGAAATGGATGCCCTAGACAATACAGGTCGTCATCCCGCTTCTTTCTATCAAGATTCTACTCTCTTCACTACTCTTTCCCCCTGTAGTATGTGTGCTGGCGCAATTCTGCTTTACAAAATTCCCCACATTGTGATCGGCGAAAACAGAACTTTTATGGGTGAAGAAGAATTCTTAAAGTCTAGGGGAATCAAATTAGAAGTATTACAAGATCAAACTTGCTTCCAAATGATGCAGGACTTTATCTTTAAAAATTCCTCACTTTGGCACGAGGATATTGGTACTTCTCCAATTTCCTTCGAGCCAGTCTAACGTGCGATTCCACATCCACCAAGGATCGCGATCGCGCCATTGAGCTTGACAGATAGGACTACTTATATAACCCACATGACCACCATTGGCAGTAAGAATTAGATCCAAGTTGGGATTTTTTTGAGCTATTTGTTGAAGTTCAGGAATAATTACTGGATTAAACATCGGATCATCGACAGCGTAGAAGATTGCGGTGGGAGAATTAAGATTAGCTAAAAAAGGCATGGGTGAACTGGCATCATAATAATCTGCAACTGAGGCAAAACCTAAACGCTGAATTACTAATTCGTGATCAAAGGTAGTAATACTATGGGCACGCCCAACCGCTGCTGGATCGAGAAAACCTGGATGTGCTGCCGAGATTTCTAGGGCTAACTTCTTTAAATTGCGCGCGATCGCTTGTTCAATCTTTCTGCCAACTGCTGAACTTACCAAATAGCTTAAAGAGCGATTAGAATCCAAGTTAGGACAAACCGCTATACAACCACCAAAATCAGTACCGAGTTCAGTAGAATCTGCAGCAGCTTTTGCGCCCCAGAGCGCTAGTTGTCCACCCAAGGAGTAACCCACAAACCAATAGGGGGCTGGATAACCTTGCTCTTTCGCTTGTAAGGCAATCTGCACAAAGTCATCACCTTCATAGATGCCATCGGAAGTAAGCACAGGAGAGAGTAAGGCGGTTTTGCCATGAGCACGCCAATCAAATAAAATTGCGCCATAGCCATCAGCTACTAATTTACGCCCCAAGATCCGCAACAAAAACTGATCTTCTAGCGAGCCTGTAATCCCATAGGTAGCAATAACTGTACCTTTCTTGCCAAATGGCGATCGCAGCGCAAAAATAGAAATATCCTGAGAATTATCTCTAGCACCTTTATAAATCTGTTCGGTATAATTTGGTTCAGCTTCGCTCAGGGTTGACTGCCATTCTTTAGCTGCAACGGTCGACATATACAAAGTCATTGCTAAACCATTTGGCAACCACCAGGGCGGAGTATAGAGATCATTCATGGGTTGACTTGGAAATATATCTTTACATTGTCCTTAGATTGTAGGCTAAACTACTTGCGACAACGCACTACTTGCAGACTGCCGCCCGCATGAAGTTGAATTTGTTCAACCACAAAGCCAAATTCAGCCAAAAGTGCTGGAAGATCAGTTTTTAGTAATTGCCAGGCGGTTTCGGTTTCAAATAGGTAGAGAAAGAGCGAAATAGGTAACCAAAATAACCGATTAACAGGCTGATGAAAATCTACAAAACTAAATCTACCTCCAACTTTTAAGACACGATGAACTTCTGAGAGAATCTGCCTTAATTGTTCAGATTCCATTTCGTGTAAAGCTGTATTGGTTAAAATAAAATCAAATTGGCGATCGCTAAACGGCATATTTTCCGCAAAAGCTTGGACAAATTTCACATTAGGTAGATTCTCTTTGGCAAAACTAAGCGATCGCGGTGAAGCATCTAATCCTGTCACATGATCACTATATTCCACCAAAATCTCAGTAGCTTGCCCTGTGCCACAACACATATCCAAAACATTCATTTCTTTGGTCAGATCCAGACCATCTAGAAATAAGCGGCGGAAGCGATATTCTCCACCCACATTCAAAGCTGCCAGCCAAGAAATGCTGTGGTAGAACCAAGGAAATTGATAACTCCAATCACGCAAAATTGTTGCCATTTGAGTTGTCCTAGTTCTAGTTTGGCAATGAATCAGATTGAAGCTCAGGATTAGCTAACTGTTCAGGAGATTCAGATCCTTTTGCTTCTCTTTCCGCACTTAATTGATTAATTAGTGATAATACATTAGCACCACGTTCGTAGGAGCGATCTTCCTCAAAGATAATTTCGGGAGTGCGTCGGAGTCCAACCCTTTGCCCGATTTCTCTTCGCACAAAACCTGTAGCAGCTGCCAAACCGAGCATAGTTTCTTGGCGGGCTTCTTCTGTACCGTAGATGCTGACAAAAATCCGCGCGTGTTGCAAATCTCCCGACATCACTACTTCGGTAATACTTGCCATGCCTACACCTACTCGATCATCTTTAATATCTTGTTGGAGCATAATGCTAACTTCGCGTTTAACCAATTCTGCTACCCGTGCAACCCTGCGATCTGTCGCCATTCTTTTTTCCTAGTTTGATTCCTTGTCACTTGTATTTAACATTGTGACACATTAGGACTTACGCAAGGAAGAGTTTAACTGAATCAGCTTTAAGCTGGGTCTTTAGAACGATAGGCAAATATCCAACATTTCTTACAGCAGATTCTAGTCAGGATTAGAATTGAGTGAATCCCAAAATCTTTAAAGAGAAAAGTGTGAAAAATATCTGGATATATTTTTGAAATAATCAGATAGACAGAAGAAAGGTCATGTGCTTGAGCATTGGATGATAGGAAGCTTTAATTGTTTCTGTCTTAATTTTGAGCCTAAACTGCCACAGGAATTTCTTGCCCTAATGATTCCAAAACCAAGTCGCCTAAATCTTTGATAAATCCAGGATGTACATTTAATGCAGGTACACGATCAAAGTGATGAATGCCCGCAGATTCAGCTACTTCGCGATACTCAATATCGATTTCCTGCAAGGTTTCAATATGCTCTGAGACGAAACTGATTGGCACAATTAAGAGATGATCAATCCCACGTTTTGCCAGCTTAGCGATCGCTTCTTCAGTATAAGGTTGTAGCCATTCTACTGGTCCAACTCGGCTCTGATATGCCAACAGGTGAGCATTATAACAGCCAAAGTCTCGGCGCAGGCTCTGCATAATTGCATCCACACAATTTTCAATTTCTAGCTGATAAGGATCACCATATTCGCTTACGTACTTCTTCGGCACACCATGAGCACTAAAGAAAATATAAACCTGATCGGGCGAATCAGCAGATTTAACTTTGGCATCAATCAATTCCGCCATTGCCCGCACATAACCAGGGCGAACGCACCAAGAACGAATATCAACTCGCTCAATTTTTTTCAACTCAGGATCTTGCTTCCATAACTTATCTAGCAACTTCAGGCTAGAACCAGTAGTACTAATAGAAAATTGTGGATAGAGCGGCAAAACCACTAATTTTGTAATCTTATCCAGTTTGATTTGCGCTACTGCTTGCTCAGTCGTAGGGTTCCAATAGCGCATGGCTACATAGACCTTAGCATTCAAACCTCGACGCTGAAGCGTATTCTCTAAGGCATCGGCTTGCTCTTGGGTAATCTGACGCAGAGGAGAGCCACCACCAATCGCCGCATAATTTTGTTGGGAAATAGGTGCGCGAGTAGTGGCAATGAAGGCGGCTAGAGGCTTCTGCAAAAAAGGGATCGGTAACCGAATCAAATCAGGATCAGAGAATAAATTGAAGAGAAATTGATACACATCTTCTAGTTTGTCTGGTCCACCCAGGTTTAGCAGCATTACTCCAACTTGGTCGTTCATAGCACTAAATTTGATTACATGTTAGATCTTTAGGTTCTATCATAGCCTAGCTTAACAATTTTTCACATCTCCCCCCTATGCGACCTCATCTTTTTACTGCAACTATATGTAAGTGAAATATTCAAGAGAACCAAATAAATGTCTAATCTACCCGACACCCTCGAAGAAGCTACTAGCCAAGCGATCGCTGCCACATTTGCCGCAATTGATGCTGGGTATAAGCGTCTGATCGTAGACATCAGGTTTCCCGAATTGAATGCTTTGCCTGTGGGCTATGAGTTTGCGCTTAAATTTGGGCAGGTGTATGGAAATACTTGGCAGGCTCTATTCTCTGATGCAGGCAGTGCAGCCTTAGCGAAAAGGGATTGGCGATTAGAGATTTCTACTCGTGGCGTAAATGAAGGTCGAGCAGCAATTAAGCCAGAGGATCAAGCTTTTTTGTTGGTGGCACCTAGCTCAATAGAAGTAGCCCAAATTGAAAAATTAGTAGAATTGTCAGGCGATCGCCCCTTTGTAATGCTCAATCCGCGGCTTGAGAATTCGGAAGTGGGGATAGGACTATCAGCACGCAGATTACGCGATCGCTTTTTGAGTACTTTTGAACTTTGCTACTATATTCAACCCCTGTCTCAAGGAGCTTTATGGCGTGACTATCCCCAAAATTGGCAAGTTTGGCAAAACCCTGAAGCCGATTCTGATGATCTAAAGATGTCACTTCTGCAAGAATTTCTACAAAAACCAACTTCAGAAGACTTAGATCGATTATTCCAGAAAACTACTGGCAAATCTGCTTCTTTCCTAAGTCAGTTACAGCAATTCTTGAATGCTCTCAGTCGCTAGCTGATCATGTCAGATGTTGCTCAAAACTTGGAAGACTTTAATAAAGCTCTAATAAAGCTCTAATAAAGCATAGACTATGGAAGCACCAAATCAGAGAGAAGCGATTTCCTTTGTGTACACAGTGGAAGGAGATACTAGTCACTTTTTTGACTTAGCGGCAGAAAAGAAGCAAAATTTAGCGGAAATTGATTATTAGACCCACTTTCCTATAATCAGTTATTTGTTTGACACTTTATATTTGCTGAATGATAGAATGCCAGAAAATTATGGAATTGATGAAGCACTATTTCTAGCGATTATTGGTGGTTATTGGTGGAATTTGCTTTATCCCTATCGCTAATCTGGTCAAGCTGCGATTTTAAGCTTCTGATTGTAAAATGCGACGCACAGAGAGAATATCACCTAACTTGGCAATCTGTTCGCACACCTTCTCAAACTGGGCGCGATCGCTAATATCGATAGAGAGGTCAATCACCGCCGAACACTTATCTCGATCAGTCTTTACTCTGGCTTCGCGCACATTAATTTTGCGATCAGAAAGTTTACTCAGTACATCTTTAAGGATCCCCACCCGATCTATTGTTTCTAACCGTACATCTACAGGGAAGGTTACAGGACGAGCAGAATTAGGTTGATAAGTATTCCAACTTAAAGTTAATAAGCGATCGCCAGCCGCGTTTTCCATATTTAGGCAGTCTAGACGATGGATTGAAATGCCGCGATTGCTACCGAGCGTAACTAAACCGATGATTGGTTCGCCTGGAAGCGGTTTACAACAACCTGCAAGGTGATGATTTAAGCCTTCTACCCCCAAAATTGGTGATTTAGAGCTAGATACGGATGTAACTGGAAAGTGAGGAAGATTGACTGAGCTAGCTGGCTGCTCTCTCTGCTGTTCTCTAAGTTTATTCACTACCATCACCACGGAAAGATCGCCGTAGCCCAAAGCTGAGAGTAGATCCTCCACACTATGCAGATTACAGCGTTCTACTACTTTTAACATTTGAGTGGATTTTAGTAAATTCTCTAAGCCACTTTTCCCCAATTCTTTTTCTAAAAGTGCCCTGCCAGTAGTAATATGCTCTTCGCGATGGGATTTCTTAAACCATTGGCGCACACGGTTTTTAGCGGTATTTGTGACTACAAAATTAATCCAGCCCAAGCTAGGATGAGCATTTTTTTGAGTAATGATTTCTACAATATCGCCACTTTGGAGCGGACGATCTAGGGTGATTGGACGATGATTCGCCATTGCGCCAGCACAGCGATTTCCCACTTCAGTATGAATGCGATAGGCAAAATCTACGGCAGTCGCACCGCGAGGTAGGCTGTAAACATCACCTTTGGGCGTGAAAACGTAAATCTCATTATCAAATAGATCGTCCTTGACTGAATCGATGTATTCTTGGGCATCTTTTACGTCTTTTTGCCAATCTACTAGCTGTCTCAACCAAGCCAGCTTCTCATCGTTTTCGGTAGTGGCGAAATTGCTAGAGTTTGATTCTTTATATTTCCAATGAGCAGCAATGCCATATTCAGCGATGCGGTGCATTTCCCAGGTGCGAATCTGAACTTCAATTGGTTGTCCGTTTGCACCCATCACCGCTGTATGTAAAGACTGGTAGCGATTGGGTTTGGGTAGCCCAATATAATCTTTAAATCTACCAGGAATCGGACGGAGAATATCATGAGCGATCGCTAAAGTGCGATAACATTCTTCTACCGTATTCACAATTATTCTGATCGCAGAAATATCAAAGATTTCATTGTATTGTTTCTGAGTGCGCTGCATCTTCTGATAAATGCCATAGAGATGCTTCGCTCGGCCGCTAATATCGAAGTTCTCAAATTTGCCTACCGTCAGGCGAGATTGAATTTGTTCAATTACTGTTTGAATCTGTACTTCACGATTGCGGCGAGTTTCAGCCACCAAAGATTCCATTTCTCGATAGTTTTCTGACTCAATATACTTAAAAGCTAAATCTTCCAATTGCCACTTGATTTGTCCGATGCCCAAGCGATTTGCTAAAGGCGCAAAGATTTCTTTGGTTTCCCGCGCGATCGCTACTTGTTTTTCTGGCTTCAAATGACAGAGAGTGCGCATATTGTGCAAGCGGTCAGCCAGTTTCACTACGATTACCCGAATATCCTTAGCCATTGCCATAAACATTCGCCGAAAGTTCTCTGCTTGGCGTTCAGTTTTATTCTCAAAGTTAAACTTAGAGAGCTTAGTTACTCCTTCCACTAGCTGACGCACTTCTGCGCCAAATCTAGCCTCAATTTCTTCAGCCGAAACCACCGTATCTTCCACAACGTCATGCAGAAATCCAGCAGCCATCATTACTTGACTGCCGCCTAAATCCCGCAAAATAGTCGCTACTTCTACAGGATGGATAATGTAGGGTTCTCCAGAAGCACGAGTTTGACCCTGATGTAAGTCATAGGCAAAGAGAAAGGCTTTGGAGGCGAGGCTATCGGACTGATTTGTAAGAGAATCGGTTAGCCAATCGGGTAAATCAATCTCAATCAGATTCTGAGGATGCTCTTCAATTGAGTCTTTAGTAGATGATTCTTCAGTAGAGTCTTCACTGGCGCAGGTCTTTAAAGAAATTTTTTGAATATCAGCCTTCTTGCCTATTTCCGCTTCTTGCCCAACATCTAATTGTCCTTTACTCAAAAGAAGAGAATTAGGAGCGAAAGTATCGCTGGAACAAGAATCTCGATCCATAGGGCAGACTTGCAATGATTGCGGAACGAATTTTTAATCCTTTCATCATAGCTCAATTAATCTTGGGTTTGGGCGTTATCCGCCCTAGACTTAAAGCCATTCCTCAATCTCAAATCTCTAAGAAAAATTCCAGGCAAAAATTTCAGGCAAATAAGACTGGCAATGGCATACTGGATGGAGTGCAAAGTATTCTAGAAATTATGGCTCCCCGTCTATCTCGTCCGCCCGACCCCCAAGATCCTGCTTATCAACGTCTAGAGAATCGGATTAATTTTGGAGTTCATTGCGCGCTGTTTGCGGCTGTAAATTCTGGCACTTGGTTTGGGCGAAACATTTTGGCGGCAGATTGGAACTGGACAGTTTTTATGACGGCAATCTGGCTCACAGTAATAATGGGACATGGAATTTGGCTAGTTTCCTATCAAAAAGTTTTGAATCTTAAAATTGAGGAAAAATATGGCAAGCTCAGGTAAATCGGTTGAAATCGAAAAATTAGCCACAGCGATCGCTGAAGAAGTTTATTTGGACGTAGCGAAATGGCATTTATACCTCAACGATGCAAAATTACATTTAACTTTGGCTGAACAGTTATTTCCGCTGGTAGCCGACGATAAAATTACCAAAAATGCGGTGAGTCAGATCCTGGCTGAGATTAACATCTCTATCGGCGGCGGCAAGCAAGAAATTCCACTTCAGCAATTTATCCCGGCTAGCGTAGAGTCAAGGCTGATGGATTTGCTGACTGAGTATGAAATCTAAAATTAAGGCATAGGGCATTGGTAAGATTAATCGTTGCTAGCGGCAATTTAGGCAAAGTCAAAGAGTTTGAGCAGAGTTTGGCGGATTTTCGAGCAAAATTCAACGTCCAGCTTTTGCCCAAACCGTCCGAAATTGAAGTAGAAGAAACAGGTCTTACTTTTTTAGAAAATGCGCACCTCAAGGCTTCTGAAGTAGCGATCGCTACAGGTGAATGGGCATTAGCAGATGATTCGGGGTTAGCCGTAGATGCTCTGAATGGTGCGCCTGGAATCTTTTCAGCGAGATATGGCAAAACCGATCCTGAAAGAATCAATCGATTACTAGCAGAATTAGGCGAACAAACCAATCGCAAGGCTCAATTTGTCTGTGCGATCGCCGTTTCTGATCCCCAAGGTAAAATCATGGCGGAAGCGGTGGGTATTTGCCCTGGCGAAATTTTAGATGCGCCCAAAGGTGATTCTGGGTTTGGCTACGATCCTGTTTTTTATCTGCCTGAGTATCAGCTTACTTTTGCCGAAATGCCCACAGACTTGAAAGCTAAATATAGTCATCGTGGTCTAGCATTGGCGATCCTTCTACCCCAACTTCAAGCTTTAATTAACCTGATTAACAAAGATATTTCATCAGATTTTTAGGAGTTAAAGACTGGCAAAATAAATGCCGTAATAATGCCTCCAATGACAGCAATTTCAATGACTTTCAAAATCAAACCAGAATGCTCAATTTTAATTCCTTGAAGCCAAAAATTTGGAGTATCACCGTCATGTATTTTCCAACTAAACATCGATAGTAGCAATGGAACTCCGCCGACTTTGGCTCCCATCAGTAGATGTAATGCAAGACTAATGAGAACACATACCCACGCCATCAAATGTGCTAGATACCATTGACGATGAATTTCTCCAGCAGGAAGCCATTCTTCTTTCATCATTCGTCCAGTTACCACAGCAAACGTTGCCGCAAGCAACATTAACGTATTTGCAAAGCGGTGTACTGATATCCACCAAACTGGCTTACCAAGCTGTTTTAATTGGCTGAAAGATTGCTCTTGTACCAGACGACGATAGCCAATATGAAAGCTGTATAGAGCAAAAATCGGTAGAAACAATAAGAAGGTTAGGGCAATCGTGCCATGAATACCTTGAATATTTCCGATAGTGGGTAAAGCAAAACTACCCCAACGCTTATCATAAGTGTTGTAAATCAAAAAACCTGAAATCAAGGCTGAAATGACTAATACGGCGGTGGCACCATGCAATATTCGCAGTAAAACAGGCTGGTATGGATGAGTCCGCGATATATCCATGTTTCTTCTAATCAAAAGCTTCTGGAATCATAGCAGAATCAGAACTTTCCTTGGAGGCTATGCAGTATAACCTTAGGACTTACGCAAGAGGACTTACGCAAACTATTTGCATTTAGTGTTTTGATCACTATTTTCTCCCTAATAGGCGTTAAACCTAGCGTCACTGCGTAAGTCCTAAACTTAATATTCTTCAAATTCTGGCAATGGTGGATCAAAATCATTTGCTATAAATATTTTGCTGTCACTACCAAATAGCGATCGCTAGACTAGGGCAAAACAATCAAGCGGCATATTCTACTCCTTTCCCGCTATCAAAATAGACCTGGGTGAAATGGGGTTAAGGGGTGAAACCCCTTGGTGGGGGCGGAGCCCCCACACCCCCAACATATCTAAATCTTGACTGGGAATGGAGTATCTAACCGAAAGAAAGTATCAGAATCTAAGGATTAGCCCTAAGGTAACAGATTAGGCTATGATCGCTTTTTAAAGAGTTGCGATCGCAGGCATCGAAGGCTACAAAGAAAATGGGCTATCTAGGCAAACAGGGACGAACTCTGGCATTTGTATTAGCAGTACTGCTAGGGGCAATTTACATTATTATCTCCCACCCGCCTAAACTGGGACTAGATCTGCGTGGCGGTGCTCAACTTACGCTTTTAGCAAAACCCAACCCCAAACAGGGAATTAATGAAATTACGCCCAGCCTGCTTGAAACTGCCAAATTTGTAGTGGAGCAGCGGATCAATGGCTTGGGTGTGTCGGAGGCAACTGTGCAAATTAGTGGTAGCGATCGCATCGTAGTGCAACTACCAGGTGTAAATGACCCAGCCCAAGCTGAGCGGGTTTTAGGTAATACGGCTCAATTAGATTTTCGTAGCCAAAAAAAAGGAACTGAAGCCCAATATCTTGCTCGACGCAACCAACAACAGGAAATTACGTTCAGGCAGCTTCAGGCAGAGTCAGCTAAAGATCAGAATGCAACATCCCAGGCGAAGGCTGACTTAGAAAAAAATAATGCGGCGATCGCTGAGCTTTATCAAACTTCGGGGATTACAGGCGATGCCTTGATTGATGCGCGTGAAAGCCCGATTGATGCCGCCGCAACCAATTGGGAAGTGAGCATTAGCTTAAATCAGGCGGGTGGTGAAAAGTTTGCCCAAATCACCAAGGAATTGGCTGGCACAGGTAGACTCCTAGGCATTTTTCTAGATGACAAGCCGATCACCGAAGCCACGGTAGAAGTGAAGTATCGTGATGCAGGCATATCAGGTGGTCGGGTTTCGATTACTGGCAGGTTTAATCAGTCCCAGGCTACCGATTTGGCATTACAACTTCGTGCAGGAGCGTTACCTGTGCCCGTCAGCGTAGTCGAAAACCGCACTGTAGGTGCGTCCCTGGGAGCAGACAGCGTCCAAAGTAGTATTTATGCTGGCATGGGTGGCTTAGTCTTAGTCTTAGTTTTTATGGTTGTTTACTACCGCTTACCTGGAGCGATCGCTGACCTTGCCCTTTTGATTTATGCCACTCTTACATTTGCTCTTTTTAGCCTACTAGGTGTAACCCTATCCTTGCCAGGAATTGCTGGATTTATTTTGAGTATTGGCATGGCGGTGGATGCAAACGTCTTGATTTTTGAGCGCACCAAGGAAGAGCTAAATTCTGGACGCACCTTATATAAGTCAGTAGAAGCTGGATTCAATCGAGCATGGGCAAGTATTTTGGATGGTCATATCACCAGTTTGATTGCCTGCGGTGCTTTGTTTTGGTTGGGAGCAGGCTTAGTTAAAGGTTTTGCCGTTACTCTGGCGGTGGGGATTGTGGCAAGCTTATTTACTGCAATTACCTGTAGTCGGGCTTTTCTATTGGTAGCGATCGCGATTCCATCTTTAAGAAAACCGCATTTATTTGGTGTAAAAGCCTTTGGCAAAAAAGGTAAGCAGCCTACCGCCGAATTAATCCCTGATCTGACTGAATCAAGCCTTGTAGATTTAAAAAGTGATTAAAATCAAAGCGGCGCATCACTACAAAGTTTTTTTAAATCCCTCTCGTGAAATTTCCCTGTTAAATTCTTTATGAAATCCTCAATGGAATCCTCCATGGAATCTAAGTTCAGCCTAGATGTAATCAAATACCGCCGCCTTTACTTGTCTATATCTGTGGGCGTTATCCTAGCGGGCATAGCAAGTATGCTGCTTTCCTGGCGCTTAATCGGACTTCCTGTGCGCCCTGCTCTGGACTTTGTCGGTGGTACTCGCCTTAGCTATGAATTAGTTTGTACGCCTATACCTAGCCAAAAATGTGGCAAACCAATCGATATCTCGCCTGTGCGTCAAGCGATCACTGCCAAAGGTTTCAACGACTTAGTAATTCAACTGTCAGGACAAGATGGTCGCGGTCTATTAGTCCAAACTGCAAAATTAGGGGTTGAAGAGCGATCGCGGATTCAACAATCTCTAGCCGAAGCCGTTAGCCAGTATGGAACTATCGATCCAACCAAAACTCAAATAGACGAAGTTGGGCCAGTAATTGGTAGTCAGCTTTTGACTTCGGGACTATTAGCTCTGCTTATTTCCTTTGCAGGCATTGCCGTCTATCTAGCGTTTAGATTTCAATCTGACTATGCTATTTTTGCAATTATTGCGCTTATCCATGATGTTCTGGTCACGGTAGGCGTGTTTGCTTTGTTAGGGATTACCCTGGGCGTAGAGGTAGATAGTCTGTTTGTGGTAGCCATGCTGACAATATGTGGTTTCTCAGTTAATGACACCGTAATTATTTATGACCGTATCCGTGAAAATTTAAATGTAGTGGGCGATCGCTACAGTTTTGATGATTTAGTCAACCTTTCGGTCAATCAAAGTCTCGCCCGCTCGATCAATACCACCCTCACCACAACTCTTCCTTTAATAACTATCTTTATTTTTGGTGGGGCTACACTAAAATACTTTGCCTTAGCTTTGATCATTGGCTTTGTATCTGGCGCATACTCTAGTATTTTTAACGCCACAATCCTGTTGGCATGGTGGCGAAATCGACAGAATGCTTGAGTCTTATTTTCTCCTTGAATTAACTAGAGCCACTCAACTAATTCTATTAGCAAGCAGCAAAATTGGCAGAATGCCTAACACTTACGCTCAAAACGCTTAGAAAATTTTTCTTATTCAATACCTAGCACTACACCGTGACCAAAAGTTGGCTCCAACCTGCCCAAAGACTGCACAATCTTCCGCCCTATCCTTTTGCTCGCTTGGATGAAATTAAGGCTCAAGCAAAACGCCAAGGAATTGACTTGATTGACTTAGGCATGGGTAATCCTGATGGTGCAACACCCGCTCCCATAGTTCAAAGCGCAATTCAAGCTCTCCAGGAAGATCGTAACCACGGCTATCCACCTTTTGAGGGTACAGAAGAGTTTCGTACTGCTATTACAGATTGGTATGATCGCCGCTATAACGTCAAACTCGATCCCGATGGCGAAGCTCTTCCCCTAATTGGCTCTAAGGAAGGACTGGCTCACTTAGCCCTTGCCTACATTAATCCTGGGGATTTAGTGCTTGTACCTAGCCCTGCCTATCCCGCCCATTTTCGTGGGCCGATCATTGCTGGGGCTGAAGTTTATGAATTGATGCTTAAGCCCGAAAACAACTGGTTGATAGATCTAGAAAGTATTCCCGAAGCGATCGCTCAACGCGCAAAGGTAATGTACTTCAACTATCCCAGTAACCCAACTGCTGCCACTGCTCCCCGTGAATTTTTTGAAAAGATTGTAGCATTTGCGCACAAGTATCAAATTTTGCTAGTGCATGACATGGCATATGCGGAATTAGCTTTTGATGGCTATCGACCCACCAGCCTTTTAGAAATTCCTGGAGCAATTGATATTGGTGTAGAGTTTCATACCCTATCCAAAACCTATAACATGGCGGGCTGGCGGGTGGGCTTTGTAGTCGGTAATCGAGACGTGATTCAAGGGCTTCGCACACTCAAAACTAATATTGACTATGGCATTTTCTCAGCAATTCAGGTAGCCGCCAAAACGGCTCTAGAGTTACCTGATTCTTACCTTCAAGCAGTCCGTCAACGTTATTGCCAGCGCCGCGACTTTCTTATTCAAGGGCTAGCAAACTTGGGTTGGGAAATCAAGAAACCTTCTGCCACTATGTATCTTTGGATTCCTTGCCCCAATTCATTATCCTCCACCGATTTTGCCTTGGATCTCGTCCAACAAGCAGAGATAATTGTCACTCCAGGAAGTGCCTTTGGTAGAGGAGGCGAGGGCTATGCCAGGATAAGCCTAATTGCAGATTGCGATCGCTTAGAAATTGCGCTAAAACGGATGAAACAGGCAAATATTTGCTTTAAGTAAGATTAAACTAATAGTGAAATTCCACCACAATTGCTAGATTTAGCCAAAAAAGACGATGGAAAATCAATAATTTTGATTATGATATGAGTGATTATTAGTTATTCATCTTTGTCAATCAGGTAAAGATAGAGCAAGACCTAAGCCAAATTTGACAGTAAGCTGATTTAACCCCAAACTTAATTTTTTCAAACTTAGGTTCTATCAAACACAGGTTTTAAATTATTAAATGTTTTTTGGGTGGTAAATCTGTAACAATTTGATCAAATGTTCTTAGAACTAGAGTAAAATAGGTGCGGCGTGAGGATAAATAAAAACCATGATTAAATTTGAAAAATTACTAGGCACTCCTACCTTATTAGTAGCTGTAGTTGCCGCTTCAATTGCTAGCTCTGTTGGTACAGCCCAAGCAGCTCCCGAAACTTCAACCCCTCAAAATGAATCCCAAGTGATTCGTCAAATGGGACAAGATCCTCTAAGAGGCAAAGCTAGTACAACTACTGCTCAAGTTACCTCAGTGTCTCAACTGAGCGATGTAAAGACTACCGACTGGGCATTTACTGCACTTCAGTCATTAGTTGAGCGTTACGGCTGTATCGCTGGTTATCCTGACCAAACTTACCGTGGTCAACGGGCGATGACTCGTTTCGAGTTTGCTGCTGGTTTGAATGCTTGTTTAGACAAAGCCAATGAACTAATCACTGCTGGCTTAGCTGATAAAGTAAGCCGTGAAGATCTAGCTGCTCTTCAAAGACTTCAAGAAGAGTTTGCCGCAGAGCTTGCCGCACTCAAGGGTCGTGTGGATGGTTTAGACTCTAAAGTTGCAAGACTTGAAGCCCAACAATTTTCCACTACCACCAAGTTGAATGCAGTTGGTATCTTTGCTCTATCTGGAATTCTTAATGACCAAGCTGGACTGAAATCCAACACTACCTTCAGTGGTCGGATTCGTCTAAACTTTGACACTAGCTTTTTTGGTACAGATCGTTTGCGTACCCGTTTACAGGCTGGCAACGTTACCCGTTTTGATCGCGCTGTCTCCGGTGCTTTAGGTGGTCGTCAAACTCGCCTTTCTTTCA
>Ga0163144_10004841_pt1 | contig 30161 bp, 24 predicted proteins | sample OliLak19BULKMAT1_FD_123175 | JGI IMG/M metagenome (GOLD analysis project Ga0163144, IMG submission 123175) | Freshwater microbial mat bacterial communities from Lake Vanda, McMurdo Dry Valleys, Antarctica - Oligotrophic Lake LV.19.BULKMAT1 | ecosystem: Environmental > Aquatic > Freshwater >...
CAGCATGGTATCCATTTGTGTAACTTGCCTTTTGATTACGTCCAGCCGTTCCTGCACCGACTCGGCGCTCATGCGCATCATATATCGATCCAACATCTCTGCCGACGACATGATCGCGCTCAATGGCGTGCGAAATTCGTGTGACAGCGTAATCATGATGCGGACGCGCACCTCGTTCAGTTGGCGTTCGCGCTCTAACGCATCGCGCAGCAATTTTGCTTCTTGCTGCTGTGCATTGGCTTCTAGCAACTGGAAGGCGTTGAATGATTCATAGCGCAGCATTTCATTGATCACCAAGGTAGCGAAGTGCGTTGTGGTGGACGGCTCCGGCACGAAGTTGCGCGCTGCTTGAAGCTGTTCGGCAGAACCACTCCGATCATAACGCACCAAAATTTGTACCAATAAATCGAGGACTTGGTTGATAAGCACCGTCTCGAAGGTGAGAAACGTATCGAATTCGCGCAGTCCCTCTTGCAGCGTGCTGGTTTGACGATCTCGACCACATAACAAGACAGAGAGCTGATCGGTGAAGATGATCAAAAACCATTCTTGACGCAGCGGATCAGGATCGTCCAGTCGAATTTGCACCAATTGAATCGGCGCATCATCAGGTATCGGTTCGCCCGTGAAAATGTAGACTTGATGCTGACCATCGAGCATAGAAATATACCGTTGTGCCTCTTGCTGCCAGTATTTCGCCTGTTGAAATCCAGCGAAGATAAAGCCGGGCAGCCGATTGGCAAAGACGATGTTTTCGATAGTGTGCGAGACGTGAATGAGGGTGGTTTTTGCACAACGAATGACAGGGATATTCGCTAAGAGCGGCTTGATTTCTTCGAAGAGGGAAATATAGCTCATGGTAGCCATTCACCAGATAACGACCCGATTTCGTGCGGTGTGTAAACGGGAGAGTCTGAATCGGGTTCAACCTAGAATGTAGATTTTTTGCGTATGATGTGATTATAACAGGTTTCAGCAAAGCATAGCATTTGCATTGTTGAGACGTTCGGTGCGGATCGTCGCACAACTCATCATTGAAACATAATATGTTGGACTTTAGAATACCAAGCATTCTGCTGATGGTCTAGCCGTGGATGCTGTATCCGACGGATGGATCGCATTGAACAAGGAGTGTGGCGCGATGATCAAAAAGCAGTTCCTCAAGACGAAAAAAGAAGTCAAGGTGACGTTTACACTGCACAATGTCGAAGGCGAAACGGCTGTGTTGGTTGGACAGTTCAACGACTGGGATGCGACAACGCACCCGATGAAGAAGGCGAAGGACGGTAGCTTCTCAATCACAGTCAATCTGCCCAAGGACGAAAAGTTTGAGTTCCGCTACTTCGTCAACGGCGATGAGTGGCACAACGACGCCGAAGCGGATGCGTATATCCCCAACGAACATGGCGAACAAAACTCGGTCGTCACGACCAGCGAGTAAAAGACCGGACTGAGGTAAAAGGACTGAGGACTGAGTAAAAACGCACAACTGTCGTCTACCCATTTTGTGTTTCGCTCAGTCCTTTCACCTTTTCACGCCGTCCTATTTCTTCCCCTTATACCCCAACTTCGTCCCATTCGGCACGATTTTGTCAGGGTACTGCTCAAAATCTTCGAGGCGCAAATCTGTCCCCAAGATGCAGCTATGCCCGACGGTATAGCCTGCGGGGACGTTGGTATCCTTACCGATGCATGTAATCCCCAGTTCGCCCATCTCTGGGATGCCGCCAACGCGCGCGTTATGCCCGATCACGACGATTTTATCGAGGATGCAGCGTTCCACGACCGCGCCCGCTTCGATGTAGCTGTCGGTCAGGATGATCGATTCGCGCACGACCGCGTTAGGTCCCACGAAGACACCCGGCGACAGGATCGAGCGTTCTACAACCGCGCCCGCTGCAACCACTGCGCCATCGGTGATCAAGCTGTTGCGCACGACTGCGCCCGTATGGATATGGACGGGTGGACGTTCTTCGCTGACGGTGTGAATAATCCATGTTCGGTCGTTCAGATTCAGCGATGGGGGGGACGCCAACAAATCCATGTGCGCTTCCCAGTACGCATCAACCGTCCCCACATCGATCCAGTAGCCGCCGTAGGGGTAGGCGAACAAGTTCATGCCCTCCGCCACCATGCGCGGCAAAATGTCCTTGCCGAAATCATGGCTGGTGGTCATTTCCCGATCTTCTTTGAGCAGACGCTCCAAGACGGGATAGCTGAAAACATAGACACCCATATTGGCGAGGTTGCCCGGCGGCTTGGCGGGTTTCTCGATGAAATTGCGGATGCGATAATCATCATCGACATCGACGATGCCGTAGCGGCTGGCTTCGTCGAGCGGGACGGTGATCGTGCAGATCGTTGCGTCAGCTTTCTTGCTGCGGTGATACTCGATCAACACGTCGTAATCCATTTCATAAATGTGATCGCCAGAGAGGATCAGCACGTATTCCGGGCGTCCGCGTCGGACGAAGTTCAGGTTTTGCGTCACGGCGTCCGCGGTGCCGGAGTACCAATCGGTATCGTAGCGTCCTTTGTACGGCTGCAAAATCTGGACGCCGCCGGTGAACGAGCGATCCAAATCCCATGGACGTCCACGCCCGATGTGGTCGTTGAGACTGTGTGGACGATATTGTGTCAAAATTAGCACGTCGAAGATACCGGAATTGACACAGTTGGACAGCGTAAAATCGATGATCCGGTACTTTCCCGCGAACGGCACAGCGGGCTTGGCGCGTTTTGCGGTCAATGTAGCTAACCGCGTCCCTTCACCGCCCGCTAGAATGATCGCCTTGACTTTCATGTGCAATGCTCCTTAAAGAAACGAAAAATAACGCCTTTTTTTGCGTGTCTAGCTCATTACGATTGATTTCATAGCCATTCTAGCGACGATCTTATACAAATACGATCTCGTCGCGCGCGGAAATACAGTCAAAATAAGGCTGATTGTCGCTAGGGCAACCGCTTCAAATTTCTGATCGGTCAACAAAAAGTCAGGTCGGGTTTGTAGGGATGACATGCTTGCCGTTCGCGGTTGCAGACGCGAAAAATCGCGTTCCTGGAACAGCATGTGACCCGTCCTGAGCCAAGAATCAATTTTGATGCGCTTGCCCTGTGTGATTGTCGCGCGATTGAGCCGGGTGCGCTATATTTGATTCCGAAAATCAAACGATACCGTGTTTGTGATGAAAGTTTAACTCGCATGGCACTCAATGCCGAGACGTTGCGACGCTTGGTGGCGTTGTTCGCACCGCAAATGCGCGATCCCCAACAACGGGGCGCGCTGATCAACCAAGCGTTGTTTGGCGAAGACAATCTGCTTAACAGCATTGATTACACCGGGACGCCAGAAATATTCGTCGTCAACTTGATTGACCGTTTGCACACCTACCGCCAGATGCGGTCGGGCGCGTTCGCCTTGATCGCGGTGTTGGAAGTCGTCGAAAAACGCTACGGCGCGGACAAAGCGGCTGAATTTCAACAACTGCGCGCCGCTGTCGAAGCCAACGATCCGCAAGAAGCCGTCGAGAGCGAGAATTTGGCGCTGTCGTCGTCCACGGCATTGGGTGCGGCGCTGCGTGCTGCCGTCACGGATGGCTCTGGACGGCACATTTTTCTCAGCTACAGCCGCCGCGACGCCGATTTGATGCGCCGCGTGCGCGACGATCTGGCGGGCGCACGCTTGCCCGTGTGGACGGACGAGAAGATCGAGCCGGGAACGCCTGCATGGTTCCGCGAGGTCGAAGGCGCGATTGATAAGGCGTTCTGCATCGTGGTGCTGCTGTCACCAGACGCCAAAGGCTCGGAGTGGGTGGGCAAAGAGATTGAATATGCCCAAATGCTGAAGAAAATGATCTTACCCGTGTTGGCGCGCGGCGAAGCGGCGGCAGCAATTCCGTTCTCGCTGGCGGGCGCGCAGTTTGTCGATCTCAGCAAGGATTTCGCGCTCGGCGTGCGTAAATTGGTGGTCGTAACGCAGACTTTGTTCGACAAGGACATGCACACCGCCCCCGGCGAGACGACCCAGATCATCCGCCAGCCGGAATATCGGCTCGATCCGAGTGCGTGGCGAATGCTGCTGGATCGCATCCGTAAGGGCAAGTGTACGCCCTTTCTGGGACCTGGCTTGAGCGCGACGGTCGTCAAATCGGAGCGCGAGATCGCCAAGCAATGGGCAGAAGATCACGATTACCCGTTGGGCGAGGCAGAGGATTTGGCGCAAGTCGCCCAATTTTTGAGCTTGGTCGAATACGATACGGGCTACGTCAAAGAGAGCATGATGGAGGGTTGGTTCGATGATGTGGCGCGCACCAACTTCCAAAACATCTCCACGATGCACGCGTTGTTGGCAAAGCTGCCGTTACCGCTGTACGTGAGCGCGTGCTATGACGATTTCATGGTGGCGGCGCTTAAGCAGCAGCGCAAACAGCCCGTTCGCCTGCTGTATGATGAGGAAACGACGCTCTCCAATAACGACATCACGCCGGATCGCCCACTGCTCTATCATCTGTACGGGCATTACGAGAACCCGACTGCCGCGATCTTGACCGAAGATGATTACTTGGATTATCTGGTCAAGGTTGCAAAGAAAGATATCGTGTTCCCGCCGCCCGTCGAACGGCGCATCACGACGACGACGCTGATGTTCGTCGGCTTTGAGATATCGCATTGGAATTTCCGCGTCTTGTTTCGGATTTTGGCGGGCTACTTGGAGCGCAACACCAGCATCACACATATCGCCGTGCAGGTCGCGCCGAGCAGCGGAGACAAGGCGGTAAGCGGTGCTGAAGACCGCGAAAAGCGCGTCCATGAATATTTGAAACGCTATTTTGAACGGCTGAAAATTCACGTTTATGTCGGGGAAACTGTCGATTTCATCGATGAATTGACGAGCCAATGGGAAAAACTCGATGTCAGCGAATGAGACGAACACGGTGCCGGATGCTGCACATTTGCCCGCACAATCGCCGTATGTGGGTCCCCGCCCATTCTCCACGACCGAGCGTGATCGTTTCTTCGGGCGGGAGCGCGAAATCGATGAACTGACGGCGCTGGTCATTTCCAACCCGATGGTCTTGTTCTACGCGCAGTCGGGCGCGGGCAAAAGCTCGTTGATCAACGCGGGCTTGCTGCCAGAGATGGAAAAGGAGAGCTTCGAGTCGCTGCCGCCCGTTCGCGTTGGGCTGCCCGCGTCGGAACTGCCCGCTAACGTCGAAAATATCTTCGTCTACAACGCGCTCAGTCAGTGGAACAGCCGCCCGACGGTTCATGCGCCCGCACCGGACGACCCGCCGATGCCCGTGTTCGCGCCCGATGCGTTGGCGGGGATGTCGCTGATGGATTATCTAGCGTCGCGCCCGCGCAGCACTGACGAATACGAAGTCCCGATGCCGCGCGTGGTGATCTTCGACCAATTCGAGGAAATTTTCCGCGCGTATCCTGAACGTTGGAAGGAACGTGAACCGTTCTTCAAGCAAATCCGCGCGACACTCGACGCCGATGCGCTCTTGCGCGTTGTGTTCGTCATGCGCGAGGACTACATCGCGGAACTTGACCCGTTCGCGGCGCTCTTGCCGGACAAATTGCGCGTGCGTTTCCGCTTGGAACTGCTGCGTCGCAATAATGCGTTGGCATCGGTGACGAAACCGTTACAAAACACGTCCGTTCGCTTTGGGACGAACGTCGCGGAAAAACTGGTCGATGATCTGCTGGCGATTCGCGTTGGTGACTCAGGCGAAATCGTGGTGGGCGAGTTCGTCGAACCCGTCTATCTACAAGTAGTATGCGAGAACTTGTGGAACGAAGTCCGGCGGCAGGGCTTGACGGAGATCACCGAAGGCGGTTTGGCGGAGTTCGGCAGCGTTAGTCGCGCGCTTTCGAACTTCTACGAGAATTGCTTGATTTCCGTCGTCAGCGCGCTGCGCACGTCGGAGGATGCAATCCGCTCGTGGTTCGAGACGCAGTTGATCACGGCGGACAAAACGCGCAACCGCGTGCGCCGCTCCGACAAGGATGATTCGACCGGCGGACTGGCGAATGGCGCTGTCGAGCGACTCGAAGATTTGCACATCCTTCGTGCCGACTTGCAGAACGATGCGCGCTGGTACGAACTGGCGCACGACCGCATGATCGAGCCGATTTTGCGCTCCAACGAGCGCGCGCGTTTGACCGCTGCTTACGTTGCAGTACAGCAGAGCCAATCCAGCACTGCCACCGCCACCAGCGATACCTTTGGCGAGATGATCCAGATCATCGCGCCGCTGTTCGAGTCGATTCCAGACCGTCCCGCGCTGTTGGCAGACATATTCTCGCAGGTCGCGCCACAAATTTTGTCCATGACGATGGATTATGGCGACTCGGCGGCGACCTTCACCGCGAATTTGATTCGGCGGCTGACTGCGTTCGGTCGCTTGTCGAATGGCAAGCCCGCTGCCCAAGCGTTATTGGAGGGCGTAGCAGAACGGCTGCCGCCTGACCAAGCGGCGCGCTTGACCGTGCTTCATGCGCTGCTGCAAGAATCGTCGCCTGCCGCCCTGACACAAGCATCATCATCCGCGCCGCCCGCGGCTGCCAGCGCGCCACCAGTCACCCCTAGCGCGTCTGTGAAGTCATCCAAGAAAGACACGAAACCAACTTCTGACATCCTTCGCCAGTTGGAGGCTGCACCAAAGGGCGGCGCGGCACCCGAAACGGTCATAGCGGAACAATCGGAAGCACCCCCTGCCGACGAAGCGCCACTTGCACCGACCGCGCCGCAAAAAGCGCATCTGTACATTATCTACGCGCGCTCGGAGCGCGAATTCGTGCGCAAACTCGCCGCCGATTTGCGCCAGCATGGCATCAACATTTGGAATGATACCGCGTCGGTATTGACAGCGTGGACGCAGTGGGATCAGACGACCGCCGACGCCGTGAAAGCCAGCTATGCCGTGTTATTGGTGGCGTCACCCGATGCACGCCGCGCCGAATCCGTGCGCCGCGATATCGAGACGGCGCGCGTGAACCTCAAGCGTATCATTCCCGTCTGGGCGGCGGGCGAGACGTGGATCGAAGCTGCACCTGCGGGCTTCGGCGGCATCAATTATATGGATGCGCGCGGTAACAATTATATGAATGCGCGTTCGCAGTTGACCGCGCTGCTGCTCGGCGTGCAGACGACGGGAAGGACAGGGGCGTCGCCCGCCGACATGCCGACGCGCAATCCGTATAAAGGGCTGCGCGCGTTCTCTGGCGACGACACGGGCGATTTCTTCGGGCGCGATAGTGCGATCAACGAAATGCTCGACGCGCTCAAACGTTATCCGCAGTTGTTGGCGGTGATCGGCGCGAGCGGCAGCGGCAAATCGAGCGTGGTCATGGCGGGCGTGCTGCCACGTTTGCGCGCGGGCGCGGTGACGGGCAGCCGCGATTGGATTTATGCGCCGCCGTTTACGCCCGGCGAACACCCCGTCCAAAATCTGATTGCATCACTGTCGAAGTCGCTCCCCGATGTCGGCGAGGAACGCATCCGCCGCGCGCTGACGGACAAAGACCCGCAAGCCATCGGACGACTCTTGCGCGCGGCAGTTTATGAGGGACTGAAAACGCGCCTCGTACTGATTGTCGATCAATTCGAGGAAGTGTTCACGCAGTCGAACGAGGACGAACGTCAACAGTTGATCGATTTGCTGGTCGCCGCCGCCGCCGAAACCAATGCGTCCGTGACCGTGATTCTGACGTTGCGCGCCGATTTCTTCGACCGTGTTCTGTCGCATCCGATCTTATCGACGATGATCTCGCGGCACAATTATCTGCTGCGCCCGATGACGACGGCGGAACTGCGCGAGTCGGTCGAGAAGCCCGCCGCGCTCGCTGGCTTGATCCTCGAAACTGGCTTGCTGGAAGAAATCTTGCTCGATTTGGGCGACGAACCCGGTTCGCTCCCCTTGTTGCAATTCACCCTCGATCAACTCTACGAACGACGGGAGGGGCGTCGGCTGACGCTGGCAGCCTACAAGAGCATCGGCGGCGTGCGTGGCGCGCTGGCACAACACGCCGAGACGACCTACAACCTCTTGCGTTCGGATGAATATCGGCGCGTCGCCCAGACGATGTTCTTACGCCTCGTGGAGGTCAGCGCCAACGACGAGATCGCGCGGCGGCGCATTACCCGCGACGAATTGACGCTGCCCGACCCCGATGCCAGCGCGATGATGAACCAAGTCGTGGCGGAATTCGTGGACGCACATCTGCTGTTCACCGATACGCTGGCGAACACCGAGACGGTCTCAATTAGTCATGAGGCACTGATCCGCGCGTGGGAGCGGCTGCACGAATGGGTCGATGTGCGCCGCGACGATCTCAAGCTGGGATCGCGCATCCGCGCCGACGCCAACGAGTGGAACGCGCGCAATCGTCCCATCGACTCGTTGTATCGCGGCGAGGTGCTGCAACAAGCCCTCGCGTGGCTGCAACGCAGCGAGGAGGCGGGGACATTGCAGCGCGAGTTCATCCTCGCCAGCGCTGCCGAAGAACAACGGCGCGTCCAATCTGAACAAGTCGCCGCGCGGCGCTTGCGCAACTTGCAGCGGGCGACGCTGTTGGCGGCGGTCGTTGGCGTGGTCGCGCTCATTCTCGTCGTGTTGTCGGTCAATCAAACTGCCAGCGCCGAACAGCGCAGCAACAGCGCGTCGACGCAGATCGCGGACGCCGAGAGCGCGCAATCGACCGCACTAGCGCGACTGAACATCGTTGATACCCAAGTCGCACAGCGCAACGCCGCCCTCACGCCCGTACAACAGACGCTCAATGCCGCTGTGCAGCAGGCGACTGATAACGCGATCAACGCGATGAACGCGGCAACCGAGATCGCGGGTGAACTGGCACAGATCAACGATGTCTCCGCCGCGCGTCGATGGGTTGCCGCTGCGAATGGTGTGCTGAGCTTGCCCGATGGCAACACCGAGACCGCCGCGTTACTTGCCATCCGCGCGGCGAATTTGGCATCGCTGCCAGAAGTTAGCGCGGCGCTCAACATGGCGGTCGAGCGGTTGTATACGTTGGAACGCTACGATGATCCGTTCGCGCTGCCGCTCGAGCTGTTCCCGATTCCTGTGTCGCTGCCGGCGTCGGTCGCTGCGAACGCGGGGGATATCGCGGCGCATATTGTTGATACACGGGTGAACGAGGTTTATACCGGACACTATGATGGGTCGATCCGGCAGTGGACGGCAAATGCAACGACCCCCTCGTTCACATTTCGCGGTGCGCAAAACGCCTCCGTGACTGCGCTGGCGCTCAGCCACGATGGTCGAATGCTGTTGTCGGGCGCGGCGGATGGTTCGGTGCGGCTGTGGGATACCCAGTCAGGGCTGTTGATCCGTGCGTTTTCCGGTCACAGTCTGGCGGTCACGGCGTTGGCATTCGCGCCAGATCGGATCATGTTTGCATCGGGCAGTTTCGATATGACCGTGCGTGTCTGGGAGATCGCAACGGGCGAGATGGTGCGCACATTGAGCGGACATACTGCGCCGATCAACGCCGTGGTGTTCGATGCCACCAGCCGCGAACTGTATTCGCGCAGCGATGATCGCACCAACCGCCGCTGGACGCTGATGGAGATCGCGCGTCCGCCCGTCATCGATGTGGCGTTCGCATGTTCGCGCGTGTTCCGCGAGCTAACCGATACCGAGTTGTCGATTTACGGTGCGCCCTCTGATGCGACCTGTCCTGTTTTCGGCGGCGATGTGATGCTGATCGCGCCAACAGCAACCCTCACACCGAGCGCGACACTCACGGCAAGCGCAACAGCACCGCCAACGCCAACTGCGACGCTCATTGCGCTCCCGATCCAGTCGATCCACGTTGCCTATGGTGAGGACAATGACGATGAGACAGGCGGCGAGCGACAGATCATTGTGCGCTTTTCTGAGCAACTGCCCGGCGTGGTCGTCTACGATGTCGTTTTGATCGAGCAGTCCAGCGGCGATGTCGTGATCGATGAGCGCCAGACGTTGATCGGCGGCACGCTGATCATTACCGCCAATGTCAAAGCAAACGCGCTGTATCGGTTGCAATTGACGGCGCTGGACATCAACAATCAGCCCATTGCTTACAGTGAAGTCGTGATCGATATGGATGCGCTGACGGTCGCAGAGCCGACGCTGATACCCACGCCAAAAGCCAGCGCGACACCGATGCTAACACAAACCAGCACGATGATGCCCACACCAACGCCAACCCCGACCGCGCCTCAGCCGCCCACGAGTGACACGTCGGGCGATATTCCCGACATCGTGGGTCGGGCGATGAGCGAGCTGCGCTTGCGCACAGGACCCGGCGTCGAATATAGTACGGTGGCGACGCTGACATCGGGCGAGGTTGTGACGCTGTTGGGTGTGACGCAAGATGGCAGTTGGTATAACATTGTCCGCGCCGATGGACAAATGGGCTGGATCACGACGCGGGCAGTTGCGGTTGATGGCGACCTGAGCGGTTTACCCTATGTCAGTCAATTCACGGCGACACCCTCACCAACGCCTGCCCCAACCGCGCGCGCCAGTCAAGCGGGCGCGGCGGGCGTCGGCGCACAGCGCGGCGTGATCGAGATCGGCGGCGGGGTCTTCTGGACGTACAACGGTGTGGCGGGCGAGGCATTGACGGTGCGCGTCAACTCAACTGAGTTCGATACGATAGTGTCGATGTTGGATCAATCGGGGACGGAGACCGCATTCAACGACGATACCACCGGCTTGGGCGGCGCGACGACCACCAACAGCCGGATCGATGTCTTCTTGCCCGCTAATGGAGTCTATCGGATCGAAGTCCGCAGCTTCCAGAATCAGAGCGGCGGCAACTATGTGCTGGCAGTCGAGTCGGATCGGACGATCTGCGGCAACTCGACCTGCGAATCCAACGAAACGCAAAGCAGCTGCCCGTCAGATTGTGGACGATAAAAGCGAGGGCTGAGGGTCGAGGACTGAGTTAAAAGCAAAAACGTGATTTTATGCTTGCTCAGTCCGGTTTTTACTCACGGAGAAACGAAGTAGAACCAAAGGATGTAGGGGCTTGCCGCTGGCAAGCCCGTCAAGCGGCGGGCGTCCCACTGGAACGCCCCTAGATCGTTTGATTTTGTTTGCGGAAGTCCATCAGTTCGCGCTTTTATGCCTGATGCCGCGCCGCCGCTTCCTCGTACAGCGCCACATACTCGCGCGCGCTCTTGTTCCAGCTTAAATCGGTGCGCATGGCGTGATCCTGCATTCGTCGCCATGCGTCGGGGCGGTCACGGAAGGTATCGACCGCCCAGCGCAGCGTATTCAGCACCGCATCGGTTTCTTCCCACGCAAATGAGAAGCCCATCCCGCGTGTGCCGTCACCATCATCATAATTCGGAACGGTATCGGCAAGCCCGCCCGTTTCGCGCACGATGGGGAGCGCCCCGTAGCGCATGGCGATCATCTGTCCGACGCCGCATGGCTCGTAATGGCTTGGCATCAAGAACAGGTCGCAGCCAGCATAGATGCGCTGTGCCACGGCGGCGTTGTAACCGATGAACGTCCGCGCTTTCCAGCCGAAATCGCTGCCGAGCTTCGACATTTGTACTTCAAATTCTTGTTCGCCCGATCCGAGTGCGATGAACTGGCAGTTTGTCCCCGCCAGCAGCATTCGCAGCGCCGGAATTGCCAAGTCGAGACCTTTTTGCCAAACTAGGCGCGTTACCATGCCGATGATCGGCACGTCGGCGCGCACTTCCAAGCCGGAGTCGATTTGCAATTGGCGTTTATTCGGCGGGCGTCGTTCGGTGAAATTGTCAGCATCAAAGGTCGAGACGAGATTGGGATCGGTGTCGGGATTCCATTCGGTCATGTCAATCCCGTTAAGAATGCCGCGCAGATCGTTGACGCGCGTCCGCAGCAAGCCGTCTAAGCCGAAGCCCATATACGGGTATTGAATCTCGACGGCGTAGCGCGGGCTGACGGTTGTGATGATGTCTGAATACGCCAGCGCGATTGCCAGCAGGTTATCCGTCAAGCCGCGTTCGCGCAGTTCGTTGTGTTCATCGCGTGCCGGTATCCCTAGTTCGAACAGCCAGCCACCCGCATACTCGCCCTGATACGCCATGTTGTGGATGGTCGTCAGCGTGCCAACGCCCGCCCAATGATCGCTGTCGCGCCGTCGGAGGCTGATCAGGAACGGGACGAGTCCGGTATGCCAATCGTGCGTATGGACAACATCGGGGAACCAGTTGATTTCGTAGCGCATCGCGTCGGTGGCGGCGACGCACGCTTGCGCGAAGAAGATGAAGCGCGGCATGTCGAAATCCCACTGCCCATAGACCGCATTTTCTTCGCCAAAATAGGGTAAAGCCTTGATGAAATAGATCGGTACATCTTTGTATGTGGTCGTGAAGACATCAACGTCGATTGTCCCGGTGGGGCGCACCATTTGAAAGCGAAACACATGGCGGATATCGTAGCGTCCCGGATCGATGGTGCGGTAAAACGGCATAATCACGCGCGCATCGACGCCTTCCGCCCGCAGCGCGCGCGGCAGCGACCCCACCACGTCCGCCAGTCCGCCGACTTTGGCGAACGGATCGACCTCCGCGCTGGTAAAGAGTACGTTCATCATCTCCCCTTTTTGAGTGATGAGTAATGAGCAATGAGAGCAGCCAGCATGGACGCGCCGAGCGAAATTACCGCCAGTCGGGCGAACACTTATACAGAGTCAGCAGCGCAACTTGAGGATGGCTTGAACTCATTACGCATTACTCATTCCTGTTCTTATCCCCCATACGTCCCGAACCACCGATAATCGATGTCCGGGAAGACCTTATCCAGTTCCCACAGTTCTGCCGCGCGCGCCGTGTCCGGCTTGCCTTTTTCGAGGCTGGTTGTGAGTTCGTTGAAGCGTTCAAGATGCTGGCTGAAGCGGCGGATCGCGTACTCGCGCGCTTGTCCGGTGGTGACCAAGAAGGGCCAGTCGGACGACTCAAGCAGCAGCAGTTCGCGGGCAGCTTGGCTCAGAACGGTCAATTCGTCGGGCGTTGGATCGGCAAAGCGATTCGCCAACGTCTCCATCCGTACTTCCGCTTCATAGATTGGCACCCACATCCAATGGGTTTCGGCGTTGTCCCAGACGAAGTGACCGCCGCCCGCGCCCCATGAACCTTCCGGCACGTTCAAAACCTGCGTGGGCGGATGCGCGGCGAGGTGTCCGCTGGCGGTCGTCAGTTCAATGTCACTGTTGCTCGCCAGATGGCGCAAGACCTTGCCCATCCATGCCACGCCTTCGTACCACCAATGCCCGAACAACTCGGTATCGTAGTTGGCGGCGACCAAGCCAAACTCGCCCGTTTCGTTGTGGAACTGGCGCAGTTGATCCGCGACCAGATGCGCGAAATGCTCGGCGTGCTGATCGACTTTGATCGCCGCCCATTCGGGATTGTAGGTTTCTTTGAAGCCGAGATCGATTTTTTGCCCGCTGATGCGCCAGTATTGCATCCCGCTGGTTGCGGCTTTACGATGAAATTCGCGGTAGTCGAAATCGCCCGGATAGCCCCAATCGGCGCTCCAGACTTGTTCGCCCGCGCGCTTGCTGCGCCCAATGATGCTGACGCCGCTGTGCTGTTCCGCAGCCTGTCCGCCCGTCGTGTCTGCGACGAAATACGGGAAAAACGTCGTTGCGGCGCGTTCGGGAATGACCGGTTTGTTCGCCATCGGCACGACGTAACGCCGTTTGATGCTGCCGTAGGGTCCAATCACATCGCCCCCCGCCACGCCGACGGGGATACCGCCCGTGATCAGGTGCGTCTCGCTGAAAAAGACGCCAATGCCATTCTCCGCGAGAAAATGCTCAATGCCCGGACGGACTTGCCCGCCTTCCGCGCGGTACGCGGGGCGATAGGCGCATTCGGGCAGCCAAATCCCTGTCGGCGCGCGCCCGAACAGCCGCTTATAGGACGTGACCGCCGCCTTGAGCTGTCCGTTGATGCTGCTGTCGCGTGAGAGTAGGGGCAGATAGCCATGCGTCGCCGCGCAGGTGATGATTTGCAGATAGCCTTCGTCTTGCAGCAGTTTGAACGCGCCGATCATGTCGCGGTTGAAGCGCACATCCAGCGCGGTTTTGATACGTTCGTGAACGCCAACATACCATTGTGCGAGGGCGTGCAGTTCGGGATCGGCGGTTTCTTCTGCTTCGAAGTAAAGTATATCTTTCTTCGCCGCGGCAACACGGTCGTCTAAATATTGATCCAGATGATCCAGCACGTCCGCGTCAGCAAGCTGCTCCGCGAGGATCGGCGTGATACCAATGGTGAGTCGGAACGGCACGCCTTCTGCGCGCAAGTCATAAAGGGTTTCGAGAAGGGGGATATAGGTCTCGACTGCGGCTTCATGAATCCATTCTTCGCCGTGGGGCCAACGCCCAGCGAGTCGAGCATACGGTAGATGGCTGTGCAAGACGAACGTGAAAGCACCAATCGCGCTCACAAACAGGTTCTCCCAATTGACAAAATCTTATGTTTAATTGAAGGATTGTAATCGTTGGCAGAGGATAAAGCAAAACGCAGGCTTCACGATTTCGGCTTCAGCAACAATCGGGTGGCGAGGAAAGTTATCGGAATCGTGATGAACGTGACGATAATGGGCGCAATCGCTACGTGGATGTGCAGCCCGTCGATCAACAGCGATGACAATGCCATCGTGATCGCGTATTGAAACAGATACATGAGCGGGAACTGTACCGCTTTGCGCCAGTTCAACGGTTGGCGAAACACATAGCGCGCATTGATGAAATACGCCGTGAAGATGCCAATGATGTAGCTGATGGTGTTTGCCACCTGCCACGTCGCCATCAACAACAGCAGCAGATAGACAAGATGCGTGAACACCGTGTTGACGCCGCCGCCAACCAAATAGCGCACGATCTCGCGCGCCCATAGTGTGCGCACGACATCGATCAGGGTTCGTCTCCCCGTCTCCACAGCGGGGGCGGGGGGTGAGGTTATTTCTTGAGAGACATCAATAAACTTCATCGATCACCACTTCTGGGCGGCGCGTGACTTCATCGAAGATGCGCCAGATATATTCGCCGATGATTCCGAGCATGAGAATGACCAAACCGAGCAGGAACGCGATCAGCGCCGCCAACGTGGCGAAGCCCGGCACATCGCGCGCGCTGAACAGATAGCTGATGGCAATGTAGACGCCATAGGCGAAGCTCAACGCTGCGACGATGAAGCCAATCATCGAGATAATGCGAATCGGCAAGACTGAGAAGCCGACCAGCGAGTCGATGAAATAGTTGAACTTTTTGAAGAACGTCCAGCGTGATTTCCCATATGGACGTTCTGGGCGGACGTATTCCAAAATCGTCGGCTTGAAGCCGAGCCAATAGAGCAGCAGCGTCGTGTTCATATTCTTGCTGCTGTCACGGACAGCCGGCAAAAGCTGCTTGTCCATCAGCATAATGTCGAAGCCGGTGGGCGGATAGTCCGGCAAAATCATCCGGCGTACCAGTCGATAGTACAACGACGCGAAAAACTTGGTCGTAGGGGGATCGCCGCGCGTTGTGCGTGCCGCCAGCACAAACTTTGATCCATCGAGCCATGCTTGCGTCATGTCCACAATCAGATAGGGCGGGTCTTGCAAATCGGCGGCGAGCCACATGAAGCAGTCGCCTGTGACATAGTTCAAGCCGACTTTGGACGAGTGAATCGCGCCGAAATTGCGCGCCAACTTGATCACGCGCGTGGTGGGGCGGTGTTCGCGGATTTTGAGCAGTTCCGCCACCGACGCATCGCCCGATCCATCGTCCACGAAGATCAATTCCAGCGTGCAGCCGCGTTCAGCCAGACGCGCTTCGACCGTTTGCAATTCTGCGAACAGATGCGGGAGCGATTCGGCATTGTAGTAGACCGGGACGACAACCGAAACCGTCTTGTTTGAATGGATCGATACCTCGCTCACGCCGCCTCCAACCTGTGTCGGGGCGTGCCGCTGGCGCGCCCGCTCATTGATGCGTTCTCATGTCCACTCCAGCGTATAGGTATCGCACAGCACCGCACGCGCGCCGAAATCCTCTTTGTATGCCAGCAAGCCGCGATTGATCGCCCCCGTTGTCGGCTCGATGGATGTGCCGAAATCGAAATACGGTCGATCCATATAGGCGACATGCACTAGATGATCGATCAGTGCATCCAGCGCCCCAACCGCGCGCCCAAGTTCCCCCGACGCCATGTACTGCGTGCGCGCCACCATCGCGCTGATATACATCAGCACGCCCGCCACCATCTGACCGTCGAGGAATGCGCCGTATAAACGGATGTTGTCCGGAAACGCGCGTTGGAGCGCTTCGATTTCCGTCAGCGTATGGACGGGCTTCGACTCGTGCTGATCGCGCAGTACCGACTCCAACAGCTGCCAGTATGCCGCATAATCGTCCGACTCTGCGACGTGTACGCCCGCTTTCTCAGCTTTGCGAACTTCATAGCGGCGATCTTTCGGGAACAGCGGCGCACCACACAGCACCGTCGCCGGACGGCGATCCGTCAATCGCGCGCCGAATGTGAACAGCGCGTAACCATCCTCGTCAGCGGGCGCACGCTGGTAGATCGAGGGTATGGACTTGTAGATCAGCCGCTCGATGCCATTTTCCCGCGCATAGCCACCGAGCGCCTCGAAGATCGCCAGCATATCCGCCAATTTGAGCCGATAATCGGTGATCCAACCGCCGAACGTCAGCCCACCGTGACTGATGAGCGTATCGCCTTGCGATCCAGCGCGCTCGTTTGCGGGCAACAGCGCGGCGATCCGCTCGCCGTGCAGCGCGATCAGCGAGTGATCGACGAAACGATCCGCGTGATAGTCCATATAGCCGCGCTCGAACAGAAATGTCCCGTTTTTGCTGGCGCGCACGAACGCATCCCACCAAGCGCGGCGCGCGACGGTATATCGTTCGAGACGAATCACGGCTTGAGGATCAACATATCCTCGCGGCGGTTCGCCATGGGCAAATCCGCGCGTTCTGGCAGCAGATACGAGTCGAAGCCGAAGCTGCGCGACCGCACCAACAGCCCGATCAGCACGCTGTCATCGATCTGTCCCGGCTCGACCGCGTTGAACTGGACTTCCGGCGCTTGATCCGTCTCCATGAAACGCTGATGATAGGCGATGCCCGTATTGGACGCGAAGAAGCGTTTGCGCTTGTCGATGTTGGGGAAGTCCCCGATCAACCACTGCGCGCCGTTCGCCATCAGCGTCAGCGTTTGGTCGAAGAAGGGATAGAGCAAGCCCTCCGCGAAGATGATCGACACGACACCATACGCCAACACCACATCGACCTTGCCCGCATAGTCGGTGAACAACTGCGGACATTCCTTCGGATAGTACGCGCCGATTTTGGTCAAATGCGGCGCATCGGGCAGCAAGTCGAGCATTTCCGGCGCATCGATCATGATCAGTTTGTGGTCATGAGTGCCGCAGTGTTCGATCATGAGTTTCGCCGGGTCGCTGCATCCGGGCCCGATATCGACGATAGTCAAGCCGCGTTCGTGCAAGCGCGGCAGTTTGGCGAGAATATCCTCGAAGATCGCCGTGCCTTTGCCCTCGCGGTACGAGTCGGGAAAGCCGACTTTTTCGTACTCGCTCATGGTCGGGTCTTTCGCCATTTCGCGGAAGCTGTCATACGTCAGGTTCTTGAAACGGTCGTAATTGATGTTTTGTCCCATGTGTTTCCCCCTGTGGAGGCGTGCTTCGCCTCGCTCGATTTATGCGGGCATCCCAGCGGGACGCCCCTACCAATACTGCGCTTTGTGCGCGCGATAATACGTGACGGTGTGCGCCAAGCCATCGCGCAGCGATGTGCGTGGTTGCCAACCGACGACGCGCTGAATTTTGTCGATGCTGGCGTAGAAATCGCCGGGTTCTTGCGCGGCGCGCTCTGCCGTGAACGGCGCGAATGCCCAACGTCCCGATCCAGCGACCTCAATCAATGTTTCGGTCAGCTCGCGAAAGTTGCACGGCGTCCCTGTCGCCACGTTGAACACGTCGCCATACGCGCCGTCGCACAGCGCGCTCATCAGCATCGCGTCGATACAGTCGTCAGCGTACAGAAAATCGCGCAAGATTTGTCCATCGCCATAGACTTGGATCGTGGCATCATCGATTGCCAACCGCACGAACCAGTTGACGACGCCGTAGCGATGATGCTTCATCTGTGCGCGTGCGCCATAGATGTTGGTCAGCCGCAGCAAAACCGACTGGACTTGATGGACTTGATGATACATGAGGATGATTTTTTCGGCGGTCAGGTTGGAGATATCCAGCAGAACTTTCGGCGTGGTGGCGGCGTCCTCATCGACAGGCAGATGCGGTTGTGCGCCATATTCGCCGCGCGTTCCCGTGTAAATCACTTTCACGCCCGGATTGTGATGCCGACATGCCTCCATCACTGTCGCTGTGCCACGAATGTTGATGTCGATATCAGGATAGGGGTCGGTCAGGCTGACGATGTGATCAACTTGTCCGGCGAGGTGGAACAAATAATCCTGCCCCGTGACCAGATAGCCCATGATATTGGCGTCGCGGATGTCGGAATAGGTCACCGTGAGGCGATCTTGGATCGGCGCGATGTTGAACAGGTTCGCGCCGTGTCCGGGCAGCATACAGTCCATGATCGTGACGTGCGCACCCAATTCGATTAAGCGCAGCGCCAAGTTGCTGCCCAAAAAGCCGAGTCCGCCTGTGATCAACACGCGCTTGTCGGCAAACGCCCCGGTCGTAAAGCGTGTCATGGCGTTGGTACTCCCGCAGGTGCGAACGCGCGCACGGATGTGATCACGCGCTCTACGTCCGCATCGGATAAGCCAATATACATGGGCAGCGACACGATTTCAGCACAGGCGCGCTCTGTCACGGGCAGACTGCCGCGCCGATAGCCCAGATCGGCATATGCCGCCTGCAAATGCACCGGAATCGCGTAGTGAATCAGGGTTCCCACGTCGTCGGCTTTCAACGCATCGATCAGCGCGTCGCGTTCTGGGTGGCGCACGACGTACAGATGATAGACGCTGTCCGCGCCAACGCGCTGGATCGGCGTGGTGACTGAGCCTGATAATCCGTCATCGTACATCCGCGCGATCTCGCGCCGACGGGCGTTCTGTGCGTCCAAATGCGGCAGCTTGACGCGCAAGATCGCAGCTTGCAGTTCGTCCAAGCGCGAATTGATGCCACGCTCGTCGTGGACGTAGCGCGAACTTTGCCCATAGCTGCGCAAGCGGCGCAAGCGCCCAGCATATTCGGCGTCATTCGTGATGATCGCGCCGCCGTCGCCAAGCGCACCCAAATTTTTCGTCGGGTAGAAGCTGAATGCTGCCAAGTGTCCGAATGTGCCGACTTTTCGCCCGTCGAGCCGCGCCCCGTGCGCTTGAGCGCAGTCTTCAATCACAAGCAGGTTGTGACGCTGTGCGATGTCCATAATCGCATTCATGTCGGCGGGCTGTCCGTATAGATGCACCGGAATAATCGCGCGCGTGCTGGACGTGATCGCGGCTTCAGCGGCGCGCGGATCGAGCGTATACGTGTCGGGGTCGATATCGACCAATACCGGTTTCGCGCCCGCGCGCTCGATGGCGCATACCGTCGCTACTGCCGTGTGTGCGACGGTAATCACCTCGTCGCCAGCGCCGATGTTGGCGGCACGCAGCGCCAATTCTAGCGCGTCCGTGCCATTGGCGACGCCGACGGCGTGCTGAACGTCATGATAGGCGGCGAACTCCGCCTCGAATGCCTCGACTTCGCGCCCCAAGATGTACCAACCGCTGTCCAGCACGCGGCGGATTGCGGCGTCCACGTCGGCGGCAAAATCGGCGTGGGCGGCGCGTGGATTGTTGAATGGTATCATGTCTGTTTACGCTCCCCATCTCCATTTTAGGGTTAGAATCGCTTTTAGAACCATAGCGAATTTCTTGGATACCTCATGAGTCGATGGATTTGGATCGCCGCCGCGCTAATGTTGATCGCGGGTATTGGCGTGTATGCCTTCAACGGACAGTACAGCCGCTATCTCGCGGACGATTTTTGCATTTACAACGAGAGTCAAGGGCGCGATGCGATTGCCAAGACCGCCGAATGGTACGGCAATTCCGGCGGGCGCGTGGCGCAATACATGGCGCTCGTATGGACGCTGCAAGCTGGCATCGGCTTCGCGCCGCTGTCGCCCGCGCTGCTGCTGCTCGCGTGGGTGGCGGCGCTGACGTGGAGTTTGTACCCATTCGCGCGCCGCTGGCAAGCGAAGGATGCGGGCTGGATCGCGTTCACAGCAGCGGCGGCGTTGGTGTTGGCGGCACTGGCGGGATCGCCCCAGATCGCGCAGTCGTTGTACTGGGTCACGGGCGCATACACGTACACTGCGCCGCTGATTTTGGCGTCGCTCTTGCCGGGCGTCCTTTTGCGCGTCCGTCCGCTGTTCGGCGTCCCGCTGATCGTGGTCGTGACGCTCGCCGCCGGGACGTTCGCTGAACCTGTCGCTACCTGGCAAGTGGCGGCGTTGGGCTTGGCGCTGATGTTCAAAATCGCCTCCAGACGAAAGAACCGCACCTCCCAACCCCTGCTCCACATGGAAGGGGGACACTTCCGCGTCTTGGCGGCGGGTGTCGTGGGGGCGATTCTCGCCGTCATGATTCTGCTGATCGCGCCGGGTAACGCTGTGCGCGCCGGATCATTCACAGCGTCGCCTTCAATCATCGCGGCGCTGCTCGGCTCGGTGCAGTATGCGCTGTTGTATGCGTTCGCGTTGGCGGGGCGGATCGCGCCGCTGGCGATGCTGACGTTGTTCGTCGTGCCGTCGCTGATCGCGCTGGCGCGTCCGGCGGATGCGGGGGGCGATGATGTACAGCTTGGGCGCGCCCAACCCATACACCTATTGGCGTGGATCGGCGCGGGATTCGTGGCGCTGATCGCGTTCATGGTGCCGGGATTGTATGCCACATCCGCGCCGCCGCCCGCGCGCTCGTTCATCATCGCGTTCTTCAGCCTCGCGGTCACATTGATGGGCGCGGGTTGGCTGTTCGGGCGGATTATGCGCGCGCGGCGTGGCAAGCCGATTTCAGCGCGCACAGCGGGAATCGGCACGCTGATTTTTGTTGGTCTAATGGTGATCGCATCGGCGGGCAATGAACTGCGCTATACATCCACGTTCGCGCTGCACGCCGCTGAATGGGACGCGCGCGCTGGTCAGTTGCACGCAGCTGCTACCGCATCGGAAAGTGCTGTGCAAGTCGCGGCGTTCACTGTCGATATCGCGGCGGGGATGGGGCTGGACACCCTGAACGACAATCCGTTGAATTGGGTGAACCAATGCGCGGCGGTGTACTATGGCGTCGAGTCGGTGACGGTGCGGTAAGAAAGCGCATTTCAACGCAGAAAAAAGAAGGAGAATCTCCTTCTTTTTTCTGCGTTAATCCTTTTTTCTTTCAACGTTATCGACTCAGCCTTGCTTCTGCGGCATACAGCCTTTAGTCCGCGACTGCGACGGGCTTGTGCGCCGCGATGATGCCTTGCGCGACGTGCGCTGGCACGACATCGTAGCGCAGGAGCGTTGTCGTATAGATGCCGCGTCCGCCCGTCATGGAACGTAAGATGTTGCCATAGCGCATCATCTCCGCTAAGGGGGCTTCCGCCGTGATCGTGGTGCGATTCGCGGTGCTGTCCATGCCCTGCACGCGCGCGCGCCGCGTGTTCAAATCGCCCAAAACGTCGCCCATCATCGATTCGGGGACGACGATTTTCATCTCGATGATCGGTTCCAACAGCACGGGCTTGGCAGCGTGGAACGCTTCTTTGAACGCCTCGCGCCCTGCGATTTGGAACGCGATATCTTTAGAATCGACTGGGTGTTCCTTGCCATCGTAGACGACTGCTGTCACATCGACAATCGGGTAGCCCGCAATCACGCCGATCCCGAGCACGGATTGGACGCCTTTATCGATGCTTGGATAATACGACGACGAGATCGCGCCGCCGAACACCTCCGAGCGAAACTCGTAACCGCTGCCAGTGTTCGGCTCGACGCGCAGCGACACCTCGCCAAACTGCCCTGAGCCGCCTGTCTGTTTGCGATGGCGATAGGTCGCTTGCGCTTTCGCTGTGACCGTCTCTTTGTACGGCACGCGCGGCACGTCGATATCGAGGTTGACGCCGAATCGCGCGGCGCGGCTGATGGTGACGCCGATGTGCGCTTCGCCCATGCCCTCTAATACGGTTTGTTTGATGTCAGCGTCTTGACGCCAGCGCAAGGTTGGATCGGCATCGCAAAGCTGTGTGAGGATCGTCCCCATCTTGGCGGTGTCGTTCTGCGTCTTGGGCAGGAGCGCAACTTGATACAGTGGCTCAGGGAAGTCCGGGCGCAAGATGATAATGGGTTGGTCTTTGCTGGAGATGGTGTCGCCCGTTTTGGTGTGCGCTAGTTTGGCGACGACGCCCATATCGCCTGCGTGCAGGTGCGGAACAGGGATTTGTTCTTTGCCGCGCATGGTCATGATACCGCTGAAGCGTTCGTCCGCGCTGTGCGTCGCGTTCCAATAGCGGTGATCGTTCTCGACATGTCCAGAGAAAATCCGAAAATAACTCAGCGTGCCAACGAAACGGTCATTGCTCGTCTTGAATACGAATGCCGCCAGCGGCTTGTCGTCGCTTTGCGGACGTAAGCGGTATTCGCGTTTTTCGTCCGCCAATACCGTTTGGAAGCGGCGCTCTGACGGCGGCGAGACGTAAACGGTCATGGCTTCGAGCAGGGGGAACGTGCCGATGTTCTTGGTGCCGGACGTAACGAACACGGGAACGGTCTTGAGTTTGTTATCACGCGCGGCGAGACGCATCCCGTCGCGGATTTCATCGGGCGTCAGCGTCCCTTCCGCGAAATATTTTTCGATCAGCTTGTCGTCCGGTTCGGCGGCGGCTTCGATCAAGATGGTGCGTGCGGCGTCGGCGGCGTCCTGCATCTCTGGCGGCAAGTCGGCGCGTTCGCTGCCCGTGCCGTAGTACGCCTTCATGGTCACCAGGTTTACGACGCCCTTGAAATCTGACTCCGCACCAATCGGGATCATGACGGGGACAAACTTGTAATCAGGGAACGCCGCGCGCAAGCTGTCGAGTGTCGCCTCGAAATCGGCGTTTTCCCGATCCATCTTGTTGATCGTGACGATGATGGGTTGTTGATAAACTTCGGCGTACTGCCACGCCAATTCCGTCCCGACTTCGACGCCGCTCACCGCATCGACGACCACGAATACCGAGTCCGCCACGCGAATGGCGTGCTTGATATCGCCCTGAAAATCGGTGTAGCCGGGTGTGTCGAGTAAATTAATTTTCAAATCGTTGAATTCAATCGGTGTGAGGGAGGTGGACAGCGAGATGCCGCGTTCTCTTTCCTCGTCGTCCCAGTCGGAAACCGTGTTCTTTTCCTCGACGCGCCCCATCCGCGAGATCGCGCCTGTGTTATAAAGTAGCGCCTCGACCAGCGACGTTTTGCCCGAACCTTGGTGTCCGACCAAGACGACGTTGCGTAATTTGTCGGTCGTATACGCTTTCATAAAGGGAATCCTTTCTAAATCGATCAACTAATTTTAAGCCGACGTGAAATTGATGTCAAAAGTTGGCGCGATTTGCTTAATACTTGTCGCACATCGGTTGTGGATAGCAGATGGTACTTAAGGACTACTCGTACAAACCTTATTGACTCAAATTTTGGCGTTGTGCTAGGATGAGTGTGTAAGTTAGATGAAATAAGGAGCAGTCAACATGTTGTATCAACCTCGTGAAGAAGGTCAGGGTCTGGTCGAGTACGCGCTGATCCTCGTCCTCGTTGCGGTCGTCGTCATCGTCATTCTGGCGTTGGTCGGTCCCGCCATCGGTAACATCTTCTCGAACATCGTCAACACCCTCTAATTCATCGCCTTATTCGCGCCGCTGTCTTGTGCAGCGCGCAAAACGGCACTTTTCGAGAAAAACCTCACCAATCGGTGGGGTTTTTCGTTGAGTCATCGAATCGGGCAGTGCCGAATTACCGCGCCCATGTGTCGTGCTTTTCAGCCAACCCAGTCATGAATGACTCATCGCCAAGCTGAGCATCGGTTAAACGCTGCAAGGCGATAAGGTAGTCGTCAAAACCGCCGGGACTGAAAATGGTGATCAACTTGCCGCCGTTGGCGCATGTCACTTCATGCCACACAAGTGGAGGAATGTTGAGTGTCATGCCTGTGGTCGCAAGGATAGTTTCGTTGTCGAATTTGAACTCGATTTCCCCCGCCAAAATGTAAAAAATCTCCACCATCGCCTTATGATAATGCCGTGCAAGGTGAAAACCGGGTTTGAGTGTATCTTCGACAACCGTGACGCGCCCCTCAGTCAATGGGTGCGGCGTTTTGACAAGGATATGATCGTGCGCCCATTCATAGCTTTGCCCCTGCCCGGCTGAGATGATCTGCTGCTTCAATTGGAAAACTCCTCACCACTCCCAAGATACGGAGGCAGTATCGCCTGCTTCCGTATCTTATGATGCGCGTTCTGCCGAGTTATTCGCTCATGATCTCATGGAATGAGGCGGACATGGTACTCATATTTATCGATTTCATGAACTGTTGCGCGATCTCGCTGGTATCGGATCTTCCGGCTTTATGGGCGCTGTCCATATCGGTATAACGCAGTACCAACACCCATTCTCCATCAGTGGATAATGTGGCTTCGCGGCGCACCAGTCCGGGCAGGGTGGGTGCCACCTCGCGCTGGAAACGTTCGTTAAGCGCCCGAAATTCAGACTCGTTCACGCCAGCATTGACTTTGAAACGGACAATTTGAAGGGTCGCCATTGGTTTACTCCATGTATTATAATGACCGTAAATTACGTGCTTGCTCACGCACAATCATTATATGTGCGTGTTCACGCACTTGTCAAGCATCCTATGGGGAATGGTGACAATGGAAGATGATTTCACGCCGCTCGAACAGGCGGCTTGGGGTGGCTTACTTGGGATGTATGGGCGTTTGTTTCGCCTGATCGACACGGATTTACAAACGCATTCGCAGATCACGCACATCGAATTTGAAGTTCTGCTGCGTCTGACATGGGAAAAAAACCAGCGAATGCGGATTCAAGACCTGGCTGCGCGGAGTGTTTTGACCCGCAGCGGCGTGAGTCGGGTGGTGGAACGGTTAGAGAAAATTGGCTTGATCCGGCGTGAAAGAGCTGATGAAGACCGACGTGGGGCATATGCGATCTTGACCGCAGACGGTGCAGCGCGCCTCAAAACTGCCTTGACCGCGCATGTGGCATTTGTGCGCCAGCATTTCTTGACGCATTTTAGCGAAGCAGAGCTGAAGCAAATGGGCTTATTCTGGCAGCGGCTCGACGCCGTTGGCAAGGATTCTGTCGAAGAATAATCGAGTGACATAAAAGGCAAGCTATCCTCTCATTCATCGCTTCATTCGCGCTGTTGCGCTGTTCAAGGTGACGGAAAACAGCACGCTTCGAGAAAAACCTCGCCAGTCGGCGGGTTTTTTCGTTGTTTTACCCAAACTTGCTTGTCCAGAGTACCCAAACCGCGATTGACATGCCGAAACCTCGCCCCGTATAATTTCCTCGACATTCCAAGAGAGGGGGGAGCGGCGAGCAGTACCGTCGCCGCTTAGCGTCGTCCGTGCATTTTTCGCTCAAGTCAATCGACCGCTTTGATCACGCGCTATCGTCGTGGCGTTCAACGCACGCGCATCGCGCTTTTTTCAGTTCTGCCGCGCTTTCCCCGATCAAGAAAATCAGTCCGTAGGGGGAAATCGTCATGCAGCTTATCAGCACCAGTCCTAACACCACTTACAGTGGGGCAGAGTTCGACTTCGACTTCGCCGCGCTGCTCGAAGCCTCGTTCGCGGAAGAGACGCCCGAACGTGGGGATATCGTCACTGGCACGATTGTCAGCGTCGATACGCAGGGTTTGATCATCAGCATCGATGGGATGAAGCGCGATGGCATGGTGCAGCGCCGCGATTTAGAGCGGATGGGCAAAGTGCCGTCGAATTTCAATATGGGCGATGAAGTCGATGTCATGATCTTGCGCATGGAGGACGAGGATGGCAATCTCGTCTTATCGCTGTCGCAAGCACAACAGACCGAAGATTGGAAGAAAGCCGAAGAACTGCTCAATACCGATGGCGTGTGGGAAGGGATCGTCGGGGATGCCAATCGCGGCGGCTTGATCGTGCCGTTCGGCAATCTACGCGGCTTCGTCCCTGCCAGCCATGTCCTCGATCTGCCGCGCGGCTTGAGCGAAGATGATCGCAAACTGCGCATGGTCAAGATGGTCGGGCAGAAAATTGGTATGAAGGTGATCGAAGTCAACCGTAAGCGCCGACGCTTGGTCTTTAGCCAGCGTGACGCCAATCGTGGCAACCGCGAACAGCGCAAAGAGGTTTTGCTCGATCAACTGCGCGAGGGCGAAATCCGTAAGGGCGTCGTCAGCGGGCTGCGCGATTTCGGCGCGTTCGTGGACTTGGGCGGCGCAGACGGCTTGATCCACATCAGCGAACTGGCGTGGCATCGCGTTACGCATCCAAAAGAAGTGCTGAAGGTGGGCGACGAAGTGCAGGTTTACATCTTGCGCCTTGACGCCGAAGGCAAGCGGATTGGCTTGAGCCTGAAGCGGCTGCAAGACAATCCATGGTCAGCAGTCGAAGAACTGTATCACGTCGGGCAGTTGGTCGAAGGCACAATTTCGCGCGTCGCACAGTTTGGCGCGTTCGTCAGCCTCGATCCGGGTATCGAGGCGCTGCTGCACACCAGCCAGATTGCTGAACCGCCGCCCGAAGACCCGTCGCTGGTCGTTCACGAGGGGCAAAAGCTGTTGATGCGTGTCATTAGCATCGAGGCGGACAAACAGCGTCTCGGCTTGAGCTTGAAAGAAGTTACGGCGGAAGAAAAAGAACGTTGGCAGGCGACCCGTGCCGCCAACATGGCATCTGCTGTCGAAGCTGCGCCAGTGGAAGCGGACGCCGCGCCCGTCGAAGCGGAACCGATGCCGGACTTGATCGCGCCGGAACCCGAACTCGTTCAGTAAACGACTCACCCCCTCTAACCCTGTCTCCATACAGTGGAGATGGGGGAAGGGCGAGGTTCATGACCGATGCAATCTCGCCGTAGGCAATCCCGTTAAATCCCTGTAGAATTCACAATCAATCACATCGCCCACGCATCGAATAATGCTGCCGCGCCGGTGTCCTCGGCTCGTGTCGGCATTTTTGCGCGTTATGCCATTTTTACGGGTAGGCGCGCGACGATAAGCAGGGGTGAATTGAAAAATCCGCACGGAAAGGGGGTGAATGGGTATGGCGCATGTCACGTTGAAACCGAACGAGTCGCAAGAATCGCTGCTGCGTCGTTTCCGTAAAAAAGTGACCAACAGCGGCGTCCTCAGCACTGTCCGCCGCAAGCGTTGGCACATTTCCAAGAGCGAACTCCGCCGCATCGAGAAGAAAAAAGCGATCCGCCGTTCGCGTCGTCGTCAGCGTAAAGCGTTGACACGTTAATTGCTGTCGTGAGTAACGAGTAACGAGTGATGAGTGATGAGAAAAATACCTTTCCTCATTTCTGATTCCGACTTGCTCAACCAACTGAATGTTGACCGCTGCTCGTAAGAGCAGCGGACTGATCGTTTTCGGCTCGCGCTGACGGCGAATCGAAAATTAGCGTATGCTCGAATCGATGAGTTGAATCTAAGGAATGATATGGCAAAGAAAGAAGACAAGCTCGAAGTTGAGGGTACGGTCGTCGAAGCCCTGCCGAATACGCAGTTCTTGGTCGAGTTGGAGAATAAGCATCGCATCCTCGCATACCTCTCCGGCAAGATGCGGAAATACTATATTCGCATCCTGTTGGGCGACCGTGTGCGCGTCGAGATGAGCATCTATGATCCTTCACGCGGACGCATTACGTACCGCTACCGCGATGGACAGCGGTTGGGCGACGAAATCGAAGAATTGGAATAGGGTAGTTGGGCGACTGCCCATTTTTTTGCTGATCTTTTTTTGGGCAAGCCGCCTTCCCTCGCTCCAACGGCTGCCGCTTCATAACGATGAAGGGCTGCACCTGACACGCGCGTTTGAAGTGTGGAATGGGCATCCCTTCTGGACGATCCAAGATGGCAAGATCGTCAATCATTTCTTGATCGCGGCGCTCATCCCCCAAGCCAATCCCATCATCGCCGCGCGTCTCCCCACAATTCTCATCAGCTTGATCGGGTTGGCAGCGGGCATGGCGCTGGCACAGCGTATCGGCGGACGGCGCGCTAGACTGGTGTTGTTCGCAGGCGCGATTCCGCTGCTGACGATTTTGCTGGTGGGGCGCGAAGTTATGTCGCGGCATTTCGTCGTCGCGCTGCCAATCTTCGCAATCCTTGCGGGCATCGGGTGGGACAATTTCATGCTTTCATTCGCACGCATAGTCCCGCGTGCGTGCGTCGTCATTGCCACTGGGTTGATGATGTGCTTGGTGTGCGCGGCGGTTCCGTTCGCGCTTATCGCTTACCGTGAGCCGGCGCTGCTTCCGCTGTCCGATGTGATGCGCACGCAGTATATCACTGAACATCCAAGCGGTTATGGCTTGCGCGCAGCGATGTGGGATTTGCCTTTCGTGACCAACCCTGACGTTCCGATTGTCGGGAGCATGTTCCCCGATAGCTGTCGCCGCGCTAATTTCTACGCGACAGCGGGCTACGCGCTGTTGTGCAGCGACGCGCCCGGAGTCGATCTGATGCGTCAGCTCGTCGCCCAGTTCGGCACCGTTTACGTTCTGAGCGATACCGCGCCGCTGATCGGCGTCGATTTGAACGCGCTGGCGGCATTGTTTCCTGATCTGGACATTGAACGGGTTCAGGTCTATCCGCGTCCTGACGAATCCATTGATACCGCGTCGGTCGCCTTATGGTGGATCAAGACGAGATAAACATCCAATCGCGCTAAACAAAAATGGCGCTGCCGACACCGGCAGCGCCATTTTTTATCTTACAACGATAGCGTTAGACGCTCGCCACCGTCGTGCAGTCGCCGGATGCGCGCACGGCATCAGCGCGAACCCAACCCATTTCAATTTGATACCATGTGAAACCGCTGGTGTCGGTCGTGCGTCCAATGACCGCTGACGGGGTGTTGTTGGTCAAGCTGCCCATCACGTCGCCATCGAGGCTCGGTGTGCTGCGGATGTTGGTGTCGGTACCGCTCACCATACAATCGCCTTCCATCATGGCGGCGGGCGCCATCGCGGTTCCCATCGCCATCGTGCCTTGTCCACCCGTCAGTTGGACGAACGGCGTCACGTTGATAACGGTCTGATCGCCCACCAGCATGACAATCGCATCGTCGCCAGGATAGGCGGCGGGTCCAACGAAGCCATCCGCGCCTTCCAAGAAGGGTTGGAACAGCGCGCCCACTTCGGACGTATTGTAGAACAGCGGCTCTTTCAGCGTTTGGAAGGTGGGTTGCAGCCCGCCCATCAAACGCAGCAAGGCTTGATGTTCTGCTTCGACGCCGACAAGTTGTGCGGTCGTGGCTGCCAACAGCGGCTCACCCAGTTCCGCGAACCGGCGCGTCGCCGCCAAATAAGCTGCGACGAACCAATTTTCTGCGGTGTTGCTGGTCTCGACGAACACACGGCGACTGGTGAACAGGTCAGCCGGGACGAAAAATTCCGTCGCCAGTGCCACCGCGCCGTTGGCTTCGAGGAACTGCTTGTGCTTCAGTTCCGAGTCCAAAAATGCCTTCAACTGATTCACTTCGTCACCGCTCAACGAGAGCGCCGCCGCTGAATTGATGGCGTTGTAATAATGCGTGCAAGCGAACGTCTCGGCGGTCGCGGCGAGGTTGAGGATCGTCTGCGGATCATCGCCATCGGTTTGCGCGAAGACACGACCGTATCCGAACACGGTACCGAAACTGACCATCGACGCGCCTGCTGCCGCTGCGCCGCCCTTGATGAAATTACGACGAGAAACTGACATGTTCTATTAGTCCTAGTAAAACTGGTAACTACTCAGCCATCACGACTTTTTGGCTCATAACGGTTGACAATAGACCACTTTGTAGTGGATTTTGGTCGTGATCTTCGTGCCACGAAGTTCTTTATGGACATCTAAGGCTTATATA
>Ga0163144_10004842_pt1 | contig 30159 bp, 23 predicted proteins | sample OliLak19BULKMAT1_FD_123175 | JGI IMG/M metagenome (GOLD analysis project Ga0163144, IMG submission 123175) | Freshwater microbial mat bacterial communities from Lake Vanda, McMurdo Dry Valleys, Antarctica - Oligotrophic Lake LV.19.BULKMAT1 | ecosystem: Environmental > Aquatic > Freshwater >...
AATATTTTTGCAAATAGAAACCGAGCAGGAATTGGAATTTTATAGACATTACCAATTTGTTTACCATTAAGAAAGTAGTAAATTTCTTCAACAGCTTCTGTTGGAAGCTTGATATGACTTGAATTTATTTCAGCATCAAATGATCCCAATGAAGCACTTGTTTTTGGAACCGTACCATCACCAATTCCCAACTCAAGACCTTGATCACCGAAGCTTGAATCGAAATTTTGAGGATATCCATCTTTCCAAAGTGGTAATTTTTGTGACGGAACAATTCTTATTGTAGATATAGTACTTGTACCTATATTACCAATAATGTTACTTACATTAATGTCTGATGAAAGAAAACTTACTATACCTTGATTTAAATTTTCTAAGAAAATATTTTCAGGATATTTTAACGGATACAGTAACATTTGACTAGTGGAGGCAATTTTCAAATAATCCTCTACAGATAATAATTGCTCGACTGAACGTATTGGATAATTTTTAATATAATCATATAAATTATTAAAACCTAGATGTCTTGCGTCTTTTTTAAGAGTTGATTTTAACATTTGAGAATTTGTATCTTTTGGAAATTCCCCTGCCTCCCAGGCTAAATAATCCTTTGGAGCCCCTTTATGTGGCGTACCAAGAAAGATCAAGTGATCAATGTCCTGCTCATATCCAGAAGATTGAGCATATACTCTAGCTACCAATCCTCCCATGGAGTGCGCAACAATGTCTACCGTATTACAACTGCAAGCAAGTTTTACTTCATCAATTTTTTCCTTCAGAAGTGCTCCTGAATCAACATTTGAGTTCCTCCAGTCATATGGAAACGTAAATAATGTTTTTCCGTCAACATATCCATTTATTCTTAGTGACTCGAGTAAGTTGTCATAGACGTGATAAATCGGATCGATAATCCACTCGCCATTTTTCCTAGCAGAACCTAATATTCCTGGAATTATAATAATGGGCTTTAGAGGAGCGGGTCCTGTCACTTCAAGTGGATTCCCTGCTAACCAAGGAACGAAATCAACTCCGTCGCTTACATCTGGCCCATTCCCGCTGATATTTGTTACTCCATGATATGGCCCTGTGGCATCTCCCCACCAGTTGCCGCTAGCAGAAACAGTAAATCCGGATGGATTTTGGTTGTACACAGCATAACTGGTAGTGCTCGAAAAACTGCTTCCTTTTACTGTGCCAGATCCATTTCCTATAGTTATAATTCCTTGAGAATTTTGCTCTATCGTTGAGCTAGCAATCGAAAAATTGCCTTTCTCGGCCACTACGGCAATGTTTGAATTGGAAACATCAGAGTTAGAAATAAAGATATTGCTTTCAAAGCCCCGCACCATAGCCCCATTCCTTATAACATCTGATGCACCGTCAGGATTGCTACCGTACCTCATGACCACATTATCGAAATCAAGAACACTAGTTTGATTAATACCGGTAATTTTCATCCAATCCTGAGAAGTAGGGACAGAACTATTTCCATCATTGTTGGTATCTCCTCCAATAGAGTCATCCCGAACAGAGGTGAAATAGACCTTGTTCGCTGATGTTCCTTTTACGATAAGCGAACCAAACACGTTAATTAAACCTGTCTTTTCAAATTTAAGTACAGTGCCTGGATTTACAGTGACTGTAGTTCCTGCGTTTACTTGAAACCCTCCGACAAAAGGCCCATCGTGATTATCGAGAGTATAATCAACATAAGACTCTCCTCCCAAATAAATAGCGTTTATATCGTTATCCGTAAGGGTATTTCCGGAATGAATTAGAGTTTTTCTCCCTAAATGTAACTGGAGTGGGTAATGATTCTGTGAAAATATATTGTCTTCAATTTGAGCAATGCCAGCATCTACATGGGTCAGTATTCCTATTCCGTTGTTAATGATCGTACTATTTTTTACAATTACAGACCCTTCTGCCACAAACATTCCGGTTGGTTGGTTTGAAAACGTAGAGGATGTCACGGTTGTAGTGCTCTTCCCTTGCTGATACAAGCCGTACCCGCTGTTACGATTAACATCAACATTATGCAAAGTAAGCAGAGACCCTCTAATAAAAATACCTCCAATATGATTCTTTCCTGCATATCGAATTGTTGTTCCAGACAAATCTCCTTGTGAGCCACCCTCAAAGGTTATACCTTGCCATGACCCAGCAGCAGGAGAAGTGTCGGATCCATCTCCATTTGTATCCCCTCCTAGCGAATCGTCAGATGTGGCAGTAAAAACAATTCCATCATGAATTAAACTTTGGGTGACTAAATTTCCAAACACGTCGATCCCACCACCAATTCCAAATTTCACAACTGTTCCCTGTTCAATAGTCAATGTAACTCCTGGCGAAACAGTTACTACAGAATCGACAATGTAGGGGCTTCCGCTTGTGTCCCATACAGTGTCTAAATTAACTGTCCCCGCAACTGGAGTATCAGCAAAAACTAAAGCTGGAGATACCAGAAAACTTATTATTAGAATAACTCGATATAAAAAGATTCTCATAGTATTAAAATAAGTGAATAAAATATTGTTTTAATTTTTCCCATGCACTAATCTGTTTTTTCACCACAAACACATTCGTCCCCTCTTTTACTTCTTCTATTATTTGACTGACGGCAATTTTGCTCGCACTTACAGCACTCTGAGTCTTTGGTAAAGATTCTTTCTTTGTAGTAACTTTTTTCATTGACTGTGCAGGTTTTGTTGATGGAGATAATTCTTTTATTAACTTAAGGTTATTCACCATGTTTATCCTTCCGGGAGTTGGAACGCTGGCAATAAAAGAAGTGTCAATTTTTTGCAAAGAATGCCCATCTCCTTTGGCACCCTGCCCACTGTTATATGTGACCACCTCTTTTACTTCTTCTCCCTTTCGAAGTTCGAGAGTTTCCCCTTCATTAGAAAGCGAAAACACACTGTCAAACAGGGCTCCTCCGACGTTTGGGTACTCCTTAAGAAAAAGTTTTGAATCATTTACAATGATTGCGTGTGTTTCACTGGAAAGTACGCTGGTGCCACGAATTACCTTAAAACTATGGTTAGTGTTGTTTTCAAAGAGCTTCCATTCTTTAAGGTCAACATCTGTTTTACTGGTGTTATATATTTCTATCCATTCGTTATTATCAGCACCCAAAGTGTCGTACATTATTTCTGAAAATATAATCTGGGCATGGAGAGCGGTAGGAAAAAGTAACCCTACAAAAAACAGAAAGGTACTATGTTTCCATACAAAAAATCCTCCAGGAAAGAATGGAGGATTTTTGAGATTACTGTGATGTTGATGCACTTGCGTCAGTTTCGACATAGCTAGTATGAGTATCGTACGCACTGCCCCACCGCTGTGAGGCGTAAATAAGCGCAAAGGTCACAACCAATATTCCTAGGAAGCCGAAGAAGAATTTAAAGAAAGTGTCGTCGAAATATTTTAGCATTGCGCTTATTTTACCCGAAGACCCTCAAATAGTTATCCACACCCCTTCCAAGGGGGACCCTTGGAATGGGGTGGGGGGGTCGAGTTCATCATTCGTATGATGAACTATCGAGTGCTGAAATAGCTCAGGCAACAAAAAACCACCCCGAAAGGGGTGGTTTTTTGTTCCTTTCACTACGTGGAGAAGTTTGAATTCGTTAATCTAACTAACGTCAGACTAAGGTTTCCAGTACTTAACCATGTCGTGTATAAGAAACTAAAAGTAGCTTACGGAAGTGTAACTTCTGAAGTTCTCCAGTTTGTCTGTCCAAACATGAAGTTTGCTACTTGAGCTGTACCAGCTGCATTTGTGTAGTTGATATTTTCTAGACCAACTGCATAGTTACCAGTTGTAACGTTAGCACCCGTAGCAAGTTTACCTTCAAATGTGAATGACACAGGGAATGAAATACTCTGATCTTCTTGAAGTGTAGCACTGTTTGCAACAGGTGAGTTGTTCACTACTCCTGATGAAGGAATGGTGAAGCTTGTTGATGAAGCACCAACTAATGAAGCTGCAATTGCTGCACCGCCGCGATATACGACGAATGAAGAAGTTGTTACTCCACTAGCCTGGTTGGCTACAAGAGGGGTAGCAGAAGCGTTACTTCCAAAAGTGATAGCTGATCCGATTGCCTTAATGTTAAGTTGGAATGTTGCTGTCGCTGTTGAAGTAGCACTGTTGTTTGACTCCGCTGTTGAGCTCTTACTAATTGTAGGAGTTCCAACAAGAGTAAATACTGCACCTGAGTTTCTAACCAAGATACTGTTTCCAGTAGCTGATCCTGACTTACTTACACTATCTCCAACTGAGTTTTCAGCTGTAAGACCTGCATTAGCTACAGTAGCTGTGAAGGTTGTCTGTACAGATGTTGCACCACGCACATCAGCCTTGATGGTGAAAGTTCGTGTTGAATCCTTTGGAATTGTGTAATCAATGTCAGCAAATGTTGCATTGCTTGATCCTGCTCCAGCTGATGCTGAGCCGATCTGAGTACTACCGGCATACAAGTATGTTGATGACGCAGTAGCTGCACCTGCAGAACGAGAAACAGTAGCAACAAGGTCAGTCAAGAGAACAGCGTCCTTATCAGCTTTGATGTCGAAGGTAAGGAGAGTAACTTGATCGAGTTCGTTGTTGTTTGCGCCGTCAGCTGCAATAGCTTCCTGTGTCAACGGATTGTTTGTGTTTGTTGACAAAGTTAGAGTTGCACTGTCAGCGAGACTTGCACTTACAGTAAGAGTCTTTGTGATTGTGTTATCGCCACCGAATTGATCGATACCTGCTCCGTCAACTCCGCGAACTGCCTGAGTTGTTGAAAGAGAGATAGGATATGTTTCTGTGTCGATATCAGCAGAGTCAATTGATGAACGTACATCAAGTTTGACCATCAAAGTCTTTGTAGTGTCCTTAGAAACTACATAACTGAATCCTGCAAGAGTAACTTCATAACGAGATCCGTTCTTAACAACATTACTTGAGTTAAGATCGATTGATGCAAGAACTGTTCCTGAATCATCAGTTAGGTATGCCTTACTGAAGATCTTGTTGTAAGTAGCTGTTGTAGCACCGAGATCAAGTTTAACTCTTTGAATAAGGATGTCTGAGTTCTGAGCACGAGCTTTGAAAGCTAGAGCTGTAACTTTTGAATCACCTTCATATACAGTTCCAGTTGAAACTGGAGCTGAAGTGATGGTAAGTGTTCCTTCTACTCCAGGAGTAGTGATCCCACCTCCAACTGTTGTTCCTGTTGAAGTACATGTGAATCCAACTGGGCAGACTACAGTACCTGTACCGGTTCCTGTTGAGCCACCTGACATTTTGTTAATAGCTGCACGAGAAACAGGTCCGAAGTATCCAGCCGCTGGAGAAATTCCAGATGCTGCCTGCCATGCCGCTACTGCTGAGCGTGTCTGTGCACCGAAGTATCCAGTTGCTCCAGCAGGGATAGAGTATCCCTTACTGATGAGAACTGCCTGGAGAGAAGAAACATCGCTGTTCTTGCTACCCATGGTGAGATCAGTGTTGAACATTGCCTGCGCTTGTGCAACTGTCATTGAACCTCCGTTCATTGAAGAAAGCTGTGCTTGTAAATTTGCGATAGCCGCCATGATCTGAGCTGTTGTCATTGTTTGTGCATTTGCTGGTGCAGATACAGAACCGACAAGAGTCAAGACCAACGCAACTGCGAAGAAACCTGCAATTAATCTTTTCATAATTTGAATTTTAATATATGACTGCGGAAATTATTAATAATGATGCCGCAGAACATATAGGGATGCTCCGTATTAGTTTCCTAACACGAAGCGAATGGTAAAACTGATAATAATGTTTCAAAACAGCGCACTAAACTCATCAACCTCCCTATCCCAATTTTATCCCACTCAATATTAATGAATGAAATAAATCGACTCGGGACAGGAAGAGAGTTTGAAAGGGGTTGGGGAAATGCAGAAATTAAGCAGCCGTGTCGGAAAAAGAAATTCGGAAACTAGGTTCATGTGAACTCTATATATTGTATGAAATTGTCAAAGATCTGATCCACAAATATTACGCTCTACCCTATGGGACGAACGAGATACTTATGTATTACACAAAAGAAGCTGTCGCCTCTTGATGCGTAAGACTATTATAAGCCTCACCGCATTGTTGTGCAAAACCAGTGTGGATAACTTACAGAGCTGTCTTTCTAGGACACTTTCTGTACTACAACAATGGTAGCCTCTTTTAGCAAAAAAGTCAACGAGAAAGCCGTATTTATACAAGGCTGTACCTGGTCCATCTCCGCTCCCCTTCTTTCTTTAAAATTCCCTCATCCACAAGTGATAAAAGCTCACGCTGTATGGTTTTTTCACTACAATCGTGAATAAGCCCAACAACGTCTTTGATCATAATTTCTCGCTTCCTTTTAATGAGATTAATGATAGTGCTTTGTCTCTTATTTTTTTTAACAGCTACTGGACTGAAGTCTCTGAGGGTTGTTCGAGTGTCAGTATCGGATTCTTGATCTTGTCCTTCAGGATTTTTCACAATGTGAGGTTGATTATAAAAGACATGAGAATTGTCTTTAATTGGGTTCTTTGTAGGCTGAGATTGCTGAGGGCGCGAATGCTGTGGTGAACTGGCAGATGGTGTCTGTGCTGATGATTCATCAACGAAGAAAAAATGCTCGGTGTCCACTGTGCTATTTTTCTGAGAAGTAAGGGCGTTTGCATTCATTCTCTCGAGGAGTTCATTAAATTCTTTTTTTAGAACGGCCACATTCATTGCTGACACAAGACCTGCAAACGAACCGACCTCAAGAAGCGACACCGTCTCGAGTATCGTTTCACGAATCTTTTCTTTTGCAGTTTCACTTGTAGCAAACACTGTGTCCTTTGCAGCGATATTTCTTTTGAGAAGCTCTGTGCTGAGTGCACGCAATGACCACTTTAAAGGCTCTTGATCATCAAAAAAATTGGTAATCATGTAGACAGCAGCTGCAAGTTTTTTTACCTTTTGATGCGTAAAGGAAAAATTTTTGTCTTTTGAGACGTAGAGAGAAGTGTCAAAATCCATAACCTTGAGGTTATTTTGGTTATCGGACTTTGATTCAGTATTAATTTTGTCTTTGTTTAAATCCATAGAGATTATATATGTCTTTAATTTCAAATAAGTCAGGAATCAATGTCTTTTGTATGTCCTATATATCTTACTATGTCCTTTAGAATAAGTCAAGGACTTCTTCAGAGTCCTTTATACTTATATTCTTAGCCTTCTTTTGTCATTTTCTTGTTTCTCCCCTATCAAATTCTCTTCTTTTCCATCGGTAGCCGAAAATCAATGATTTGATCAGTTCTTATGTCAAAACTTGAGGAGCTAAGAACTACCATCTTTTAGAAATATCCCCGCCTCAGTACTCGCCTCTCTATGGTATTATTGAGTCTCAAATTACAAAAAAATGGGAAGAAAAAAGAAACAAAAAGATGAAGATGTAGTTAGTTCGAAATTTAAGAATTCACTTTCAACAGTTCGTGATGAAACGCTCCAAGCAGTGCTCGCGGTTGTATTTTTTGTTATTGGAATTGTGCTCATCATGGCTGCTTTTTATAAAGCAGGGTCGGTGGGAGAGACCTTGTATGGTAGCGACAAAAACGGAGTAGCGACTGTTGGTATCCTCAAAATGTTATTTGGGTATGGATACTACGTCCTGTGTTTATTTTTCTTTATGTTATCGGTTTCTTTCATTCGAAATCTCAAAAGAAACTTTGCACTTATTCAAACAATTGGTGCCTTCCTCTTCTTCCTTTCAGCACTCGGCCTTATAGCTATCATGATACAGAACGGTGGCGGAGTTATCGGTAACTTCGTTGCTCACCCGCTCATTAATCTTTTTGAGGTATACGCGACGAGTATCATTCTCATTGCCCTTCTCATTATTTCATTCCTTATTACCTTTGATGCCAGTCTTGAGATCAACTTCTTTTCTCAACTTAAAGATTTCTTTTCAAAAAAGAAAGATGCTGAAAGTGAGCCTCCGGCAAAAGAGACTGCACAGGTTCGAGTAATGAGTGAGGCTCCGGAGGAGGCAGATGATGAGCCTGAGAAAACAACTATAGTATCAAAAATGTTTGAACCAAAAAAGATGCTCGAAAGCAGCGACGACGGATTCACTCCCATGAAACCGCGCAGTATTTCGCTTAAACCATTCATTGCTCCCCCACTATCTCTTCTTGAAAAGGATAAAGGAAAGCCTGGCGTTGGAGACATGAAAGCAAACGCTAACCTCATCAAGCGCACCCTTCAAAACTTTGGCATTGCGGTTGAGATGGATGAAGTTTCCATCGGACCTTCTATTACTCGCTATGCTCTGAAACCTGCGGAAGGAGTCAAACTTTCTCGAATCCTCGCGCTTCAAAACAACTTGGAGCTCGCACTCGCCGCCCACCCTGTTCGTATCGAAGCACCGATTCCAGGAAAATCATTGGTGGGTATTGAAATCCCGAACACTACAAAAACTACTGTAGGCCTAGGTACCCTACTTTCAGAACCGGAGTGGCAAGGATCAGACAAGCCACTTTTGGTTTCTCTTGGAAAAGGAATCTCTGGAAAGAGCCATTTTGTAAACATAGCGAAGACGCCACACATGCTCATTGCAGGAGCCACAGGTTCTGGAAAGTCAGTTACCATCCACGCGATCGTCAATTCCCTCCTCTTTAGAAACCCTCCAGAGAGTTTGAAACTCATCATGATTGACCCTAAGCGGGTTGAACTTACTCTCTACAACAAGATCCCCCATCTCCTTACCCCTGTTATCACCGATGCAAAAAAAGCCATCCTCGCGCTCAAATGGGCCGGAAAAGAAATGGACAGGCGGTATGACGTTCTAGCCGAACACTCTGTGCAAAACATTGAGTCGTACCACAAAACCATTCTTGAACCTGAACTCAAGAAACATCGTGATAAAGGTGCAGCTGCGAGCGATGAAATCCCCGAAACCATGCCGTACATCGTCATTTTTATCGACGAACTTGCTGATATTATGCAGGCCTTCCCTCGTGAACTTGAGTCATCTATTGTCCGTCTAGCACAGATGAGCCGAGCCGTTGGCATGCACCTCGTACTTTCAACTCAAAGACCTTCAGTCAATGTCATTACCGGTCTCATCAAGGCAAATGTTCCTACCCGTATCGCACTTCAAGTAGCTTCTCAAATCGACTCTCGAACTATTCTTGACTCGGCAGGTGCTGAAAAACTTCTCGGTGCCGGAGACATGCTCTTCCAATCTGGAGAGATGTCCAAACCTGCGCGTTTACAATCTGCTTTCATTTCTGAAACTGAAGTAAAAAGAGTTGTGCAGTATTTGGTTGAAAATTACGCCGATGAAATTCCTCAAGAAATTGATTTTGCCGGAGGAGCAGATGCAGGCAAGCAATCAATCTTTGATTCAAGCATGGACGAGGGCGACGGCGACGATCTCTACGAAGAAGCTCGCGAAGTGGTCATTAGGGCAGGTAAAGCCTCTACTTCTTACCTTCAGCGCAAGCTCGGTGTGGGATATGCCCGTGCCGCCCGTCTCGTTGATATGCTCGAGGAGCGCGGAGTTGTGGGTCCCGGATCAGGATCAAAACCTCGAGAGGTGCTCGAAAAGAACGATAGCTCACCTGACAATCAGGGAATAACGGGAGATGGAGATCCGAATAATGAGCCACGACCCTAAAAAAAAGCTGGTAGGTATTATTGCTCTAGGAATCTCCATCCTTCTTGTTGCCTATGTACTCTTCCAAGCAAAGAACCTCATCTTAGGCCCAAGGCTCACCATTTCAGAGCCACGGGACGGCATGCACCTCACGAATGAACTCGTAACTATTACCGGAGTTGCTAAAAACGTCTCTGCGATCAGCTTGAATGACAACCCTATCTTTGTTGATAAGGAAGGGGTCTTTCGAGAGAAATTGATAGCGGCGCCCGGCTATTCTATAATAAAGATGTCAGTCGAAGATCGATTTGGACGTAAAAAAACAGAGTATATTCATTTAGTATTTAATAGTGAAAAAGAACGAGGACCATTTATGTACGAAATGGCTACCACATCTTCTACTACCAGCACCTCGGTCAGTACCAGTACACAACCATTACCAGCAGCTTCTACTACTAATCAATCACAATGATGAAAAAACCGAAAGCAGAAAAAGAATTGAAAGAGAATGGTAAAAATATTGAAGATACGATTCGTGCTATCAAAACTAAATTTGGTGATGACTCTATTATGAAGCTTGGTGAAAAGCCTCGAGTAGATATCAACGCTATTTCCACCGGATCAATTGGTCTTGATGAAGCCCTCGGTGTAGGAGGCCTTCCTCGCGGACGTATCATTGAAATCTTTGGGCCGGAATCTTCAGGAAAGACTACCCTCTCGTTACATGTTATTGCCGAAGCTCAAAAGACCGGAGGTATTTGTGCATTCATTGATGCAGAGCACGCGATGGATCCTGAATACGCAAAACGTCTTGGAGTAAAAATTGATGAGCTTTTGATTTCTCAACCAGACCATGGAGAACAGGCTCTTGAAATCGTTGAGAGCTTGGTGAGGTCAGGAAAGATGGATGTTATTGTCATCGATTCGGTAGCAGCCCTTACGCCAAAGGACGAAATCGAGGGAGATATGGGTGCTTACCACGTAGGAAAGCAGGCTCGCCTTATGAGTCAGGCACTTAGAAAACTCACCGCTATTGTAGCCCGTTCAAAAACTATTGTGATTTTTATCAACCAGATCCGCATGCAGATTGGGGTAATGTTTGGAAACCCTGAAACTACTCCCGGAGGAAAAGCGCTCAAGTTTTATACCTCAGTGCGTCTTGATATTCGTCGCATTGCCCAGATTAAGAAAGGAGAAGAGATTATGGGAGGACGAGTACGAGTGAAAGTAGTCAAAAATAAAGTAGCGGCACCCTTCAAACAGACAGAGTTCGACCTCATGTATAACGAAGGAATTTCAAGAGAAGGAGAAATCATCGCTCTCGGAGAAAAGTTTGGTGTTATGCAGAAATCTGGAACCTCCTATTCACACGGTGAAACAAAGCTTGGGCGTGGCTACGATGCCACTCGCCAATTTCTCAAGGAAAACAATAAGATTGCAGATTCGATTTTGAAAGAGATACGAGTGAAACTAAAAGAGATGTAATAAAAGATATTCAACTAATAAGAAAGAATACTCCCCCATTTCACTCACATGACGTCTGCAACGGTCAGCTATTAAAAATCCCAAATATTATTTGGGATTTTTGATCATGTTCGCAATTTTTGTACCGAGCGTTTGCTTAGTCACCTCATCGATTGAAGAATCATGGTATCGAATGAGGAGTACCTGAATATTTTTAAGTGGACTTCCCTCTCTTTCGTCCTCTGTAGGAAAATGTTCAATCATTTCTTGAGTTATCCCTTCAGGAATTAATACATCGCGTTGAAAATGCTCGGCTTCAGCGGTACTAAATGAGGAAAAAATTTCTCCGAGTGGAGTGCTAATTGCCCTCGTATCGAGCACATCGCTTTTCACTTCAATACCCCCTTCTAAGGGATCGTTAAAATTCTCTGGAGTTTGGCTGGATTCAAAACTTTGCATAAGTACCCTTATAGTACCGTTTTTACACCATAAGGTGAAGGAGGAATTTGTTATAAATAAAACCCCCGTGTCTATTTAGTGACACGGGGGGTACTTGTTAGGCACTTATCTTAACGACCAGCTCATGCAACAAGCGCCACGACACTTGCATGAAAGTCGTCTCTGTTGAAACATCGATAGTTAAGCCGAGAAACGCATACCTATCGCCTTGGAAAGGCTCCGGATTACTCACGGGAGACCGAGGATCGTTACGGGGTCTTGGCGGCTTTCTCAACATAGGTTAAGAAGCTAAATCCTCATACCCACTTAATCGATAATATCTATTATAGCATACTTAATATTATTGTCAACTATTTACAAGACTCTGTCGTTCTGGTTCCTCTAAAACGGCCGATTTAAAGCTTTGTTTGACTTCATCCTCTCTATGAGTAAAATTACCCTACTATGCTGGAATACAACGAAATTACCGAGAGAAAATGCATTATTGTAGACCGTGAACCCTATGAAGTAATTGATTCGCATGTATTTCGCAAACAACAGCGAAAACCGGTCAATGCTACCAAGCTGCGAAATATGATTACGGGAAAAGTAACTGAGCGTTCTTTCCATGTGTCAGACAAAGTAAAAGAGGCTGATATTGAAAACAAGCAAATCAAATATTTATACACTAACAAAAATGAATTTTGGTTTTGCGATGTAAAGGATGCCAGTCAAAGATTCAGTCTTCCTTCAGAATTGATCGGTAGCAAGGGACAATTCCTTAAAACAAACACTGAAGTTGACGCCATGATGTTTGATGAAAAAATCATTGGAGTTACAATGGCTATTAAAGTTGACCTCAAAGTAACGGAGGCTCAGCCAGCTGTTCGTGGCGACACCGCAAAAGGTGGGAACAAACAAGTGACCCTTGAAACTGGAGCCACCATTACGGTGCCGATGTTCGTCAAAGAAGGGGACGTTCTGCGCATTAATACTGAAACGGGAGAATACGCTGATAGACTTGGAAGTAACTTCTAATTTGCTTGCGTATTAAGATAAAATTTCCTGACAAAAAAGTTAGCAAATTCTGCGATCGCAGAATTTGCTAACTTTTTTAACTATCTAAATCGTCGGGAGCTATTGTTGTTTGTTTTTTAAATATTTTGCCGGCTAAGTGGGCCAAGAGTCCGCAAACAAGAGACCAGAAACAAGCAATAAAAAATAATTCAGTTTTTGGTGCCAGGGCCCATATCCCACCACTTGATAAAGCCTCGAACAAAAAAAGAGGCGAAAAGATAATGACAAAAAAGGGATCGATAAAACAACCAACAGTAATGGGGCAAGTCACTTTTAAGAAAAAAGCTAACGGAATAAATAATATTCCAAACAGTGCCCCGTCTGCCCAGTGCGGAAGATTTCTCATGATCCTTAATACTACAACAAAATTCCCCGCGGCGTACGCCGCGGGGAATTTTGTTGTAAGCAAATCGTATCTTTAGTAGTGCTTATCGTGAAACGAATGGCAAGAGTCCGAGGAATCGTGCCCGCTTCACCGCAAGGGCTACATGTCGCTGGTTTTTCGCCGAAAGCCCGCTCTTCTTTCGAGAAAGGATTCGTGCGTGTGGGTTGAGGAATTTTTTCAAAAGCTCAGTGTCTTTGTAGTCTACAGTGACAAGAGTATTTGTTTGGTCTTTGTTGTTCATAATAATGTGATGTATTTTTTACTTATTTCTTTCTTTAATATATCCAATCTCCTCGCTGTGCAAAGCACTCTCCACACATCAAGAAAATTATAGTTTTCTTGCGAGACTTCTTAAGTTTCTAGAACGGTATATCATCTGGGTTAATTTCGTCTGCTGGGTACTCGATACTATCGAAAGCATCTTTTGAATCGTCAGGCTTTGATGAAGACGCTGCTGCAGGAGCTGTGTTCCCTGTTGAACCTCCACCACTTCCGGTTCCCGCACGAGGACCAAACTGGATGCGGTCTGCAACAACTTCAGTGCGGTAATTTTTCTTTCCATCAGCACCATCCCAGCTTCTAGTCTGCATTCTTCCTTCGACGAGCACCGAGGCACCTTTTTTCAAATACTGGGCAGCTGTTTCAGCTTGTCTGCCAAAGACAACGACGTTATGATAATCGACACTTTCCTGCTTTGCTCCGTTCTTATCTTTCCAGACGCGATTCGTTGCAAGAGAAAAACTCGTTACTTGAATGCCAGAAGGAAGTGCCTTCATCTCAGGATCCCTTGTGAGGTTTCCAATAAGTATTGCCTTGTTTAAGTACATCCCGTTTGGAGCAGGTTGCGGTCAACAACTGCTGCTTAAATTAATTGGTAAAGATTCGACTGGTTAGTGACGTCTAGTCCCTTTAGAAACCGTGACCGCGGCTTCAAACGGGATATATCCTTATCTTTATAATACTCCTTGAATGACATTACGCTACCAGCTCTTCAATCTCTTTATCCATTGCTTCTACAGATTCTTTTCCCTCTGATACGCTTTCGTCTCCTTCAGGAGCTGACTTTGACTTGCGAACTGGGGGTACCACTTCTCGCTCTGTTTTGATTAACAAAAAGCGAAGAATAGACGGGGTTGCATCGAGCTCAGTCTTTAAAGAGATAGCGATCTTTGGACCTCCTTCAAACACAACGAAGCCGAAGTAGGCGTCGTTGAAACGTTCATTGCGAGTAGCAATGTGCTTTTCCATTTCATAGGCTAGTGGTTGTAATACCGGGGTACCACTCTTGATGATGGTACCGTTAGCGTCTGTAATGAACTTAGTGATACGAGAAACTTCGTCAGGGACTTTTTCTTCTGGAATGGAAGGGAGTAATAGATAACCCACTTCATAGACGCGAAGATTGTCGGAACCTGACTCTACTGATTCAATAGGGTCGGTCATATGTGGACATTCCTTAAACTGTTAAATCCCCCGTTAGGGAGGTCCTTACACTACCATGAGGTATTGCCTCTAGCAAGGCGGCTTTTACTCAGAAAATTACAGAAAACTTGTTTTTAAACCTACCATGAAAAACGCAGATATTCGCCTGTTGGCGAATTCTTATGCTCGCCTCGACAGCCTGTGCAATGCTTTTCAGGGATGGTTTCGACGCTTGAAAGAAAAATGATTTAAAAAATTCCCATACTCCCCGCCAAAGAGTGTCTGTAATATTTTTCAAAAAAGGTTTAGAGGTAGCAATTATCTAGTTAACAAAATTAACGATCGTTAATTTTGTTAACTAGATAATTATTTTGAATCTCTTGAGAGCATTTTCTACCATAGTTTTTTTAACTATTTCAAAATCTTCCCCTCTTATTTCAGCTATCTTTTTCACCACTTCTGACACATACGAAGGCTCATTGCGCATTCCACGATATGGGACAGGAGAAACATACGGAGCATCGGTTTCTGACATGATCATATCGATCGGGACCATCTTCACTACCTCATCGTAGTCATGAGTAAAAGTAAGTACTCCTGTGAACGACATTGAGAAGTTAATATTCAACAGCCGCTTAGCGATATCCATGTCTCCAGCATAAAAATGAGCATTCCCCCAAAGCTTGTCGCCATATTCTTTTGAAAAACTCTCGAGCATATCAGTCGAATCTTCATACGCAGCGCGGCAGTGGATCATCAAAAGTTTTTTGTGCTTTACAGCAAAGTGAATTTGACTCTCAAACAATTCTTTTTGTCGTTTCTTTTCAGCGAGAGCGTCCCCTTCTAACCGGAAGTAATCGAGTCCACATTCACCGATGGAAACAACCTTGGGATTGCTGACCAAGCTTTCAAACTTTAAAGCTTCAAAACTTCCCTCTCCATCATCTACGGGATGAACTCCAATACAGGCATACACATTTTCATGAGCGTCAGCCAACGCTACCGCGCCTATCGATGATTCAAAATCAGTACCAACAGTAATGGTTGCCGTGCTGGTTTCAGAAAAACGACGGATAACCTCTTCTCTGTCTTCGTCGTACTGCGAAAAATGAATATGAGAATGGATATCGAAGTAGGAAGGAGACATAAGAATAAGAAGAATTGAAATAAATGAGAGGAATAAGATGATGAAAAATACTAATCCTTGCGGAGGAAAAGGGGCTCAGATGGAGATTTGTTTGCTTTAACCAAAGCTTTAATTTTTGCAGATGTTTCAGGAAGCATCGGATTGAGCATTCGCCCAATAGTGTAAAGATCGACTGCTAATTCTGAAATGATTTTAGTCGCTGCTTCTTTTTCAGTTTTTATGAGTTTAAACGGAGCTGTTTCTTGAATCTTGGCATCAAGAGCCGCAATGTGTTTCCACACAATATCTGCGGCTTTTTGCATGTGGAATGATTCGATGGCGGTAATGTATTCTTCTGGAATTGATTGCTCTGGAATTTGAGGAGCCTCCGGCAAATTCGTTTCTGCCATTTTCATAATGCGGCTTGTTAGGTTTCCAATACCATTTGCAAGATTGGCGTTGTATGACTCTTTAAATTTTTCCATAGTCACATCACTGTCTTCAAAAGTTGAGAGGTCGCGAATGACAAAGTACCGTAAAGCTTCTGTTCCATAGAGCTCCACGACCTCTGAGGGACTTATAACGTTGCCCAGACTCTTACTCATCTTCTGTCCATCAGATTGCAGAAATCCGTTGATCACAATCGTTTTCGACTGAGGAAGACCAGACGCCATGAGCATCGCCTGCCACATTGCAGATTGCTGACGAAGATTGTCCTTTCCGCAGTACTGTACAGGCGTTCCTTTTTTCCAATAGTGCTCAAACTGCTCGATGTTACTCGGCCAACCAAGTGTTGAGATATAGCTCACCAATGCGTCAAACCACACATACATTACGTGTGCATCGTCTCCTGGAACTGACACGCCCCATGACATTTTTTCTTTCAGCCGTGAAATAGAAAAATCTTCGAGCCCCCTAACGACGAAAGATTTTATTTCATTAAATCGAAAATCAGGAATAACAAAATGTGGATTCTCTTCATATAACTTAAGTAACCTTTCCTGAAATGCTGAAAATTTGAAAAAATAATTTTCTTCTGAAATTAGCTCAATATCCCGGTTTGGATGAATCGAGCACTTCCCCTCTACCAATTCTGAATCTGTTTTCTCAAGCTCACAACCGACACAATATTTAACCGTATAATTCTTTTTATAAATATATCCGTTTTTGTCACACAGTCTCCACATTTCTTGCGCTGCCGCTTCATGATTTGCATCCGTGGTACGAATAAAATGGATGTTTTCTGAGAGTCCGAGTAGCCCCTTTAGATCCTTAAACTTTGCGGCGAATCCATCGACATATGCCTTCACAGGAACTCCAGCTTTTTTTGCATCGTCAAAAAGTTTTTGACCGTGCTCATCTGTTCCGGTATTAAAAAAGACATCAAAACCTTCAAGGTTTTTCCAGCGCGCAATAACGTCAGCGCGAATAATTTCCATTGCAAAACCAATGTGAGGGTCGTTGTTCACATACGGAAGCGTGGTAGTGATATAAAACGATTTTTTCATAATCTTTAAAACCATAAACTAACTTTGAAAACTAGAATTTTTTCTGTATTTTTTACAGTATTAACTTATTGCTTACTACTTTCTACTGCTCTCGCTTTTTTTCGCTCCATATCATTCAAGAGTTCCATCAGCACTGCAGCCAATGGAACCGATAGAATGATACCAAGAAAGCCAGCAATCTTTGCTCCAATAACCAAAGCCAGAATAGAAATGATCGGAGGCACACCGACAACTTTTTTAACTACAATTGGATAAATAAGCTGACTTTCAAATTGTTGAATGATCAAAAATAGACCGGCGACAATAAGGGCCAGAGTTACTCCTCCATCTAGGAACCCGATAAGAATAGCAGGAGCTGCGGCGAGGAACGAACCGAACAATGGAATAATTTCAAATAGGCCTGCGAGAAATGCGAGGAGAAGTGCGTTGCGAACTCCAACTAAGGTTAAACCCAGAAAGACGAGCACTGCCACAATGATTGCGAGCAGGAGTTGCCCTTGCATCCAAAGGCCGATCTTGATCTTTGATCGATTCCACAGATCAATAACATATGCTTCGTGTTCCAGAGGCACCACAATGCGAAGAAATGAAGCGACTCCATCTTCTTGCACCCCAAGATAAAATGAAAGAATAATAATGAGGAGGAAACTCATGATACCTCCGAAAATAACATCCACGGTTCCGAAGAATCCGCTCGAAAGATTAACGAGCGTTTTGTTCACCGTTTCGATAATAGCTGGGAGTGAAAAACCGTCAGAAAAACTCTGGAAAAAACTTGTATTGGTAGTAGTTTGCACCGCTGCACCTTGGGAAAGGGCGGTAGAGTACTCAGGAAGTGTTTTTAAAAGTTCAGCGGATTCCTGAACAAGCGGCAAAAGAAAGAAATAAAAGGATGTCACCATAATAGCGGCAACCCCGACATAGATAATGAGCGTTGCTAGCACTCGAGGGATTCTCCGTTTGGTAAACCATGCTGTTCCTGGCTCAACAGCAGAAGCGATGACAATTGCCGTTAAAATAACAAGCACAATGTCACGAATGTAGTAAAGAAAATAACAAGAAATCAAGACCAGAATCACCCGGACAATGCTCCCGGTACTTATTCCATATAACACTTCGCTCTTATTAGTTTGCATAGATTCATACTAACACCGAGGGTATGGTTTTAAAAGCGAGCGTGAAGAGCACTTTTAATACCCTTTTCATCCTTAATATTTCCCACAATTGCCAAGTACACCTTTTCAGAAGTAAAGATTTGCTTTGCGAGGATTTGGATTTGCTTTGCTGTTACGCTTCGCACCTTCTTCTCAACATCTTCTGGAGTTTTAATTATTTTTTGGTTGAGCGCCTGATCACCAACAAAGTGAGCAACCGCATCGGATGATTCGAGTGCCATTGCCATATTTCCGGCATAATATTCCTTCGCTTTATTCAGCTCTTCTGGAGACAGAGGAATAGTTTTTAGTTTCGTAAACTCTTCAAGAATGGCAGAAATTACTTCTGGCACGCGGCCTGGATCAACTCCAGCGGAAACCAAAAATTCTCCATGGTCAGTAAATTCACTTGCTCCAGAACGAGTGTAATAACACACACCCATATCTTCCCGCAGCTTCTGAAAGAGTCGCGAGCTCATCCCCTCTCCTAAAATAGTGTTGAGTACCGAAAGAGTTGTGTTTCTTTTGTCTGTCACTTTGAATGTTGGGAATCCTATTACCATATGGGTTTGGTCAGTGGCCTTGTGCTGAAGAGCCATGCGTGGACCTTTCACTGGTAATTTCACTTTCTCCTTCTTTCTTTTTGCAGTGTTCGGGATATCTCTAAATGCTTTCACAACGGAAGAAAAGATGTTTGTTTCACTGACACGTCCCGCCACAATCACGGTGGTTGCTTTTGCCACATAGTGCTGGGCGCGATAATCAAGAAATGTTTTTCTAGTTGCTGCTTTAATTACTTCTTTGGTTCCTAAGATCGATCGCCCCGCTGGTGTATTTCCATATAAAAGCTCACCGAAAACTTCATGTACTTTTCGTTGGGGCAGATCTGCATACATGTTCATCTCTTCAATAATCACCCCTTTTTCTTTTTCAAGTTCTGTTTCAGGAAACGTCGGGTTTAAATATAGATCGGCAATAATATCAATCAACTTTCCAGTATGTTTTGGATGAGCCTTTGCGTAGTAGCCGGTATATTCAAAAGAAGTAAATGCATTATTCTGAGCGCCCATGTTGTCGAGCTCAAGGCTCATATCAATCGAGCGAGGTCGTTTCGTGGTGCCTTTAAAACACATATGTTCTAAAAAGTGTGATATACCATTTTCCTTCTCCTTTTCGAACTCTGAGCCCGTAGCAACCATGGTCAAGACCGTAACCGTAGGGCTATCTTTCATAGGAATGGCAATAATCGTCAGGCCATTTGGAAGTTTCTTTTTGTGAATTTTCATGACAGGAGTGTAGCACAAAATACAAAAGATTCTCATAATTAAGAATCTTTTGTATCTAAATCAGATATTATAACTGTCTCAAGTGTTGAATAAGTTCCTGCTCCCCCACCCTTTCCTGCTCTCCGGTGTCTCTGTTACGTACCGTTACTCCTTTTCCTTCCAAAGTTTCAAAGTCTATTGTCACGCAGTACGGCGTGCCTATCTCATCTTGTCTGCGATATCTCTTTCCGATGTTTCCGTTGTCATCAAACATTGCAGAAGGGATTTCTTTTTTGATTCCAGCAAAGATTTCCCGCGCTTTTGCGACAAGCTCAGGCTTGTTCTTGAGAAGTGGAAAGACTGCAACATTCACGGGAGCGATATTTTTTGAAAGTTTTAGATACACACGCTTTTCACCCCCCAGCTCGTCTTCGGTATATGCATCGCAAAGTACCGCGAGGACAGTCCTGTCGACACCCACCGCAGGCTCGATAACATGAGGAATAAAACGCTCTTCCCCTTCTTCGTAATACGACAGGTCTGTTTTTGACGCTTCGCTATGCTGTTTTAAATCGTAATCAGTTCGGTACGCTAGGCCGTATAGTTCCTTCTGTCCAAACGGATAATCAAACTCAATATCAACTGTTTTCTTAGAATAAAATGATCGCTCTTCCTCGCTGTGTTCATATTGATGCAAGTGCTTTGGGTTAAGTCCAATATCATCCACTAAAAACTTAGTGATATTTTTCATCCAGCTATCAAACTCTTTCTCCCATGTTTCGGGGCGAATAAAATATTCGATTTCCATTTGCTCGAGTTCTCGAATACGAAAAATATAATCTCTCGGAGTTATTTCATTTCGAAACGCTTTTCCAATCTGACCGAGTCCGAATGGAAGCTTTGGGTGAAATGTATCAATAACATTTTTAAAGTTCACAAACATTCCTTGTGCTGTTTCAGGGCGTAGATAGACGAGAGCGGACGAATCGTCTGATGCTCCAACTTTTGTACTAAACATCATATTAAACTTTCGGACTTCCCCAAGCGGGTTTCCTTCAGGACTTTTAATTCCTTTTTCTGCGATGAGTGCATTCATTTCTTTTACCGTAAGTGTGCGCGCACCAATTCCCACCTCTTCGAGCAGGTGGTCTGCGCGGTATCTTTTTTTTGTTTTTACATCGTCTACAAGAGGGTCGGCAAAGTTTTCAGTATGCTTTGTGGCTTGCCACACAGCGCTATTCATAAGGATAGCCGCATCAATACCGTACATATTTTCGGGAGTTTCAACGAAGCGCTTCCACCACAGGTTTTTGATGTTGTTTTTAAGGGTCACTCCGAGAGGTCCGTAGTCATACGTTCCCGCCAGCCCTCCGTATATTTCAGATCCAGAAAAAATAAACCCACGGCGTTTTGCCAGCGAGACAATGTCTTCAAGTGAACTTTTCGATTTATCAGTCATATTGCTATCCTAGCATGAGATTTATCCGGTTAGAAATTTATATATTTTGCACTGTTTCTATCGGGGTTTATTTTGCAACCGTTTCATCACCGTTGCGGAAAGTTGGGTCTGTGGCAAATCGTGTGGTAAGCGCTGAGGCCACCGCTGAAATATTTTGCTTGGTAAATTCATCGAATCCAATAAAATTTGAATTTTCAATAAGAGTCGGGGCAGTACCTACTTGGGTAGCGCTCGGGGTCATGGAGACCTGAAACTGAGCATTCCGAGCGGCTACCGCAAAACCTGTCCCACTCTTGAGATCTCCGATATTCCAGCTTACTTGGCGCGTATTACTATCATATGTGACCGATTCATTGCTTGGGTCAGCAAGTCCCACCCAAGAAACATATGGTGGCAGTACTGTGGTTACAACCGCTTTGGTAAGGGTATTGAGTGAGTTAGTAGCTGTCCACTGCACATTGTAAGTCGTCGCCATATCTGCGCGAGGCGGAATCGGACCACTATTTTCAAAAGCTCCGAATGAGCGGGCAACTCTCGCACCAACAGCGGCACGCGAAGCAATTTTAACAGTCCGATTCATGGTGGTTGAAATATTTTGAGCTTTTCCATTATCGTTTATCTGCTCACCGGAAACAGTGATTTCAAGATCGATAGTTTGACTTACCCCAGCAGGTACTGCTGATAGGGGAGCGAAGGCAAACGTCACCAGTCTTTTTTCTCCAGGTTCAAGGTTGGAAAACACCGAGTCACTATTTTTATCCCACGCAATCGTATTATCGAGTGAGCGATAGAAACCCGCATTGCCAGTTGAGATAGATGTTTTATCGAGTACCGTTCCTTTGAATGTCACGAGCACCTTTGTATTCAAAAGCTGACCTTGTAAATTATTAGTGAAAGAAATATTTCCTTGAAGTTTTTCACCGAGAGCAGCTACTGCATCACCGCTCGATTTTCCTCCAATATTTGTTGCCACATTAATAAACGGTCTTTTAATGCGAATTGTTTCAGGAAGTACTGAAAAAACTGCACCCAGCTCATCGTCCTTTTCAGGATTAGCAATTCCTGTTGAAAATCTAAATGTTCGCTCCTCTTCATCTTGCCCCTGAAGAATTCCCTTAATACGGATGATTTGTTTTTGGGTGCTTGCCAAGTCCCCGACTCTCCACAAAGTGCCTGCATTGTCGGCCGCCTTTACATCAGCGCTTTGAAACGTAAACCCAAAAGGGTACTCGACTTTTAATAAAAGATTGGAGAGTGTTTCGCCGCTGTTTGAAGCGATGGTAACAACAAAATTAACTTCGTCATTTGAATTAACTTCACTGGGATACTCAATCGTTACATCAATAGGGGTTGATTTGATTGCAATATCGTAATTTTTATCTTTATAAAAGGTAGCCCCTGAATCCTTGAGTCGGTATTCGTACGTGATCTTGATTTGTTTAATGGCATCTTTTTCACCAAACAAAACTGCTTTGTATGTTTTTCGGGTTTCTGCTCGAGAGGAAAGTGCGCCTACATCTTCCTTTACGATGGAGAGTTCGGTAGCCATATTTCCTACAACCCTTGAGCCTTCAGGATACTGAACGGTGACCGTAGAGCTCTCGAGCGCAGCCCCATTATTATTCTTTATAACCAAATCGTACGAGAGCTCTTCCCCACCGTCAATGGCAGATGGGCCCACCACTTCAATATCAATATTATTGCCCGAAACAAAATTTGAACCTCTTAAAAAGACAAACGCAGCGGCGCCGACCGCCAAAAGGAAGAAAATGATTGACCCAATAAGAATTTTTTTAAAGAGTGTTCCTTGATTGACTTCTTTCTGCATGCGCTCACGCAAGAGTAATTCTTCAAGATTACCCCCTTCTTTATTCCAATCAGCATTCACATCAAATTCTCCAGCGGTAATAGGACTCCTTTCATCTACGTATTGTTTAGCAGACTGTTTTCGTGAGTACACGTCTTGCTCAACGCTATCAATTCGATGTCGATCTTGTGGATTCATATTCAAAAAGTATACCGCATTTAGTGTCGTTTGTTACAGCTGGGTCTGTGCGAGAGACATGTTGATATCACCAAGTATTTGTTTTTGCATGAGAGTTATGGCTCGTATTGTTTCTTCGTCAAACCTTTCGCTTTTAATTAGCACCTCATATTCAGGTCTCGGATTCATGTATCCTAACTCAAACAAGAGTCTGAGGATTGCGTATGACTCGAGAGCAAGGAGTTCTTTTTGTTGATAGGGGCGAACAAGAAGGCTACTCGAAAAATCTTGAGTGAGTGAGAATAATTCTTTATGTGTTTCTTCACCGGTAACGAGCCTGCGTGTGAGCGCTAAGAATCGGCTGAGTGCCTGTCTCTTGTCTGAGTCTTTTCCCAGTGCGCGGTAAAGGTTGTGCTCTGGCTGACTGCCAATAATTTTCCAAGAATGTTTTCCTCGAATTAAAGAAAAAGTCCCGTACGAAAAATCCTCAAGCCCCGACGCTAATTTTGATTCACTTTTTCTCACACTACGAGCATTAGCAACAACCAGACCAAGTTCTTCAGTGAGCATATAGTAATATTTGTCTGCTTCTCCTGAAGGAAGCCCCCTCAAGACAAACCCTTTGGTGGTATATACATGATACGCCATGAGTTTTTAGAGTGTGATTGAGAACCAATCTTCACCATTTCCTTCTTTGTCAGCAATACTAAGATTGCCAATTGAACAGGTAGCCATGATTTCTTTTTTCCAAACCTCTACAGCTTTCTTTCCTTCTTCGGTAAGAGTCAAGGTGACATCTACTTTGTCGCTAGCAGAAAAATTATTTTCTTTTCTCATATCTTGAATCGCACGCATGAGCTCACGGATGTCCCCTTCTTGTCTAAGCTCGGGTGTAATGGTTGTATCAATGGAAACTTCAGGTTCGAGCAATCCATCAAACTCAATTTTTTTAACATTTATTTCATCTTCAATCAGTTCAACATATTGTTTTTTACTTGCGAGTAACAAACTTTTAACGGTAAGACACGCTAGTGGTTGACGAACTTTAACACCGGCACGAGATCGAGCTTCCAAACCTAAACTTACAATCCTTCGAACTTCCTTCATGAGACTGAGTGGTTCTTCCTCATCGTTTGCATCTCTACTAACTTCAGGCCACGACATAAGGTGTACGCTTTCAGCGTCTTTTGTGTGTATATGTCTATGAATGTCCTCCGCCAAAAACGGCAAGAACGGAGCGATAGTTCTGGAAAATATTTCTAGCACTGCACTAAAGGTAGAGAGAGCCTCCACTCGATCCTTCTTGTCTTCCCCTTTCAACCGCTCTCTTGAACGGCGCAAATACCACGTGGAAAGATCGTCCACGAATAAATCAATTGGAGCATGCGCCTCATCAAGTCGATAACATTCCATTCCAGATGTAACCTCTCGTACCACCCCATTTAGTCTTGCTAGTATCCAAAGATCAAGAACATTGGAACTCTTCACCTTCTCCAGAGAATCATCACGATAAAGATCGTAGAATGACAGGACATTTTGAGTGCGGAGAATATTTTTTTTGTACACTTCATCTACCCCTCTCTCTGAAAAATTAAGATCTTCAGATTTCATAAGAGGAGAAGAAAGCATGTAAAACCTAATCGCATCGACACCGTATTTATCGAACAAGATGGTAGGATCTGGAAAATTTCCTTTTGATTTAGACATCTTCTGTCCATCCTCAGCAAGAACTGTACCTGTAGTTACCACGTGCTTGAACGCAATACTATCAAACACCATGACAGAAATTGCGTGCATATAGTAGAACCATGTGCGAGTCTGGGCGATATACTCTGCAATAAAATCAGATGGAAAATGAGTCCTAAACCATTCCTTATTTTCAAAAGGATAGTGTTGTTGAGCAAACGGCATTGAACCTGATTCAAACCAACAATCAAACACTTCCTTAATTCTTTTAAGCTCATTTCCCGATTCGCCGACAAGAATTATATCGTCAATGTACGGACGATGGAGATCGAGTTCGAAATCTTTGTTGTGAGGTAATGGCGTAAACGACAATTCTCTTACCTCAGCGTTATCAAAGCGCTTAAACTCATCGACAAATATATGGCTATCTGCTGACCTGTAAGTTTTATCATTTGGGCTAAACAATCCCGCATTCACAAAGAATAGCCATGCTGGCCCGCCATGAGTGACAAACAAGATATTTTTTCCTTTATATTTGTTCTCAATTTCATAGAGAAATTCACCAACTCTCTTTTGACAATCGAAGAGTGACTCACTATTTCCGGGACGCTCTTTAAACCAATCCGCTCCAACCTGAGACATTCGGTCATGGTATTCAGGCCATTTCCCCCCATCGTAGACACCGGGATTAATTTCTTGAATTCTTTTATCGAAAAAAATATTCCCTTCATTAATACCGAGGATCTCTGCCACCATAAGCGCAGTCTCTTTTGTACGAACAAAAGGAGAGGCGATGATAATGTCTATCTTTTTATCTTCCAAGCCTTTAGCAACCTGTACCACCTCTTTTTTTCCGTCTTCAGTTATGTGGTCGAATTCTTGCTTGGCAAAACTGATAATTTCCTTTTTATTACTCTCTGTACCCCCATGGCGCATCACAAAATACGTATTGCCAGATTTCTTAGTATGTTTCTTTAGTGTTTCAATGGAATCAATAAATAGAACTTCTTTTCCGTTTTCACTTTTCCAAATAGGTAATGGGGAGGCCCAATATCGATTACGAGAAATATTCCAATCAGGAGCACCCTCCATACTTTTACCAAAGCGACCATTTTTAAGATGATCTGGTACCCAATCAACATCTTGGTTGAGATCAAGCATCCTTTGCTTTACTTTTTGTATATTAATAAACCAAGCGTCTAAGGCAAAATAGTACAGTGGTGTTTCACACCTGAAACAGTGAGGATATGAGTGAATAATCTTTTCCTTCGCAAACAAAAGCCCTCGAGGGGCAAGGTTTTTGATAATGAGGACATCACCTGCTTGGTGATCTTCTTTTGATTTTGCTTTCTCTCCTGCAAAATCTGTTACCTCTCCAATAAACTTTCCATCTGAACCTACATGTCGGACAAACGGAATTTTTTCTTTCTTGGCAAGATCCATATCTTCTTCTCCATAAGCAGGGGCTAGGTGGACGATTCCAGTACCGCTTTCGGTTGTCACATACGATGCAGCATACACTTTCCACCCTTGTGAATGATTCGGAAGGTCAGGATTTTTAATAAAGTAATCAAAGGGAGGAACATATGATTTTCCTATAAGTGCGTCTCCTTGTAATTCTTCAACGATTTCTGGATTTAAAAATTTATCTGCAAGTTTTGGAAATAAATCTTTAGCAATAATATAGTAAGAAGTTTTTTCTTCTTTTACTTCTTTTACTTTTACGTATGTTACTTCTTTGTTTACTGCGGCAGCAGTATTTCCAGGAAGCGTCCACGGGGTTGTAGTCCACGCAAGTAAGAAAGTTCCTGGCTCAGATGCCAATTCAAGTTTTAGGTACACGGATATATCGGTAATGTTTTTGTACGAATGATCCATCGCAATTTCAGAGTTTGCAATCGGAGTTTCGCAGCGTGGACAATAGGGTAACACCCTAACCCCTTCATACACCAAACCTTTTTTCTGTATTTCTCCAAAAGCCCACCACACTGATTCGATGAATGTATTGTCCATCGTTTTATATGAACCATCAAAATCAACCCATCGTCCCATTCGGTCAACGGTCGTCTTCCAATGAGAAACATAATCTAGCACCTTACTGCGAGCATATTCATTAAAGGTATCAATACCGATTTTTTCAATTTCTTTTCTTCCCGAAATGTTCAAATCTTTTTCAACAATATTTTCAATCGGCAATCCATGGCAATCCCATCCCCACTTTCTTTCAACGCGAAAACCTCGCATCGTTTGATAGCGTGCCACGGTATCTTTTACAGCGCTTCCTAGAATGTGTCCGTAGTGTGGCAAACCAGTAGCAAAAGGAGGTCCGTCATAAAACACATACTCCCCTTTTGGAGCATGCTTATCGAGGCTTTTTTGGAAAACAGCATTGTCTTTCCAAAACTGCAATATCTTTTCTTCTTTTTCAGCAATTGGGCTTTTTACCTCCTCGATTGTTTGTTTATCCTTATTTTGAGCCATATTAATGAAATTATATCACACTAAGCAATTTCTTAAAATTGCACCACATCTCATCCAAGGGTTGCCCTTGGAAAGGCGTTAGTTGTGGAGAGTTTTGCGAAGAATCTGATCAATCTTCTTTGCGATAGCGATCATATCTTTCTCCCTCTTACCTCTCGTCGTTTCTGCAGCAGCACCAATCCTAATTCCTGAAGGATCCATAGGTGAGCGTGTTTCTCCTGGAATCGTATTTTTATTCACAATGATTCCAGCTTCTTCTAATTTGTCGCTTGCTTCCCCACCAGAGATTCCTACTCCATTCATCCAGGTATCAATCAATATCAAATGTGAATCGGTGCCACCTGAAACAATTCGGTAGCCAAGTTTTTGCAATTCACTTGAAAGCGCTGAAGCGTTTTTCAAAACTTGCAGTGCGTATTTTTTAAATGCAGGCGTAGCTGCTTCGGCAAGCGCAACCGCCACTGATGCGATTGCATTCACGTGCGGGCCTCCTTGAAGTCCCGGAAAAACAGCTTTATCAATTTTCTTTGCAATCTCTCTACTATCCATCTTTGAAAAGATGAGGGCTGATCTCGGACCCCGAAGAGTTTTGTGCGTCGTTGTCGTCACAACATCAGCATAGGCAAACGGCGACGGATATACTCCGCCGGCAATAAGTCCTGCAACGTGAGACATATCGACCAGCAAGTGCGCTCCGCAAGCGTCTGCAATAGCGCGAAACTTTTTAAAATTCACAATCCTAGGATATGCAGTGAAACCGGCGATGATAATGTCCGGTTTTTCTTGTAGTGCCAAAATCTTCAAAGCGACATAATCAATAGTCTCAGACTTTGCATCAACGCCAAATGGAATTTGTTTCCAAAGCTTTCCTGTCGCAGACGCTTTGAACCCATGAGTTAAGTGCCCTCCATCCTGAAGATTCATTCCCATTATCTTGCCGCCGACTGGCACGAGAGCAAGCAAGACTGCCATGTTTGCTGGGGAACCTGACAAGGCTTGGACATTAACTGCCCATTTTTTAGGGCTAAGTTTAAAGAGATCGAGAGCTCGTTTCTTACAGAGATTTTCAATGTCATCAACGATAGAGTTCCCTCCATAGTATCGAGCGCCCGAATACCCTTCAGCATATTTATTGGTTAGCTCTGTTCCGAGCGCAGCAAGAACATCATCTGAAACATAATTTTCAGAAGCAATAAGGTTAATGACAGATTTCTGTCGTTTCTGCTCTGCAGTAATGAGTTTTTGAATTTCTTTGTCTTTCATGAGAATTAACCATATATTCCAATACCACTTAATGCAACCATAAAAAAACCTAGTTGTTAGCTAGGTTTCAAAGAAAGTGAATGCTCAACAACCTAAAAGGTTGTTGACGATGAAATAACTTTAAGAACTGATGCGTATACTTCTCCGAATGTTCGGTTTGCGTCAATAATTTCATGTGAAGAAGAGCGCGAAATGAACTCGTGATAACCCTCTTGAACCTTTTGATGGAAACTTAAACTCATACGATCAAGATGGTTAACTTCCCTTCCGCCCGACACAACACGATGAATCCCAAGTTCAGGATCAATGTCCATAAGTAGATACTGCGGTTCAACCAGCGCATCTCTGTCTGGAGACTTAAGATACAAGTTTCGAAGCAACCAGAACAAACTCTCAAGATGCGACGCTTTACGGGCGTGAATCTGATAAGCGAATGTCGATGCATCCATACGGTCAGCTATCACATGCTTACCTGAGAGCAGCGCTGGCCACACAACAAGTTCAAAAATTTGAAACCTTGAGGCCATGAACAAAAGAAGCTCTGACTCAGTAGACAAAGCTACCTCTCCATCAAGAAGAATGGAACGCACCTTATTCCCAAGTTCAGTGCCGCCCGGCTCGCGAATGAAGACGAATTTGTTGTTGTCGAGATCTTCCTTAAGTTTTGCGACAATACTTGTTTTACCAGCACCTTCTCCACCTTCAAGCACGATAAGCTTGCCGATATTCGTCATGAAAATGCTCCTTTAAACATGATGGAACGGTTCTAGAATAAGAGTACGTTAACACACAACAAGGTCAATCTTTTTGACTTATGAAAACAATTGTCTAGTATGGTAGCCAGTTGTTCCTTCCCTTCTTTGGAGACCAGACAGATGGCGCTCAGCGACAAAAAAATCCTCAAGCAGATGAAGAAAGGTACCATCATTATTGAACCTTTCGAAAGAAATAATCTGGGAACTTCAAGCTACGACGTAACTCTTGGACCATACTACTACCGCGAACACCCAATCGATTCTCGAATATACAATATTTGGAATCCAGATCACGTTGCGCGAGTATGGGGAGAAGTCAAAACTGCGCTTCCTGCAAAAGTTACGCTTGGCGCATATTCCGACTTTAAGTATGTTGGTTTCAATGAAGGTCATCAGATTATTCTGATCGAACCTGGTGAAACTATCTTGGCTCACACAAAAGAATTCGTAGGAGGGCTAAAAAAACACACAACCATGATGAAGGCGCGTTCAACTTACGGACGTAATTTCATTGAAGTATGTAAGTGTGCTGGTTGGGGTGATGTTGGATTTGTAAACAGGTGGACCATGGAAATCACTAACAATTCCCGCCATCACATCATTCCACTTGTTGTCGGTGAACGCATCGCACAAATTCCATTTTTCCGTACAGGAAAAACTATCGGAGATTATGGAAAGTCTGGAAAGTATCAAAGTGGAGGCAACATTGATGAGCTCAAAGCATCGTGGAATCCTTCCATGATGCTCCCCAAGCTTCATCTTGATCGAGAACGTAAACCTGCATCTCAGGAAGAAGAATAATTTGCAGAACAAAAGGCAGGAACGAAACGTTCCTGCCTTTACTTTTTATACAGAGTTATTGTGATAGTCCGAGAACGAAATCAGAGAGCGATTCATCTCCCTTCATTCCTTCCAAAAGGTATTCCGAGGTGATGAGCTTTGAAAAATCATGCTCGTTCAAAAGGAGCTTTCGATACTGGACCCACGCATCACCGAAGTTGCCGCTGAGATAATTTACACTCGTCTTAGCTGGATTATG
>Ga0163144_10004843_pt1 | contig 30159 bp, 30 predicted proteins | sample OliLak19BULKMAT1_FD_123175 | JGI IMG/M metagenome (GOLD analysis project Ga0163144, IMG submission 123175) | Freshwater microbial mat bacterial communities from Lake Vanda, McMurdo Dry Valleys, Antarctica - Oligotrophic Lake LV.19.BULKMAT1 | ecosystem: Environmental > Aquatic > Freshwater >...
AGCGCACGGGCAATGCGCGTCGGCCATTGCAGAAAGGCGAGAAGCTGGAAGCCCGTGTCGCCGAACAGCTGTCTGAAATCGGTCGCAAGCCTGCGTTGGTTCGGTCATTCTTCAGGCATCCAAATGTTGCCTATATTGCTGACTCGTGAGTAAGGTCGGCCGAGCGCCGCCTACGCGCGCGCAAGCGTCGCGCTAAGCGTCTGGTGGAAATGGACGATGGCGCTTTCGAACTTGCCGAAAGTGAAGGCCTCGTTGGCGCCACTGCCGAGACCGCGCTGGATTGCCTGCACCACCGCCCGGTCTTCGGCCGCGCCGGTTGTTCCGACGAACTCGGCATCGCGCCTGGCCTCGGCCAGCGCCTCGGGATCGTCGCCGCCACCATTGGTCAGTGTGTAGGTGATCTGGCGGGTGCGGTCGATCGCCAGCGGCTCCAGGATCACCACGTTGGTGTGGCGCGACAGGACAGTGATCAGCACGTTCGGGAACAGCTGATAGACGTAGGTCAGGAGCCCTTCGACCCGCCGCTCCTGCGGCGGCACCTTGGTCAGCTTCTTGATACGCTGGAACGGATAGGTGACGCGGCTGTTCGGCCCAAACAGGTCGATGACATTCAGATTGTCGAACCCATAGGGGAGGAAGCTCTCCGGGTGCGTCGACTTGATGTGATAGCCCTCGATGAAGCTCTCGAGCAGGATCTTCCAATTGACCTCGAAATCGCGCTCCATGGTCGCGAAGACGCGTTGATCAGGTGCGATCAATCTCTCCAGATTATCGAGTGAGTCGTCGCCCAGCGCCGGTTCGTTCTGCGTGACGAAGACGAGACCCAGATGCTCCCGCGCCGTGACCGGGACCAGCGGATGGGCCTCCTTGTCGAAGCCCGGGAATCCCTCTTCGTGCGGAATGTGGCGCAGCCTGCCTTCGAGATTGTAGGTCCAGCCGTGATAGCGGCAAACGAAGGCCTTGCTGCAGCCCGATCCGCTGGCGACCTGCATGCCACGATGCCGGCAGGCGTTGCGAAAGGCCCGGACCTTTCCGTCGGCGCCACGGACGACGACGATCGGCGTGCCGGCGGCTTCGCGCGCGACATAGGCACCCGCCTCGGGCAATGCCGCTGAGGGGCAGAACGGCGTCGGCGACCGCTTGAGAACCTGCTCGATCTCTGCACCGAGTCTCGCCTCCGTTCGGTAATTCGCAACTGGCTCCCGCCACACGCCTTGGCCGACGTCGGTCGTGCGATTGGCAATGTGGTCGAGCACCCGCTGCGCCACTGACTGGTCGTCCATCCTCGTCGTCATCATCGAATTCCCTTCCGACCGGGCCGATCATATGTCAGGTCGGATGCAGGTTCAGCCCTCTGTGTTGCATGAATACAACATGCGGAGACGATTGATACGGAGGACCACCCGGGCTCACCTGCATGGCCGCATTTGAGCCAAAGTGTAGGGGCTATCTGCGTTCTCCACTTTCTCCAGTTACGGGTTCCTGTGAGTGCGGTTGAGCAGTAAGTCGGTCGCCCGGACATCCAGAGCCGCCACCAGTCGGCGCTTCGTGCCTGTCGGCATCCTGGCCGCAGGGCTGGTGTTTGCCATGGGCGGCGCCTTGATGGCCCAATCCGTCGAAGCCCGCCATTGGCAGGGCATCGCCGCCACCACTCGCCAGCCCGAGCATGTCGTTGCCGCCACCATGGGCGAATGGCGCGCCTTGTGGAGCCGCGTCGGTCAGCCCGCGCCCGACATGTTCGAGCCGGGCCGCATGAATGCCGTCGGCATTTTCCTCGGCCGCCGCAACGCCGAGGGCTACGCCGTCAACATCCTGTCGACCAGTCGGCGGCGCGGCCGCATCGTGGTCGTGTTCGAGGAACGCATGCCGCCGGAGATCATGCTGGCGCAGCGCGCGGCGCAGCGGCCGGTGGCCAGCGCTCCGCCGATGGGATCTGCCGGCGCCACTGCCCTCGCCCCCGCGGGCCCCGGCAGTGCCGGCTTTGCCGCCCCCGGTGCGGGCTCACCCGCGACCAGCAGCCTCCCGCCGCAGCCGGCCCGCCCCGCCGGACAGCCCACCTCGCCGTGGGCCATCATCATGATTCATCGGGCCGACCTGCCGGTCTCCGTCGAGCAGCGGCTGTTCCGCTAGTCCCTGCGCCAGATCAATGGGAGTGCCGGGGCACTCCTTTGGTCTGGACGATCTTCTGGTAATTGACCGCGAAGTCGAGGCACGCTCCGCTCGAGAGCTGGCCCACGAACTTGCGCTGCAATTCCTGCCACGGCGTCTGGCTCTCCGTGACGTTCGGTTTCCAGGCGGCCTTGCGCTTTGCGTACTCGGCGGCGGAAATCATGATGTTGGCGGTCCGCTTGCCGATGTCGACGCGGACCTTGTCGCCCGTCTTGAGCAATGCCAACCCGCCACCCACGGCAGATTCCGGTGACGCATTCAGGATCGAGGGGCTGGCCGACGTGCCGCTCTGCCGTCCGTCGCCGACGCACGGCAACAGCAGCACACCGCCCTTCACCAGTCGATCCGGCGGCAGCATGTTCACAACCTCGGCAGCACCTGGATAGCCCACGGGCCCGGCGTTGCGAATGAACAGGATACTGTTCTCGTCGATCGGCAGTTTCGGATCGTTGATCCGGTGATGGTAGTCCTCCGGCCCCTCGAACACGATCGCCGTGCCCTCGAAAGCGTCCCTGTCGCCCTTGCGCTCCAGGTACTTCTTGCGGAACTCGGGTGAGATGACAGAGGTCTTCATGATCGCCGAGTCGAACAGGTTGCCCGTCAGCACGGCGAAACCGGCAGTCCCGAGCATCGGCTTGTCGTAGGTCTTGATCACATCGCCATCGGCCGGCTTCGAGCCCTTCAGGTTCTGCGCCATGGTCTTGCCCGTGACGGTGAGCGCATCGCCATGGATCTTCTTCTTGGCGAGCAGCTCCGCCATCACCGTCGGCACGCCGCCTGCGCGGTGAAACGCCTCGCCGAGATATTCGCCGGCCGGCATGCAGTTCACCAACAGGGGAATGTCGTAGCCGATCTTGTCCCAATCGGCATTGACCAGTTTTACGCCGATATGGCGCGCGATTGCGTTGATGTGCGGTGGGCAATTGGTCGAGGCGCCGAGCGCACTGGCCGCGACGATGGCGTTCTCGAACGCCTTGCGCGTCATTATGTCAGATGGCTTCAGGTCCTCCCACACCATGTCGACGATGCGCTTGCCGGTCTCATAGGCGATCTGGCCGCGCTCCCGGTACGGCCCGGGAATGGCCGCGCAGCCGGTCAGCGACATGCCGAGCGCCTCGGCCATGCTGTTCATGGAGAGCGCCGTGCCCATGGTGTTGCAGTGGCCGACGCTGGGAGCGCTGGATGCCACCATCTGGACGAACTGCTCCATGTCGATCCGGCCGGCCGCCAATTCCTGGCGGGCGTACCAGACGATTGTACCCGAGCCCGCGAGTCCGCCGGCGAAGTGCCCGTCGAGCATCGGCCCACCCGACAGCACGATGGCCGGAATGTTGACGGTCGCCGCGCCCATGATCATGGCGGGCGTGGTCTTGTCGCAACCCGTGGTCAGCACGACGCCGTCGAAAAAATAGCCGTAGAGGCATTCGACCAGGCTGAGGTAGGCAAGGTTGCGGTCGAGCGCCGCGGTCGGCCGCTTGCCAGTCTCCTGGATGGGATGGACCGGAAACTCGATGGGGATGCCACCGGCGTCGCGAATGCCGTCGCGCACGCGGCTTGCCAGGTCGAGGTGGTGGCGGTTGCAGGGCGAGAGGTCGCTGCCGGTCTGGGCAATGCCGATGATCGGCCGCCCGCTGCGCAGCTCGGCCAACGTCAGGCCGAAGTTCATGTAGCGCTCGAGGTAGAGCGCGGCCATCGTCGGATCGCCCGGCGCATCGAACCATTCGCGGCTGCGCAGCCGGCGCTTGCCGTCCTTCGTTCCATTCGCGCCCTTCGTCTTGGCCATCCGCTTTCCTCCGTATTTTTGTTGATGCAACCCTGCGAGAAGGCGTCCCGGAAGTCCAGTGCCTCGCTTGAGGTTCGCGCGGTGTCGTGACAAAGCTTGGGAAATGAAGACCTCTCCCGACATCGTCTGCCTCGGCGAACCCCTGATCGAATTCAACCGCCCGAAGGAAGGCGACGGCCGCACCTGGTTACAAGGCTTCGGTGGCGACTCACAGAACGTCGCCATCGCAGCAGCACGCCAGGGCGCATCGGCCGGCTATCTCACCGGCATCGGCCAGGACTGGATGGGCGACGCCTTCCTCGATCTCTGGAAGTCAGAGGGCGTCGATGCTTCGCGCGTCACCCGCCATCCCACGGCGCCGACCGGCGTCAGCTTCGTGACACACAGCGCGGCCGGCCACAAATTCGACTACCTGCGCAAGAACTCCGCCGCTTCGCTGATGACTCCGGAGACCCTGGCGGTCGACTACGTCGCCGGCGCCAAATTCTTTCACCTCTCGGCGATCGGCCAGGCAATCAGCGATAGCGCCCGGCAGACCTGCGACGCCGCCATCGCCGCGGCGCGCAAGGCCGGCGTAAAAGTCTCCTACGATACCAACCTGCGCCTGCGGCTGTGGGAACTCGACGTCGCGCGCAAGGTGATCGATGCCACCATCGCCCGATGCGACGTGGCGCTCCCCAGCCTCGACGACTCCCAGCAGCTCACCGGACTGCAGGAGCCTGATGCCATCGCCGATTATTACCTCAAGCTCGGCGCGCCGCTGGTGGCGCTCAAGATGGGTGCCGATGGCGCGCTGATCGCCACGGCCGGAAAGCGCACCCGCATTGCCCCCTACAAGGTCGAGGCGGTCGACGCGACCGGCGCGGGCGACACATTCGACGGCGCTTTCCTCACCCGGCTGCTGTCGGGCGACGATCCGGAGACGGCGGCGCGTTACGCCAATGTGGCGGCAGCGCTCTCGACGACGGGCTATGGCGCGGTGACGCCCATGCCGCGGCAGGCCGACGTCCTCAAAGCGCTGTCGCGCGCCTGAGTTTAGGGACCAGGGCGCGCGCAAAGCGCCAGAACACCGTCACCTGCTGGACGACCCAGCCGCGGCCATTGTCGGCATCGACCACCGGATCGTCGACGCCGGTCGGCCGGTTTTGCTCGTCGTAGATCGCCGTGCCGAAGAGAATGTCCCAGATCGGGAACACAGGTGCGAAATTGTGGTCCTGGATGTGTCGTTCCTCAGCGCTCGCCAGCGCATGGTGCAGTCGGTGGAATCGGGGCCCAACGAGCAGCCGATTGCCGAGCCAGCCGAAGCTCATGTCGACGTTGGCATGCGACCAGCTCTCGACGAGGCGGCCGACCATCAGGATGACGACGTATTCCCCCGGCTGGACGCCGACCAGCTGGGCGAAGACCACCAGGGCCAGGGTGACCAGCAGGTCGTCGACGACGTGATTGCGGTCGTCGGTCCAGACCGTCATCCGGCGCTGGCTATGATGCAGACTATGCAGCGCCCACCACCAGGAGAAGGCGTGTTGCGCACGATGCAGCCAGTAGGCCGCGAAGTCGTAGAGGACGAAGTAGAGCAGGAATGAGGCCAGTGCATTGTCACCCAGCCAAGGCAGCACCCGCTCGAGCCGCGGCGGTGCAAATCCCCAGGAGCGCACGGAAAGCTCGATCGCCGTCACCAGTGGATAGGTGATGATGAAGATGGCCAGCGGCACGACGCCGAGCTTGTTCAGCACCGTGTAGATTTGGTCGACCAGGATCAGCCGGTCGTCCTTGCCCGCTCTCTCGAGCGGCCAGCGGCGCTCGAAGAAGCGCATGCCGATGGCGATGACCGCGATCTGGACGACACCCAGCATCACGAACTCGACGGCGTTGAAGGCTGGCTCGTACCAGGCCATCAGTCCGAAATGGAAAATGACCGGACCGACGAAGGTTTCGAAGATCCAGGTCTGGGTGAAGACCCAGAGGTCTATGAGGTCGCGCATGGGTGCGCGCCCTACTTGGTCCCGCCTGCCGTCGACACCGCGCGCACCGGCCCGCCTGCCGGCGTCACGGCCCCTGACTTCATCATGAACACGCCATGCGGAGACTTGCCCACCGGAATACTGGCAACGACCTTGAGTTGTTCGATGTCGATCACCGCGACCCGACGCAGGAAACGCTGGGTCACCCACAGCTCCTTGCCGTCGGGCGTGATGTCCATGCAGTCCGGGCCACCCGGAACACGCACGTTGCCCACCACCTTCATGTCGGTCGTGTCGACCAGCGACACGGTGCCCTCGACGCGATTGCTCAGGAAATAATGCCGACCGTCGCCCTTCGGCCAGAAATTGTGCGCGCCCTTGCCGGTCTGCAGCGTGCCTTTCACGCCGCCATCCTTGGGATCGACGACGACGATCCCATCTTCTCCGGTCAACGCCACGAGCAGCCGCTTGTTGTCCGGCAGCATGATGATGCCAGCGGGCGCGTTGCCGACGGCGACGTTCCACTTCAGCGTCTGCGTCTGCAGATCGAAGGCCGCCAACCGGCCACTCTGCTGCAGCGTGACGAAGACGGTCTTGGACTCCGTGTCGAAGGCCATGTGGCTCGGCAGCCCGTCGATGAAAATTCGCCCGGCGAGGCGGTAGCCATCAGCATGGAAGATGTCGACATGGTCGAGCCTGTAGGCTGCCGTCACGAACCACTTGCCGTCGGGGCTGAAACCCAGGTGATAGGGATCGATGATGTCCTTGACGATCCGCTTGCGTTCACCGGTCTTGATGTCCAGCCCGAGCAGCTCGTTGGTGGCCGTGGAGCCGATCAGCATCTCCTTGCCGTCGGGCGTCACGATCACATGGTGCGGCTCGCGACCGACCGGGTGGCGCGCCAACTCGATCCGGCTGCTGCGACTCAAGATGCTGTAGGAAGCCTCTTCCGAGTTGAGCACCAGAACGGCATCTGCCTGGGCAGCACCACTGGCACCCAGGGCCAGCGCAATCACGGCAAAAGCCAATTTGTTCATGAGCCTAGACCGAACTCCTTGGATGACCTTGAAGCATCTTTCCCGCACCAGCGCTAGGGTCGTTTGAGGTCGGCGGCTGCGGCGGCAAGCCGCTCGATGGTGGCCCAGTCCTTTTCGACCACGGCCTTCTTCGGCGCGACCCAGGAGCCGCCGATGCAGGCCACGTTCGCCAACGCCAGATAGGCCGGTGCGGTTGCGGCGCTTATTCCCCCGGTCGGGCAGAAGCGCAATCCGGCCAGGGGCGCCGCCACCGCCTTCAGCCAGCCGAGGCCGCCGGCCACATCCGCCGGAAAGAACTTCAGCAGGCTGAAACCCCGTTCGGCAAGCTCCATGGCCTCCGTCACCGTTTGGACACCGGGCAGGAAAGGCAGGCCCGACGCCGATGCCGCGGTGGCGAGGCCCGGCGTGCAGCCGGGGCTGACGGCGAACCGGGCGCCGGCTTGCCGCACCTGGTCGAGCTGGCGGGCGTTCAAGACCGTCCCCGCGCCGACAAAGGCGTCCGGAACCTCACCGGCGATGGCACGAAGCGCTTCCAGCGCCACCCCGGTCCGGAGCGTGATCTCAAGGACCGGCAGGCCGCCCCGGACCAGCGCCCGCGCCAACGGCACCGCATCGGCCGCCCGCTCGATCGTCAGGACCGGAATGACCGGCGCCAGCGCCACGATCGCCGACATGTCCCCCGGCCTGTCCATCGTCAGACGCTCCAGCCCCCATCCACGACATTCACCGTCCCGGTCGTGAAGCCCGCCTCGTCGCTGGCCAGATAGACCGCCAGGGCTGCGATCTCCTCGGCCGACCCGAAGCGGCCGGTGGGCTGGCGTTGCAGGAAGAACTGCTTGGCATCCGCGCCGCCACCCAGAGCGCCGATCCGCTCGTCCAGTGACGGCGTCTGGACGGTGCCGGGGCAGATGGCGTTGCAGCGGATGCCTTTGCCGACGAAGTCCACCGCCACCGACTTGGTGAGGCCGACCACGGCCGCCTTAGTGGTGCCGTAGACGAACCGCAGCGCCGCGCCCTTCACCGAGGAGGCCGCCGACGACATGTTGACGATCGAACCGCCGCCCTTGCCCACCATGCCCGGCAGGAAGGCCTGGATGGTCCAGAACATGCTGCGGACATTGAGATCAAAGGCGAACTGCCATTGCTCGTCGATGGCGTCGAGGATCGTGCCGTGATGGACGAAGCCGGCGCAATTGAACAGGACGTCGATGGGGCCGGTCTGCGCGGCGAGCGCGCCAATGGCCGTCTTGTCCAGCACGTCGAGCTTGTGCGCGCGGATGCCGGCAACACCTGCCAGCGCCTCGAGCTTCCCGGCATCGACATCTGTTGCCCAGACCGTGGCGCCTTCCCGGGCGAAGGCCCTGGCGGTCGCCGCACCGATGCCCTGCCCCGCCGCCGTGACGACGCAGATCTTGTTCTTCAATCGCATGCCCCGTCCTCACTCCCAGTTGGCCTCTATTTGATGAGACCTTTTTCCGTGTAGAATTTCTCAGCGCCGGCATGCAGCGGGATGCCCAGCCCATCAAGCGCCGTGTCGAGTTTGATCGCCTTGCCCTTGGCATGGCCCGAGTCGAGCAGTTTGCGGGTGCTGGGATTCCATAGCGCAGCGGTGATGGCATAGATGAGCGTGTCCGGCAGCTTCGAGGACGTCACCCAGATCGCGTTCACGCTGACCGTCTTCACGCCGGCTGCGTTCTTGTAGGCGCTGTCGGGAATCTCGTCGGCACCGAAGAAGCTGTACTCCTTGATGAGGTTCGCGGCTGGCGGGCCGTCGATCGGCACGAGATCGATCCCCGTCGTGGCCGCCAGTTCGGAGATCGCGGCCTGTGGCCAGCCGCTGACGTTGAAGAAGGCGTCGAGAGTGCCCTCCTTGAGCTTGTCGGCGGCCTGCTGCGGCTTCAGGTACTCGGCCTTCACGTCCTTCTCCGTCAGGCCATAGGCGGCAAAGATGAGCCGCGCATCGACGAGCGTTCCCGAGCCGGGCTCGTCCAGCGACACGCGCTTGCCCTTCAGGTCCATGATCGTCTTGATGCCTGCCCCCTTGCGGGCCACGAGCTGGAAGCTCTCGGGATAGAGATTGGCGATGGCGCGCAGGGTATCGACCTTGGGCCGGCCTTCGTAGATTCCGGTGCCCGTATAACCCCAGAAGGCCACGTCCGATTGGATGAAGGCCGACTGCATGCTGCCGCTGGCGATCGCACCGACATTGGCCACCGACCCGTTCGAGGCTACCGCCGAGGCGACCAGCCCCTGAACGCCGCACGATCCGCCATCGGCGCAGGCGCGCGACCCGGGCGGGTTCGAGATGGCGTTGGCGATCAAGCCGCCGATCGGGAAATACGTCCCGGCGGTGCCGCCGGTGCCGATCCGGAAGAACGTGATGTCCTGGGCGCCCGCCGGCAGTCCGCCCAGCACGGCGGCACCGAGGCCGCCGAGCACCGCGGCCCTGCGATTGATCAACATGGCGACCCTCCCTGACTGGACACGATTAAACCGTGTCCCGTCGTGCCTCGCAATGATGGCCGTCAGTTGACGCCGATCGCCCGGCTCATCGTCGCCCCGATCTCGCCATGAATGACCATGTCGGCGCTGTCATCCTGGTCGGTCGGATCGCGATTGACGATGACCAGCTTCGCGCCCTTGCGTTTTGCCATCCCGGGGAAGCCTGCCGCCGGATAGACGACGAGCGAGCTGCCGAGCACGATGAAGAGATCACAGGCCAGCGTTTCGTCCTGAGCGCGCGCCATCTGGATCTCAGGCATTGCCTGACCGAACGAGATGGTGGCGGTCTTCACGATGCCGTCGCACTTCTCGCAGAGCGGCAGCTTGCCGCCGTCGAGGAAGGCCCGGCGGATCGGGTCGAGGCCGCAGCGATGGCCGCAATCCAGGCACGACGCATAGGTGGCGTTACCGTGCAATTCGATGATGCGGGACTCAGGGACACCGGAACGCTGATGCAGACCGTCGACGTTCTGAGTGATGATGGCGGTCATGCGCCCCTGCTCGACCAGCTTGGCGAGCGCCCGGTGACCGGCATTGGGCTCGGCCTTGAGCATGACCTCATCGGTCGCGAACTTCCGCCGCCACGACTCGCGGCGCATTTCGTCGGACGACATGAAGTCGTCAAAGTAGATCGGCTTATATTTCGTCCAGATGCCGCCGGGAGAACGGAAATCGGGAATGCCGGATTCGGTCGAGATGCCGGCGCCGGTGAAGGCGACGATCCGCTTCGCCGACGCGATCATTCCCTGCAGCCGTTCTATATCGTCCATCGGAAGCGGATCATGCAGGCTCCGGTGGGCGAAGGCAACGAATCTGCCTAAGCTCACCGCGATACCTTGGGAGACCCTGCCATGCCGCGCCACGTCGTCTGCCTCACCTTCGACCACGATCACCTGTCCGGCTTCATTGCCCGCGGCATGACATCGCCAACCGCGATATCGCGCGGCGAGTACGACGTCGTGGTCATCCCCCGCCTGATGACCCTGCTGGCCCGCTACGGGGTCAAGGCGACGTTCTTCACGCCCGGACACACGATCGACAGTACGCCCGAGGCGGTGATGCCCTATATCGAGGCCGGCCACGAACTCGCGCATCACGGCTGGACCCATCGCCTGCCCGTCACCCTGTCGCGCGAGGAGGAGGAAGAAGAGATCGTCCGCGGCAACGAGTCGATCAAGCGCGTCAGCGGACAGAAGGCGCGCGGCTACCGATCGCCCGCTTGGGATCTCTCACCGCATTCAATCGAGCTCCTGCTGAAGCACGGCATTCGCTACGACAGCTCGATGATGGGCCACGACTACGACTGCTACTACGCCCGCCAGGGCGACGTTGCCGACCTTCACAAGCCGTTCGTGCGCGGCCGCGAGACCGAGCTGCTCGAGATGCCGATCAGCTGGTCGCTCGACGATTTTCCGCACTTCGAATACATGCGCCTGCCGAACGGCTCGGTTCAGCAGGGCCTGATGAACGCATCAGGCGTGCTCGAGAACTTCGTCGACGATTACACCTACATGACCCAAGTCTGCGATTTCGGCATCCTGACCTACACGTTCCATCCGCACGTAATCGGCCGTGGCCATCGCATGATGATGCTGGAACGCCTGATCCAGCGCCTGATCGAGGGCGGCGCCGTGTTCGCGACCATGGAAGACGCCATGCAGGAATGGCTGGCGCACCGCCAGGGCGGGCGCAAGGCCGCCGAATAAGCTAGAGCGCGTTGCCCCGGGCGACGCGGATGGATCGGCAGATGGTCACCATCTTGCCGATCGCATGGTCGACGAAGCCCGACACACCCGCTTCGATCTTGTCGGCCAAAGCTGGCCGTTTGGCCGAAATGGCCTGGGCCAATTGCTTTGCCGCCTGATGGGCAGCGGCCCGGTTGGCCGCGATCGCCTGATCAAGTGCGCCGTCGGCATGAGCCGGCGCCAGCGCCTGCTCCACGCGCTGCAGGAACGCCGGTGCGTGCGCCAGATGGCGGTACATGCTGGCCAGGATCAGCGGCTGCGGCCGGTCGCCGAACCGGTTGAGGCGCTGCACCAGGGCCCAGGTCTCGGGCGGCACGTCGGCTTCTGAAGCAAGTGGCGGCAAGGTCACATCGGGCGCCGGCAGGCGCGCGCCACCCCAGGGTTTCAGTCCCGCCGCCACCTCGCCGCGAAGCCAGGCGACCAGGGCGCCCAGCGCGAACAGGTTGATGGTGCTGGAATGGTCGTAGCTTGCCAGCACGGCATCGACGCCGGCCGGCGCATCGCCCGCCAGCGAGGCCAGCCTGGGGATGGCCATGGTCTCGCGAAAGCGCCGTGCTGCCTGATCCGGCAGGCCGTCCAGGTAGAGCGGCTTCACCGCCGCCCAGGCCCAGGGCAAAGCGCCGTCGAGCGTCGCCAAGTGCCGCCACACGAGGTTGACCACGCGGACGCCCACAGTGGCGCGGATGTCGGCGAAGAGGTCGGCGGTCTCTCCGGTCGCCGAGGCTTCGGCGATGGCCGGAAACGGATCGTTCACTCGGCCGCCTGTTTCGAGTCCTGTCCAATCACGGTGAAGAACGACGCCGTCTTGGGCTGCTTCGGCAGTTCGACCAGCCCTTCCTTCAGCCGCGCGAACTTCGCTTCCGTGCCGCGCACGATGCGGCCCTCGTTGGGGCTCGGCATCGGATTGCGCGCCAGCGGCACGGCGTCGGCCGCCGTGTAGACGCAGATGTAGAGGCCGCGCGATTTGTCCGCTCCGTTCGCGGCCGAACCGTGCAGCAGCCTCGTGTGCATGAGACACACGCTGCCGGCCTTGCCGAAGCACGGCACCGACTGCGCCAGTGCCTTCTTCTCCTCGTCGGCCGCCACCGCACCGGTGAAACGATCGCCCTCGAACAGCGACAGCACCGGCCCCTTGTGCGAGCCCGGCACGACCGTGAGGGCACCGTTGCTCTCGTCGATATCGTCGAGGAACAGCAAGGCCGTCACGATGTCGTCGTTGGTGTGCGGCGTGTAGGAGAAGTCCTGGTGGTACGACACCTCGGTCTTGGCGCCGGGCAGCTTCAGGTTGATCTTGCAGTGGTGAAACTTGAGGTTCGGGCCGACCAGCTCGGCCACCATGTCCACCATCCGCGCGTCGAGCATGACCTCGCGATAGGCATCGGAGATATCGGACGGGTTGTTGATCCGCCGCAGTGCCGGCTTTTCCGCTGTGTGCTCGACGCCCATGTCGTAGCGCGGCCGGCCGTCGATCGTGGGCAGCCCAAAGGGCGCCGAATGCGCCCGACTCTGCTCGACCCACGAGGCAATCTCCGCCTTGAGGGCCTCAAGCTGGGCTGGCGTGACCGCGTCTTCGGCCACGAGATAGCCGTCGCGCCAGAAGGCGTCGCGCTGTTGCTGGGTCAATACCGCCATGGCCCCCTCCTTTTAGCGTCCCTTGAACACCGGCCGGCGCTTTTCCATGAACGCGGTACGGCCTTCCTTGTAGTCGGCTGAGTCGAAGCACTCCTTTACCAGCCCGCCGAGACGGGCGAAATCGGGCTTGCCGTCGAGCCGGGTCAATTCCTCGATGGTGCGCTTCGCGGCGTGCATGGTGAGTGGCGCGTTTTCGCCGATCAGTTTGCAGTAGTTGTCGACATAGGAGTCGAGCTCGGCATCGGGCACGACGCGGGTCACCAGGCCCATGCCGAATGCCTCCTGGGCGGAGAAGTGCCGGGCGGTAAAGAAGATCTCCTTGGCATGCGATGGGCCGACCAGATCCGTCAGGATCTTCAAGCCGCTGGCGCGGTAGCCGAGGCCGAGACGCGCCGCCGGCACGCCGAACTTGCTGATATCGGAGGCGATGCGGATGTCGCAGTTCAGCGACGTCGCGAGCCCGCCGCCGATGCAGTAGCCGCGGATGCGGGCGATCGTCGGCTTGGAGCATTTGACGAGCCGGGTGTTCGCGGCCTCGCCGATCTTGTCGTAGTAGGCCACCTGCTCGGGCGTGTTGCGCGCTTTCTCGAATTCCGAGATGTCGGCGCCCGAGACGAAGGCCTTGTCGCCCGCGCCGGTGACGACAACCACGCGGATCGCCGGATCCTTCTCGAACTCGTCGAGGATGACCGGGATCGCCTCCCACATGTCGGTCGAGGTGGCGTTGTGCTTCTGCGGCTTGTTGAAGATGAGCCGGCCGACCGGTCCCGCCTTCTCCGCGATCATGTTGGGGGTCGGGCTGAAGTTGCTCATCAGACCACTCCCCGTTTGCGGAAGCCCTCGATCGCGGCGGCGTCGTAGCCGAAGTCGGCCAGGATCGAATCGGTATGTTCGCCCTGCTCCGGCGTGGCGGTCCACTCCTCGACCGTTGTGCGGCTCATGTTGATCGCCTGCCCGATCACCTCCTGGAGGCCGAGCTTGGGATGCTTCACTTCACGCGCCATCCTGAGGTGCTTGACCTGTGGGTCGTCGAACATCTCGTCCATCTTGTAGATCGGCCCGGCCGGGACGCCCGCCTTGTTCAGTTTCTCTACCGCCTCGGCGCTGGTGAAGGCGGCCATCCGCTTGTCGATCTCCGCGTTCAGCGCGTCGCGGTGCTTGACCCGGACCTTGGCAGACGAGAAACGCTCGTCGGTCAGCAGCTCCGGTGCCTTGATACTCTCGCAGAAGCGCTTGTAGATGTGGTCGCCGGAGGCCGCGATGTTGATGTAACCGTCGCTGGTCTTGAACACGCCGGTCGGAATTCCGGTCGGATGGTTGTTGCCGGCCTGGCCGGGCACGTCCTTGGCCAGCGTCCAGCGCGCCGCCTGGAAGTCGCACATCGAGATCATCGCCTGCAGCAGCGAACTCGACACCCATTGCCCCTGCCCCGAAACCTCGCGCTCGAGCAGGGCGATCAGACAGCCGATGGCGCAATGCAAGCCTGCACCTACGTCGGCGACGGCGATGCCGGCGCGGACCGGGCCGCCGCCCGGTTGGCCGGTGACCCACATGATGCCGCCCATGCCCTGGGCGATCTGGTCGAAGCCCGCACGTTCGGCATAGGGTCCGTCCTGGCCGAAGCCCGAGATCGACCCCAGGATGATCCTCGGGTTCACCTTCTTCAGGCTCTCGTAGTCAATGCCGAGGCGGAATTTCACGTCGGCGCGGTAATTCTCGATCACCACGTCGGCCTTCTCGACCATCTTCATGAAGATGGCCTTGCCCTCCGGCTCCTTGAGGTTGAGCGTGATCGAACGCTTGTTGCGGTGCAGGTTCTGGAAGTCGGGCCCATGGCGCGGCCCGCCCATGTCGCCCTCGGCGACGCCCGGCGGCATCTCGACCTTGATGCAGTTGGCGCCCCAGTCGGCGAAGTAGCGCACCGCAGTCGGGCCGGCGCGCACCCGCGTCAGATCGAGGACGGTGAAACGGGCAAGCGGTCCAGCGGTCATGCTCTCACTCTGGGTTAAAAGACTATTCTACGCGTACCATGGCAGCCGGATCGATCTCCAACCAGACATGGCTGCCGACCTCGAAAACGGAGGTCGGCGCCGTTGAGACCCGGATCGGCTTGGCGCCGCCCAATGGCCGCGCCTGATAGTCCCAATATTCCCCGAGGTAGGCCCGGTCGGTGATCTCGGCTTCGACAGCAAGTCCCGGGCCACTCGGCTTCTGGGCACTGAGGCCGACGGCCTGGGGCCGCAGGGAGTAGAGCAGTTCGCCCGTGCCGTTCGCCCCCTCGACCGCGCCCGATGGCGCGGTGAAGCCATCGAAGCGGACGTCGCTGCCGTTCCGCAGGCCTTCGAGGAAGTTGGTGCGCCCGATGAAGCCCGCCACGAAACGACTGCGCGGCCGACCGTAGAGGACATGCGGCGCGTCGACCTGCTCGATCCGACCCTTGTTCATGACGACGATGCGATCCGACGTCACCATGGCCTCGGATTGATCATGCGTGACGTAGACCGTGGTGATCTTGAACTCATCGTGCAGCCGGCGGATCTCGAAGCGCATCTCCTCGCGCAGGTTGGCATCGAGGTTGCTGAGCGGCTCGTCGAGCAACAGTACCTCGGGCTCGACGACGATGGCGCGCGCCAGCGCCACGCGCTGCTGCTGGCCGCCGGACAGTTCCGACGGATAGCGGCCTTTCAGGTTACGCATCTGGACGACATCGAGGATGGCGTCGACCCGGCGATCGATCTCGGCGCGCGACATCTTGCGCACCTGCAGGCCGAAGCCGACGTTCTCGCCCACCGTCATGTTGGGCCAGATGGCATAGCTCTGGAAGATCATCGACATGCGCCGCCGCTCGGGCGGCACGACACCTGACGGTGCGGAGATCTGCTGACCATCCATCTCGATCGTGCCGGTACTGGGCGGCGCAAATCCCGCGATCATGCGCAAGGTGGTGGTCTTGCCGCAGCCCGAGGGCCCGAGCAGCGAGACGAACTCGCCCTTCTTCAGTTCGAGGGAGAAATCGGCGACCGCCTCGAAGGTGCCGTAGCGACGCGAGACGTTCTTCAGGACCAGCTTGCTCATGTCGCGGTCCGCCGCAGCATGAAGTCGCGTCCGAGCGCACGCTGGCCAATCCACAGCAATGGCAGCGTCAGGACTTGCAGGATCAGGGCCAGCGCCGAGAGGTATTCGAAGTTCCCCTCCTCGCTCATGTCGAAGATCATGACGGACGCCACCTTGGTGTTGGGACCATAGAGAAAGATCGCCGACGACAGCTCGCGCGTCGCCGGAATGAAGATCAGCAGCCAGGCGCCGAGCAGGCTGCGTTTCAGCAAAGGCGCCACGACCCGCCGTAGCGCCATCACCCGGCTGCCGCCCAGCACCCTGACGGCCTCCTCCATCTCCGGATTGAGACTGCGCAGCGCTGCACTGGCATTGACATAGCCGATCGGCAGAAAGCGCGTGGTGAAGGCCAGAATCAGGATCAGGGCCGTACCATAGAGCGAGAGTGGCGGCGGCGCATAGGCGGCATAGAAGCCGATCGCCAGCACCACGCCCGGGATCACGAAGGGCGCCAGGCACAGGAAGCCCAGGATCTCGGCAAACGGCACCAGCCGCCGGGTCACGATGTAGGCGATACCCAGTGTGATCAGCACCGCCGCGGTGGCGGCAGCAGCGGCATACAGGAAGCTGTTGATCACCGACTGCGCCGCCGTCGCGTGCTCGAACAGCACGAAATTGAAGTTGCGCAGCGTGAGGTTGTCGAACGAGAAGCCCCGCCCCCACGCCTTGGCGAACGACGACTGCACCAGAAAGACGTAGGGCAGGAACACCGACAGGCTCGCCACGAACATGGCATAGCCGAACATCGCCCAGCGCCACCGCCCAAGCCGGATCGGCCGCCGCTCACCGCCCTTGCCTGTGAGCGTGGCGAAGCCCTTGCGCGACGTGATCAGCCGCTGCACCAGGATGAGAAGGACAGTCACGCCCAGCAGCGGCATGGCATAGGCGGCCGCCACCTCGACCCGGACCGGGTTGCCGAAGAATTGGTAAAGCTGCGTCGTCACCACGTTGAAGCGCGCTGGAATCGCGATCATCGCCGGCGACGCGAAGAGCGCGATCGCCTCGAGGAAGCAGATGATCAGGCCGCCCAGGATCGCCGGGAGGGCGAGCGGCAGGGTGACGCGCCGCATCGTCCGCCAGGTCCCCGCCCCCAGGATGTTGGCGGCATCTTCCATCTCCGATGACACCAGCTCGAGCGCCGCCGTGGTGAAGATGAAGATGTAGGGGAAGGAATAGAGGGCGATGACAACGACGAGGCCGGTGAAGCTATAGATGTTGAACGGGCCCGCCTCGGCCCCGGTCGCGAACATGTAGAAGCGGTTCAGCCAGCCGGCGTTGGGGCCTGCAAGCAGGATCCAGGCAACAGCGCCGGTGTAGGGCGGCGTGATGAAGGTCGCGAGCACCAGCATACGCGTAAGACCGCGACCCGGCATGTCGGTCCGGGCGACACCCCAGGCGAGCGGGACGGCAAAGACGCCCGCCAAGAGAGCCGCCCACGCTCCCAGTTGCAGGGAGTTGAACAGGGCATCGATGTAGCGTGCGCGGCCGTAGGCGGTGGCGTAGTTGGATAGCGTGAAGTCACCTGTCTTCTCGGCTTGGAAGCTCGTGAGCACGAGATAGACGAACGGACTGACCACCAGGATCAGGAGGATCGCGATGATCGCGATCCACAGCAACCAGGTCGCATCCCATCGGCCGGCGACGCGCGGGACCGGCGCCTCGGGGGTTTCGCTCGAGGTCGCCGCCACCGCCATCGTCAATTACCGAACGTATCGCGCCACTGTTCGATTACTTCCGGGATACCCTTGTTGATCTCCGCGACCGTGGGCCGGATCGTCTTGACCTCGCCGATGGGCTTGGCACCTGGTGGTGACGGGACTTCCGGCCGAAGCGGAACGCCGAAATGCTTGACGTTGATCTTGGAAGCTTCGATCGAATAGAGGTACTCCATGAAGAGCCGTGCAGCGTTGGGATGCTTGCTTCCCTTCAAGATCGCCGAGGGTGCGATGATCAGAACGGAGCCATCCGTCGGATAAGATATCGCCAGCGGGTTGCCGCGCGCCGCGCTAAACAGCGTCGAGCCATCCGCGCCGGCTGCCACCTGGCGTTCGCCGGCGACAAGCGCCGTCACCGTGTCGTTGATGGAGCGGCCAATCTGCGGCTTGTTCTTTTCGAGTTTCTCGAAGAACGACCAGCCGTAAAGGTTCTTCATGGTAAGGACCCAGGTGCCGACATAGCCCGAGAAACCTGGATGGCCGACCGAGACCTTGCCCTTCCACTTGATATCGAGAAGATCGGTCCATTTCTTGGGCGCGTCCTCGGTTTTCACCTTCGAAGAATTATAGGTCAGCAGCACGAGTCCGGCCGACGTCGGGTGATAGAAGCCGGCAGGATCGAAATTCCTGAATGCCGGAATGATTTTCGACTCACTCTCGGGGATGTACTTCTCGAACCTACCCTCGGCCGCCAGGCGGACGTAATGACCGACGTCGGTGGACGAAAACACGTCGCAGATCGTCTGGTTGTTCTTGATGTCCTGCAGCAGGCGTTGATAGGCCACCTGCGCCGTCGTGCGCACGACATTGACCTTTATGCCGGTCATTTCGCTGAAGCCGCGGCCAAGATCCTCGGCGCCTTCCGACGTATAGTGCGCGATATACCAGGTGAGTTCGCCTTCTTTCTTGGCGGCTGCTTCGATTGCCTTGAGGTCGGCTCTCGCCGCCATGGGCGCGAAGGCAAGCGCGGCGACGACGGCAAGACGTGCCAGAATCTTCATGTTTTTCTCCCCGTACGGTGACCTTATTGTTGTTGACCGAGATACGATCACACGAAACGCCGCGCGACAAGCGCGGACCGGCAAGAGAAAGCGCATGACGGAAGGCAAGCGATCCGCCGGCTGGGCCGCCTATTACGACAAGCTTCGCGAACGTCCACCGCGCAAAACCTTGCTGACTGCGCTCGACGCCTTCGGCACCGCACCATCGGGGGCGCTCGCTCTCGATCTCGGCTGTGGTGATGGTCGAGATGCCATCGAGATGTTGCGGCGTGGTTGGCGTGTCATTGCCGTCGATGCCGAACCCGAGGCCCTGCGGCAGCTGCAGGCACGTGCGCTGCCGCCCGACAGCGACGTGGCGCCCGTCATCGCCAGGCTGGAAGAAGTTCCCATCCCCATCGGCGTACATCTGATCAATTCAAGCTTCGCCATGCCTCTCTGCGAGCCCGCAGCTTTTCACGGCCTTTGGGAGCGCATCCGGGAAGGACTTCCGGCTGGCGGTCGCTTCAGCGGCCAGTGGTACGGTCCACGCGACAGTTGGGTCGATCGGCCCGGCATCACCTTCCTGCGCCGCGAGGAGGCGCTTGCGATGCTGGAAGGCCTCGACCTCGAATTGTTCGAGGAAGAAGAATCCGATGGCGTCACGCCGCGCGGCACGGCCAAGCATTGGCACATCTTCCATATCGTTGCGCGGAAGCCCTAGGAGCAGCCCAAGTGGACAAGGGGACGGCAGGTGTCCGACACTCCGGCGCCGTCACCTCAGGAGGGAAAAATGGCCTCCCCGCAAACCTCAGACACTTCGCGCAACACCCAAGTCACGGCGGAAATCGCCCGCCGCGCCGCCACGCTCGCCTGGCGCGACCTGCCGGATGACCTGATCGAGCGCACCAAGCAGTGCCTGCTCGACTGGTTCGCCGTGACGGTGGCCGGCGCGCGGGAGGAATTGACCGACATCCTGGTAGCCGAAGCGCTGGAGGATGGCGCCAAGGGGCCGGCAACGCTGGTGGGCCGCTCCGAAAAGGTACTGCCGTCCGTGGCCGCCCTGATCAACGGCGCCGCCAGCCATGCGCTGGACTACGACGACGTCAACTTCTCCATGGGCGGCCATCCGACCGTGACCGTCGTCCCTGCCCTGCTCGCCTTGGGCGAACAGACAAAAGCCTCCGGCCGGCTGTTCATCGAGAGTTTCGTTGCCGGCTACGAGACCTCCGGCCGCGTCGGCCGTCTTGTCGCCCCCAGCCACTACCAGAAGGGCTTCCACGTCACCGGCACGGTCGGCTCCTTCTCGGCGACTGCCGCCGCCGGGCGCATGCTGGGACTAGATGACAGGCAACTAGCCATCGCCTTCGGCATCGCCGCCACCCAGGCCGCTGGCCTGAAGTCCAACTTCGGCACCATGTGCAAGCCGCTCCATGCCGGCACGGCCTCCGAGCACGGTCTGCGCGCCGCCCGCTTGGCGGCCAGGGGCTTCACCGCCCGTGGCGATTCTCTGGAATGCGACCAGGGCTTCGCCTCCTCGCAGAGCGACCATATGAATGCCGCTGCCGCCCTCGGCGAGCCGCCGGCCGGCTGGCACCTGCGCAACAATCTCTTCAAGTACCATGCCGCCTGCTACCTGACGCACGCGCCCATCGAATGCGCCAAGGAAATCCGGCTGAAGAACAATTTCCCCCCGGAGCGGGTGAAGAAGATCTTGCTGCGCATCGATTCTGGCTCGGACAAGGTTTGCAACATCCCGCATCCGACGACCGGCCTCGAAGCCAAGTTCTCGCTCCGCCAAACCATCGCCATGGCGCTGACCGGCGTCGATACCGCGAACCTGGAATCCTTCAATGACGCGATCACGCAGGATCCGCGCATCCAGGTGTTGCGCGAAAAAGTCGATATCGACTTCAAGCCCAACTGGGAACATTCGCTGGCCGAGATGGCGATCCAGCTCGACGACGGCACCACCATCGAGGCCTCGCACGATTCGGGTATCCCGTGGGCCGACGTCGCCAAGCAACGCGAGGCGATCGAGGCCAAGTACGACAGCCTGGTCGTGCCGATCCTGGGCGCTGCGGGCGCCAAGCGCCTGCACGATGCAATCGAACGCATCGACAGCCTCGCCGACGTCGGCGAACTCGCCCGCGCCTCGGCCAAAACCTAAGCTTGCTGGAACTGACGGAGACAGAATGTCGGAGGATTTCAGGGCGCGTGCCCGGCTGGTGCCGAAGGGCAACCGCTACGAGGATTTCGAGGTCAGGCGCGTCTTCAGCCATCATTGGGGCCGCACCATCACCGAGTCGGAGAGCACGCTCTTCTCGACGCTGACGCTGCATTTCAACCCGCACTATTTCAACGCGGCCTATGCCCGTATGCACGGCCATCCCGGCATCGTCGCCAACCCGCTGCTGGTGTTCACGACCGTGTTCGGCCTTACCGTCGAAGATCTGAGTGAGGGCGGCGGTCCCTTCCTGGGTGTCAACGAACTCACCTATCACCAGCCCGTCTATCCCGGCGATTCGCTGCGCGCGGAATCGCAAGTGCTCGACCGGCGCGTTTCGGACTCGCACAAGGGGTTCGGCATCGTCACCTGGCACACCAAGGGCTTCAATCAGCGCGAAGAACTCACCATCGACTTCAAACGCACTAATCTCGTCCGTCTCAGGAATCCGTAAATATGCCTTTCCTCACCGAAGAACGCCGCATGATCCAGGAGCAGGCGCGCGAGTTCACGCTGAACGAGGTCCTGCCGGTCGCCAACAAGCTCGACCCCGAGAAAGGCGAGATCCCGATGGATCTCCGCGACAAGATGGCGGAGCTCGGCTATTTCGGAATCCTCATTCCGGAGAAGTACGGCGGCCTCGGCCTCGGCTGCTCGGAGTACTGCATCGTCACGGAAGAACTGTCGCGCGGCTGGATGAGCGTCGCCTCGATCATCGCCCGCGGCAACCTGCTGATCGGCTCGCAGGAGATGAGCGAGGAGCAGCGCGGCCGCTACCTCCCCCGAATGGCCAAGGGCGAGTTCCTAGGCGCCTTTTCGATGTCCGAGCCCAACGCCGGCTCCGACATCTCCAACATCTCCTGCCGCGCCAAGAAAGACGGTTCCGGCTACCTGATCAGCGGCAACAAGTATTGGTGCACCTTCGCCGACGGTGCCGATTTCATGATCATCATTGCGCGCACATCCGACGCGCCGGCCGGCAAGCGCCACCTCGGCCTTTCCATGTTCTTCGTCGAGAAGAAGCGCGGCGAGTTGCCAAAGGGCTGCAGCGGTGCACCAATTCCCAAGATCGGCTACTTCGGCTGGAAGACCTGGGAACTGGCCTTCGATAACTTCCGCATCGATGCCGCTGACCTGATCGGCAAGGAAGGCGAAGCCTTCTATTACGCCACCTCGGGCCTGGAGACCGCCCGCGCCCACACCGCCGCCCGCGCCATCGGCCTCGCCCAGGGCGCGCTCGACGATTCGATCCAGTATGCCAACGACCGCAAGCAATTCGGCCGTTCGATCTCGGACTTCCAGGCGATCCGCTTCAAGATCGCCGACATGGCGACGCAGATCGAGGCGGCACGCCAACTCATGTATTTCGTCTGCGAGCAGATCGACACCGGCCAGCGCTGCGACAAGGAAGCTTCCATGGTGAAGCTCTTCGCCTCCGAGATGGCCGAGCGCGTCACCAGCGAGGGCCTCCAGATCCATGGCGGTGCCGGCTACACCACGCTGCATGCGGTGGAGCGCCATTGGCGTGATGCCCGCCTCACGAAGATATTCGAGGGCACCTCGGAGATCCAGAAACGCATCATCTCCGATCGCCTGCTCGGCCGGGGGAAGAACTGATGAAAGTCTCCACCCTCACCGGAAAGCATAATTATTTCGAGGACTTCAAGGTCGGTGACGTCCTGAAACACGCCCGCGGCAAGACCGTGGAGCCGATGGAGCAGGTCTGGATCACCAATGTGACGATGAACACGGCCGAGGCGCATTTCAACGAGCACCTGACCAAGTCGACGCCTTACGGCCAGCGGCTGGGCTTCGGCGGCGTCACCATCTCGATGTGCATCGGGCTTGCCGCCGAAGACACCGCCGAGAATGCGCTGATGGAACTCGGCATGGACAAGATCCGCCTAAAAGGCCCGCTCCATCACGGCGACACGCTCTATTGCTATACCGAGGTGCTGGACAAGACGGACGCCAAGCAACCCGACGCCGGCGTCGTGCGCTTCAAGCACTACGGTGTGAACCAGGACGACAAGCACATCTTCGAGGGCGAACGCACCGTCCTGATCAAGCGGCGCAGCCACTGGGGAGACAAGTGAGCGCGGAGAGCCCGCTCGGCGCTCTCGACGGAGTCCGCATCGTCGATCTCACCCAGATGCTGGCCGGCCCCTTCTGCACGATGCTTCTGGCCGACCAGGGCGCTGAGATCATCAAGGTCGAGCCGCTCGACGGCGACCACACCCGCATCATCGGCCCCTACCACGCCGATGATCGGCTAAGGGCCTTCGGCGGTTACTTCGCCTCGGTCAACCGCAACAAGATGTCGATCGCCATCGACCTCAAGCGGCGCGAGGGCCGCGATCTCGTGATGCGGCTTTGCGAGAACGCCGACGCCGTGGTCGAGAACTATCGCGGCGGCGTTATGGACCGGCTCGGTCTCGGCTACGAGGCGTTGCACGAGCAGCATCCCAAGCTGGTCTACGCCACCATCCGCGGTTTCGGCGACTGGCGAACCGGCCGCAGTCCGTACACCGACTGGCCGGCCTACGACGTGGTGTCCCAGGCGTTCGGCGGCATCATGGCAATCACCGGGCCGGACAAGGACACACCGATGAAAGTCGGCCCCGGTATCGGCGACCTGATGCCCGCCACCATGTGCGCCTTCGGAATCGTCAGCGCTATCTTCCGCGCCCACAAGACCGGCAAGGGCCAGTTCGTCGATGTCGGCATGGTCGACGCCATCCTGTCGCTCTGCGAGCGCATCGTGCACCAGCATGCCTATACCGGCGGCGTGCCGACGCCCGAGGGCAACCATCATCCCCTGCTCTGCCCATTCGGCATGTTCCCGACAATGGACGGCTTCATCACCATCGCCGCCCATGCCGATGCCCATTGGCCGATCCTCTGCCGGCTGATCGGCAAGCCGGAGCTGGGCACCGACCCGCGCCTCACCACCGTGCAGGACCGGCGGGCGCACCAGGACGAGATCATCACCACCGTGTCGGCCTTCACCAGCCAGCGCACCAAGAAGGAACTGCTCGCCCATTTCGGCGGCCAGGTCCCGTTCGCCCCGGTCAACGACGTGCGCGATATCTTCTCCGATCCGCACTTCGCCGCCCGCGACATGATCGTCCCCGTGCCCCACCCCGGCCTCGACCACGAGACCCGGGTCGCGGGCGTCGCGATCAAGATGACGGAGACCCCTGGCCGCGTGCGCCATCGCGCCCCCTTGCTGGGCGAGCATACCGACCGCTATCTGACTGAACTCGGCCTTAGTGGCGCAGAAATTGCGCATCTCAGGGCCGAGAAAATCGTTGCCTGAGGAGATTTGACATGACTGACCGCCCTCCCCGCCGCCCGCGCCGTGTCCAGCTTTCCACTCCGGGCTCCAGCGAGAAGATGATCCAGAAGGCGTCCGAGTCGAAGGCCGACCACGTCTTCCTCGATCTCGAGGATGCCGTGGCTCCTAGCCAGAAGCGCGACGCCCGCAAGAAGATCATCGAGGGCCTGAAGACGCTCAACTGGAAGGGCAAGACGCGCTGCGTGCGCATCAACGATCTCACCACCGAGTATGCCTACGAAGACATCATCGAGGTCGTCGAGGGCGCGGGCGAGCATCTCGACACCATCATGATGACCAAGGTCATGACCCCGGCCGACGTGCTGTTCGCCGACAAGCTTCTTTTCCAGATGGAGAAGAAGCTGAAGCTCAAGCGCCGCATCGGCCTTGAGGCCCTGATCGAGGAAGTCGAGGGCATGCAGAACGTCGATGCTATCGCCAAGAGCACGCCTCGTCTCGAGTGCCTGGTGTTCGGTATGGGTGACTTCTCGGCCTCAATGGGCGTCACCAACAAGAATGTCGGCGAGAACGACGGCTACCCGGGCGACATCTGGCACTATGCCCGCTTCCGCCTGATCATGGCCTGCCGTGCCGCCGGCATCGACCCGGTCGACGGTCCGTTCGCCGACTTCAAGAACCCCGACGTCTATCGCGAGGAGTGCAAGCGCTCGATGATCCTGGGTTGCGTCGGCAAATGGGCGATCCATCCCTCGCAGATCGACATCGCGCTCGAAGTGTACTCGCCCAAGCCCGAGGACATCGCCCGCGCCCGCATGCTCGAGAAGGCCTATGCCGAAGCCGAGGCCAAGGGCCTGGGCGCCATCAACGTCGACGGCATCATGGTCGACGTGGCCTCGATCCGCATCCTGCGTAACACGGTCCTGAACGAGGCCGATCTTTACGGTCTCTAGAAAACAAACCTGGCGCGGCCTTCACACATGGATAGCCCGCGCCTGGATCTGAGATCGGCACTCGTGCCCATCGCGGCCATGCTGGGCTCGCAGGTGCTGATCTCGCTGGCCGTGCTGTCGCTCAGCGTGCTGATGCCGGCGGTGGCCCGCGATCTCGGGATCGCCCCCAAGCTGGTCGGCATCTTCACAGCAATCATCTATGTCGTGGCCTCGGCCGTGGCGCTGGGTAGCGCCAAGTGGATTTCGCGGCTGGGCGCCGTGCGGGTCTGCCAGATCGCCATGATCGCCGCGGCCGCTGGTCTTGCCCTAAATGCCGCGGCCACCGTTCTCGCCACGGTCGTGGCCGTCGCTCTGATCGGCATGGCGCAAGGCCCGATCAATCCTGCATCGGCGCATATCCTGACACAGCGCGTGCCGCGTGCCTGGTTCAGCCTCGTGTTCTCGGTGAAGCAGACCGGCGTGCCCCTAGGCTTTGCCGCGGCCGGCATCCTGTTGCCGTTGCTGCTGCCCGTGATCGGCTGGCGCGGCGCCTCGCTGGTCGCCGCCGGCATGCTCGTCGCGGGCGCGGTTGTCCTGGAGTTGCTGCGCGCCCGCCTCGATGCATCGGTGGCGCCTTCGGGGCCGTCGTCGGGCATCTGGTCGTCGGTACGTTACGTGCTCGCTCATCCCCAGATGCGCGTGCTGGGCTGGTCGGCCCTACTCTACGTCGTGGCCCAGCACACGTTCACGTTCTTCCTCGTCACCTATCTCTATGAGCATTGCCGGCTCAGCATCGCCGAGGCCGGCTTCCTGCTCTTCCTGGCGCAGATCGGCGGCACGGCGCAGCGCCTCGTGCTTGGCGCCCTTGGCGATCGCTTCCCACGCATGATGCTGCTGGGCTGGACGGGTGTCGGCATCGCCATCGGATCCATCGCGACCGGCCTTATCACGTCGGACACGCCCTACTGGTTGATCGGACTGATCGTCTTCGCCTACGGCACGGTGGTCATAAGCTGGAACGGCGTGTCGATCGCCGAGTTCGCGCATCTTGCGCCCCCCGGCCAGGTCGCACCTGTCGCCGCCGTCCAGACCGCACTCGCCTTCTCCGGCGCCGTCATCGGCCCGCCTCTGTTCGGCCTCATCGCGGCACTGGCCAGCTACCGCACCTCCTTCTTCCTGGTCGCCGCCTGCGTTCTGATAGCAGCGGTCTGGCAGATCGCCACGGCGCGGCGCCTGCGCGCGGCACTGTCCGGCCGGTAACGAAGTTACCCATCCCGCTCTGGCCGGCCGCGCGCGCCTGTCCTATGTCAGGGTGAGCAACCGAGGAGAGCCCCATGATCAAGGGTCTGCATCACAACGCCTATCGCTGCCGCGACTCCGAGGAGACGCGCCGCTTCTACGAGGATTTCCTGGGCCTGCCGCTGGTCCACACGCTGCAGATCGACCAGACCAAGACCGGGCGGTCGACCGGCGTGCTGCACACTTTCTTCCAACTCGACGACAGTTCGTGCCTGGCCTTCTTCGAGGCTCCCGACATGCCGTTCGACTTCAAGCAGCAGCACGATTTCGACCTGCACATCGCGCTCGAGGTCGAGCCCGACGCAATCGACAAGATGATGGCCAAGGGCAAGGCCGAGGGCCGCGAGGTGCGTGGCGTCTCCGACCACCATTTCGTCCGGTCGATCTATTTCCGCGACCCCAACGGCTACGTGATCGAACTCACGGCCAAAGTACCCGGCCACGAGAGCGACCTCGATCCAAAGAAGAACCACGCTCGCGAGAAGCTCGACAAGTGGCAGAGCACCAAACCTGCGGCGGCGCGGGCGGCCTAGCCCAGGCGACGCCGGTAGAGCGCGATCAGCCGCTCCCAGTGCCGTTCGGCGGCGGGCTTGTCGTAGCACCAGCGTTGCGGGAACGCGAAGCCGTGATGGACGCCGGAATGCACCTCGAGTTCGCCCGCGGCACCTGACTTGTCGAACAGCGCCTTGAGTTCCTTCACCATCTCCGGCGGCGCCAGTTCGTCGTGCTCGGCGCAGGAGATATAGAGTTCTCCCTTGGCTTTGCCGAGCGTGAGATGCGGGCTCCCGACCGCGTCGCTCACCAGCCACGTGCCATAGAAGGACGCCGCGGCCAGCACGCGGTCGGGGTAGCGCGCCGCCGCCGCCAGGGCATAGGGACCGCTCATGCAGTAGCCATGGGCACCTACCGGGCCTTTTTTCGCCGCCGCCTGATTGTCGGCAAAGGCGATCATGGCGGCAACGTCATCCATCACCGGCGGGATGGTCATCTTGGTGCGCACGGCGCGCATCCGTTGATGCTCCTCGCTGCCGTGCTTGAGAACGTCGGGACCGTATTTCGTATCGCGGCCGGCGCGATAATAGAGATTCGGCAGCATCACGTAGTAACCCGACGTCGCGAGGCGGCGCGCCATGTCGTGCAGTTCCTCGCGGATGCCCGGCGCATCCATCAGCAGCAGCACCGGTGGATAAGGACCGACGCGCTCGGGATGACAGATGAACGTCTCCATCGCGCCGTCCTTGGTCGCGAGATCGAGGGTCTGTTCGAGCATTTCGGCGAATCCTCCTATTTGCAGCATGCCAGCACCTTGCTAGGCTTCACACAACAAGAAAGCCAAGGGAGCGAAACGATGAAGCGTCTTATGTTCTGCAGCGCGGCGCTCGCCGTCGCGGCGTGGTCGGCATCTGCGCCGGCTCAGCAAATGACCGACGGCGTGGTGAAGCTCGGCGTCCTCACCGACATGTCGAGTCTCTACTCCGACATCAACGGTCCTGGCGCCGTCATCGCCGTGCAGATGGCGATCGAGGATTTCGGCGGCACCATCGGCGGCAAGAAGATCGAGATGGTCCAGGCCGACGTCCAGAACAAGGCCGACGTGGCCGCCACAATCGCCGGCCGCTGGTTCGACACCGAGCAGGTCGACGTGATCCTGGGCGCCGGCGCTTCGTCCTCTTCGATTGCCACCTCGCGCGTGGCCGCCGACAAGAAGAGGATCTATCTCGCGACGGATCCGGCTTCGTCGGATATCACGGGCAAGCTCTGCAACGCCTACACTGTTCACTGGGTCTACGACACTTTCGCGCTGGCCAACGGTACCGGCTCAGCGGTCGTCAAGGCAGGCGGCGACAGCTGGTTCTTCCTCACCGCCGACTATGCCTTCGGCTATGCCCTGCAGCGTGACGTCGCTGCCGTCGTGACCAAGGCCGGCGGCAAGGTGGTGGGTGAGGTCAAGCATCCGATCAACACCAACGACTTCTCGTCATTCCTGCTGCAGGCCCAGGCATCGAAGGCCAAGGTCATCGGGCTCGCCAATGCCGGTGGCGATACCATCAACTCGATCAAGCAGGCTGCCGAGTTCGGCATCGTCAAGGGCGGCCAGAAGCTTGCTGGCCTGCTGGTATTCGTGTCCGACGTGCATTCGCTCGGGCTGGAGCGCGCCCAGGGGCTGAACCTCACGGAAGCCTTCTACTGGGACCTCAACGACAAGACCCGTGCCTTCGCCAAGCGCTTCGCGGCCAAGCACAACGGCAAGATGCCGACCAGCATCCAGGCCGGCTTCTACTCGGCCGCCCTGCAGTATCTGAACGCCGTCAAGGCCGCCAACACCGACAACAGCGATGCGGTGATGGCCAAGCTCAAGGAGATCAAGTGGGACGACCCGGTTTTCGGGCTGAGCTACATCCGTGCCGACGGTCGCAAGATGCACGACATGTATCTTTTCGAGGTCAAGAAGCCGTCGGAGTCGAAGGGTCCGTGGGACTACTACAAGGTGGTCGCCAAGATGTCCGCCGAGGAGGCGTTCCGTCCGATGGACCAGGGTGAATGCCCGCTGGTCAAGAAGAACTAGGGAGGATCCCGTCATGGCCGATCAATCCAACATCTACGTGGGCATTGCCGGCTATTTCGGAAAACCAGATCATCCCGGCCGCGTCGGCGTCTTCCGACGCGGCACAAAAGGCGGCGACTGGCAGCATGTGCTGGGCACCGTCCAGACCTTCACGGTCTTCGTCCATCCAGGCGATCCGACAACCGTGTTCGCCGGCACCAACGATGGCGTTTGGCGCAGCACCGATTCTGGCGCGACCTTCCGGCGGACCCATTTCCCCGATGCCAAGAAGGAAGTCTGGTCCTTCCTGGTCGATTCGCGCGATCCCAGGCGCATCTTTGCCGGCGCCTCGCCGATCGACGTCTACCGCAGCGACGATGGCGGCGAGAGCTGGCGCAAGCTGCCCAATCCCGGCATGGCGACCCACTGCAAGGGACCTTTCGCTTCGCGGGTGATGCGGCTGGCCCAGCATCCGAAGCGGCCCGACGAGATCTTCGCCGCGCTCGAGATCAACGGAGTGATGCGCAGCACCGACCTGGGCGAGACCTGGTCCGACTGCAGCGCCGGCCTGATCAAGCTCGCCGAGCGGCCCCATCTCCAGAGCAAGATCGTGAGCGACACCACGGCCGAGGGCATGCTCGACAGCCATGCCGTCACCATCAATCCCGCCGACCCCGATGCCGTGATCGCGGCGATGCGCATGGGACTGTTCCGCAGTGCCGACCAGGGCCGCACCTGGCAGGACATGCAGGTCGGCCGCTTCTCGCCCACCACCTACGGGCGCGACGTCAAGGCCTCGACCGTCGAACCCAACACGCTCTACTCGGCGCTGAGCGTCGCAGCCTCCAGTCACGATGGCGGGCTCTACCGCAGCGAAGACGGTGGGCAGAGTTGGAAGCGCTTCGACAAGGTGCAGGTCCATGGCACCATCATGTCGATCGGCTTGCACCCGCGTGACGCCGCGCAGGTCTACATGGGCGCGCGCTATGATGGCGAAGTGTTCGGAACGCAGGACGCCGGCAAGACGTGGCAGGCCATGCCGCTGCCCGGCGAAGTCCAGCACATCTACTCAGTAGCCTGCGGCTAGCTGGCTTGCACCGTCATTAAAAAAGGCGGCCACAAGGGCCGCCTTTTCTATTGTCTGGTGTAGTCGTTTACGGAGCCGTAAACGGCTGGCCGGGCCAACGGTAGCCGGGCGCCGGCAGCGGAAGCTTGTTGTCGAT
>Ga0163144_10004844_pt1 | contig 30153 bp, 27 predicted proteins | sample OliLak19BULKMAT1_FD_123175 | JGI IMG/M metagenome (GOLD analysis project Ga0163144, IMG submission 123175) | Freshwater microbial mat bacterial communities from Lake Vanda, McMurdo Dry Valleys, Antarctica - Oligotrophic Lake LV.19.BULKMAT1 | ecosystem: Environmental > Aquatic > Freshwater >...
CTAGTTCGATTGCACTCTTCTGAAACGAACCGAATCGTGCGATGAACAGTCCGGCAAGTCTTGCGGCTTGCTCCTGCGTCATCTCGATTGATGCATTGCGCCGCGCTGCATTCTCGTCACGCTTGATCCGCGTCCGTCCAGCGGTCGTTACAAGCTCAACACTCGCGCTGACTGCGTCGCCAAGCGCCTCATTCGACGGTGCGACATACGAGACTGCAGCCGGCTGTACCGAGCACGCGGAGAACGATATTGTAACGGCCAAAAGCGCGATCAATGATCGCTGGATCCTCACGACGGGTGCGACTCTGCTGTCAGTTGCCATTGCGACTCCGAAAAGAGGGTCAAGGCTACGTAGACTCATAACACGCTAAATAATCGTTCAACAAGGACGCAAGTGCGACATATTGTCTCTCTCGATTTGGTGTCTGCCTTGCGGTCATCTCATCATCGCGCCAATTACAGGTTTCTCATCGACGTCCCCCCCCGGCCAGCGGTCCAGTTGCTGAGCAGGCCGGATGTCTTCGGACCGGCGTGCCCGTCGGCGGTCGAGGGCGGCGGATGATGTGCACTGCGGCGTCGACGGCGTGTCGTGCTCTGCGATCGGCGGGGCGCAGCGGGAAATCACTCATCTTACGCTTGACGCTGCGGGGAACGACGCGGCCACGACTCGAGCTGACGAAGAGGGCAGTTTGGTCAGAAAGTGCTGCCGAGCCGCGCTTTCCGCTTCTCGCAGAGCCGTTGGGAATCGCCCTTGATTTTCACAGTGGTGGCGTGGTGCAGCAGCCGGTCGAGGATCACACTCGCGATCACGGCGTCGCCAAAGACCTAACCCCGTGCCTCGAGACTTTGCTCGCTGGTCAACAAGCTTCCCCCTGTGCTGCATCTGCACGTGAGCACGGTGCTGTCGTCCGGACAGCGCTCTGTCCTTAAGCCAGAGCGTCCCATGCGCACGACAGCTCCCACGCAGCGGTCATCTCCTCAGGGCCCGCCTCACACCCTGAACCCCGCCGCATACAAAATCCCCAGCGCCGTCTTCGCGTCCTTGATCCGCCCGTCCCGCACCATCTCCAGCGCCTGCGTCAGCGGCACTACTTCCACCGAGATGAACTCATCCGCCTCACGCTGCGCCTCGCCACGCGTCAGATCATAGGCCAGAAAGAGATGGATCTTCTCATCGGTGAAGCCCGGCGTCGTGTACATCGTGTGCATGTGCTCCAGCGTCCCCGCCGTACATCCGGTCTCTTCCCGAAGCTCGCGGCGCGCGCACTCTTCCGGCGCTTCACCCGCATCAAGTCGCCCCGCCGGGATCTCGTACAGGTAGTCCAGCGCCGCGTACCGGTACTGCCTGATCAGCAGCAGCTGCGGATCGGCGCCGGCCGGATCACTCAGAAACGGCACGATCGCACTCGCCCCCGGATGCCGGACCATCTCCAGCTCGCCCAGCGAGCCATCCGGAAATCGCACCGTATCCAGATCGAGACTGATCACCCGCCCGCTGTACGCGCGCCGCGTCGACACCTGCCCTGGCTCATTCTGCATCGGCTCAGCTTCCAAGGGTGTCGACCGGATCGATGATGGTCACCGCACCAATGCCAAGCTGCGTCAGCGGCTCTGCGATCGCGTCCGGATCGCCCACCGCCACCACCTGCAGCTGCGCGGGATCGAGGTGTGTGCGCGCCACGCGCAGAATGTCATCTGCCGTGACGGCGCGGATCTTCGCCCGATAGCTGTCGTAGTAGTCGGCCGGCAGACCGTAGATCGCCTGCGAGGCCAGCGCCGACGCAATCGCCCGCGTCGTCTCGAAGCGGATCGGGAACACGCCATCCAGATAGCTGATCGCCAGCGACAGTTCGCTCGCCGTCACAGGCTCGGCCCGAATCCGATCGAATTCGTTGAGGATTTCACGCACCGCCTTCGCCGACACGTCGCTCTGCACCGCAGCGTCCATCGAAAACGGACCGGCCCAGCGCCGCCAATCCACACCGCTGTGCGCGCCATACGTATAGGCGTGCTCTTCCCGCAGATTCAGGTTCAGCCGGCTCGAGAACAGCCCACCGAGAATGGCGTTGCAGAGCACCAGCGGGAAGTAGTCGTCCGTCAGGCGCGGCGGGCCGACATGCCCCACACGCAGCTCGCTCTGTGGTGCATCCGCCTTGCGCACGATGCGAATACCACGCGCCGCGGCCGATGTCGTATCCGGGGGAGCACATGCGGCGGGCAGCGACCCGCTCCACGAGCCCAGCACCAGTGACACCAGCGACACACCGGCATCCAGCGACACATCACCGACGAGGACGACCGTCGTCGAGCGCGGTGAGTATCGATCATCGTAGAACGCACGCAGCTGATCGAGCGTCAGCGCACGCACCGAACGCTCAGTGCCGCCATCCGGCATCGCGTATCGGGCGCCCGGCGCATAGATCGCCTGCGCGAATGCTTCATCCGCCAGCGACCGCGGTTCACTGCGCTGCTGCAGCAGGTCGGCCAGCCGTTCCGTACGCAAGCGCTGGAACTCGTCATCCGGCAGCGACGGTTCGGTCAGAACGCGCGCCAGCAAGGCGATCGCTTCCGGCAGGCGAGACGACAGCGTGGTGAGCTTCACCACACTCGAATCCCAATCAGCGCCGGCATCCAGCGAGCTGCCCATCACTTCCACCAGCTCGGCCAGCTGCGCACCCGTCAGATCGCCCGTGCCCTCGGTCAGCAGGCTGGCCGTCAGCTGTGCCACCCCTTCCTGGCCAACCGGATCAGCCACTGACCCCGCGTCCACCAGTGCCAGCACCGTCACCAGTGGCAGCTTGTGCACCGGGGCCACCACGACGCGCAAGCCATTCGACAGCGTGACGGACTCGAACGCCGGAAAGCGATAGTCGCGTGGAGCACCGGGGGTTGGTCGGACCGACATGTCGACCGTCGTCATTCAGCGTTCTCCTGGGCCACGATTCTTGGCACATACAACAGCGTCGCTCGATTGCTGGCCATGCACCATTCCCTGGCGAATGCCGTGACTTGTGCCGCGGTCACGGCTCGATAGCGGCCTGGCTGTTCGTTCACGAGCGATGGATCACCGAAGTACGTCGCAAACTTCGAGAGGGTATCCGCGCGATCCTGCGCGCTTTGCAGCGACGAGACGAAGTCCGTTTCGATCAGCGCCAGCGCGCGCGCCAACTCCGCATCCGTCACACCGTCCAACGCAAATGCATCCAGTTCGTCGTGCACCGCCTGCTCCAGCCGATCGGCGGTGACGCCACCATTGGCCGTGGCATCGACGATCAGCAGATCGGCGCCCTTGGTCAGGTCGAAGGTGTAGGCACCCGCGTCAGCGGCCACCTGCAGCTCGCGCACCAGTCGGCGAAAGAAGCGGCTGCCCTTGCGCATGCCAAGGATCGCGCCGGCGACGCTGGCGGCGTACCACGCATCGCTGCCGCTGGGGGGAATGCGCATCGCCACGATGGCGCGCGGCAGCTGCACATCGTCTTCCACCACCTCACGCAACGCCCGATCGAAGCGCGGTGGAACGGAAAAGTCGGGTCGCGACGGCGGTGACGGATTGCGCGGAATACCGCCGAAGTACTGCTGCACCAGTGCGCGGGCTTCCACCGGATCAAAGTCACCGGCGATGCTCAGCACGGCATTGTCCGGGGTGTACCACGTGGCGAAAAACTCGGCCACATCTTCGAGCGATGCCTCGCTCAGGTGTTCCATCGATCCGATCAGCGAATGATGGTACGGATGTGTGGACGGGTACGTCAGCGCCGGAAGCTTTTCCCACCAGGTGCCGTACGGCTGATTGTCCACGCTCCAGCGCCGTTCGTTCTTCACCACCTCGCGTTGCGTATCCAGCTTCTGCTGTGTCATCGCCGGCAGCAGGCTTCCCATCCGGTCTGCCTCCAGCCACAAGGCAATCGCCAGCTGGTTGCTTGGCACGGTCTCGAAATAGTTCGTGCGATCGAGCCAGGTCGACCCGTTCAGCGTGCCGCCTGCGCGTTGCACGAGTTCAAAATGCTCGTTCGCCTGGACATTGGCGGAGCCCTGAAAGAGCATGTGTTCGAAGAGATGCGCAAAGCCGGTGCGGCCTGCGCGTTCGTTGGCGCTGCCCACGTGATACCAGAGATTCACTGCCACCAGCGGGGCGACGTGATCTTCGGAATACGTGACGCGTAAGCCGTTGGCGAGCGTTTCGGTATGGATCGGTATCTGCATATGGACGAAAAGATACCGCCCCGAGGCACCGAAGTGCCGCAGGGCGGAATCTCTCGCCTCAGGCATGCCATCGTTCAGACGGCAACCGGGCATGAACGACGCGTCGTTTGTGAGCTGCCGAGCCGGACACCGCAGCGATAACGCGAGCCCCTGCGGGGGACGTCCGGTGCGGTCAGGCGACGATCCGCGTCTTCAATGAGCACCCGCATGCCCTTGTGCATGCGGGGCCGGGGAGGCCAGGCTCGGTTAGAAGCCTGGGTCGCGCGCCCACCCCGAAGAACCACCACCAAGTGTCAGGCCGGCTCGCATCACGTAAGCACCGCCATTGGCACGGGTGTCATCCGCGATCTTCTTGCCGGCACGCAGGAACTGGTAGCCGCCTGCGATGTTCAGGTGCACACCTTTGGCGAGGTAGATCTGCGAACCAAGTCCGCCGCCAAGCTGTGTGATGTTCGATGTGACTTCGGCGTTCGAAATCGTCTCGGCCCGCTGAAGCAGGCCACCGCGGCCGTAGATGTATGGCGTGAAGTTCGACGCAGCGAAGGGCAATGCGAGCCTCGGCTCGACGTAGAAGCCGCTCAGCGTGGCCTGTCGAGCATTGGTCACGCCGACGACATCGTGCCATGAGCGCTGATAGCCGACCGACAGCGCGAGATTGCTGATGCCGACGGTGAACTGCGCTTCAGCGCCACGTCCGTCGTTCAGGTCACCTACGAGGCTGCCTCGCAGTGCCTGATAGTTGGCTCCGCCTTCAATGGTGAAGAGCGGGGCCTGCCGATGCTGCGCCATCAGAGGCGCGGCCGTGGCAAGCAGGGAGGCGGAGAACAGCGCAAAACGGCGGATTGACATGGATGGCTCCGGTTGAGTTCACCAGCAGAGGCGCGACCCTCGCTGCGTGTCCCACTACCAAAGCACGGCCAGTGCCGCCGTTATCATATTTCTAAGTGTCTGTCATGAAAGGACTTGGAAGTCGCCCCAAAGTGGCCGTGTCCACTTGCGGTGACAGCAGCGTGTCATCTCGCCGGCAACAGCGAACGTCCTCCGTCCACCCACGTGGGGCCGGAGGTCAGGGCAGACACCGGAGTATTCGCGGCCCTACAACTCCGCTGTCGGATTCCGTTTCAGTGCCTTCGGCAGCCCGTCGAACAGTGGGCCCAGCTCCGCCGCACGTTCGAGGCTCGTGACGAACGTCACACCAGGCAAGCTCACCACCAGCAGTGAATTCACGCCGTACACCACCACCCGGCCCGACTCCGCGTGCACGATGTTCGACTCGGCATCCACCAGCAGTGCGTCACCGATCACGCCATTGCCCGTGTCGTCCAATTCGCGCACACGGCGAAGACACGCCCAGGTGCCGACATCGTCCCAGCCAAATGAAGATGGCACACAGACCAGCGAGTCGATCCGCTCCAGCAAACCGCGTTCGATCGAAACCGACTGCACCATCCCGAAGAATCGATCCACCTTGCCGTTCTGCAGGTAGGCCAGTCCGTCCTGCAATTCGGTGGCGTGCGCTTCCAGTGCATCGAGCACGGCACCGGCCTGCCAACAGTAGATGCCTGCATTCCACTGCGCGCCTTCGGCGATGAATTCTTCCGCCTGTAACGGCCCTGGCTTCTCGACAAATCGCGACACCACGCACGCGCCGCCCTCTGACAGCGAGACCCCAGGCTCGAGCTCCGCACCGCCAAGCATGTAACCGAACCCCGTGTCGGGTCGGCTCGGACGGGCACCAATCGCAACCAGCGACCCCTCCTCACCAGCAGCGTACGACGCCGCGCGCACGATCGATCGGCGGAATTCGTCTTCATACTGCGCCGACAGGTCGGCGTGCAGCGCGCAGAACACCGTCTTGCGCCCGACCCGGTTGATGATTTCCTGCGCCCCCCATGCCAGCGCGGCTGCCGTGCCCAGGGGGCGCGGTTCCACCAGCATGTTCTTCTCCGGAAGCTCGGGAATCGCCGCGCGAATCGCATCGGCGATGTCGGCGCTCGTCAGTACCAGTGTCCGCTCCGCCGGAATCAGCGGGTGCAGGCGACGCAGGGTATCCGCGATCAGCGGATGGTCACCAACCAGCCGCAGCAGCGGTTTCGGATGCTCCGGCGTGCTCAATGGCCAGAATCGTGACCCGATGCCGCCCGCGAAGACAACCGCCCACAGCGCACTGTCGGTCGCGAGTTCGCCTTCCGTTTCCGGGTGATCGAGCGGCAGGACGCCGAGGCTCGCGTCGTCGAACGTCGTGCTCGTGATGCCGGGGACGCCCGGGCCGGGCTGACCAGGCAACGACGACTGCGGTGTCTCAGCCATGCAGTGCAACTCCAGACACGGGAACCGACGGACGTGGCGCGCTCCGTTGAAGTACGGGCTGGCGTGCGAGGGCGAATGAAAGCGGAACGGGGTCGTTCAGACCAGTGATGGTCTGGCTTCTGACGACCAGGCCATATTCCATGAACGCTGACGGCCTCCGCCACCAGCGACAGACGACAAAGCGCCCGGCCCGCGGACTGCGGATCGGGCGCCTGACCAACACCGGTGACGCGTTAGGGCTTGAAATTGATGCCGAACGAAACCGGGATGAGGCGGGCCGAGCTTCCGTCCGTAAAGACGTTGTGTATCCGCGCCTCGGTGAATGCGTCAAAACCGGACAGCTTGAACGTGATGCCACCACCCGCATTGATGCCGAACTTCGTACCCAGCCCTTCGGAGCCATTGTAGATACCGGCGCCGCCGATCACGTACGGGACGAACGTCGCGTCCTTTGCCCCCTCGAAGTTGAACACGCCGTTCACGTTGGCGGTGAACCAGGTGACACCAGGGTACGAGACGCTACCGCCGCCGCCGCCGATTGGGCTGATCGTCTTTCCCGGTGTCGTCCAGAGTCCGAGGTCCCCGCGCAACGCGAAGGGAATGGAGCTGGGCTTGAACATCGCATGGCCCTGCACATTGAACCCGGCGCCTTGCTTATCGCCCATGTCGCCGATCGGGAGTGTCAGACCACCGGAAATACCGAACGTGGCGGGTCCCCTCTGCTGCGCCTGCGCCACCGGCGCGGCGGCAGCGATGGACGCGAACATTGCCGCGCCAACAAGAAGCTTCTTCATGATTGTGTACTCCTCGTGATCAAGTGATGTCCTGCCAGTGATGTACATCTGTTACAGCACTACGGTCTTCGGCTTCATCCAGATTCAGCAGATTGGCGCGCTTCAACCACGAAAGCAACTCATCCTGAGACAGTAAAGCGCCAGTGATTAGTTGTTGGCGCTTCAGTGGCTCGTTAACGCGGGAATATGAGCCGTCACAGTCTATGCCTGATTCAGCGCATCCGGTGAATCGTACCCTTGATGAGGCAAATCCGATCCGCAGGGTCTCGCAAACCGTCTCCCGAAAACCCTGCCGGTCGAGCTGGATCGTCCACGGAATCGACGGCGGGCCGCCCGTACCTCTCATTTTCCTTCTTCATGGTGATCGACGCAGTACCATTCCCGCGTCTGACCGGGAGAACCCGTTCGGATCGCCGCACCTTGATGCCCGGGGAGCACAGCCCGGATATTCATGGGATCCGCAGCGTTCACCCCGTTGACGAAACCGCGCTGCTCCCGGAGGCCGCGTTGCTGCATCCGATCGCGCTCGTGCCACGTGTCCCCCGATGCTCGCGCTGGTCCCCGAGCGCTGCCTCGGCGCCTCGAGTCGCGACATGACGCCGTCGTCTCCGATCCGGGTCTGGGTCGACGGCGAATCGGTGCCGGATGCGAACCATGCGGTGTCCGCGTTCGACCGTGGACTGACCCTGGCTGATGGCGTCTTTGAAACCATCCGCGTGCTCAATGGCGTGGCGCCGATGGCTGCCGCGCACCTCACGCGCCTGGCCAATGGCGCCGACCGACTGGGCCTGGTCATGCCGGCGGCGCTGAGTACCCACATCACCGATGCCGCAGCAACCGCAATCAAGATGAACGTCGTCGATGCGGTGCTCCGGGTGACCCTGACCCGCGGTGACGCGCTGCCAGGCATGGCTGGTCTGAGCGGTGGCGCCTCACGGTCGATCGTGACACTGACGCCGCGCATCGCCGTGCGCGACGAGGTCATCGAGCGGGGCCTGACCCTGATCACCAGTCAATGGCGGTGGAGTGCCCGGCGTGCCACGGCAGGGATCAAGTCGCTCGACTACACGGCCAACGTCCTCGCGCTCCGTGAGGCGCACAGCCAGGGCGTGGATGACGCGCTGGTACTGGACACGGACGACAGAATCGTCGGATGTACCGCGTCGAACATCTGCTGGTTCTCCGACGCGACGCTGTTCACCCCATCCGCGGCCACCGGTGCGATTGCGGGAACGACGCTCGGACTGCTGCGGGCGCTTGCCCCATCCGTGGGACTGATCGTACAGGAGACGGAAGCGCCGCTCAGCGCGCTGATTCACGCCGACGCAGCATGCGCCAGCAGTTCGATTCGCGGCGTGGTCCCGATCACGCAGCTCGACGGAGCACCCATCGGCGCACATGGCCGCTCCCCTCGTTTTCGTGCACTCCACGATGCGTGGCGCGCCGAAATGGCGCGACTTGCGAGTGTGGACTTCGTCGTCGATTGAACGACGCTCCTACCGGATCGTCTGCTCGATCAGATACGCCAACGGTGCCTTCACGGATTCGAGCAGCACATACCTGATGCCCGACAGCTGCGTCAGCGAGATGGGACTGCTGCGCGTGGGTGACCCGTGGGCAACGAGCCCCAGTTTCCGCGCCGTGAGCAGAAGTCGCAACATGTGAAACCGATCACTGACCAGAACGACACTCGTGATGTTCTGCGTGCGCGCCATGAACGCGACTGCATGCATCTGTTCCGTGGTACTGCGACTCTCGTCCTCGATGATGAGCGCTGATGCCGGTACGCCGTTTCGCCGCGCGTACCGAGCACTGACCTCCGCCTCGCTCGTGATGTCGCCCTCAGCCTTGCCTCCCGTGACGATCAGCCGCGGCGCGATGCGGCGGCGATAGAGGCGAATCGCATGCGCCAGTCGTGCTTCGAGCACCGGCGATGGTCGGCCGGCATACTGTGCGGCGCCCAGGACGACGATCGCATCAGCCGGCTGCGCCGAATCATGATTGCCGACCATCAGCACTGCCACCACTGATGCCGTCCAGAGCAACAGGACCACCAGGATCGCGCGGCTGATCAGCCGGGCGATACCCCCGAAAAATGTTCGCTGGCGTCGAGCCATGTTGACGTCGGCCGCGGTCAGTCGGTCAGGCCGAGCATGGCGAGCCAGAACACATCGAACGAGATGCGAGCGTTGCGCTCCGGTGCTACGACACGGTCGAGGGCAAGCCCATCGACGAAGGCAACGAAGGCATCGGCGATCAGCGGCGCCGGCACTCGCGGGCGCAAACCAAGTCTCTCGAACAGTTCAGTCGTGACCGTCGCCGCGGCCTCGCGGCGCGCAGCAGCAGTGGCAGCGACAGCAGCCTCCACCGACGCGCCCTGCACCAGGGAAAGATCGATGAACGCGCGAAGATCGCCGCGGTCCAGCTCGTCCGAAAGCCACTGCCAGAGTGCGTCCAGCGCCGCGGATCCGGAGACACCGGTAAGGGCGGTCACCTGGCGCGCGACGAGCCCGGCGCGCAACCACTCGACGAGACGCGCCAACAGCTCGCCCTTGTCATGAAAGTGGTAGTGAATGAGTGCCTTGCTCACCCCCGCCGCTTCCGCCACATCCTGCAGACTGACGTCAGCGGCACCCTTCTGCACGATGCACGCGCTGGTCGCCTCCAGAATGCGGCCTGCGGCCGCACCCCGTGCGATTCCGCTCGGTTCCGTCACGACACGAGCTCGAGAAGCACAACGACAACTCGCGGCAGCGGCGGTATCACAACTGCACCCGATCGGCAGCGGCCGGCACTGTGACGTGGTAGCCACTCGCCGCCAGCGATGTGCTCAGTGCGTCCTGCGCCGGTGGTTCACCGTGCACCAGAAACACGCGCGTCAGGCCAGGCGACGTGGCCTTCACGGCGTCGAGCCAGGCCGTGAGCTCCGTGCGGTCGGCGTGCGCCGAATAGCCGTCGAGAATCGCGACCTCCGCCTTCAGCGGAACCTCCGTTCCGAAGATCCGGAGGAACGGTCGCTTCTCCACGATCCGTCGGCCGAGGGTGTGTTCAGCCATGAAGCCGACGACGAGGATCGTGTTCCTCGGATCACTGGCCGCATGTGAGAGGTGATGGAGCACTCGCCCGGACTCCGCCATCCCGGAGGGAGAGATGATGATCATCGGTCCGTGCATGGCATTCAGCGCCTTGCTCTCGGTCGTATCGCGCGTGAAGTGCACGAGATCAAAATGAAAGAGCTCCTCGACCGTGCGAACCAGGTCCTCGGTGTGATCGAAGCACTCCGGATGCCGTTCGAAGACGTCAGTGGCCGACGTGGCCAGCGGGCTGTCGATATAAATCGGGAGGCGTGGGATCTCGTTGGCGCGCGCGAGTGAGTGCAGATCGTACACCAGCTCCTGCACCCGCCCCACGGCAAAGGCCGGGATGATCACACGCCCGCCACGCGCGGCAGTCTCGCGCACGACCGCGCCCAGTGCGGCTCGCGCATCGCTGATCGGGAGGTGATCGCGATTGCCATACGTCGATTCCATGATGACCACATCGGCACCGGTGGGTGGATGTGGATCGCGGATGATCGCCAGCCCTTTCCGACCAACATCGCCGGAGAAGACCACGCGAACCGTGCGTCCGTCCTCCGTGCAGTCCAGCATGACGGACGCCGAGCCAAGGATGTGTCCGGCGTCGACGAAGCAGGCCCGGATCCCTGGGACGACATCGAACCACCGGTCGTATCCAAGGTCGACCATCTGCGTCATGACCTTGGCGGCGTCATCGGGCTCGTACAGCGGCGCGGCGTGCTGCTGTTTTCGTCGCTCGAGGAACTCGGCATCCTTGACCTGGATGCGCGCTGAATCGGCGAGCATGATCGCGCAGAGATCACGCGTCGCCGCCGTGGCGAAGATCGGGCCCTCGTAACCCGAACGCACCAGAAACGGCAATCGACCGGCGTGATCGATGTGCGCGTGACTCAGCACTACCGCGGCAATCCCGTCTACGGCGATCGGAAGCACCTCGTTCTTCCGGCGCGACGTCTCGCGTCGCCCTTGGAAGAGCCCGCAGTCGAGCAGCACCGTCTTGCCTGCGACTTCAAGGATGTGGCATGAGCCGGTCACTTCACGGGCCGCGCCGGAAAACGTGACTTGCATGAGCGAGCGACTGAACGGTGGAAGAGCTCGGCACACAACATCGCGCGCCACGGAGCGCTGCTACACTAGCTACACCAAAGGCCCTGCACAGGGTACGTCCGAGAATACCGCCACGCCAAACTACGGCCCGCTCTGCCCTTCCGTTCGCCAGCGCCCGCCCTGCATCTTGCACTCGTGCCACACATCCCCACTTCCGATATCGATGGCGTGACGTTGGTGCGCCACCCACTGGTACAACACAAGGTCACCCGGCTCCGCGACCGGAGTGCGCCCACGAAGCTCTTCAAGGAACTTGTCGACGAGCTCGCGATGCTGCTGACCTACGAAGCAACATCAACGCTTGGGCTCGAGCCGTATCCCGTCGAGACACCACTCGAGACGCACACTGGTGTCACCGTCCAAGGCAAGAAGCTCACCGTCGTACCGATCCTGCGCGCTGGACTCGGGATGGTCGAAGGCGTCCTGCGTCTGGTACCGGGCGCACGAGTCGGCCACATCGGGCTATATCGCGATCACGATACGCTCGAGCCAGTGGACTACTACTTCAAGGTCCCCGGGGATGCCGCCGATCGTGCGTTCCTGCTCCTAGATCCGATGCTGGCGACAGGCGGCAGCGCCGCCGCGGCGGTCAGCTCGCTGAAGCGAGCGGGCGCGGAACGGATCACATTCATGTGTATCGTCGCGGCGCCAGAGGGAATCCGGCGGTTGCGCACCGCGCATCCCGATGTCCCGATCATCTGTGCCGCGATCGATCGCGGCCTCAATGAGCACGGCTACATCGTGCCGGGCCTCGGCGACGCGGGGGACCGGCTGTTCGGCACGCGGTGAGCACGGCATGTGGCGCCTGCCCGGCGTCACATATCGGTGAAACCGTGAGTACTCGCTCGGCGCGGCACCAGGGTATGCGTCGCACTCGCGCTGTATAACGCTCTCGGTCGCGCGGTGCAATGGACGCAATGGTTCGACACTTGCTCCCTTGTACGTGTCCTCCCCGCGCCATAGACTCCGGCTTGATCGTCACTGCCCGCACCTCGGGCGTGGCGCGACATCCAGGAACACTGCCGATGCTCATCAATTTGCTCCCCGACTTTCTGGCCGTGCTTGAGAGCGCAGACCGGGTGGCGGCCTACGAGCGTTATTTCGCTGCCAACAAGGCGCTCCTGTCCGCGTACTGGGACAACTACGTCGTCGACCCCGCCGGGCCGCACGTCGGCGAGATCATCCGCAAGACGGTTGCGGCGGATCGCACCGATCTGCTCGGTGTCCTTGATCGCGAACCGCTCGTCCTTCAGGCTCGACAGACCATCGCACAGGCGATGAGTACGCTCGGGACGATCGACGAGCCAGATGTCGTGCTCATGGTCGGCGTCGGAGCGGCGAATGCTGGCGAACTGGTGATCGACGGTCGGCCGGTCGCGTTCGTCTGCCTCGAGCACTTCACCGGTGTGCGGAATCCGGATACTGACTCCCTCGGCCTCGACCCGTGGCTGATGCCTCCGTGGCTGGCGCACGAAATCGCACACGGCATACGCTACACGGCCAAGGACAGTCAGAGCGAACTCCGCACCCTCGTTGCGGAGAATGGCGGATACTATTCGTTCTGGGATACGGGCAAGCGCGCCACACTCCGGGAATTACTGGTGAACGAAGGGCTGGCGACACACGCGGCGCAGGCGGTCTGCAGTGGCTACGCGCCGTGGGAATACCTGGGCTACGGCCGCCGGCAGTATGCGCGCATTCGCGAACTGGAGCCGCTGCTGGCCCGCACGATCAACCCCGACCTCGATCGGAATGGGCTCGGTCTGCGCCTGCGCTGGTTGAGTGACGGCACCAGTGACGACGCGCGTACCGTCGAGCGCCATGTGATCCCGGAACGTGCAGGCTATTTCCTCGGACACTCCATGGTCGCACCCGCGGTTGCCGAGCGTGGTATTGCCTGGGCGCTTCGTGCGAGCACTCGCGACCTGATGGCGATCGGCCGCAACCTCGCCGCCGCCAGCGCCTGACGCGCGACGGTCGGCACGGCCCCAGACGGCAACCGCGAACAGCAACCGCAAGAACCACTGCAACAGCGAACAGCAACCGCTCGACGCAAAGGCGCCAGGACGCCAGGACGCAAAGGGGTTGGGCGTTGAGCGGAGGGCGAGAGTTGGGGGTCAACCCCGACATTTTTTGTCGTTGATCCTTCTCGCCGTTGCACGCTTGCTCCGTGCCCCTTGCGTCTTTGCGCCTTTGCGTAAGGCAGTTTGCTGTTGGTTGCGGTTCGTGCGAATTGCTGACGCGTACGATGAACGGAAAACGGGGCGCCCAGTGAATGGGCGCCCCGTTTTCCGTGTGCAGCCGTGATCAGGCTTTCTTCGGTCGCGCCGGTGCACCCTTGTCGTTGTAGACGACCGGCGTGTCCTTCTTCTTCAACCGTTCGTTCGCGATCAGCCACTGCTGTGGCAACGCCGCGAGGTTCTGCACGAAGTAGTACAGGTTCAGCCCCGCCGCCGCGCTGAAGAAGAACGCGAACATCATGGCGGGAAACATGTAGGCCATGATCTTCGCCTGCGGATTCGGTGGCACGCCACGCATGCCGATCCAGCTCAGCACGAAGGCGCTGGCCGCCATCAGCAGCGGAATGATGAAGGTCGGATCCTTCTGCGAGATATCGACCAGGTGCAGGAACGGCACCCCACGGAATTCGATCGTGTTCTGGAACACGAAGAACAGTGTGATGAACACGGGCATCGGCAGCAGCATCGGCAGGCAGCCCGACAGCGCGCTGAAGGGGCTCATGTCGTGCTCCTTGTACACGCGCATGACCTCGGCCTGCATCTTTTGCGGATCGGCCTTGTACTTCTCCTGCACCGCCTGCAACTCCGGCTGCAGCACCTGCATCTTCATCGACGTTCGCATCGCGCGCTGGTTGAACGGCCAGAGCAGCAGGCGCACCGCGACACCGAAGATCACCAGCACCCAGCCGTAATTCAGTCTGAGCGTCTCGTGCATCCAGAGCAGGGCCTTCATCACCATCGTGGCGAAGGGCTGCACGAAACCCTGCAGCCAGCCGCCGTAGGGATTGCTGTTCTCGAAGTCCCGGCCCAGTGACACCAGTCGGCGCCATTCCTGCGGGCCGGCGTACAGCTCGAAGCGGAAGGTGCCGTCCTGCAGTGCCTGCAGCGCCGTCGCGTCGACGCGGCTCTCGACCTTCCCCGTCTTCGGCCCGCCGGTCACGGTCACTTCGTCGAAGGGACGATCGCCCGGGGACGTCAGCAGTCCGGTAATGAAGAACTTGCTCTTCGACGCCACCCAGATGAATGGGCCTTGCTTCAGTTCCTTCTCCGCCGGGTCGAGCGAATTGAACGCAACGCTCTGTGTGTTGCCCTGCACCGGCTTCATTGCCACTGCCAGGTGCTGCTGATCTTCTGTGGTGTCGGCCTCGCTCGAATTCAGGCCGCTTGGCAGCGTGACACGCAGAAACGCGGGTGATGCGAGACCGGTCACCTTGCCGCCAACCCGAACGACGAAGCTGTCGGGCTGGAACACGTACGTGATTTCCACGTTCGCCGCGCCGGATTGGCCGGAGTAGGTGACCGTGCGGTCGTCGGGGCGCGTGGCAGCGAATGGCACGCCGGCGAGATCGATCACCCGATTGCCGGCCGGTTCCTTCACGATCAACGCATACTGCAGCAACGCCTCGCCGGGCCGCACCAGTTCGACGCGTGCGTCGGCGCTCGCGTTCTCCGGCAGTCGCTTGTACCCCATGAGCTGCACCGAAATCGGTGCGGCACCGATGCTGCTGATCCGCACGGTGCTGCGCGCGCTGGTCAAGGCCGCCGTATCGGCCAGCTGCGGCAGCGCTGCTGGCGCTGCTGTTGGCGCTGCGCCGACCGATGGCGACATGGCAGCCTGAGGCATCACGGCCGCCGCGGCGCCGGGTGCGGCCTGCGCACCGGCAGGAGCCGCGGCCGACGTCGCTGGCTTTGGCAGCGGCTTCGCCGGCGGGAACAGGAATTGTGTGAGACCGATCACCGCCGCCGACAAGGCGAGGGCAAGCAGCATGCGCTTGTTCATACTGGAATGTCGAGGGGCAGGCGATGCACACAGCAGGTGCGCGGAACGCGCGCTTGTGTGCGACAGTCGTGAAGGTCAGGGAACAGGGTCATGTCCGCCGGGACGGAACGGGTGACACCGGGCAATACGCCTGGCGGCCAGCCACGACCCGCGAAGAACGCCGTGGCGCTCGATCGCTTCCACGGCGTAGGCAGAACAGGTTGGAGTATAGCGGCACGAGGATGGAAACAGCGGCGAAATGAAGAGCTGGTACACCCGGATCAGGGCCGTTGCCGTCCAACGGGTGGCCACCACAACCCTCGGCGGTGCCGACGCACCAGCTCTGGCGTCGCCCTCATCCGGCATCCGATTCACCGCCCGAGCTGCGTTTCGGCCCGGCCGGGAGCCGGCGCACCAGGATCTCGACCTCGTGGCTGAGGGCCATCCAACTCTGCGAGTAGGCGCTCGGAAGCGTACGGATCACGAGGTCGCTGGGTGTCAGTCCAGGCAACACGGTGACCCGAACGAGCTCCCGCAGGCGCCGCTTGAGGCGGTTCCGTTTGACGCTGTTCTGCCCATGCTTCGGCACGATGAATCCGACTCGCGCGAACGACAAAGGGGAAGCCGCGACGCGGAGCTCCAGGTGAGCGGCCCGCATACGCTTCCCCTCACGACGTACCCGTTCCAGATCCGACTTTCTCGTAAGACGCTGGTCTCGCGAGAAGCGGAGCGACTCAGGCTGCGGCGTACTTGTCCGGCAGTCGCACGGTCAGCTGCTTCCGACCTTTCTTGCGCCGACGCTTGAGGATCGCCTGACCCCAGCGATCGGCCATGCGGGCGCGAAAGCCGTGCTTGCGGATACGACGCTTGTTTCGGGGGCGGTACGTGGGCTTGCCCATATGTACTCCAGGTGCGTTCGCTGAGATTCTTGGAAAGAGTGCCAAACCTATTCAGGACAAGCACTTCGGTCAAGCGACGTCGCGTTGCTTGTGACTTGCCCGGACTCACGGTATCGGGCGTAGGCGCGGTTTGCGAAGCGGGGCGCGTCCCTGTAAACTCGCGCTCCCTTCCTGATTTACATCCCGCTGCGCGTAATGCTGACGGCTGCCGAAACCTGGGCTCGACTGTTGGACCGCGCACGACTCGAACTTCAGGAGCAGACTGTCCGCACCTGGCTCGAGCCGTGCGAGCCGCTGCGCGTCGATGAGCGAGCACTGACTGTCGGCGTTCCCGATCAGTTTGCCGCCGACTGGAACGACGCGAAACACTCCGGCCTGTTGTCGAGCTTCGCCGCCGTCGCACTCGGCCACCCGCTCCTGGTGCACTTCGTGGTGCACGAATCGGCGCGAACAAAACCGCAAATGGATTTGTTCGTCCCTCCGCTCGACGCACCGGTTCGCCAACCGGCCGCGCCGAATCCGAATCTTGCCCCACTCTCCGAGCGCTACACCTTCGAGCACTTTGTCGTCGGTAAGAGCAACGAGCTTGCCGCGGCCGCCGCAATCGCGGCAGCTCAAGCTCCTGGAAAGTTGTACAACCCCCTGTTTCTCTACGGCGACACCGGCCTCGGCAAGACGCACCTGATGCAGGCGGTCGCACACGAGCTGCTGAAGCGCGATCCCGCGACGCGCATCACCTTCGTCGGTACCGAGCAGTTCACGAACGAACTGGTCGGTTCCATTCAAGGTCGAACAACACAGGATTTTCGCCGACGGTATCGGGAAACCGATCTGTTGCTCGTCGATGATGTGCAGTTCCTGAAGGGCAAGGAAGCCACACAGGAAGAATTCTTTCACACGTTCAATGCGATTTACGAGGCGGGTCGGCAGATCATCCTGACCTCCGACCGCCCACCGTCGGAAATTCCCGGTCTCGAAGCACGGCTCGTGAGCAGATTCCAATGGGGAATGGTTGCCGACATCGCACTGCCGGACGTGGAGCATCGCGTGGCGATCCTCCGACGCAAGGCTCAGCTCGACCATCTCGAGCTGACCATTCCCGACGATGTGATCCAGGTGATCGCCGACAACGTGCGCTCGAATGTCCGGGAGCTCGAGGGTGCGATCATCAAGCTCCTGGCATACGCCTCCCTGAAGCACGCCGACATCACCGTCGAGCTGGCCCGTGAGGCGCTGCGGGACCGCTTTCGGAGCGATACCGGGCAGGTGGCATCGGCCGGGATCACCGTGGCCGCCATTCAGGCCATTGTGGCCCGGGAATGGGGTGTGACGGCCGAGGGCCTCAAGTCAAAGACCCGGACCAAGATGCTGACCGTCCCGCGTCAGGTCGCGATGCTCCTCTGTCGCCAGCTGCTTGCGCTCCAGTTGGTTGAAATCGGCAATGCCTTTGGCGGCCGAGACCATTCCACTGTGATTCATTCGCTCGATCGAGCTGAAGAGACGGCCAGAAACGACATCACGTTTGCCGCGCGTGTGGAAAAGGTCCGGCGGCTGTTGGAAACCGGCGAATGATCCACACCTGTCCACGTCTGTCACGTCGCGTCCACACGCCCGCGGATGGAAATGGTGACGACTGCGGAAAAGCGATGGCGTTGTACCCGCTCATCCACAGGCGATCATCTTGGCGAAACCGTTGTCGCAGCGTAGGTTCCACTGTTCTTCCACAGTTCGCGCCTGCTCTACGACTACGACTGTTAAAGATTTATAGAACAGCATTACAGCAGTGCATCCACACCGCACCACACAGGGCAGTTCAGACCGCAGGATTGATTGCCACTCAGGGCGTTCGCCCGGCGTCAATCCGGTGCACTCCGAGGAGCTGATGCGATTCACGATCGCGCGTGAAAAACTCCAGGAAGGACTGGCGGCGGTCGCTGCCAGCATTCCCGGCAAGACGACGTTGCCCGTTCTGGCCAACATTCTGGTCGAGACCACCGACCGCGGGATCCGATTCTCCGGAACGGATCTCGACATCCACGTCAGCCATGAAGTGCAGGCCGACGTCGAGCGGCCGGGCGGCATCACAATTCCGGCCAAGAAGCTGCAGGAACTCGCACGTGAGCTGCCGCCGAACCCGGTGAAGATCGAATCGGCTGGTGAGCAGAAGGTCAGCCTCGAATGCGGACGCGCCAAGTTCAAGCTGAACGGGCTGCCCAAGGATGACTTTCCGCAGTTTCCGGCCATTCGTTTCGGTGACGGTTGGCGCATCAAGTCGGCGGATGTGCGCAAACTGATCCGCCACACGTCGTACGCCGTCAGCACCGAGGAGAGCCGCCCGATCCTGAATGGCGTGCTCTGGGAGCTCAAGCCCGACTTCATGCGCATGGTCGCCACGAACGGTCACCGTCTGGCGAAGATGGACGTGACGGTCAGCGGTCATGGGGGCCAGGCGAGCGACTTGATCGTGATGCCAAAGGCGCTCGATCAGGTGAGCAAGCTCTTCCCTGATGAAGAGGACCTCGAGGTGGCGCGCGGCGACAACCATCTGGCGTTCAAGAGCCCGTTCACCACGATCTACACCCGGCTCATCGAAGGGCCGTATCCGAACTACGAGCAGGTGATTCCAAAGGACAACGATCGCTTCGCCATCGCGGACAAGGATGCCCTCGCATCGGCGCTGCGCCGCATGGCAACGGTGGCATCCGACCAGACACACCGGATCAAGCTCTCATTCAACGCCGGCATCCTGCGCTTTCAGGTCAACACGCCGGATCTCGGAGACGGCCAGGATGAGATTCCCGTACGATACGAAGGGGATCCGATGGATATCGGCTTCAATGGCGCCTATCTGCTCGAGATCCTGAAATACATTCCGACGAGTGAAGTACGCCTGACGTTCAAGGCGCCCGAACGGGCCGCGACGGTCGAGCCGGAAGGGTGGAGTGACCCGGCGACCTACCTCACGATCCTGATGCCGTTGCGTCTGTCGGACTGACGTCGACGACGCTCGCCAGATGGTCACCTTACAGCGTGCCGGTACACGTAGTCGTGTCGGATCCGGAGCTGATCGCGCCGGGACGGTCGCCTACGGAACGATGGCCGCCGTGTCTGTCAGCAGTTGGGAAAGTCGTCGACTCTGCTGTCCGTTCGTCAGCTGAAACTCCAGCGTTTGCGTGGCACGCCACGACTGAATCTGCCGTGTGCCGAGTGCCACAACCGAGAGTGACTCGCTCGTGCCGGTGCCGGAAAGCGTGACCACCTGCTGTCGGAGCACACTGCTGCCACTGACGCGGATCGCGGAGCGGCGCTCCAGTACCAGCGACAGGCTGTCGATTCCGGTCACTGTGCGATAGACCGCGATCGTTTCCATCGTCACCGGCAGCCCAGCGCGACAGGTCGTGACCGACAGCGTGTCGCTCCACTGCTGATCCGGTCGCAACGGCGTCGGCAGCAGCGGCAGCAGCTCGGGCAGGAAGCCTGCCATTGGGCGCTCCGCCAGGCACGCGCTGGCACTGTCACCGGTGACCCGGGGCCGTCCGTTGCTCAGTAACGCCGAGACACTGATGCCTTGCGAAAATGCGTCGGCAGTCCGACGCACCATGCCAGTCGATGTGAGCACCAGCGAGTCGATCGACAGGGTGGCAACGGTGTCTTTGCCGGCAGAGATGTCGATTTTGAGCAGCATCGTCGTCGTGACCGTGTCGACCAGCGGCGGCTGTGGTGCCTTGTCGAGCGCGATCACCGACGATGATGTGACACGGTAGCGCACCGTCCGGCCATCTTGCGCCTGTACACCGGTCGCGACGAGAAGCCCGACGCCAAGAGCGAGCATCATCGATGTCCCGCGACGCACTGGCCGAGCGAGGGGTGTCACAATCGAGACGAAAGAAGAGGGGGGTGGTGTGCGCCGGCCTGTAAGCCGGGTTTTGTCATCACGCGAACGTGATGGATGATCATTCCTCTCGGCGTACGGTCGCCCGCACGCTCCAGCAGCCTACCCGCGACGTCTTGATCGGAACGGGTCGTTCCTCGCCGCTTATTTGGCCTTGCTCCAGCTGGGGTTTACCCTGCCGCCACCGTTACCGGTGACGCGGTGCGCTCTTACCGCACCTTTTCACCCTTACCCGATCCGACGCAAGCGCCGGCCGACGGCGGTGTATTCTCTGTGGCACTTTCCGTCACCGTGCTGCGGTCCGGCAGCAGCGCGATGCCCAGGCATTATCTGGCAGCCCACCCTACGGAGCCCGGACTTTCCTCGAGCAGACATCCGGTAAGGGACCCGTCTCGCGATCATCCGGCCGACACACATCACCTCCCGGGAACGTACTCGGATCCCCGGGGCGGCGGCAGCAGCAGCGCCTGGTGCGCTTTCGGCACGCACCGGCCGCGCATGGCATGACATCGCAGTGACGCGCGACGCGATGTTGGCTGCGACATCTGCTGCGTTGGTGGCACCACGGTGTCGTCACGAGATTACTCCGAGGAGCGCACGCATGGCACATGACCCATCGGGCACACGGTCCCCTGTTCCCGTCACAACGATTCTGACGCCATCTGAACGCAGCGCGGTTGATGCGGCCGGGATCGGGCTGTACCGCACCATGCACCGCTCGTCGCTTGACGAGGTGCGGCGCGACCTGCGCGACCAGTCGGCGACAGCGGTGCTGCTGTCCCTCGCCTGCTGCTCGCCGCGAGACGCGATTCGCATGGCGGCCATTCTACGTGATCATCCGCGCGTACCGATGATGGCGCTGGTCACCAACTCGGAGCGAGTGCACCCGCAGTCGCTGCTCTCGCTCGGTCGGAGCGGCCTGCGGATCGTCATCGACGCACGCGAGTCGACGGGCTGGCATCTCCTGCGCGAAACGGTGGCAACCGCTGATCGCGGGGCATTCACCGTCGAGTCGGCGATTACCGATCTGCGTCAGCGGCTGGCGGCGGCGGGCTGTGACTGCCTCGAGTTGTTCGAGTTGCTGTTCACTGCGAAGCCCGCGGTTCACACCGTTCGCGACGTTGCGAGGCATATCGGAATGCACCCAGGTACACTGATGAGTCGCTTTCAGCGCGGGGGACTTCCTCCATTGAAGCGATACCTCGATCTCGTGAATCTCGTGCGTGCGGCGTGCCGGCTCGAGGATCCCAAACGATCCATCGCCGACGTCGCGACGAGCCTCGACTACTCCTCGCCGCAGAGCTTTGGGCGCCACGTGACACTGGTGCTCGGTCTGACGGCATCGGCCTTCCGGGCTACCTACGACTGTGAGGGGATGTATCGATACTTCTGCGAGGCCGCGATCACGCCGGTCTTGCCGCAGTTGATCCGCTTCCGCCCACTCCGCCAGACATCGGAGGGGCTCTCAGCGGATGAGCTCAGAGGCCGGGGATGAGGCGCTTGAGTTCGTCGGCTGTCGTGAAGGCGACGAGTGGAATGCCCGCCGACTCGAGCGCTTCCCGGGCGCCCTCTTCGCGGTCAACCAGCGTCAAGGCTCCGATCACCTCGCCCCCTTCGGCACGAATCGCCGCCGCTGCGTTCAGCGCGCTGCCGCCGGTGGTCATGGAGTCCTCGATGACCACCACCCGATCGCCCTTCTGGAACGACCCTTCGATCCGCTTGCCCATGCCGTGTTCCTTGGCCTCCTTGCGGACCGCGAAGCAGCGCACGGGCGTCCCGGCTAGCGCACTGGCATACGCGATCGCGTAGCTGACGGGGTCGGCCCCCATCGTCAGCCCGCCAACACTCTCGACCACCCACCCGCTCTCGCGCAGCAAACCATGCGCAAGCGGCCCCACCAGGATGAGCCCGTCCGGGCTCATCGTCGTGAGCCGGCAGTCGACGTAAAAATCGCTCACCCTGCCAGAGGCAAGCGTAAACGTGCCGCGGCGCGCAGAGCGGGCCGCGAGCAGCGCCACCAGCGCGTCGCGGTGTGGGGGATTGGCCACGCTCAGGTGTCCCGGGATCCGAAGAGTCCCTTCACCTTTCCGAAGAGTCCAGCTGATTTCGGCGCGGCGGCTGGCATCGAGAGCAGTGTCGACTCGAGCGCCACGGCGAAGTCGGTGATCGCGGGATACCGGTCACCCGGCTGACGTGCCAAGCCCTTCATGACGACCCGTTCCACTTCCTCGCCGAACACGATTCCCGGCACCGCCTTGTTCAGCGGGGTCGGCGGCTGCGTGAGCAACTGCGAGAGCATATCCCGGGTTGACCGGGCGGTGTACGGATGGATACCCGTGAGCAGGAAGTACGCGATGGTGGCGAGGCTGTACTGGTCGGCCGCCGGCCCCACGAGCACGCCGCTGAGCGCTTCCGGTGCCACGTACAGCAGCGTCCCGACGAAGAACCCGTCGCGGGTGAGGCGCTGGTCGTTCCCCTGCTCCGGTTCGGCCGCAATCCCGAAGTCGAGCAGGCGAACGCGATCGTTCACGCTGTCGTACATCAGGTTTTCCGGCTTCAGGTCGCGGTGGACGATGCCCTGGCGATGCGAGGCGTCGACCGCGGCCGCAATCTGTCGCACGATGCTCGCGACCTGGGGTCGCGGAAAAGCGCCGGTCCGCTTGGCGACTTTCTCGAGCAGTTCCCCAGGTGCCCATTCGATCGCGAGGTACCGCACCCCATCTGCGGCTCCGAGTTCGATCGTACGTACCACGTTGGGGTGCACGACGCGGAGGCCGAACTCCGCCTCTCGCTCGAAGCGGGTGACGGCAGTCGGGTCGTTTCGCAGCTTGGTGCGAAGGACCTTCAGTGCCACGATGCCGTGCGTGGGGTGGGCCGCACGATACACCATCGCGGTCCCGCCTTCGCCGACCATATCCTGCACCGCATATTCTGCGATGACCGTTCCTACCATTGCGTCTCGGATCACGGGGTAAGCCTACGTACCTCACGGGAAGGCGGCAAGCGCCCGTGCCGTCATTCCCGTCAGCTTTGCTCGGGACGCAACGAACGAATCGGTAGGCGGGTACCGTATCTTGGTCGGCGAAGGGACACTTTGAACCGGTTTAATCACGCGCGAGCGCGGCGGACGTCATGGCAATCAGGGTCACACAGCTTTCGGGACGCGGGCGGCGTCTGGGTCTGGGTTTGATGGGCGCCGCGCTCACGGCTTGCGCGTCCGGTCGTCCCGCTGGGGGGCCTCCGACGGGTGGGCCGCCAGCCGATGCTCCGCAGGCCATTCGGCGTGGTGACATCGCGGCACAGTCCGATGTGCTGAAGGTCCTGCAAGGGCTCGGGCTGCTGGCCAACGGGCTCCCGTTGCCGTTTACCGGCTCGATCGCGACCCTTCCAGGGCCGGTTGCCGACAGCTCGCTGCTGATGGTCTCGCTGTCGTTCCCGACGGTGGCATTTTCGTTCACGCGGGAAGGCGATCGATTCAAGGCGACCTACAATGTCGCGGTCGAAGCCCGCCAGAATGGCGCCGTGGTAGCGCGCGCGGAGTCGAACCAGACCGTCCGGGTCGTCAGTTTCAAGGAGACACAACGGGGGGAGGAGAGCGTGCTCTTTCAGCAGCAGATGCTGATCCCTCCGGGCACCTATTCGATCGCGGTGCTGGTGCGCGACGGCGGCACCTCCCGCTCCGGCACACAGGAGCGCACCTTCGAAGTTCCACGATTCGGCGGCCGGCCCAGCACGCCGATCATTGCGGTCGAAGTCAATACGCGCACGAGCACGATGGTTGGACCCGAGCTCCTGGCGAATGCGCGCAGTACCATCGTGCTCGGCCGCGACGCTGAGCTTCCACTCTACGTGGAGGTGCGCGACTCGTCGCCGGCCGGCGTTCCACTCAAGGTGGCCATCCGGGACGACAAGGGCGCCGCACTCTGGCAGGACAGTGTGACACTGCCGAACCGTGGCGGCAGTCTCGCCAGTGGCGTGATCCGGGTGCCGGTGGCAGGGCTGGGCGTCGGCATCGTGCAGGCGGCGGTGTGGCGTGCGGGTTCAGGCGATGTCGTGACGCAGCCCGTCCTGATCAGCTTCGGCGACGACCTCCCGGTGGCGTCCTTCGACGAGATGATCGGCTACCTCCGCTTCTTCGCCAGTGGAGCGCGACTGAGTGCGCTCAGGACCGGCACGCCCCAGCAACGTGCCGAGGCGTGGGCGAATTTTTTGAGGGAAACTGATCCGATCTCGATCACACCGCAGAATGAGGCGTTGCGCGACTACTTCCAGCGTATTCGCCTCGCGAATGAGATCTACAAGGAAGACGCCGCCGCCGGCTGGCTCTCCGATCGTGGATCAACCTTCGTCGCGTTGGGGAAGCCCGATCAGATCATCGATCAGAACCAGCAAGGGCAGCAGGACCTGAACGTGGGGCAGCGCGGCCGACTGCAGGCGTGGGATTACACCGGTGAGCGCCTGCGCCTGGTCTTCATCGACCAGAGCGGCTTCGGGCGGTGGCGTTTCTTTGGTAACGGCGCGAACGAGTTCGCGTCCGCCCTGCAGCGCCGCCTGACACGATGATCGCCTCGGGCGTCGCACGCGGACGGGAAGTGCCGCGGAAGACGCTCCACCTGACGACCGCATCGATCCCGCTCTTCCTCTGGTTCGGTGCGCCGCAGCGCGCCGTGGCCATGTTGCTGGTGGGGCTCTTCGGCGTTGCGTGTGTCGTGGAGCTCGCGCGGCGGCGATCTGCCGTCGTCGCCGCGCGCTTCGACGCAACGGTCGGCATCATGCTGCGGCCGCACGAAGTCTCCCACGGCATCACAGGTGCGACGTGGTTGTTGGCCACGTTTGCGATCACCTGCCTTGCGGCACCGCTTCCAGCAGTGATCGCCGGCACGTGGGCGGGCGCCATGGGTGACGCCTCCGCCGCACTCGTCGGCGGCGCCTGGCGCCGCGTTCGGGGCGGCAGTGGAAAGACGCTCGTCGGGAGCCTGGCATGCGCCGCCGCGGCAACACTCGGTGCGTGGTGGCTGGCGGGGTTCGCGCTGGCACCGGCAGTCGGCCTTGGCCTCGTTGCAGCCACTGCCGAACGACCAGCACTCACGCTCGACGACAACGTCCGGGTGACGGCTGCGGTTGCACTGGTGGCGACGCTCCTGCTGCAGTTCTGAGCACACGGATCTGCGCCCGACCCGGGCTAGCTTTCGCACATGACTGCGCCCGTCCCCACCGAACCGACATCGCCTCGACTGTTTCTGGTTGATGGCTACGCGCTGATCTACCGCGCCTTTTTTGCGCTGATCAACCGTCCGCTGAAAACGAGCCACGGCGCGAACACCTCGATCGCGTGGGGGATCGCCACTTTTCTCAATCGGCTCGTGCAGCGGCATCGGCCTGAGTATCTGTGCTGGATTCACGACTCCGGTGCCACGTTTCGCGATGAGATGTACGCCGACTACAAGGCGACACGCGAGAAGCTCACCGACGATCTGCAGGCGGACTTCGACCTCGGCCTCGAGCACGTTCGTGCGCTCCTGGCGGCCTATGACACGCCGATCATCGCACTCGACGGCTTCGAAGCGGATGATGTCATCGGCACGCTGGCCCGGCTCGGCGTGGACGCGGGGCTGAAGGTGGTCGTCGTCTCTGGTGACAAGGATTTCCACCAGCTGGTGCGCCCGGGAGTCTGGTTGCTGAACCCGGGACGCGGCGGACCGGCCAGCGTCGACGAGCACTGGGTCGGCGTCGAGAATGGCAGTGAGCGGCTCGGTGTTCCTCCCGAACGCACCACCGATTTTCTGGCCCTCGTGGGCGATGCGTCGGACAATGTGCCTGGCGTGAAAGGGATCGGCGAAAAGGGGGCACAGGAATTGATTCGTGCGTATGGCGACCTCGACTCCATCCTGGCCAACGTCGCCAACATCACCAGGAAGCGCCCGCGCGAGGCACTCGAGCTGCACGAAGCCGACGCACGCCTGTCGAAGGCGCTGGTCACCATCCGCACCGACTGCGACGTACCGCTCGACCTCGATCGGCTGCGCTTCCACCAACCGAATCGGTCGGAGCTTCGGCAGGTTTACGTCGACCTCGAATTCACATCGCTGGCTCGGCAGCTGAGCGACGACGGGCCAACCGGTGGTGCATCAGCGCCGGCCAGAAGCGACGTTGCACCGCTCGATCTGGTGGCCGCGGCGGAGTCGGCGCCAGCCATTCCGGTCGCGTATCGGACCGTGAGCACGACCGCACAGCTGAACGCGCTGGTGCAACGCTGCCGAGAAGTGCAGGCGATCGCGGTGGACACGGAAACGGTACTGGACGCCGATGCGCCCGGGACCATCAATGCGATGCGCTCGCGCGTGGTCGGCATTGCGATCGCAACGGCGCCTGGCGAGGCCTGGTACCTGCCGTTCCTGCACGTGCGCGCGAGTGCCGATGTGCAGGGTGACTTGCTGGATCCGGATGCGCACACGATCACGAGGTCGCCCGAGAATCTGCCGCCGCTGGACAGCGCTGCCTGCCGACCGCTGGTTGCCCTGCTGGAAGATGCCTCGGTTCGGAAGGTCGCACAGAACGCCAAGTACGACATGCTGGTCCTGCGCCGCGCGGGCATCACGCTGCGCGGGCTGACGTTCGATTCGATGCTGGCGAGTTACGTGCTCGACCCGGGGCGGCGTTCGCACGGACTCGATGCCCTCGCGCTCGAGATCTTCAATCACCGAATGATTCCGTACGACGAAGTCACCGGAAAAGGTCGCAATCAGGTGACGTTCGATCGTGTGCCGGTTGATGTCGCGACGACGTACTCGGCGGAAGATGCGGACTTCACGCTGCGGTTGTTCGAGCACTTCGACCCGTTGATCGAGCAGGCCGGTGCGAGGTCGCTCCTCGATGGCATCGAACTGCCGCTGGTGGCGGTGCTGGCTGATATGGAATGGGCAGGAATGGCGATCGATCTGGCATGGTTTGCGTCGCTGAAGGAACGCTTCACGGCCGAGCGTCAGCGCGTGGAGCAGCTCATCTACACGTCGGCTGGCGAGAGTTTCAACATCAACTCGAACCCGCAGCTGCGCGTCATCCTCTTCGAGAAACTCGGCCTGCCGGTGAAGAAGAAGACCGCCACGGGACCGTCCACGGACGCCAGCGTGTTGCAGGAGCTGGCGGACGAGGGGAATGAACTCCCCGCCCTGCTGATGGAATACCGCGAGATTTTCAAGCTCGAGGGGACGTACATCGACTCGTTGCCCACACTCGTCGATCCGAGAGATGGCCGGATCCACACGACGTTCAACCAGACGGTGGCTGGCACCGGACGCCTGTCGTCAACCGATCCGAATCTGCAGAACATTCCGATCCGGCGTGAACTGGGCCGACTGATTCGCCGCGGATTTGTAGCGGCTCCGGGCACCAGGTTGCTGGCGGCAGACTACTCGCAGATTGAATTGCGGTTGCTCGCCCATCTGTCGCAGGACCCCGCGTTCGTGACGGCATTCCGCGCCGGCGGTGACATCCACAAGCAGACGGCGAGCATCATTTTCGGTGTCGCAGTCGAGGACGTGACGAGTGAGATGCGCGCGCGGGCCAAGACCATCAACTTTGCCACGATCTACGGGCAGGGTGCGCGGGCGCTGAGCCTGCAATTGAAGATCAGTTTTGCAGAAGCGAAGGAGTTCATCGCGACCTATTTCGAGCGCTTCGCCGGCATCCGCGCGTTCCTCGATTCACAGGTGGCCCTGGCGCGGGAGCAGGGGTACGTCCAGACAATCTTCGGGCGCAAGCGATTCATCCCCGAGGTACAGGACCGGAACTTCAATACCCGCGCCTTCGGCGAGCGCATGGCGCAGAATTCACCGCTCCAGGGCTCCGCCGCCGATCTGATCAAGATTGCGATGCTGAAGATCGCCGACCGACTGCCGCAGGATGGTCACGGTGCGCGAATGCTGCTGCAGGTGCACGACGAATTGGTGTTCGAGGTTCCGGAGGGTGCGCTCGAGGCGGTGCGTGCCCTGGTGATCCACGAAATGGAGCAGGCCGCGGAACTGAGTGTCCCGCTGGTGGTGGCGACGGGTGATGGCGACAACTGGCTCGATGCGAAGTGAGCACTGACGAAGCGTCTGCCGAGGGCACGCGCTCGCTCGAATGGCGCGAGTTTGCACAGAGACGTGACGGCATGATGCACGCGATGGCGGGCGGGCTCTGGCTGCACCGGCACGTCTGGTTCGGTACACCGATGGCTCATCTGGTGAGTACCGACCGCGAACGGTTGCTGGCGTATGGCGCATCGGTGGGGCTGCCCGTCCATCGTCTGCAGGACAAGCCGCTCAAGGATCCGCGCACCGGAGAGCGGTGCGCGGCGTGGCACTGGGATCTGGTGGGGCGGTTTCTCCCTCCCGCGCCGTAGCGCGACGATCACAGCAACGACGGCAAGCAGCATGAGCACCCAGCGCGTGATCGATTACATCGGTGACATGCCCGACGCGATCGCGGCAGCCTCGCCTCGCAGGCTCGAGAGTTCGTCCCGGAGCTTCAGCTGAAGCCCGGGGTCTTCGCGGAAATGCCGCCACGCCGTCGCGCGTCGGCGAAGCTGGCGCAGCCGCTCCGTGTACCGAATATCCCACGAGGCACTCGGAATCAGGGACGCGATGTACGCGAGCGCCCACCAGGGGCCGGCAAATCGCCAGACCATGCCGGTCTGTATCGCATAAAACACCGGGATCACGATCACACCGAGCATGATGGTGTGCATCGCCAGCTGCGACCGCGCCGTCGAGGTCCTGACAGCAAGCCAGCGCGCGATGGTGAAGGGCACGAGGTGGTTCAGGCGCCCCCAGAGTGCCAGCGGAACACCGAACGCCGCCAACAAAAGCTCGCGCACCAGGAACCGTCCCGCCGCCGGCAGGCGGGTGTCGAGCGCGACATCGTCGAGCCTGATGCCCAACTTCGTCGCCGTCCGTCGCAAGCTCAGGAGCCGGCGTTGCACGTGCCGTATCCTGTCCTCGACGTGCGAGGTGAGCTCTCCTCGATGGAGCTGTTGCCGGATGATGTCGGCGCGTCGTGCCACGTCGACCTTTGCCGCCAGTGGTGCATCGGGGTCACCGAGGGGTCGAATCTCATCGGTGGCCGCCGCCAGCACGGTCGCCAGGTCGAGCACTTCGCCAGCACCACTCTCGTCGTCGAAGTTCAGGGTCACCGCGTGCAGTCGGCGTGAAATCTCGGTCGTCAGCTGGTCGACCTGTGCCTGATCGTCGTCGAGTGCATCGAGCACGATCGGGTCGCCCACCTCGACCAGTACGCGAGAACGGAGTCCATCTTTCCGTTCATAGTTGATGCCGATCGGCACGATCGTGAGGCCCTGGATCCCCGCCTCTTGCGCCGACAGTGCCATTCGTGCGGCGCCGGTCTTGATCGGCGCCAGCCGAGGTTCATCCCAGCTGCGGCCTTCGGGAAAGATCAACACCATCTGACCAGCCGCCAGCGCGCTATGAATGGCCGCAAACGCATCGATGTTACGCCCGGTGTCGGCTGCGCTGGTCGTCTCGCGAGGCCGCTCGTCCTGGGAACGGCGCAGCGGCACCACCCGCATATGTCGCAGGAACGCGTTGGCAATTGGATGCTCGAACAGCGTCGCCTTGCCTGTGAAGGTCAGCTGCCGAGGGGCGACGAGTCCGGCGAAGATCGCGTCCATCAGTTCGTTCGGGTGATTCACCACCAGCAGCGTTGGGCCGCTGACGGGAATCCGGTCCACGCCATCAAAGTCGACCGCGCGGTAATACCACCTGACCGCCAGGCGCGCGACGCCCGTCAGCAGCCGGTAGCTGAGGGTGTCGCGTTCAGCCGGCACTGCTCTCGGGTTGCAGTGTTGCCTCATCCGCGGCGCGTGCAGCGGCCGC
>Ga0163144_10004845_pt1 | contig 30148 bp, 30 predicted proteins | sample OliLak19BULKMAT1_FD_123175 | JGI IMG/M metagenome (GOLD analysis project Ga0163144, IMG submission 123175) | Freshwater microbial mat bacterial communities from Lake Vanda, McMurdo Dry Valleys, Antarctica - Oligotrophic Lake LV.19.BULKMAT1 | ecosystem: Environmental > Aquatic > Freshwater >...
CGGTCTGGCTCGCATCCGTGTGTTGCAGCAGACGTGACCGACGCGATCTAGGTGCTTCGAGGAGCCCTTTCTGTTGAACATCACCACGAGCCCTCGCTCGCGCGCCCTCGCTGCGCTAACTTTTCCGCGTGACCGTGTCTCGGGACGGGGAGCAGCCTCATTTGTCTGCTCAGCAAGGGATTGCTGAGCCTGAGAGCGCCCGCAGCTGGCAACGAGCAGCAATTGCCTTCGCGCTGCTTGCGGTTGTCGTCGCGAGCGTGTCGGCGCTCGCGCTACGCAACCCGAGCGCCGACACTGGAGACTTCGTCAGGTTCCTCGGGCGTTTCCACACGCTGCTGGTGCACCTGCCGATCGGCGTCCTCTTGCTGGTCGCCACCGCCGAAGCTGCCACGCTCCATCCGAAGCTCAGGGCGCGTCTCGATCCGGCGATCGATTTCATCTTGCCGCTGCTGGTCGTGTCCAGCGTGGGCGCGTTTTTACTCGGGCTGCTGCTCGCGAGAAGCGGCGGTTACCCACCCAATCTCGTCGCTTTGCACCGCAATTTTACGCTCGGTGGTATTGCTGCCAGCGCAGTCTCGCTGGTGGTTTGGGTGTTCGCGCAACGTCGACCGGTGCTGCGCAATGTCTACCGCGGCGTGCTCGGCACGGCGGTGGGGCTCATCACGTTCGGCGCTCACCATGGCGGCACCATGACGCGCGGCGACGGCTACCTGACCCGCTATGCGCCGGCCTTCGTGCGCGAGCTCATCGGCGAAGAAAAGAAGAAGGCAGCTGACGACGAGCCGGCGGTGCCCAGCGAGGAGCCGCTCGTGTTCGCAGACGTGGTGATGCCCATCTTGAAGAGCCGCTGTGTGGAGTGTCACGGTCCCGAAACAGTCAAAGGCAGCCTTCGGCTGGATGATTTTGCCGCCATCATGAAAGGAGGCGAAAACGGCGCCGTTGTCGTGCCGGGGGCGTCCGAGAAGAGCCCGTTCGTGAGCCGCTTGCTGTTGCCGATGGATCACGACGACCACATGCCGCCCACCGACAAGCCACAGCTCACGAGCGAGGAGATCGAGCTCTTCAGATTCTGGGTCGATCGCGGCGCAAGCGAGGCGCTGCGCGTGCGCGACACGTTGCCGCCTGATGGCGCCAAGACAATCTTGCTGAAGGCGATCGCGCTGCCCGACGGCGTCGGCGCGGGGAAACCCGATGCCAGCGCCCCCCCATCTGCGTCTGGCTCGGCTTCGGGCGCGGCTTCGGGCTCGGCAGAGCCCTCCGCCGAGCCCGAAGCTTCGGCCTCCCAGCCTGTGGCCAGCGGCAGTGGCGACGGGACTGTGTATGGCGACCAGGTTGCGCCGATTCTCGAGGCGCGCTGCGTTCGCTGTCACGGGTCGGTAAAGAGCAAGGGCAGGCTGCGGTTGGACTCGATCGACGCCATGTTTCTGGGCGGCAAGGCCGGCCCCGCCATCGTCGCCAGCGATGCGCGCTCGAGCCGCATGATCATCGCGATGCGATCCGCCATCGACGACAAGGAGCACATGCCGCCGAAAAAGGAGCCGCAGACAACCGCTGCCGAGACGGAGCTCGTTGCCTGGTGGGTCGATCACGGCGCAAAGCGCGACACCGCACTGACAGCGCTCGACCCCAAGCTGCTCGCTGCCTTCGTGAAGCCATCCGCGCCCGAGCCGCCCCGCGAACCAACCGCCACGCCCACCGAGACGGCCCCGCACCCGACAGCCGAGGTCGATCGCACGTCGCTGCCGCCCGAGATCGCGCTCTACACCGACGTGGTAGTGCCAGTGCTCGCCAACAAATGCGGGAGTTGCCACGAAGGCAACGGGGCTTCTGCAGGCTTCCGCACCGACGACTATGCCGCGCTGACCGACGCGTCTTCGCCGGAACCGGGTGTCGTGCCGGGCAAGCCGGAGAAGAGCCTGCTGGTGAAGCGCATCAAGCTGCCGCTGAAACACGACGACCACATGCCGCCGAGCGACATGCCGCAGCTCTCCCCGGGCGACATCGAAATCTTGTCGCTATGGGTGAAGGGCGGTGCCGCAAAGGACTTCGTGATGGCGTCGGCAGATCTGTCGAAGGCGGGCCGCATCGCAGCCAAAGCCGCATTCGAGCTGGCGGAGTCGACTGCCCCCGCGGACCCGCTGCCAAGCGCCAGCGTGTCTTCCTCATCGGCGCCGTCCGTACCCTCTTCTGGCGCTGGCTCCGCCCGCGCGAGCGCACCCGTCAGCGCCACGGCGACCGCCACTGCCGACCCTCGGAGCGCCGCGCCCCACGCTGGTGCTGGCTGCGCGTCGTGTTCGCTCGCGTCGCCGACACACACGCGATTGGGCCCATTGGGGCTGGCAATATTGGGCTTTTCGCTCGTGCTTCGGCGGCGCGCTCGCGTCGTGCAGCGGCGCTGGCTTACTCGTTGTGCAAACGCGTTCGAGCCAGTACCGTAGGCGTTTTCAGGGAGCGCGATTTATGGGAATGGCCGTCATGATCGTCTCGGCGATCGCATCGCTGTATGGTCTCGCTTGGCTGGTCTTCGCGTTCGTCGACCCGCCGTCCTCCATTGGCTATCTGTTCCGCTCGCCGTCTCCGTTCTACTTTCTCTCGGACCGAGGCGGCAGAGTCCTGATGGCGCTCATCTGCTTCGCAGTCGCCTTCTTCGCGTCGATGATCGTGCCGAGGTTTTGGGCCTAGCAACGCCGAAAGATTGGCTGCTGGCTGTAAAATTCCTCACGCTTTCGGGTGGGTAGCGTTCCGCGCTAAGCTCGCCGCATGTTCCGCGGAAGTTTGGCCGCCGTGCTGCTGGCGACGTGTGGGGTCGGCTGCATCGGCGAGATCGGTGACAAAGGCACGGACGGTGGTGGGGCGGGCAGCTCCACGCCCGAGTTTGCTGCGTCCCCTGCGACGTTGCACCGCCTGACCCAGCCTCAGCTCACCAACGCCTGGCTCGATCTGCTCGGTGAGCCGCTCGATCTCACGACGACATTGCCAGTCGACGATGTGGCGTATGGCTTCTCGTCAATCGCCGCTGCGCAGAAGACGATCTCGCCGCTCGAGGCAGAGCAGTACGAGACTGCAACCTACGCCGTGCTCGCGTCTGTTTGGTCGGATATTGCGCGACGCGATGCGCTGGTCGGTTGCACGTTCAGCGCTGTGGCAGAGCCGTGCGTGGCGACCTTTTTGGAAGATTTCACCATGCGCGCTTGGCGTCGCCCGCTGGTGGCGGGTGAGCTCGAGAGCCTGGTCGAGCTCGGCAGCAGCGTCGGCAGCAATCTGGCAGACCCCGTCGAGGGTTTGAAGTTCGCGCTGGCGGCGGTGCTGCAGTCGCCACACTTCTTGTTCCGCGTCGAGCTCGGCGAGCCTGCTCCCGAGCACCCGGGTGTACTGCGTTACACGAGCTACGAGATGGCGAGCCGACTCTCGTTCTTGTTGCTCGAGGCGCCGCCCGACGAGGCGCTGCGCGATGCGGCAGCGGCGGGTGAGCTGACCGACATCGACTCGATTCGCAGCCACGCCGAGCGATTGATGGCCGAGCCGGGTGCGCGCACGTCGATGACGCGCTTCTTCCGCGACTTCATGAACATCCGAAACCTCGATCAGCTGGACAAGAACCCGGACCTCTTTCCGCAGCTGACTGCCACGCTCGGCCCCGCCATGCGCAGCGAGATGGAGAAGATGTTCGAGTCCGTCGTGTTCGACGGCCCGGGTGACTTTCGCTCCTTGTTCACCACCGACAAGACGTTCGTGAACGAAGAGTTGGCTGGGCTCTACGGGATCGAAGGCATCACCGGTGAAGAGCTGGTGCCGGTCACGCTACCTGCGTCGGCGAAGCGCGCAGGCATCCTGACTGCAGCTGGGTTTCTCGCATTGAATGCGCACCAGACGCAAACATCACCGACCCATCGCGGTCGCTTCGTGCGCATCAACTTGCTCTGCCAAGACGTGCCGCCTCCCCCACCAGGGGTGAGCACCACACTGCCGGCGGTGGACCCGGATGCGCCGCCGAAGACACTACGCCAGCGGCTCGACGCGCATGTTGCTGCCGCAGAGTGCAAGTCGTGCCACCTGGCGATGGATCCGATCGGCTTCGCGTTCGAGCATTACGACGCGCTCGGGCAGTACCGCGAGATCGACGAGAACGGCCTCACCCTCGATGCCAGCACCGACATCGATGGGGTCGCGGTCGATGGCGGTCTTCAGATGGGGCAGCTCATCGCTGATCTGCCGGAGGTTGGCGCCTGTGTCGCGCGTCGCTTCTACGAGCACGCCGGGGCTCATCTGGCGACGTCGGGTGAACAACCCAGCGTAGAAGGCCTGATCGAAGACTTCGTAGCGAGCGACTACGACTTTCAATCTCTCGTCGTCGCATTGGTCACCAACGATGGCTACCGTTACGCATTGCCAGCCGTCAGCGATGATCCGGCTTTCAGCGATGAGGAGGCCGGTCAATGAGCGCTCGTAAACGCATCTTCTCGAGCGCCGGTCTCCAAGGCGCAAACAGCGGCCGTCGCCTTTTCATGCGGGGGCTCGCGGGCGGCATCGCCACGATGGTCGGCCTGCCGCTGTTCGACTTCATGTTGGATGACAAAGGCGAGGCTTTCGCCGACGGCGAGGCCGTGCCGAATCGTTTCGGGATTTGGTTCTTCGGCAACGGCGTGCATCTTCCGACGTGGACGCCGGCGACGGTCGGCCCGAGCTGGACAGTCCCCGACGATTTCGCGTTGGCCGCGCTACTGCCACACAAAGAGTACGTCAGCGTCGTCAGCGGTCTCTCGGTCAAGACCCCGCGCCACGCGCATCACTCCGGCATGGTCACGGTCAACTCCGGCGGCCCGCACTACAAGGTCGACGACGTGCGCGACACCATCGTGTCGACATTCAAGTATCCGAGCATCGATCAGGTCGCAGCAGCGCACCTGATGACAGTCGACCCGACGCCGTACAAGTCGCTCGAGGTGGCTGTTACGCGCTTTCGCGGCACCGATGAAGGCACCACGTTTCAATATTTGTCGCACAACGGTAGCGTCGCCGGTGAGTCCAACGTCAACCCGTCAGAAGAGTCGCCTCACGCGTTCTTCGATCGTCTGTTCAACCAAGGTACGGCAGAGCCGTTGGTCCGCAGCGCTCGCGCGCATGTGCTCGACGCCGTGAAAGACCAGGTCTCGACGCTCAAGCCGCGTCTCGGCGCCAAAGATCAGCAGCGCCTCGAGCAACACCTCACCAGCATCAGCGAGCTCGAAGCCCGCCTCAAAGCACCGCTGGCAGATTGCTCCAAGCCAGGCGACCCCGGCGAGTTTCCCGATGTCGAATCGAACGAACAAATCGTCGAGAAAAACGCAGTGATGAGCGACTTGATGGTGCTCGCGCTCGCGTGTGGTCTCACCCGCTCTTTCTCGATCATGTACTCGACGTGCGGCTCCGGCGCTGTGTTCTGGATGGTCGGCGCCACCGATGGCCAGCACTACATGAACCACACCGAGCCCGCGCCGCACGACAAGCAGCGCGACGCCGTGAAGTTCAACATGAGCCAGCTGGCTGTCTTCCTCGACAAGATGAAGAACACCGCCGAGGGCGCCAACAACCTGCTCCACAATTCGTCGGTGTACGTCTCCACCGAGCACACAGAAGGCTGGACGCACTCACAAGACGACTTGCCCATGCTCATTTGCGGCAAAGGCGGCGGCCGTCTGCGCGGTAACGTTCATCACCGCGACGACGGCGGTAACTCCAGCAAGGCCCTGCTCACCGCTCTCCGCGGCGCAGGTCTTCCGCTGAGCGAGTTCGGCCACGAAGAAGGCCTCGTCGGCGAGGGGCTCAGCGATCTCGAAGCGTAGGAACGCGCACTGCCAGTAGGCAGGTCGAGATCAGATATTTATCGCCAAGGAGTCCGTAGACGGTGGATGCTCTCATCACTGTGTGAACGAGATTTTTTGTGTCTGTGCTGCGAGAGCCTCGCGGCGGGCGCGCTCACACAGTGATGAGCGCACCCGTCACACCCGGACTCCTTGGCGGCAAATATCTGCTCTGCTCTTCGCTCAAAGAGAGCGAAGGCGCGATCAGAACTCACGAGAGAAGCGATCGCGACTCTCTTCGTGATGATGCCCGTTGTGAGCTTCGGGATGCAGGCGCTCGTACTCGCGCTCGATCTCCGGCATCTGCTTGGCCAAACGTGAGCGCACGATCTGTTCGACGATGCCCCAAAGCGATTCGCGGTCTTCACACTCGGCCAACACGCCGAGCGGGATCTGAAAGCCGCCCTTGTCTGCGCGGCCGCCGCCGTACGGCTTGCCGTTTCGATCTTTTCCGAACACGGCCGTGAGAAACGTCGCCGGCTCGACGCTGGCGCTGTCGGTGCGGAGGGAGCCGTCGATGCGGTCTTCCACGATTCCGAAGACCAGCACGGTGTCGAGATCTTCGCGTTGCAGGATGTAGTCGGAGGTGGTGGCGATCGCGTCGCGATCACCTGCCGACACGTAGCCGACGCCGGCGACCGCGAAGTCGCGCACCACGACCATGTTGGCGAGGGCGCGGCCCAGCAGGCTCATGCCCGAGGCTGAATGCACGCGGCGACCGACACGCTTGAGCACGTCGCTGTCGCAGAAACGCTTCACGTACGCAGCTGCCGCGAAGTCGGCGGCAGTCGCGAGCTGGAAGTCGTTGGTGTCGGTCTGGATACCGAACAGCAGCGCGGTCGCGATGCGCGACGCACCCATCACGGTCTCGAGCGGTGCCAAGCCTTGCGCCATGTATTCGGCGTAGATCGACGACGAGGCACCCATATGGGGGCGGATGTCGACGAAGGGCGCATCGACTTCGGCCATCTTGTGGTGGTCGACCACCGTCAAGAGCTTCAGGTCGGCGGGTAGCTCGATCGTGGGCTCGGGGGTGGAGGTGTCGACGAGGGAGAGGTACTTGAACGACGCCAGGTCTTCAGGCCCGGTGACCTGGAGCATGTCGATGTTCAACAGCTTCACCATCGCCCGGTTTTGCCGGTGCGAAACTTGAAGCACATTTGCGATCGTGCAGGGAACGCCCATCTCTTGGCAGATACGCTGGTGAGCAAGCGCACTACCGAGCGCATCCGGGTCTGGGTGACCCGTGATGAGCACGACGTTTGGCGCACCGGCGATCGACTTGAGAACGTTCTCGAGGCCCTGCCGGGGAGCCGGGGAAGTACCCATGGAGGAATGCTGACCATACCACCGAAGCTGGCTGTCGTGCATGTCATCGCTCCATCGACCGCGATGCTGATGTTCAGTTAACGGCGAGATCGGTTGCTCGAGCGCTCAGATCGGCTCCGCAAGGAGTTGCTCCGCCCCCCCGCTGACGGCAGTGTTGGCCCCCTCCATGGACCCGCGCGACTTGATCTTCACAGTTGTTTCGCGGCCTGGTCCGGCAGAATTGCGAGTGCTTTCGCAGCTCGGCGAGGGCTCCGTGGTGCGACGCCGGCTCGGGGCGGCCGTCGCGCTTCGCACCATCGAGACGAAGCCACCGGCGCAAACGAGCGCTCCCACCATCGTTTTCCTGGCTGGCCGAGGTCATTCGGCGGCGATGTGGACACCTTACATTCGCAAGCTGCGCGATCGTGCCCCGGTGATCGCCTTCGATTTGCCGGGCTTCGGTCACTCCGGCGCGAACCCAGAGCCGCCCCGCTCGCAGGAAGAAGCGCTGCAATTTTTCGTGCGACCGATCGAGGGTGCTCTCGAGAATTCGGGGCCAGTCGTGCTGGTCGGTCACTCGCTCGGCGGGCTGGTGGCGCTCGAGATTGCGTTGCGCGGCAAGCTCCGCGTCGAGCGCTTGGTGCTGATCGGCTCGATGGGTCTCAGTCCGTATGTGACGCCACGCGCGCGCGCTTACCTGCGCGCCGGACCCGAGCGGCTGGCGCGTCTCGCGAGTCGCTTGAACACGAAGGGGCTGGGCGTCTCCAACTCCGCGAAAGACGAGGACATGGTCGAGCTCCGCCGTGAGCTTCATCTGGCGCCCGGCGGCCGCCCGCTCGCAAAGCGCGCCTTCGACATGCTGGTGCCGCTGTTTGCCGATGCGTTTTCGCGACGCGAACGCCTCGCAGAGCTCCCGATGCCGGTGCTGTTGATCTGGGGCGATCACGACGAAGCCTTCCCGCTACCGATCGCGATGGCAGCCAGGGCGCTGACACCGAACGCCGAGCTCGAGGTGTTCGCGGCGGGCCACTCTCCGCATCTCGAGACACCCGATCGAGTCGCCGCGCGCCTCGATCGCTTCATCGAACCGCTGCTCGAGCCTGCGAGATCGTCTTTCGACCGCACGCGTCCGCCGTGATCGGCTAGAGGGTGCAGCGTGGGCCGCATCCAGCTTCTTTCCATCCCCGAGCGCTGCGACACCTATGCCGACGTAACTGGCGAGGGTGTGGTGATGGCGTTCGTCGACGTCGGCTTCTATCCGCACCCGGACTTGATGCGGCCCAATCGGCGCATTCGTGCCTACGCAGATGCCACGCGCGACGTCCCGGACGGCGTCGAGTTTTTCACGCCGCAGCCCTACGGCTGGCACGGCACCATGACTGCATGCGCCGCTGCGGGTAACGGCTATCGCTCGGGCGGCAGCTATCGCGGCATCGCCAGCGACGCCGACGTGGTGCTGATCAAAGCGGGGGTCAATGGTGGGCGCGTCGTCGGCAAACACGTCGCCCACGCGATCCGCTTGCCGTTGCGCTTCCCGCAGCTCGGTATCCGCGTGATGAACGTTTCGCTCGGGGTAGACCCGGACGATCCCGACATGGCCGACGTCGAACGCGCCACAGAAGAGGTCGTCAAGTCGGGGGTCGCGATCTTCGCGGCCGCGGGCAACGTGCCGGGTCGCAAGGTCGAGGCGCCCGGGTCGTCGCCGTTCGCGATCACCGTCGGCGGCCAACATGATCGTTTCTCCCCCGACAGTGAAGGCGATCGCGATCGCACGTGGCCGTCGAGCTACGGCACTCACCACGCGGGCGTACAAAAACCCGACCTGCTGGCTCCAGCGATCTGGGTGCCCGCACCGATGTTGCCGGGCACGCTCACGCAACGGGAGGCAGCGCCGCTCTTCCAGCTGCTGTCGGTGCTCGAAGAGCTCACTGCAGAGCACGGCTTCAGCGAGCGCAACAGCCTCTCGACTCCGGAGCAGCGCGAGCAGATCGGCGGCCTGATGCGCGCCGTCGAAGCGCGCATCCGCCGACAGAAGTACATCTCACCCGACTACCAGCACGTCGACGGCACCTCTTTCGCAGCCCCCATCGCGGCCAGCGTCGCTGCGCAGATGCTGCAGATCGCGCCCAACCTCACGCCAGATGATCTGCGCCGCGGCCTCTCCCAGACAGCCGAAAAGCTCGCGGACGTTCCTGTCGAGGTGCAAGGTGCCGGCGTCCTTCGCCCGCGCCTCGCGGTCGACTGGGCGCGCACACGGGTTTGAAGCAGACCGGAGAGTTTGACTTTCTCTCTCTGACCGTCACGCAGGCTGCCGCATGGATACAGGTGAGGGCTCGTCGGAGAGACCTTCGAAGCGTTCGAAGAACGCCTGCATGCCTGCGCGCTGCGCTTCTGGCATGAACTCGAAGTTGCGGCCGCGGTCGATGATTTCCCAGAAATCCTTGGACTCGACCCGAGCCAGCTCGTCTTTGATGGCCCGCAGGCGATCGCGCGACTCAGTAGCCATGTCGGCGTAGATCAGGTCGACCTTCTCGGTCGCGCCGCAGGCTTGGTAGTAGCTGGCGAGCTTCACCTGGGCTTTGCGCACACCTTTGAGCGCGGTCTCGTGGGCGTGCTCCAGGCCTGGCCGATCGATCTCGAGGAACAGCGCGAGCATCGCGTCTTCAGCCGGTGACGCCGCGTCGTGTGCCAGCTGGCACAGCGCGCCGACATCGTACGCCACAGTCTCGGTCACGAACGACAGCTTCATGTCGTAGCTGACCAGCGCGTAATATTTCATGTAGCCAGCCGCCGTGAGGGCGTCGTCGTGATTGCCCTTCTGGATCAGCGCTTCGGCGAACAAACGGTACTGGTTCAGCACGTTGTAAGCGGTACGCACGTCCTTCGCGTTGAGCGTCGAGCGCATGTAGCTGTTCATGAAACGAAACACGAGCGAGACGAGCTCGCGGTCCCCTTTGTCGGCGGCCTTTTCGCCGATGTAACGCGTGTCGATCGCGATCAGGTAGTTGATGTCGCGCATCGTCGCCAAAGCCTCGTTGTAGATGCCGAGGTACTGCCGCATGATCTTCCACTCGAACCAAGTCTTGCGTGCGACCAGGTCTTTCAAGCTCTCCGGGTCCATCGCGACGAAGTCCGGGTTCTTGCGGATCGACTCGCCGATCTCGAACCACTCGCTCTTCGATTTGGTCTTCGAGTCGAGGTAGCGAATGGCGAGGTCTTTCAGCGAGTCGACGGCGCGGCTGGCGATGATCTTGTCTTTGCCGGAGATCGAGTTGGAGGTGATGTCCGACAGCTCTTCCATCGCGCCGAGGGCACTAGCTTGCGCCTCGGCACACTCGCTGCCCTCGCTCTGCGCGCCGGTTTCGGCAGTCTTGGTGGCCTCACGCTGAATCCGCTGGATGATGTTGCCTGGCTCGAGGAAGCGAAACACGTAGCCGAAATAGGGCGCCATCATCACCAGGCCGAGCACGGTGAGCAGCAGCATGAAGACGACGGTTACGCGCGGGACGAAGTCTGCCTTGAGCGAGAGGCTGACCCACACGCCACACACACAGGCGACGACGTAGAACGCCATCACCAACAAATTGGTGCGGTCACGCAAGAACATCGCTGTCACGCCGGTGTACCGCTCGGCGGAAAGCTGCACGACAATGCTCACCACCGTGACCACGATCGCGAGCACGGCGGCGACCATCGCGCCCAAGCCCGAGACTGCGTCGGTGATGTGGTCTTGGTCGAAGATGAAGTAGGCGCCGAGCCCTGTCGAGCTGCCGTTGCCGGCGCCCCCCGTCACATATGCGTCGACTCCATACAGCACGGTGACGACGATCACTGCCACCGCCACGAGGCTCAGCATCGGCAACAGCCACAGGCGGCGGAAAGAGGCCCGACTCTCCATCTCTCGAAGGGCGGACTTTATCAGGCTGTCAGTTCAGCACGGGGCCCAATCGGTAGAAGCGATCCCAGCGGGCGTGACAGCTCCTGCAAACGAGCCGTGCAACGCGAAGCCGTTGGCCGTCGTGCTCGACCACGTCGTGACCTTGTGCCCACAGGTTGCCGGTGCAGTAGGGGCATGCGCGCGACTCGGCGTCTGGCTCGACTTGGGCGGCGCTTGTGAGCTCGATCGGCCGGCCGACCGAGCCTCCAGCTTCGCCGGCGTAGGCGCGCACGATGGCGGTGCGCAGCTTTACCACGTCGCGGTCGCCCTCCCGACGCGCGGAGCGAGCGCGTTTCGGCCTCTTGGTCACGGCCCCTTCTTCGGCGGCCTCGGCTCCGATTGCGGGGCCTTCTCCCACATCTCGCTGGCAGATTGACCGGGCGGCGGACGCGCTGTGGTGCGTTGCGAGAGCGGCGAGCCGAGGTCCAGGTTGCCGGGCCTGTTCAGGTTGGCCGGCAGATCGAGGCTAGCGGATGGATCACGAGTCGACGGCAGATCGAGATCGTCTTCCTCCAACCTGAGCAGCGAGCCGACGGCTGGCATCTGTCTCGTAACCGATGTTGCAGTCGCGGGCAGAGGTCCGACGCACATCCAGGCGCGCGCGCTCTTCAAGGTCGACTCGAGCTCTTCTTCGAGGTCGGTGACACCTTCCGGGTCCGCGATCAGCCCGAGGCGGATGCTCTTGATGAGTGCCCGCATCATGTCGCAAATCGCGCGCGGGTCGTTCCATTGGCTGGCACCTGGGTCGCTCTGCGCCTCGATGTACGCCGCGATCTCGTCAGCGACGGCTTCTGCGTCGAGCAAACGTTCTTCAGTACCGCTCATGTCGCCTCACTGGCCTCGAGCTCGGAGAGCAACACACCGAGCTCCTCGTCGTCCACTTCCGCGACCTGGGATCGACAAGAACGCCAGCGCCCAGGGCACCAGCGAGAGGCCCAGCAACCAGCGATTCCGCTGCACGCGACGGACGTTCCGAAAATTCAGCGGCCACAAGACGTCACGCGATGACTGGTAAGCCGGTCTTTCGGTGAATCGACTCCACCGCGTAACCCGGCACTGAAACATCGCCGCTGCGCCTGACCTTGAAAATGACGATACGCGAGGTACCCGAGGCCGCCCGCCGCGGCGATGCCAGCTGCGCCCGGGGCCACGGTGCCGAGACCCGGCCCCCGCCCTCTACCGAAATTCGATCCGGTCATCGACCCGAGCAGGCTTGTGGCGTCCATCGCTTCCTCTTCGCGAAGACAGTAGCAGACAGGGCGATGCTACGAAGCCTTCGTAGCGTTCGACGACGAAGCAAAAGATCACAGAGTTCGGGCGAGAGTGCGCTAAGAGGCCCCTCATGACGGTGGTCGTCACGGGTGCATCAGGTCACGTCGGCGCCGCGTTGGTGCGAGCGCTGCTCGCAGAGGGCGAGGCAGTGCGGGCGCTGGTGCGCTCCGATACGCGCGCGCTGGCTGGGCTCGATGTCGACGTGCGCAAGATCGACGTCGCCGACGCGACGGGCATTCGAGCTGCGTTTCGCGGAGCGAGCGTCGTCTATCACGCGGCCGCGCGCATCACGCTGGAGGCAATCGCAGACGCCGAGGCAGATCGCGTGAACGTCGAAGGCACACGAAATGTGATCGACGCGTGCAGGCGCGAGAGCGTCGGCCGCTTGGTGCACTTCAGCACCATTCGCGCGGTCGGCCCGGACGGTCGCGAGCTGTTGAGCGAAGGCGGCGGTTTACCCTACGAGCGATCGAAGGCGACAGCCGAACGCGAAGTGGTGCTGGCGGCCAATGGCGATCTCTACGCTGTGATCGTCAGCCCGTGTGCTGTGGTCGGGCCCTACGACCACAAGCCCTCTTACATCGGGCGCGTGCTTTTGATGATCGCGAAGGGCTGGGTGCCGGCCACGGTGGTGGGCGGGCAATCTTGGGTCGACGTGCGAGATGTGGCGAAGGGCGCCATTGCAGCGTCGAAGAAGGGCGCGCGCGGCAGTCGTTATGTGCTGTTCGGCAAATGGTTGCCGATGCACGATTTTGCCACTGTCGCGAGTCGCATCGTCGGTGTGTCGCCGCCGCGGGTGCGCATTCCTACCGTCTGGGCGCAACGTTTTGCGCCGCTCGCAGAGCGCGCCTTTCGTCTGGTCGGGCAAGAGCCGTTGTTCACCAAAGCGTCGTTCGATGCGCTCGAGGTCGGGCCGCGGCAGATCGACCCGCGCGCCAAAGACGAGCTCGGCCACGACACTCGCCCACTCGAAGAGACGCTTCGCGACACGTTCGATTGGTTCGGCGAACGCGGTCTCTTGCCGCGAAGGAGACGTTGATGGGTCACGCTGTCGTTACCGGGAGCAGGGGCTTCTTGGGTGTTCACCTGGTCGATGCGCTCGCCGCGCGCGGTGACACCGTCACGGCGCTCGACATCGAGGCCAAAGGCGCCGCGCACCCGAACGTGACTCACGTTGCGGTCGACTTGCGCGACGCGGCCGCGGTGCAAAAAGCCATCGCCGGCGCCGACACGGTGTTTCACGCCGCGTCTCGCGTGCAGACGCAGCGTCATGGCAGAGAAGAGGTATTCGCCGTGAATGTTGGGGGAACTCGCAACGTGCTCGCTGCGTGCCGTCAAGAGAAGGTCCAGCGGCTGGTGTACGTGTCGAGCGCGAGCGTCGTGTACGACGGCAAAGATCTGGAGAACGGCGATGAACGGTTGCCGTATCCCACTTCGTTTCATGCGCCCTACGCGGAGACGAAAGCCACCGCCGAGCGCGAAGTATTGGCAGCCAATGGTGAAGGTGGCGTGTTCACCTGCTCGGTGCGCCCGCATGTCGTGTTCGGTCCTGGCGACGGCCGCTTCTTGCCGGCGGTGCTCGAGCGCGCCAAATCCGGCAAGCTGAAGGCGTATGTCGGTGATGCGACCAAGCTGAGCGACTTCACCTTCATCGACAACCTCGTGCATGGTCTGCTTCTGGCGCAGAAGCATCTCGCGGACGGGGGGGCCGCTGGCGGTCAGGCCTACTTCATCACCAATGGCCGGCCGCTCGCATTCTGGGAGTTCGTCGGGCGCTTTCTGGATGGCCTCGGTTACAAGCGGCCCACCTTTCGCGTGCCATTCTCGATCGCTTACGGCGCCGCCGGCGTGCGCGAAACGATCGATTCGTGGCGCGGTCGGCAAACGCCGGAAGCGGGCTTCACGCGCTTCTCGATTCGTTACCTGACCACGCACCACTACTTCAGCATCGCCAAAGCCAAGAAAGATCTGGGCTACGAGCCCATCGTCGATCTGGAAGAAGGCATCCTTCGGACGATCAAAGCGCTCAAAGCCCAAGCTTGAGCTAGCCTTCGTCGATGCGGTACACGCTGCATGGCGTCGCTTTTTGGCTGCTCGGTTGCAGCGGCGCTGCCACCGCGCCCGCGGAGCCAGGCCGAGCGACCAGCACCGCAGCGGTCAGCGCCACCTGGTTCAAAGCCGAGGTGTATTGCCCGCCAGGCACGGTTTACGAGGGCACCGTTTGCAAGCCGCTGGTGGTGATCAATTGCCCCGCGGGCACCAAATTCGAGCAGGAGGTCGGCTGCGTCGCCGTGGTGGTCGACAGGCCGGCGCCGTCGGCCACGTTCGGTTTGCCGGTCCCCTCTGGCGCTCTGCCCCCAGGTTGCGCCTGTCTACCGAACGACCTCGCCTGCATCATGCGTTGTCAGCAGCGCATGCCGGGCTTCCAGCCGCCGCCGCCGGCGGTTCCACAGAGCGCGAAGGCGCCGTTCACCCGCTGATCTCCCAGCCGGTCGTCACGCAAGCGTTGCGAAATCGGTCGATCAGGCCTTGGGTGCCAGCTGTTCGAGGTGCCACTTTTGAATGAGCAGCTTCTCTTCGGCTTTGAACAAGGCGTCGCGCAGGCGCGTGGCGACTACCGACGGAGCAACCACGCCGACCAGGCTGACCAAGAGCAACGTGATCAGCGCGAACGTCTCCGGCAGCGTAGTCACTCGAGGGAGCAGCAGCATGCCCGCTTCGCTGAAGCTCATCGAAGGCGGCACGACCCCCGCGAGCTCGAGCAGCAGAGGAACGGTAAAGGTCGCGCAGCCTACGAGCATGATGGTGATGCGATGGCGTGGTGAGCCTTGCGCGGCGAACAGCACGGTGTTGGCGGCAGCAAAGCCGGGCACGAACACCAGCGGGCCGAACACCGACGCCAAGATGCCGCCGTACGCGGAAACCAGGCACGCAAGCAGTAGGCGGGCGTACGAGGCGGTGACCCGACGAAAATACAGGAATGCCGCGCTCGAAGCGCATGCGACGCCGGTGGCGAGGATGACGCCCACGAGCCACGTGATGCGCGTGCCGAGCAGCAAGATCAGTGGGAAGAGCAGCACCCAAACCACCGCGCGAATCGTGTTGTCGCGCATGGCCGTCCGGATCTGTGCGGCGATTTGGTCGTCCAGCTCGCGCTTGGCGGCGGTGGGCAATGTCGTCGGCGGTGTGCCGAACATGCGCAATACGACGCTGCGTGCAGCCTCGTGCTCGGGCAGGTACGCGAGCGCCCGACCCGCTTCACGCATGGCACCGGCACGGGCTTGTTCACGCCCCGCGATGGGGCCGTCGAGCGCGAGGTTGGCCAGCTCTTTTGCCTTGTTGGTGCACTCGGTTGCGAGCTTTCGTCGCTGTTCGAGATCGCGATCTCCGTCGAGAAAACGTTCGACCGCCTCGGCCAGCTCCCGCGCCGACCCAGGACGCTGATCGCGATGAAAATGCGTGGCGCGCAAGGCGAGCGCATACAGCTCGGGAGGCATCGTGCGTGGCTCCGGTGGTAACCGGTTCGGGTTCAGCGTCGCCTCGAGCAGCGCGACTGTCGGCCCGTCCGCGATCAGCGGCTCGAGCGTCAGCATCTCGTACAAAATTGCGCCCAAGGCAAAGACGTCGCTGCTCGCGCCAACCAGATCGAGCTGCCCCAGCACCTGTTCGGGTGACATGTATCCCGGCGTGCCGACCATATCGCCATCGCGGGTATCGTCTTCGTCTCGAATCACTGCGCTGTCGGAGCCAGTCGGCAACACGCGCGCGACACCCCAGTCGAGTACGTACACCTCACCATGGCTGCCCAACATGATGTTGTCGGGCTTCAGATCTCGATGCACCACGCCGCTCTTGTGCGCGTAGTCGACGGCCAGACACACGGTGACGAAAGCGCTGAGTAGTCGGTGACGCGAATGGCGGATGCCCAACGTGCTCTTGATCGAGCGGCTGCTCTCGATGATGTCGAGCAAGGTCTCGCCGCGCACGCGCTTCATCGTGAAGTACGGGCCATCTGGGCCGACCGCGATGTCGTACACCGGCACGATCGACGGGTGCTCGAGCAGCGCTTGCACGCGGGCCTCGCGAAGAAAGCGCGAGGTTGCTTGCGGCCGCTCGCGTGGGTCGATCGGCAACATCGTCTTCAGCGCGATCTCGCGACCGATCTTCACGTCGAGAGACTTCGTCACTTCGCCCATCCCACCGCGCCCCAAGAGCTCGAGCTGACGGTAGCGATCGACAGTCGTGTCATTCAGCGCGTCGTGCGCCAGTACCTCTCCGATCAGCGCGCGAGGCTCCGTGTTCTTGGCGAAGCGGGCGATTTGTAGCGTCTTCACTTCGGGCTCTCGCTTCGGCGGTACGCGATGGGTCGGGGGCTCTTCAGTATCTCGACGGCTCATGCGCTTGCGAGCGTAGCCGCGTATTGCGCTAAAATGAGCGAGCATGATTCCCGACGGCAGTCTGTCGACTGTGCGACGGAAGGCCGCAGGCGGTCCAGCGATCGTGCAGGTCGAGCTCGGCTATGTCGCTAGTGAATCAGGGGGCTTCGCATGCTGCTGGCACGATGTCAGAGCGACGCGGCGCTGACTGGAGAGGTTGAACCCGTCAGGACGCCGAGGAGGCCAGGAAAGAAGTCTGGGGATTGTGCACGGTCTGCTAGCCTCTTCGATGTGCAGCTCTCGTACTCGATCGACGAGTTGCTGCCCCACCTGTAAGAGCACAGGTGCGGGTGCTGCCTGCTCTTACGGCTGAGCAGCAGCCTGCGCGGCGACGACGTCGTCGGCGCTCGCGTCCGGGGGCGCGACCCAGCGCACCTTGCCCGCGCTATCGAGCACGATCGTCCCGGGCAGGGCGTCGATGCTGAGCTCGCGCGTGAGCGAAACAAGCGGGGGGTCGACGTCGTGCCCGACGATTACCCCTGGTACGGTCCCGCCATCGATCAGATCTACGTCGGTGCGTGGAGCTTCCACGACATGGTCTCGCCGCTCGACGTGTGGATCGACGATCTCGTGGTCGACACGAAGCCGGTGCCTTGCCCGCCGATGTGACCTTCAAGAGAGGTCGAAGAATCGATTGAGCGTCTCGTCACCGAGGATCTCGTCAACGACTCGGCTGTCGCTCGCCTGCAGGGGGTGCGCTCGGAACACGCGCTCGTGCAGGTCATCGAATGTCTGCATCGCCTCGTCGGCGTCGCGGCGGATGAGCTCGTCGACGCGTTCACGATGCTCGCGCGTGAAGACCAGACGAGCGGGGTCGACCAAGCCGCGCTCGACAAAGCCGCGCGTCTTCTTGTGGCAGCGGCAAGGGTGCGCGGCATTGACCAGCCCGCAGCGCCCGCTCATCCATTCGCGGAGCTCGTTGCGCGCGCGATGAAGCCGAATGCGGAAGTTTTCCGGCGTAATGCCCAATGCATCGGCCCCGACCAGATGAGACAAGCCGAACATCGCGCCGAGGATGAAGGCGATGCGCTGCTCTCGATCGAGACAGATCAGCATCCCGGTGGTGCACCTCACCCGGAGTAGACCCTCGAAGCATGCCGTCACGGCAGCGCGTGAAACAAAGGCAGCCCTGCCGGCGCCGGATAGAACGCGAAGTTCGTCGCAGATCCAATATCGCAAGCGCCCCTCCGACCGACAACGCCGACACGAAAAGGTAACCGCCTCAGCTCGTCGACCCCCCCGCTTGTTTCGCTTACGCGCTATGGTCCGGCCTATGCGGCGCTACTCGACGCCGGCGCGCGGCGCACGACCGAAGGCGCGGGTCATGGCGGAAGCACAGGACCCGACGAGCGCATCGCCCAGACGGCGGACTCGTACGCGTTTTTGCTCGATCGACTGTGCGTAGAAGCGAAGGCACTCAGCCCGAGCGCCGTCGAGTAAGGATCTTGACCCCGCTCTCCTGCAGGCGCTTCAGGTTCAGCCGCGAGCCCGCGTCCCACCCCATACAGATCCGGCTCGGTCGGCGGCCGGATCGCGCTGCACCCCCTGACCAGGAGGGACGGAGCCGCGCGCAGTCGCCCGTGCTACGCTCCGAGGCGATGGCGACGGCTAGAAACGCGCTTTCCACCTCCGACCCGACGGAGTATCCGGTCGACGACGGCGTGGGCGAAGACCTGCTGCAGCGGCTGATCGCCGAGGTGCTTCGGCCGCTCATCGCGGCGCTCCTCGCCTCGCGCGGCGACAAGGCCCTCGTCGGGGCCGACCAGTTCATCTACTGGAAGCAGTTCGCTCCGACGAAATCCGTCGCCCCCGACGTGTATGTGCTGCCCGGCGTCGCGCCGAACCAGCGCGTGCGCTCGTGGAAGGTATGGGAGACGGGCATCGTCCCGAGCTTCGCGTTGGAAATCGTCAGCGACGATCACCGCAAGGACGCCGACGACTCGCCCCGCCGTTACGATGAGCTTGGCGTCGCCGAGCTCGTGATCTTCGATCCGGACTACGAAGCCCGCCGCGACGGCATCCGTTTCCGGACCTACCGCCGCCTGCCGAAGCGCGGCTTGGTGCTGTTCGAGGCGACGAACCAAGATCGCGTGAAGTCCAAGGTGCTCGGCTGCTGGCTATGCGCCGTCGGCGACGGGGACGAGACCCGTCTTCGGCTCGGACTCGGTCCTCGGGGCGACGACCTGCTCGCCACCGATACCGAACGCGCCACCGCAGAGGCCGAGCGCGCCACCGCGGAGGCCGAGCGCGCCGACGCAGAGCGCGCCGCACGCCAGAGGGCCGAGGCGGAGCTGGCCAAGCTGCGGGCCGAGCTCGCTCGAGCCAAACCACGCAGGCGTTCCTCGTGACCGGACGCGCCCAGCTTTACCGTGGTTGACGCTGCGCTCTCCATCTCCCCCGCCCTCTCTCCCGCGTCGAGCTCGGAGGGCAACCCTGACGGCCGGGCCCACCAGCGCCTTCACCCGCGGGTCCTCCGAGACCTGGGCGTGCTCCAGAGCGAGCCGCATCGCGACGCGGGGCCTTCCGGCCCCGCGACCCCCGACGAAAACGAAGACGAAGAGCAACACCTGCAAAGGGAAAAAAGAATAAAGGGACCTTGGCCAGAACGTCGAGCTGCTACGACGCCGCGGGCTGGCTCAGGCGAGCATGCAGCCGTTCGAGGTGAAGATCGCCCGCGACCCGCTCGGCCAGGAGCTGGCCCGTCGCCTACCAGGCGGAGTCGTGTCTGTCTGGGATCGGGATCGCTGGGGCCGGGCGAGCGAGCAACGCGTCGTCACCGGCGCCTCTGCCCAATCGAGCGGGCGTAACGTCTCCCGACGCGCCTATGCTTGGTCCGCAGCAGACGAGATTGCTTCGATTGAGCTTCACCCCTCCTGACGGATACCCCGAATAGCGCGAGTATGTGCGAGGAGTGTCGATGAAGAAGGTAGCCCATGACCAGTGCGGTCACGACGACGGGCATGGCCGGCGCGACGGCAGACACGAGCAACACGCCGACGGAGACTGCCGTTTCCGCCGACACTGCCATATCGACGCAAACGGCGCAGCTGCCGACTGCCACCTCTGCCAACAAGCCCATCGAGACTGCGAAGCCTCGGCCTAGTACGTCATCGAGCTCGAGGCTCTTTTTCAAGACCGAGGACCCATGACTTTGCGATTCGCCGCGCTGCTCGTTGCGGGCTGCCTGTTTTCGATGTCGACCGCTGCCAATGCGGGGGAGGCCCCGCTGTCCGACGCGAAGGAGCTCGAGCACGCAGATCAGCTGTTTCGAGACGCGAATGCAGCATTCGACGCCAAGTCGCTCTGGGCGCTAGCCCACTCGCCCGCAGTGAACCGAGGACTCCATAACGCGCATTTCGCCGAACGGGGACTCGTGTCGCTCGAGCAAAAGTGGAGGGAGGCACAAAATCGCATCGTCGCCCCGGCCCAGCTCACGCTGGCGCTGGGATAGCCGAGGTCGAAATTGGCCGGCGGTGGGGGTCGCAACCCATCGTCCCGAAGAGCCGGATGTGAACAGCACTTGTCCGGTTCTGTGAGAGGCGCCCTGGGCGACCGGGGCGCCTACTCGATGTGTTCGTTGCGGCGGGCGGCACTGGCTCCGGAACCAAGGCCAAGCCGACCGGGAGTCTGGCCGACGCGCTTGCAGCCGTGCCATCGAACAAAGCAGTTTACATTTGCGGCACCGACACGTTCAGCGGAACGTTCGCGCTGGCGGGGGGGCGTTCCGTGTTCGGAGGCCTCGCGTGCGACGACTGGAGCTACGACCAGGCGTCACGACCGAAACTGCGCGGCATCGCCGACGCGCCCACACTCACGGTGAGCGGCGCCGGCAGCACGAAGATCGAGGATGTGCTGATCGAGAACCCCAGCGCTATCGCGGCCGGCGCGTCGAGCATTGGCGTGATCATCACGACGGCGTCTGTGGATATCGCGCGCAGCGAGATCACGGCGGGTGACGGTGCGGCTGGCATTCCGGGTGCGGTCATCGCGGGCGCTGGCGGAGGTGGCTCGACGGGCAACAACGGCCTGCCGGGCTGTGGAAGCGCTAGCAGCGTCGTCGGCGGCGATGTCCAAACCGCTGCGTGTGGCCCGAACACTACGACGGGCGGCAATGGCGGACTCGGCACTGTCGCCGCAGGCGGCGATGGCAGCGACGGGTCGTCCGATCCGCGGGTCGCTTCGCCCGCGAACAACAATGGCACGGGTCATGTCGGCGCAACTGTGTGCACGTTCGGTGGCGCAGGCGGCTCCGGCGGTCCTGCGCTGTCCGCCACGCCCGCAATGGGGATCGGCGACGTCACAGAAGCTGGCTTTTCGGGCGTCGCGGGTCTCCCCGGCGGCGGTTCCGGGCTGCCCGGTCAGGGCGGTGGTGGTGGCGGTGGCGCTCGAGGTGCGGTCGCCTGCATCAACCCGGCCTTTGCCGGACCCAGCGGCGGCGGTGGCGGAAGCGGAGGCTGTGGCGGCGCGCCTGGCAATGCTGGCGGCGCAGGCGGGTCGAGCATCGCCGTGGTGATCCTGAACGCCAACGTCGTGCTTGAAGCGGTCGCGATTGTCGCGGGGGTGGGTGGCGATGGTGGAGCTGGCGGCGACGGGCAGCCTGGCGGCTTCGGCGGTGGACCGGGCTCCGCAGGCGCCAGCGGTGCCTGTGGCGGTGGCCCGGGCGGTCCCGGTGGCCGCGGTGGTTCCGGTGGTGGCGGCGTCGGCGTCGGCGGCCACTCGGTAGGCATCGCGTTCAAGGGCGAGGCCCCTTCCCAAACGCAGGTCACCGCAACTCCGCAAACTGGTGGCGGCGGCGGGATCGGCGGCGACGGCAACGTGGCCGCATCCGGCGGGAATGGCCTCGCCTGCAAGTCGCTAGATTTCGTGACCGGTGCCAGCTCCTGTGAAATTTGACCGACGCTGGCGGGGTGCGAGCCGGCTGATCGTGAAGCTGTCAGTTTCGCCACAAATTCTGCGCAGGATTCGTCGATCCCCTGATCGCGCGGATAGATCCCCCGCTTCTCCAGGCCGATCCCCACCTCCGGAAGAACGATCCCCAGCTCCCCGAGCTTGATCCCCACTAGGAAGAACCCAGTCTTGGCACCCGCTTGCGCGTCGGCGCGTCGAGACACACTCATCCGAAAGTTCGCCAGCACCGAGGCCGATTTCCCGAAGCCGATATCGAGCTCGCTTGCGATATCGAAGTCGAGCTCGGTGGTCGGCATCGGAGCTCGGTGGTCGGCTGCGGAGCTCGGCGTCGGAGCTCGGTGGCTCGGCTGCGATCTCGGTCACTCGGCTGCGGTCTTGTCGTCGTGTCGATGGGTCATGCCTTTCGCGCACACTCCGCGCCCGAGCGGTGGCGCGGGCGGATCTCGATCTCGGGATGGCAATTGGCGCCACCGCTAGCGCAGCGGCAGCGCCACGACCCCGACCCACGAAGGGCTCGCCCCCGTGACCTCGGTCGAAATCTCGCCCAGCGCGCCCGTCTTGGGGTCGAGAAAGAACACCACCACTTCGTCCGATTGCTGATTGGCGACCAGCATGATGCTGCCGTCAGGGTCGATGCCGAAGTTGCGCGGCCAATCGCCGCCGGTGGGGGTGTGCCCGTCTGCGCTGACTGCGCCCGTTACGTCGTCGACCTCGAAGTGCGCGATCGAGTCGTGCCCGCGGTTCGAGCCATACAAGTAAAGGCCATTCGGGTGCATGTGCAGGTCTGCGCAGTTGCTCTCGTCCGGGTCGGCGCCATTGGGTAGCGTCGAAATGGTGACCGGGTTCTCGAGGCCGCCGGACGCGTTCACGGCGAAGGTGGTGAGTGAGTCGCCCAGCTCGCCGATCACGTACACGACCGGCAGTGAGGGGTGAAACTCGAGGTGGCGTGGGCCGGTGCCGGCCGGCAAATCTGCGTCGCTTGCCATTGGCTCGAGCATGCCTGTCGTCACGTCGAAGTCGAATTGGGCGACGATGTCGCTGCCCAGGCAGGGCACGTAAACGTGGGTATTGGCTGCGTCGCTGCGGATGAGGTGCGGGTTCTGTCCGGGCGTCTCCACATCGACGGCGGCGCCGAGCGAGCCGTCGATGAGCACTGGCAAGACGGCCACCGTGCCGCCGCCGTAGTTGGCGACGAAGACCCACGCACCGGTGGCGTCGACCGACACGTACGCCGGCCCATTGCCCGCTGAGCTTTGCCGGGTACCGATCTCGGTGAGATTGCCGTTGTTCTGATTGATCGCGAAGGCGAGCACCTCGCTGTTGCCTTCGTCGACCGCGTAGAGAAACGCCTTGTCCGGCGATGCCGCGAGAAACGACGGGTTGGCACCAGCGTCGACGGCGCCGTTGGACGAAAGGGAGCCCGTGTCTCGATCGAGGTCGAACATCTGGATCTGGCCGTCGCCGTTGCCGACATAGACAATCGGAAGGGTCGGCTCGACCACTGGCACGCCGCCGATGCCGTCGCCGCCAGTGCCGCCAGCGCCGCCTTCGGGATTGGCGCCGCCGCCGCCCATGTTCGAGCTGGTTCCCGCGCCCGAGCCGCCGACCGCTTCTGCGCCTGCAGAGCCGCCAGTCGGCGAGTCGTCACCACAGGCGACGAGCAACGCGAGGCCGGCCAGGAAGCAACAAGCACTCTTCATCGCGCGACCATAAGCCGGAAGCTCACGAGGCAGGAAGCGGATTGGCGCCACCGAAAACCAGAACGCCGACAGCGCAGAGGCACGCGCGCGGCCGCGCTACAAAATCTTCTCCAGCACCTTCGCGACGCGAGGCTCGGCGCCACATTTGGGGGCCTTCTCCAAGATGGTGCCAAACGCGACGTCGATACGTTTCTGGAACTTGGCGCTGCGTTTGCGTGCCTCTTTGGAAGAGTCGCTTTCCGAAAGCGCAGCCAACGCGTCTTTGTCGCGCTCGACGATCTTGTCGAGCCGGTCTGCCAGCTTGTCGCAGTCGCCGTCACCATTGTCGGCGAAGGCCTCGGCGATCGACTCGACCAGCTCGACTGCTTTCTCTTCACGCGAGCCGCACGAGACGGCGGCGAGCGCGAAGCAGACAGAGAGCGGCTCGAGGACGCGCACGGACCGTCACGCTACACAAAGCGACCCTTTTGGGCGAGCGCGACAGCGCCGTCCAGCGCGGTTCCCCATGGGATGCGCAGCGCTTCGCCTGCAAGTCGCGGCGCATTCGGGTCTTTCGCCAGCGCGGCCACGAGCGCACGTGCGCTGCGCGCGGCCTTCAGCGCGGTGGGACGCAGCTCGTCGAGGGCAGGGTGGTCTCGCAGGGCGCGCTCGATGTCTTGGTCTATCGACACGAATGCGGCAAGCTCGCTCGCTAGCTCACGTCGTGCGCTTTCGTCGCCGCGGCGCACGAGCGCAGCGAGATCGTCCAGCTTGGTGGCCCCTCTGATGTGGGGCGACGCCAGCGCGTGGCCGAACACGAGGCTGAACAGCCGCGCGACAGGCTCGGCGGCGCTGCCGAACAGCTCGTCCAATGCGCGCGTCAGCGCAGGCTGCGATCGATAGCCGTGACCTTCGCGAACGAGCGCTGCGAACGTCGTCAGCGCGACCTTCGTGGTGATCTTCTCGCGCGAGCCGTTCAAGAGTACCCCGGAGCCGCGCGTGAACAGCTCCGGCGCGACGTTGTCGATCGGACCATAGGTGAGGCGCTGTCGCCCGCGGCCACCCACCACTTCACCCGTCGCCAGCGGCAGCCAATCGTTGGCGATCACGTTGTTCCAGAGCCAGAGATTGAGGCCTGTCGAACGCTCGACGGCGTCGAGATCCGCGGCCGAGACGAACGAGCTGAAGATACGCGCACCTGTCCATGCCGTGAGCATCGGTCCGAGGGACGCGAGACCGCGCAGATACTCGAGCGCCCCACGCGAAAGATCCGCCGCGCGGCCGAAGTACACGGCGGGCACGACCGATACCGGTGCCTCTAGACGATCGGCCAGCCGCGTCGCGATCAGGGCATGCGATCGACCTTTCTCGAAGCTCGCGAGTCGAGGCACGACCGTCGGCCACGTGTCGTCGAACAACAGCGCAAACTCCCGCACCCCGCGCGGCAACAGCTCGGCGAGGCGCGCGACCAGTGCCAGAAAGCCAGCTCCCTCCAGGTCTCGTTCGTTTCGGACCCGCAGATTTTTGGTGCCGAACATGCGTTCGGGCGCCACGCCGTAGATCAGCCGGACGCTCTCGTCTTTGGCGGCGGCGGCCAGGCTCTCGAACGCGCTGAGCGAAGCGGGGCTCTGCGGGCGCCACCACTCGCTGCGGTGCTCGGGGTCGCTCTTCGGCGCGTAGAAGTAGGTCGAGAGGCCGGTCTTGCCGAGCAAACGCAGGATGTCGGCGCGGGCAGCAAAGGACCACGGTCTTCCGTAAAAGCCCTCAACCACACCAAAACCGACTCCCTCTCGGGGGGCGCGCACGCGCGGCAGCATACGCGCTAGGCTCGTTCGTCGTGGCTTACCGCATCCTTCGCTGGTTTCTGCGCCTGATCGCGCGGGCGTTCTTCCGCCAGATCGAGGTGGTCGGCTTGGACAACGTGCCGGAGGGGGCGGTGTTGTTCGCGGGCAATCACCCGAACTCGCTGCTCGACCCGGTGCTGATCATCACCACCTGCGGTCGGCGCGTGAGCTTTGCGGCGAAGGACACGCTGTTCAAGAGTCGGCTGCTCAAGGTCGTGCTCGACGGCCTCGGCGCAGTGCCCATCGCGCGCAAAGACGATCACGGTACAGGCAAGCCGCTCGACAACGACAAAGCCTTCCACGCGATGTTCGGCGTGCTCGGCGCCGGCGGCACCATCGGCATCTTTCCGGAAGGGATCTCCCACGACCAGTCGCAACTGGCGACGCTGAAGACGGGGGCTGCACGCCTCGCGCTGGGTGCACGCGCGCGCTCCGACGCGCCGCTCTACGTCGTCCCCTGCGGGCTCACCTTCGTGCATCCGGCGCGCTTTCGCAGTCGTGTGCTCGTGCAATACGGGCAGCCGATCGCGATCGACGAAGCCTGGCTCGAGCGCGCGGCGGCCGACTCTCGTACGGCGGCGCGGGAGCTGACGCAGCAGATCGAGAAGGGCCTGCGCGCGCTCACCATCAATGCGCCGGACTGGGAGACCGTGCGCGCGCTGGACGCGGTCCGGCGTTTGTACCAGCCGCTCGATATCGGCATCGAAGATCGAGTCGAGCTGGCCCGCCGCTTCAACACTCACTACGGCGACGTGAAAGAGCTGCCTGTGGTCGTCGAAATGATGGCGCGCGTGCGGAGCTACCAGACCGAGCTCGACACGCTCGGCGTGACGGATCGCGAGCTCGCGCGCGGCCTCACCAGTCGCGAGATCTCGAGCAAGGTGTTCGTGTACTTGGCGCTGGTGTTGTTCTGGCTGCCGCTCACGCTGCCGGGCCTTCCGCTCCACCTGCCTGCAGTGGTGTTCGCCCACTTCGCCGGTCGGCACCTCACGCCTCGCAAAGACGTCGTGGCGACCACCAAGGTGCTCGCCGGCGTGCTGCTGATCTTGGCTACGTATAGCGCTGTCACAGCGCTGGTCGCGTGGAGGCTCGACTGGCTGTGGGCCTTGGCAACGGCGGTGCTGTTGCCGCTCTCCGGCTACGCCACGCTGCAAGTCTTCGATCGTCTGGAGCTACTGGGTCGCGGCCTCGGTGCGCTCTCGCGGCGAGTCGGTTCGCGCCGGCACGTGAAGAGCCTTCGCCAGACACGCGACCAGCTGGTGACCGACATCGCGCGCGCGGTCGACGCTGTGAAGCCTGCTGATCTGGTGCCGTTGTTTCCCCGCGAGCCTTCATGACCTTGTCGGCCGACAAGCCGCTGGTGGTGCTGCTGCACGGCTTGGCGCGCACCAGCTTGTCGATGCGACACATGTCCGCCGCGCTGCGCGAGGGCGGCTTCGAGACCTGGTCGCGCACGTATCCTTCTCGCAGAAGCTCGATCGCCGAAGCAGCCAGCGAGGTCGCCAGCCAACTGGCACGCGAGGCGCGCGGTCGACCGCTCTATGCCGTCACCCACTCGATGGGTGGCATTCTGGTTCGACACATGCGCCACCCTGATCTCGATTGGCGCCGCATCGTGATGCTGGCGCCGCCGAACCAAGGCAGCCAACTGGCGAGCTTGATGAAAGAGAGCGCCCTGTTTCGTTGGTTCTACGGGCCAGCGGGCGCCGAGCTCGCGAGCCCCGGTGCCTGGCCGGACCCGCCGGCCCCGTTCTTGGTGATCGCCGGCACGCGCGCACGCGCGCTGGTCAACCCCACGTCATGGACAGTGGCGCGCGTGCTGCCTGCCAGCGAAGCACACGACGGCACGGTCCGCGTCGAAGAGACGAAGCTCGCTGGCATGTCGGCGTTCGAAACGGTGGACGCGACCCACACGTCGATCATGAATCACGCACAGGCGCAGGGGTTGGCGCTCAAGTTTTTGCGCGACGGCGGGCTCTGAGCTGCGGGTCGGCGACACACCTCATTCGCAGAGGTCGTTGGTCGGATTCGTCTGCGGTGTACACGCCATCGACACGTCGATCAGCTCGTCGACCAAGGTAGGTGTGGCGATCGGCGAAGCAGAGAAGCCCATTCCGAACGAGATGCCGCCACACGTCACCGGCTGTGGCGCGTCGAGACTGTCGCGCAGGACGCAGAGCGCCTCTTTGACGCCCGCATACGCGACGTTGTCCGTACACATGCGAGGCAATTCGCCGACCCGCGCACCCGCGAGCGCCTCGAACACGGCACGCATGTCCCAGATGCCGCCGATCACGCCGTCGCTCAACTTCAGGTCGGCGCCGTCTTGCTCGATTCGAGCCTGCAGAACGGCGTAACTGAGCTCTACCGTGAATGCGTTGTCGAGGTGCAGAACGAGCGGTCTTGCGCTGCCGAAGACGCCGACGAGCATGCCGTCACTGACGTAGGCGTCAGCGTTGGAGACCAGCGGCTGATCGATATCCAGCGACGCGACGGCCACGGAGTCGGAGCGCACCTGGAACACGTCGTTGCCGTTCCAAACGGGCGCCCCCATCGCGCCCAGCGTCGTGTACACGGCGATGCTGACTTGTTTGTCGTCCGGCAGGCCGTTGTAGTCGTACACGCGAATCAACAGCGTCCAGCTGCCGGCGTCGGCCGCGCTGCGCAGCGCAGTCGAGCTGAGGCCGACCGGTCCACTCACCGAGGTCGCCAGAAACTTCGCCAGGTTGTTGTCGCGGCCCAGGTTGGACACGCCATCGACCGAGTCGCACTCTTCGCCCTGCGAGCCGAGCGGCGGATCACATGTCGCGGTCTGCTCGCAGCTCAAGCAGCAGGTGCAGACGGCGTCCAGATCGAAGCCTGGCCGAGCGGCAAGGCTGGTTTCTCCCAGATCGACGATGCGCAGCGCGGTGAAAAAATCGACTGGATCATTCGGCTCGGAGTCGCCGTTGGTCGACTCGGGGAAGGTGATTGTCTCGCAGACGGGTGGCTCACCGCCGGAGCCGCCGGCACCACCGGTGCCCTCGATCTTCTCGAACCCAGGCAGAAAGCAAGCCGAGCTCAGCACACCAAACAAGAGGAGCGCGCGCCTCACTGGAATGTCCCCCGCAAGCCGGCGAACCCGGGCGATAGGACCGGCGACAGCGAGACTGCCTGCGCTGCGGGTTTTTCGTCGCTCTGTGTCGGGTCCAGAAGCAAGAGCGCGACGCCGCCACCCCCGATCAACGCGCCCGCGAACAGCGTCACGCCGGCGGTCCAGCGCAGCGCGTCGTAGCGGTCGACGTCGCCCCACGCGTCAGCTGGGCAGCGACCCTGTGGGCAGCGTGTCTCCAGATCCGATTTCGCCATGATCGCAGGCACGCCGGTGCCGAGCGACACGAGCAGCGAGGCGCCGCCCACAGCCACCCCTGTCCACCCCAGGATCTGAAACAAAGGCGGCCCTTGGTCCTGCGCGCGCATCCTGGCGGCTTCTTGATCGGCGAGGCTGACCAGCACGAGCTCGACACGCTCGTTTGCCCCCGTCGCGAGATCGATCGTCTTGCTCGCGGTTGCGCCGCCGCTGCCGCGCGCTTCCAAAACGTGCTTTCCAGGATCGATCAGCAGCGGATCTGTCTTGGCCGGGCCGAGCGAGCGCCCGTCGACGAAAATCTCGGCGCGCGCTCCCTTGGCGATCACGACGGTGACTTTCGGGATCTTCGGCGCGAGATCGGCCAACGCTTTCGTGGCGTCTTGTTGCGCCAGGCGGTGCTGAAATGAAGCCGTCGCAGGCAGCGCGGCCGTGGCAGCCAGCTCGTACGCGATCGACGCATCCACCCAGCGACCCAGGCGCTCGAGCGAACGACCACGCTCGAGCGTGATGGTCGGAATGCGCACGATATCTTCTGCGAGCTCGAACTTCTTGAGCGCGCTGGCGAAGTCACCTCGCAGGAATAGGGTGGCGCCTTCGTTGGCTAGTCGCTCCACGGCCGCTTTCTGCTCCGGCAGAAGCTCCCTTGGGTCCGTAACCGGAGCTGCTTGCAAAGCAAGGGCCCACAGCAGCACGGATATCGCAACAAGCCAACACGAGACGCGCATCGAACCCGGCAGAGTAACCCTTTCTGTCGGCCAGTTTCCCAACTAAACTCGCCCGCGAACGGGGGCGGGAGCACAGATGTCGGAGCCAAAAGGCAAGTGCGAGCCGGACACATCCGAGCCGATCGTCGGGCAGGCGCTCGACGATCGTCGCGCGGCCGAGGCCTTCGATCGTCGCAACTCGACGACGAGTCGCGTTGCTGCGCTCGTCGCGAACGCCGGCCTCGCGTGCCAGTTTCAGAGCATTCTCAGTGTGCAGGGGCTGCCGTTTGCGGAGATGGCGCTCTTGTATGCATCGATCGGCGACACGCCCCACGGCGAGAGCACGATCTTGCGCGCGACGGGGCCAGCGCAGCTGGCCAGGGCAGGCGCGGTGTTTCGGAAGCGGGCCGCTGCAGAGTTCGCGACCGCGGGCATCCCAGCTGCGGTCAACCTGTACCTGCCGTACTACTGCGTGCTCGCGGGGGTCGACGAGATCGGCCCGCCGCTCGCTGAGGTGCTCGCCAGCAGCCGCCTCGCCACTGCGCGTGTGATCGTCGAGCTATTGGTGCCCCCTACCGACGATCTCGTCGCGGCCAACATCGAACAAGCATGCCGCTTGCGGAGCATCGGGCTCGCCATCTCGATTCGCATCTCTGATCCGGACGAGCGCGCCGAGCGTGCAGCCCGAGCGATTTCGGCCGACTTCATCCACCTGGTTCGACCGCCTCGCACGTTCGACGAGGCGTCACAGTTCAAAGCGTTCATCGCGGCCGCTAAGAAGCACGGCAGCCGCGCGATCGTCGGCGGGGTCGAGGGGCCCGACGACGCGACATTGGTCGAGGGGCTGGGCGTCACGCTCTTCTCGGGCGAC